>Ga0113563_10001574_pt1 | contig 13138 bp, 15 predicted proteins | sample Mud3Dept3metaG_FD_80117 | JGI IMG/M metagenome (GOLD analysis project Ga0113563, IMG submission 80117) | Freshwater wetland microbial communities from Ohio, USA, analyzing the effect of biotic and abiotic controls - Mud 3 Core 4 Depth 3... | ecosystem: Environmental > Aquatic > Freshwater >...
GGAACGGTATCCGGTTCCATGCTCGAAGAGTCGAACGTGGATCTTGCCGACGAGTTTGTCAACATGATCGTTATCCAGAGGGGCTATCAGGCCAACTCCAAGGTCATCCAGACGACGGACGAAATGCTGGCCCAGTTGATGACAATCAGATAAGCACAAGGAATCAACTCCTCCTGATCGCTGTCTAAGCAGAAGAAGCCTCCACGTGGATGTGTGAGGCTTCTTCTGTCTCCACTGCAGGAACCCTCCGTCAGTTTCTTGACGAGCCACACGCAATTTGACAGAAAATCAATATCTTGTCCTCTGGCGTTACGTCTAATATCACAATTATATCCGTGTGGTAGGCCATATTCAGAGGAGGGGATGGCTTGGCATGCGCATTGCTTTATCAACCACAAACAAAGAGAACCCATGGAGTTCAAGTGATGGATGACACGTTGAAAGAGGGAAGAATCGAAACCAGGATAAACGAGTTGGGAATCCAGAAGCCCAAGAAGGGAAACATGCTCTTGTTTCTGGGGGCTGGGTCCCTGATCGGAGTCCTTGCTGTTGTTGCGGGCATCTTCTTTTTTGCCCCGGGGCTTGTTTCGGACGAGGACGCAGGAGGGGGACAGGGGCATGTCTACTCCATGGAACCGTTCTTGGTGAACCTCGCCGCCCCCGACCAGGTGAGGTACCTCAAGGTCAGGATCGACATCGAAAGCACCGAGAAAAAACCGAACGAGGAGTACCAGCAGCGGGTGTCTCAGCTCCGTGACAGCGTGTTAACGGTTCTCTCCACCAAGAGGTATCAGGACATCTTCGACTCCGAGGGGAAGAAAAAACTGAAAGAGGAGATCATCTCCAAGTTAAACCCGTTGGTGAACCATTTTAAGGTGAAGACGATCTACTTCACCGAGTTCGTGGTGCAGTGATCCGGTATGGAAAAGATCCTTTCTCAAAAAGAAATAGACGCGTTGCTCCGGGGAGTGGAAGAAGGCAAGGTTCAGACCGCGCCGAATCAAAAAAGTGACCCGGGCGTCACGCGTTATGATTTTGCCAATCCAGAGCAAATCCTGCGCGGGAGAATCCCCGCCTTCGAGATCCTCAACGACCAGTTTACGAGGCTTTTCAAAAACACCCTTTCCTCGGTGCTGAGAAAGATGATCGACGTGAGCGCAAAGGGTGTGCAGTCGATGAGGTTCGATGAATTCATCAAGCCCCTGCCGGTTCCCAGCAGCCTGCACGTCTTCAGGATGGACCCCTTGCGGGGACATTCCCTTCTCGTTCTGGAATCGAAGGTCATCTTCACGTTGCTCGATATCTTTTTCGGAGGATCCGGAAAGACCTCCTACAAGATCGAGAACCGGGATTTTACGACGATCGAGTCGAGGTTCATCACAAAGCTGGTGGCCATGGTCCTGAGCGATTTTGAGAAGGCTTGGCAGCCCGTGTACCCGTTGAAGATCCAGCACGTGCGAACGGAGATGAACCCGGAGTTCGTCACCATCGTTCCTCCCAGCGATCCTGTGATCACCATCCCCTTTGAAATCGAGGTGGAGCAGTTCACCGGTGTGATCACGATGTGCATTCCGTATTCCCTCATCAAGCCCATCAAGGCAACGCTCTACGCCCGGTTCCAGGGCGAGACGCAGGAGGTCGATCGAAAATGGGTTGACCGTTTCATGGAACGAATCAAAGGGGCGGAAGTGGAGGTGGCTGTGGAACTGGGCAGGCGGAAGATCGCCATACGGGATCTGCTGAGTTTAAAGGCAGGTGACACCCTGTTGCTCGACAGGGAAGCCTCCGAGCCTCTTCTGGCCAATGTCCAGGGGATACCCAAATTCTTCGGGAGAGCAGGGCTTTACGGAACGAACAAGGCGATTCAGATTGAAGGGAAAGTCAAAACACCCTAAGAACACGCAAGGAGCTATCACCATGGACCGAGAGCAACCGCAGGAAACCGGGAAAGAGAAAGAGGAAAAACAGGACGCCGTCGCCAGCGGACAGGACTTTTCCAATCTGGATTTTATCTTTGACATTCCCCTGGAGGTATCGGTGGAGTTGGGACGGACCCGGATGTTGATCAAGGATCTTCTGCAACTGGGCCAGGGGTCAGTGATTGAACTGAATAAACTGGCCGGGGAAACCCTCGAGATCCTGGTCAATCAGAAACTGGTTGCCCGCGGAGAGGTCGTGGTGGTTAACGAAAAGTTCGGCATCCGGTTGACCGATATCATCAGCCCTGCGGACAGGGTCAAGCAGTTGGGGACGTGAGGGATCCGAGATGTTTTGGGCTGTTTCAAAAATGATCTTAGGACTGGGGATTGTCTTCATCCTGCTCTTCTTTCTGACGAGGGTGCTGAAGCGAACGCCTTTTGCCAGGGGGGAGTCGTCTTCGGATTCGGGGATTCGGCTGTTGACCACGAAACCGATTACCCCGCAGAAGTACATTTCCCTGGTGGAAATTGCAGGCGACGTATTTGCCCTGGGGATTTCGGAGAGTCAGATCACACTGATCACGAAGGTCGAGAACAGGGAGTTTCTGGAAAAGGTGGCGGCGCGGCGTCCGGTTCCCTCCGAACCCCCGTCACTGCTCCAGCAGATTTCAAAAGGATCCCGGTGGATGAAAGGGATGTCCTTGAGGGTATCCCATGAGAAGTAACCTCCGACCTATATCCGTCTGTTGCCTGATGGTGGGAATGATCGGGGGAATGGTCCTCGCAGGGTTCCCCCCGGTCCTTGCCGAAGCCGCACCCCTTCCCATTCCCTCACTCAGGATCGGCGTCGGCGAGGCGAAAGACCCGGGAGAAGTCTCGGTTCTCCTGCAGATCCTTTTTCTCATGACGATTCTGACACTGGCCCCAGCGATCCTGGTGATGATGACGTCGTTCACCCGTCTGATCGTGGTGTTTTCTTTTCTGAGACACGCCCTCGGGACACAGCAGCTTCCCCCCAACCAGATCTTGATCGGCTTGTCCCTGTTTCTCACCTTTTTTATCATGACCCCGGTGTGGCAAAACGTCCGGGACAATGCCGTGACGCCGTATATGGCCAAAAAGATTTCGCAGGACAAAGCCCTTGAAGAGGCGTTGAAGCCGATCCGCAAATTCATGATCAAACAGACGAGGGAAAAAGACCTGGCCCTGTTTGTCCAGATGACCAAGTCACCCAAACCCAGGAACGCGGACGACATTTCGACCACAGTGCTTCTTCCGGCCTTCATGATCAGTGAGCTCAAGACGGCCTTTCAGATGGGATTCATCCTCTTCCTGCCGTTCCTCGTGATCGACATGGTGATCTCGAGCGTGCTGCTGTCCATGGGAATGATGATGCTGCCCCCGGTGATGATCTCACTGCCGTTCAAAGTCCTGCTCTTTGTTCTCGTGGATGGATGGAATCTGATCGTCGGCTCGCTCGTGCAGAGCTTTTATTAAGGAGGAGAGGGTGAACCCTGACGTCGTTTTGCGGATTGCCAAAGACATGATTGAGATCACGCTGTTCATCTCCCTTCCCATTATGGGGATTGGTTTGATCGTGGGGTTGTTCGTCAGCCTCTTGCAATCCTTGACCCAAATGCATGAGATGACCCTGGTCTTCGTGCCCAAGATCGTGGCTGTTCTTCTGGGGCTGCTGTTTCTGTTGCCGTGGATGATGCAGAAGCTGGTCTTTTATACCCAAAACCTGATCGTGACTCTCCCGCAGTACGCGCGTTAGCGGTGAAAGAGATGGATGCAAACATCTTAGCCTGGTCGGTTCAACAATTTCAGCTCTTCCTTCTGATCGTGATGCGGGTCGCCTTCATCCTTTTTATGATGCCGCTGCTGGGGACGCGAAACATCCCTGTCCTGGCCAAGGCGGGCCTCACCCTGACCGTCGGCCTGATTCTGCTGCCGGTGGTTGAGATCCGTCCGACCGTTTTTCCATCAGAACCGCTCCAGTTTCTGTCTTTGATGTTTTTTGAGGGCCTGATCGGATTCATCCTGGGCCTTTCGGTGAAAGTCGTGTTTGCCTCGATTCAGTTGGCAGGGGAGTTCGCAGGATTTCAGATGGGATTATCGATGGCCCAGATTGTGGACCCTTCGTCGGGCGTGGATGCGACCCTGGCGGCCCAGCTTTACTATTTTATCGCCCTGCTGGTCTTTCTCTCGATCAACGGGCATCACTGGTTCTTCAAGGCCATCGTCCAGAGTTTCCGTCTTCTCCCTCCGGGAGGATTGGAGCTTCATGATGGGTTGTACCGGTATTTCCTGTCCCTTTCGGGAAAGATGTTCCTGATCGGGATCAAGATTGCCGCGCCGGTCACGGCCATCCTTATCTTAACGCAAGTCGCCATGGGTGTTGTCGCCAAGATGGTTCCTCAAGTCAATATTCTCATCACCAGTTTCCCGGTGACCATCGGCCTGGGAATGATCTTCGTCGGGCTCTCTCTGGAATTGCTGGTGCCCTACCTCAGGACTCTTTTCGATGAATCCGGGAAGGGGATGATTGACGTCCTCATCCCCCTGATGGCGAGGTGAGTATGGCAGAAGCCTCTTTTGAAGAACGAACCGAGCAGGCGACGCCGAAACGGCGTTCGGAGGCCAAGAAGAAAGGCCAGGTTGCGAGAAGCAGGGAGATTCCTTCCGTCCTGATTCTTCTGGGGGGAATGACCGTGCTCTTGTTCTTCGGCGCGGCGATGACGTTTCAACTCTCCCAGGTGATGACCCAGTGGCTGGGGCGAATAGCCACGGTCTCGGTCCAATGGGAGGGGCTGCAGGCGCTCGGTTGGGAAATGATCGTTTCCTTTCTCCTCATCGTCGGTCCGCTCCTGGCCGTTGTGTTTGCGGTGGCCGTGCTGGGGCATACCATGCAAGGCAGCAATGTCTTTTCGGCGGAACTGATCAAACCCGATTGGGGGAAACTCAATGTCGTCAACGGCCTCAAGCGGATGTTTACCATGCCCTCGTTCGTGGAGCTGGCCAAATCGCTTGTCAAACTGGTGATCGTGGGCGGGATCGCCTATTCGACGATCAAAAAGGAATGGCCGGATATTTTGCTCCTCTTCGGACAAGATGCAGGGAATATGTTTCACTTTGTCTCCGCCCTTTGTCTCCGTCTGCTCGTGAGAACCATTCTCGTCATGGTCGTTCTTGCGGCCCTGGATTACGCCTACCAGCGCTGGACCTTCGAGAAGAACCTGAAGATGTCCAAACAGGAGATCAAAGAGGAGATGAAGCAGACCGAGGGGGATCCTCTCATCCGCTCCCGGATTCGGACGGTCCAAAGACAGTTGGCCAGGCAGCGAATGATGGCGGAGGTTCCGAAGGCTGATGTCATTATCACCAACCCGACGCACTTGGCCATTGCCCTTCTGTACGACCGCAAAACCATGGAGGCTCCTCAAGTCGTGGCCAAGGGCGCAGGGGTGATCGCCCAAAAGATTATTGAGGTTGGCCGAAGGCATCAGGTTCCCATTATTGAAAACAAGCCTCTGGCCCGGATGCTCTACAAAGCCGTGGATCTGGGGAAGAGCATTCCTTCGAACCTGTATCATGCCGTGGCCGATATTCTGGCCTACGTGTATCAGATCAAAAAGAGGAAACTGTAGCTGTTTCGTGACGGATGAAGGATGGAAAAGGCTGAGCGAACCGCGACCCTTTCGAAGATCAACCTGAGAGTGGACCAGAGTGACGTCCTCATGGGAGGAAGCGTCATCGCCATCCTCTTGGTGATGATCATTCCTCTGCCCACGTTTGTCCTGGACATCCTGCTCTCTATGAGCATCACCTGCTCCCTGGTCATCTTGCTGACCTCTCTGTACATTATCAAGCCCCTGGAGTTCTCAACGTTTCCATCGCTGCTGCTGATCACGACCCTGTTCCGGCTCTCCCTGAACATCGCCTCCACCCGGCTCATCCTGCTCCACGGTGATGAAGGGACGCTGGCTGCCGGCCATGTCATCCAGTCCTTCGGCCAGTTTGTGGTGGGAGGCAACTATTTTGTAGGACTGATTATCTTCATCATCCTCGTCATTATCAACTTTGTCGTGATCACCAAGGGAAGCGGCCGTATCGCCGAGGTGGCCGCGCGGTTTACCCTGGACGCCATGCCCGGAAAGCAGATGAGCATCGACGCTGATCTCAACGCGGGGATGATCGACGACCAGGAGGCCAGGCGGAGAAGGGAACTGATCGCGAGAGAGGCCGAATTCTACGGGGCCATGGACGGGGCCAGCAAGTTCGTGAGGGGAGAGGCGGTGGCTGCCCTCCTGATGATTCTTGTCAACATCGGCGGTGGGTTCGCCATCGGCGTGATTCAACACCGACTTCCCTTTCTCAAGGCGCTCGAGACCTATACGATCCTGACCATCGGAGATGCCCTGGTGGCCCAGATTCCGGCCCTGATCATCTACGTGACCGCAGGTATCATTGTCAGCCGGGCTGCTTCAGAACACAGCATGGGAAAGGAACTGGCTAAACAGCTCAGGCTTCAACCCCAGGCGATCTGTCTCTCAGCAGGCATCCTTTTTCTCATGGGGTTGATCCCCGGCCTGCCGCATCTTCCCTTCATCGCGCTCTCCCTGGGCACGGGTTTTCTCGGCTATCGGCTGGTAAAAGAGAAGCAGGTCCTGGAGAAGAAGCGTCTGGAACAGGCCCAAAAAGTGGCCCTGCCCTCTGCGCCAGAGCAGGTGGAGTCGCTTCTCAGCCTGGACCGTCTGGAGCTGGAAGTGGGCTACGGCCTGATCCCCATTGTGGACGAAGAACAGAACGGAGACCTTCTCAACCGGATCCGTTCCATCCGGCGCCAGCTTGCCCTGGATATGGGTCTCGTGGTTCCTCCGCTTCGAGTTCGAGACAATCTCCAGCTCAAACCCGGCGAGTATCGTGTCCTTGTCAAAGGGAACGAAGTGGCGAAGGGGGAGATGATGCTCGGTTACTTCATGGCCCTCGATCCGGGAGATCTCAAGAGAACGCTGGACGGGATCCCGACCAAAGAGCCTGTCTTCCAGCTTCCCGCCCTGTGGGTACCGGAAAAGAGAAAGGAAGAGGCCCAGATCGCCGGATACACCGTGGTGGACATCTCCACGATCATTGCCACCCACCTCACGGAGGTCATGCGATCTCACGCTGACGAACTGCTGGGCCGACAGGATGTTCAGAAACTCCTGGACCGACTGGCACAGAGTTCCCCGAAGGCCGTCGAAGAACTGACCCCGGCCGTGCTTCCTCTCGGAGTGGTCCAGAAGGTGCTGCAGAATCTCCTGAGGGAGCGTGTCTCCATTCGAGATCTGCTGACCATCGTTGAAACCCTGGGGGACTACGGCGTGACCACAAAGGATCCGGATGTCCTGACAGAGTATGTCAGGCAGAAATTGTCCCGGTCGATCGTCAAACAATACGAGAATGCAGAAGGGGTATTGCCCCTCATCACGCTCGATCAGAAGATGGAGGATCTGCTGAGGGATAAGATTCAGAAAGGCGAGCATGGGGCCTACCTCTCCCTGGAGCCCGGTTTTGCTCAGAAAATCCTGCTGAGCATCAACCAGACGCTGGAACGGGTCAGTCACTTGAACGTTCAGCCCATCCTCCTTTGCTCACCGCTGCTCAGGAGGCATTTAAAGAAATTCCTGGACCGCTTCTTTCCACAGGTGGTCGTGTTGTCCCATAACGAATTGACAGCCCAGGCAAAAATCCAATCTCTCGGGACGGTGGTTTTAGGTCATGCAGATCAAGCGGTTTGAAGCAGGAGACATGCAGGAAGCCTTGAGGCAGGTGAAAGAGGCCATGGGGTCTGAGGCGATCATACTGTCGACAAAGACCATCACCCTCCCTTCTCCTGTTTCCGGGATGGGAAAGCGCAAGGGCGTAGAGGTGGTTGCGGCCATCGACCGGGCCCAAGAGCCTTTCTCCGGACAACCCGCGATCGAGGTTCCTGCCGGCCCGGCCGCAAAAGAGCCCTATCGAAAGGAAGAGACGCCTTCGCTGCAGCGTTTGATGTCCACGGGACTCACGCCGGAGTTTATCCACGGCCTCATCAGGGAGATACCTGCTCTGGGGAGAGACGCAGGGGGATCCTCGGTTTCGGAGGCCATGAGGAACTACCTCCAGTGGAAACTGATGCAGGCGGTGGATGTGACCGGCCCCGTCACAGACGGCATGAAGATATGGGTTTTCATCGGGCCGACAGGCGTTGGAAAAACCACCACGCTGGCCAAGTTGGCCGCCCAGTTTCACGTGAAGTCCCAGAAGAAGATCACGCTGGTCAGCCTCGATACCTACCGCATCGGGGCCGTGGACCAGTTGAAGACCTACGCCGGCATCCTGAATCTCCCCCTGGAAGTCGCGTTTCGGCCGGATGATTTGAAGAGGATTATTGAGAACAACATGCATCAGGACGTCCTGCTCATCGACACGGTCGGGAGAAGCCCGAACGATTCGAAACACCTCGAGGAAATGAAAGACTTCCTGTCCGTTCATCCCCGGGTGGAAAATCATCTCCTGCTCAGTGCGACGACCAAAGACCGCGACCTGTCTCAGATCGTTGAGCGCTTCAGTTGCGTGCCGATCAAGAGCTACATCTTTACGAAACTGGACGAGACGGACGAATACGCCCCGCTCTTGAATCAGTTATTGAGGGATCGAAAACCTCTCTCCTATTTGACGAACGGTCAGAACGTGCCGGAGGATATCGAGCTGGCGACCAAGCTGAGGGTGGCCGACCTCTTTTTGAACACACTCCACTGGAACTGAAAAGGATGGACTATGGATCAGGCAGAAGGATTGCGAACGATGATGAAGAACGGCTCCCGCGAAAAAGGCGTTCCCAGGCCGATGGCGGAGGTGACACGTCGGAGCCATGAAGAGCGCTGCCCGAAGGTCCTTTCCGTGGCCAGCGGAAAAGGCGGTGTCGGCAAGACGAATCTGGTTGCCAATCTGGGGTTCGCCTTCACTCGATTGGGGAAGCGGGTCCTGATCCTGGACGCAGATCTGGGGCTGGCCAATATCGATGTGCTCCTGGGGTTAACCCCCCGGTACACGATTGAACACCTCTTCGATCGCAGCAAGACGTTTGCCGAACTTCTTGTCGAGGGGCCCGGCGGGATGTCCATCATGCCGGCCAGTTCAGGGGTGACGGATCTGGTGGATTTAAAAGAGGAGCAGAAGTTGTTTCTCCTAAGCGAGATCGATCTTGTCGCGGATCAGGTCGACCTCCTCCTGATCGACACCGGAGCGGGCATTTCTTCCAATGTCCTTTATTTCAATATGGCCGCTCAGGAGTCGATCGTGATCGTGACTCCTGAACCCACGTCGATTACCGATGCCTATGCGTTGATCAAGGTTCTGTCGATCCGGTTCAAGAAGAAGAGCTTCATGATCCTGGTCAATCTCGTCGAGAGTGACCAGGAGGCCAGAGAAGTCTTTCGAAAGATCAGCCTGGTGGCGGATCGTTTCTTGGAGCAGGTGTCCATCGACTATCTGGGATTCATTCCCACCGATGAGAAACTCCCTTGGGCCGTGAAGCAGCAACGGGCGGTGCTGGAGCTTTATCCCAGAGCGCCTTCGAGCCGAGGGTTCCTGGACCTGGCCAAACGCCTTGCTGAAAGGCCCGTTCAGTTCAAGGGGGACGGACAGATCCAGTTCTTCTGGAAGCAGCTACTTGAATGTCATCCCCCATGGGATCAAAAGGGAGAGATCGGTTGAAGAAGAAGGTATCTCACTATCAGATGGCTCATACCCAGCAGGTTTCCCAGGAAGCGGCGCCCCCACCTTCCCAGGTGTTGAACCGGGAAGAGATGATTTTGAAATATGCGCCACTGATCAAGTACATTGCCCACCGGCTCGCGATGCGCCTTCCGTCTCACATCTCGGTGAAAGACCTGATGAGTGCCGGGGTCATCGGGCTGATGCACGCGGTCGGCAAGTTCGACCCGAGCAAGAACGTGAGCTTCAAGACCTACGCGGAGTTCCGGATCCGGGGCGCGATGCTCGATGAATTGAGGGCGCTCGACTGGGTTCCCCGGTCCGTCAGGCAGAAGGCCTCCCAGATCGAGAAGACGATCCTGAAGTTGGAGAAGGAGAGGGGAAGACCGGTCGAAGAGGAAGAGGTGGCCCAGGAACTCGGGATTTCCCTGGAAGAGTACTACGAGAGGATCGACGGGGCCAGCGGGGTATCGTTGGTCGACATCGAAAGTGTCCGGCAGGAGATCCCTGTCGGGACGGGTCGGGATCTGATGGGCAACCTCCTGGCGGACAAGGGAGCAGACCCTTTCCATCTCTTCAGCGTCAAGGAGTTGAAAGGAATCCTGGCCAACGCCATTGAAGAGCTTTTGCCGAGGGAGAAGACCGTCCTGTCCCTTTACTATTATGAAGAACTCACCCTGAAAGAGATCGGGGAGGTCATGGCGTTGACCGAGTCGAGAATCTGTCAGATTCATACCAAGTGTATCCTGAAACTGAGGGGGAAATTGAAACGTGTCCTAAAGGACGTGATATCGGCCTGAGAAGATCCGTGTGATCTTCGAAGGGCACGAGGGTTCCATGGCTGACGACTTTTCGATCCTTCCACAGTGGAAGAGGCTCCTTCCCGCAGAAAAGCTGGGCAATTCAAAGGAGAGCCTCGTCGGTCAGGTGGAGAAAGAGCTCCCTCAGAGGAAAAAGAGGAGAAGAAAGGGGCAAGGAGTGACCTCCGAGAACGATCAGGAAAAAACAGAAGGGACGAACCGAGGCCCGGAAGATTCGGATACCCCATCCGGCAAAATTGTGGATATCACCATTTAGAGGTGAAATTCCAAATGACAAATCTCAAATTCCAAATAAGTTCCAAATTTCAGTTTCAATTTCCAATGATCCAAACTGTTTGTTCGTGATTGGAACTTGGAACTTTGGACCTTGTTTGTCATTTGGTGCTTAAACGGAGTAGGGGGCAATTCGTTGCCCTTTTGTACACATTTTCATACGCGGGAGATTAAGAGAGGAGGTTATCGATTATGGAATTCTTAGAGGCTATCCATCTCACGGAGTTGGAATTCGGACTGATCCTGTTGGTGCTGGTTCTGGCTGCAGGACTGATTTACTCAAGACGCAAGGGGGTTCGACCGACCGAGAAGTTGGGCCGCTCCATCGAGTTTGAAGGTCTCAAAGAATGGGTCAAGGAGTCGGAGTTGATCTGCGAAACCCTCTCGAAGAACCTCCAGGAAAAGCGAAAGATTGCCAAACGTCTGATGGCCCAGCTGGACGGGAAACTCGCAGAGATGAATGACGTCCTGAGCAAACTCGATGAAAAAGGGCCTTTGGCTTCCGAGGAAGGTAAGGGCAAAGACGTTCATTCCGTGATTATTGAAATGGCGGATTCCGGGTGTCATGTTTCCCAGATCGCCCGCTGGTTGAGGATTTCCGAGGGGGAGGTTCAGCTCGTCCTGGACCTGAAGAAATTCGGTCGTCGTGAAGATCTCCCTTCCCAAGTCAGTGTTTCCCGGGTGTAACTCCAACCCTTTCTGTCCCCTCCTGCCCGATCGAAAGAATATGTTGCCATCGGAGAGGAGGGCAGATGGGTGGTTCCGGAACTTCCAGAATTGCGGGTCTTTTGGGGTCTGGTTAACAGACAGAATCCTTTATCTGAGGACCTGAATCGGAAAGGGATGCATGGGATTACTCGTGAAACGGTTCCGCTCTGGAATTTCCTCCACCACCCACCTGCCCCCCTGTCTGTGTCGTATCGTTTCATAATGAGACTTGGGTGTTACTTGGGTTTTAGACACTGTAATACTGTTTTCATCCGGGGCTTTGGCTTTCGTCTGCGGAGACCTCAGCTTGAATGAGATCGACTTCCCGCTTCCCGTCCGATCAAAACCGATCCTTGTCGCATCCGACGCGGAGGCCTTTTCCAGACTGTTTCGCGAGGGCGAGACGATCACCGGAAAGGTGATCGGACGGATCGACGCCCGGCGCGTTGTTCTCCGCCTGCAGGGCCACAACCTGCTCGTGGAAACGACCGTTCCCCTGGCCGAGCAGGAGGAGAGAATGTTTCAAATCGAAGCCACGTCTCCGCGAGTGATCCTAAGACTCTTGCCCGAGCCGGCTGGAAACAGCTCGCCGGCGGACTGGCTGAAGAAGGTCATTCCTCACAATGTTCCCTACGAGAAGCTGCTGGATAACCTGTCAGGGTTCTGGAAGACGAATCCCGAGGCATTTCCTCTCGCACTCAGGGAAACCGTCCGCTCCTTCGTAGAATTTCTTCGTTCCTTCTCCCTGAAAGATATTTCAGACAACCCGGACTCTCTCCGGAAGGCCGTGACAGAATCAGGACTCTTCTTTGAACATAAAATAAAGCAGTGGATCGAAGAGGGGCTGCATAAGCCCGTGGCATCCCTGCTAAAGGGAGATCTCAAGGGGCATCTGCTAAAGCTGAAATCCGAGTTGCATTCGCCACCTGCTTCTCCCGGTTTTGAGAACAGCAGTGGGCAAGCCGGGGAGGGTTCCGGGATCGAGCAGCTTGGGAAAGGATTGGATCAACTCATTCAGAAGCTCGAATTGACCCAACTCCTGAACGCTGTCCAGCCGGATCCACAGGAAAAGATCTTTCTCTTTCTCCCATTGTGGTTCAAAGACCAGCCTCACTTCCTTGATGTGAACATTTCGTTGCCCCGGCGGGGATCAAGAGACCGGAACGAGGAGAACTGCACCATCCTCTTCCTTCTCCATCTGCCCCGATGGGGGGAGGTCAGGATTGAAGTCCTTCTGAGGGGGAAGGGTCTGACATGCCGGTTCAGGGTCGCAGACCCGGAGGTGTCGAAATTCGTCGAGCCGCTGCTGTCTGATTTGAAAACGCGGTTGGACAGCCTGGGATTCCAGTCTTCGCTTCAGCTGTCACTTGAACCGTCAAAGGATCCTCTTGGGGATCCCCTTGGGAACCCCTTTGACCAGGTCGCTTCGTCACTGATCAGCGAGCTGGGGGGAAACGTGAGTTCTCTTGTGAGCATCGTCGTCTGAAGAAAGAGTGTTAGTGTAAGTGTTCGTGTGAGTATCAGGAAAAATATGAACCACAGGGATGAAAAAACAAAACAGGGCCCGTTTCAGAGGGCAGTGGCCCTGAAATACCTTCCGAAGAAGGACCGGGCTCCAAAGGTCACGGCGAAGGGGTCCGGGTTGCTGGCGGACAAGATCATTCGTCTGGCAAA
>Ga0113563_10001575_pt1 | contig 13133 bp, 14 predicted proteins | sample Mud3Dept3metaG_FD_80117 | JGI IMG/M metagenome (GOLD analysis project Ga0113563, IMG submission 80117) | Freshwater wetland microbial communities from Ohio, USA, analyzing the effect of biotic and abiotic controls - Mud 3 Core 4 Depth 3... | ecosystem: Environmental > Aquatic > Freshwater >...
TCTTTATCATATATAGTAATCTTTTTCATCTTCTGATAACAATATATCCACTAATTGATTTGCCATTTTCTGTTTTGAGAACAAAGAAATAGGTATCGTCCGGGAGTGGTTTTTCATCGTAATCTGTGCCATACCAGGTATTATCATAATCAAGGTTTTTATATACCCTGGCTCCTCTCCTGTCGAAGATTACCAGTTCCGTTTTACCCAGTGTACTCAATCCTCTAATTACGAAATAATCATTTCTGCCATCCATATTCGGAGTAATAAGATTCTGAATGACCAGATCGTGTACTGTAATGATTACGATATCCTCAGACGACTGACAAACTCCGTTAGTTACGGTCCATAGAAATATATTTTCCCCCAGAGAAAGCCCACTTACATATGTCTTAGCATAAGTGGCATCAAAAAATTCTCCTGCACCTGAAATCAGAGACCATACTCCTGTTTCATAATCATGGGCCAGATCTGCCTTCAAAGTAGTATTAAACAGGAGCTCCAGCTCCTGGTCAGGACCTGCATCGGCAACCGGAATCTGATCGACTGTTACGATTACTGGTTTGATATTAAAATACCCCGATACTGTTGTCCCTTTGATATAATAGGTACCAACAGTTGCCGTAGCAGGAGTACTATATGGTATAGTAGCTGCGATGTCTTTCCAGTAAGTATAGATCATTCCCGGGGTTGAACCTGTTTTGACCTCATAGGCTGTCAGATCCACAGTTGCCGGTGAACATACTGCTGCTGGATCAGTAATGATTAATGTTGGGATACCAGGAGTGGAGATTGTTACCTCGTTCGATTTTGTTGAAGTGCATCCGGAAGAGTTGGTTACTTTGAAGGCAAATACTCCCTCTGGAAGATCTGATATTGTCTTGCTGGTTCCGGTACTTGTTGATTTAATTTCATCAGGAGTACGTGTTACTGTCCATGTTCCGGCTGATGGTAATCCAGTTAATACTACACTTCCTGTTGGTACTGCATATGTTGGCTGGACTATATTCTCTACCACCGGGGCCATGGGTATAACCGGTTGTGCTGGAATTACAACATTAGCTGATGGAGCTGATAAACAATTGGATGCGTTAGTCACGGTATAGTTATATACTCCTGCTGCAAGATCTGAAATTGTTGTGGTTGCACCTGTTCCAACTGACGTGATAGTACCAGGATATCGAGTCAGTATCCATGTACCTGTCGCAGGCAAACTATTTAATACCACACTTCCAACTGATGAGGTACATGTAGGTGGTGTTATAGTTCCAACTGCCGGAGTTGCCGGAATGCCAGGCTGTGCATCTATAACAACACTTGTTGATTCAACAGATGTACACCCTGCTGAATTGGTTACCGTGTAGAAATATGTTCCTGGTATAAGCCTTGAAATGGTTATACTTGAGGATGAACCTGTTATATCTCCCGGATTGATTGTCCAGGTCTCTGATGGTAAACCACTTAATACAACACTTCCGGTCCCTGAAATACAGGTTGCCTGGGTGATGGTTCCTACCACCGGAGCTGCCGGCGGATTTACACAACCACATGATACAGAGAATGCTGATCCTGTGGTTGAACACCCCGAAGAGTTTCTGACAGTTATGCTATGATTGCCATTAGCAACATTTGAAAAAGTAATGGATGATTGGTAGGTTCCATTATTCAGGCTGTACTGATAACCGGTCCCTTTTGGGCTTGTTATTGTAATAACAGCCTTACCTGCGCCAAGTGAGCAGTTAATATTATACTCCGGTATTGTTGGTGATGCAGGTTGCTCATTGATGATCGCTGACTGTGAAGAACCTGAGGTACAACCCCCCGAGCTGGTCACTGTAAAAGTATATGACCCGGCTGCAAGTCCTGAAACTGTGGTAATTGTACCTGTGCCTGTTGATGATCCGCCAGGAGTACGTATAAGGGTCCATGTTCCGGACGATGGTAATCCACTTAGCAGGACACTTCCTGATGGTACATAACATGTCGGTTGGGTGATTGTTCCTATCTCCGGCGTGGCAGGATTGGTATTTATCGTCAATGTATAGGTAGCTTTTGCTGCCGTACAGGGAGCTCCTGACGGATTATTGGTAGTTACCGTTATTATAACCGTTTTACCAATATCCTTATTTCTGGGAGTGTATGTAAATGTAAATGGTGATGTACTTGTTGAAGCCGGGGACACTGAACCATCGCCATTCTCTGTTATAGTTACTTTTGTTGCACTGCCTCCAAAGGTATTATCTCTTATTGTTACAGGTGTTGTGCGGCATGTGTTGTCACTGCTGCTGCTAAGCACAACAGTCGGGCCATTAATACATCCTGCTCCCTGTCCAAATCCACTTATTGAAATCAACAGGAGAAGATTTATCAAAAGCAAGACTCTGGTAAATCCGGCCTCATCCCTGCTTTGCCCGTTCATGATGTATTTGTTTTATAGTCTCAGAAAGCTTATCATTTTTTTGAACCCTGCCAAAAAAAGATTCCACCGATCCCCATTACGACAATGCCCAGAAGTGGAGACCACTTGAGGTTGTGTCGTTTGTTTGCTGTGATGTTAACATCGCCGATTTTCGCTACACTCTCTCTGGAGAAATAGGTAACAGTTGTAAAAATGGTTAATACCAAACCAAGAATAATAATGAAGATACCCGCTTTTTTCATATGATTTTTTTACGAGATTATTATTGATGGAAAGATAAAAAAGGATTGTTATAAAACCGTTATATAATTATTGATAAAAGTTACATGATTCACACATTTATTGGGACGCCAGACAGATGAAGTAAGGGTATTTATAATAGTTTTATTGATATATCATTGTTACCGGTTTCTCGATTTCAAAATCTCTGAATCCGAAGTCGGTTGTTTTAAATGAGTTCATTTTAAAAATATTCTGTCCGATACCGGGAATTAAAGGATAAAATGAAATGGAAATTTGAAATGTTTTAAAAACCAGGTTTTCATTTTTAATTAAAACTCCCAATGCTATTTGTGAATACACTTTGCTGTTCTTAAATCCTGTTACTGCATTTCCAAGTATACCAAGAGAATAGGTAAGATAGGGACCAAAACGGAATCCTATTAAATTGAATGGAGAGTATGATTGTGTCTGCAGCGTAAATAACAGACGGGTGGAACCTGACAATGCAGGACTGTTAAAACCATCCAGACCATAACCATCATTAAGAGTTAAACTATCGTAAGAGAACCGGTTTATACCAATAGTAATCTGGGGTTTTACAAATTGTCTGAATTTCCATTTCCCGATTTCAAATAATCCAGTAGAATAATTTACACCTGCGCTGAAAACACCCTGCTCAGTTTGTGATGAGTGAAAGAAAGTTCCAAATTCGAGATTGGTACTCAAGTAACCCCATTCATAATAGTCACCGAAAGAAGAACGCATCCCTAAATAGAGCCGCCTGGAATTATTTTTTACCTGATAACCGCCTGTAAAGCTATAAACTTTCCCTATCGGGACATCTTCGATAACACCATATTTAAAGATATATTTATCCTGAACATATTTCCTGGTAGTAATTCCTATGCTACCCAAATAGAAATCTTCGTTGGAATAAATATGCAACGGATCATTTTGTTCAGGTGGCTTTTCAGAATACCTGATACGCAGATAGCGTATTGTTAAAATTAAATTGGTAACAAATTCCTTTTCTGTTTTTCCTTTGAAAATCTGTTGTGCTTTACCTGCCCAATAATCCTGTGTGCTAAATTTTAAATTTATAGGTACGTAAACCGAATTTATATCTTTTAAAGAATCTCTTTTAAATTGAGAAGCGACAAGCGCACCTGCTGCCCATTTTGTCAATGGAGAATAAAACGGACGGTCAACTATGATGCTTTTAATGAAATTATTGTTTCCATCAATTCCAAAGTGCATTTTTGCGTTGATATAAGTGTTACGGATGTTTGGAACGGAATAATTTGAAGTAAAAGAATTAATTCCACTGGTAAAATTTCTGGTAAAAGCATTTCGAAACTCATGGCCGGATCCTAAAATATTTTTATCTGTTATATCGACCTTGATTCCCGAAGTTGAAATAGATCCCCCCGGAATGATGCTCCATTTATCCGATTCACGAATAAAAATATCTACAGAGTCGGATTTTTCTCCGGCTGTAACAACATAAAAAGAAACCTCATGAACATATTTCTGGTTTCGGATCAGACGTTCCGATTCTTTCACAAGTAAAGAATTGAAAGGTTGATTCTTATGGATTAATAACAGGTTTCGGATCGTGATATTATGTGTTTTAATATGCATCCAGTTCCCTGCTTTGGATAAAATATTCTGTTTACCAACAGAAGTGTCGGAGGCTGAGTACCCAAAAGGATCCAGAGTAACCACGTCTATATTCCTGATAATTTTCCCTTCAAAGGTGCTGTAAGGTTTTTGTATCAGTTTTTTATATGTTTTTTTTCCAACTTTTTTATTCTTTGTGTCGGGAGTAACTGGTTTGAATATTAACCTGAACACAAATGTTTTAAGCTTGCTTTGTCGGGAATAAGTTTCAATATTCTTATAAATTTTGGTTGAATCTGTTTTAACAGAATCTTGCTGTGCAGATGCAAAATCACTTGTTAAGATCAGAACAAAAAACAGTATGAAACATTTTCTGAACCACATTTCCATTTACCATTCTTAATGTTTTTTATCCGGGTGATTATTTCCCCTTTTTATCAATTGCTTTTTGTTCTTCTGCCTTTACTTCTAAAGAATCCTTCTTTATTTTTTCAGCGGCTCTTTCCTTCCTGTTAAAATAACCTTTTAAAAGAAAATTTTCCTTGGCTGCATTCATATTTTCATTCAATCCCTTACTGCTATTTCTAAGATTTATGATGGTTCTATCGATATTTTCCGCAATCGTTGAATCCTGGATTAATCTCCCGAGTGTTCCGTTCCCGCTATTTATTTTAATCATAATTTCTGCCAGCTGCAATGAAATAATTGCGGCATTATCTGCTGTTATTTGCATACTTTCCATTATAGCCTCAATTTCAACAGGTTCTTTTGACTCAATGGTTTCCCCGTCTTTTATTATAGGAGCATCATAACTGCCTTGAGTAATAATTAAAATACGGTCGCCGATAATCCCTGCAGAACCTATGCCTGCTTCACAATCTTCTTTAATGAATTGCTGAACGTTTTTTTTAATTAACATATCAACGCTCACGGTTGTATCATTAAGAATCTCAATGTTATCAACGGTACCAACATTTATTCCTGAGAACCGGATATTACTTCCAACCTCTAACCCGCTAACATTATAAAAAGTGGTAGTTAGTCTAAAAACAGGATCAAATAAATTTTCCTGCTTCCCAATTATAAAAATGGCAATAACAAAAATCACCAATCCTGCTATAATAAACAGTCCTAATCTAACTTTGAATTTTTGTGTGTGTGTTTCCATATTTTATTTAAAGAATGATTTAATCGACGGGTCAGTTGACCTTTCAAACAGTTCCAATTTTCCTTCCTTATAAACTTCACCATCCAGTAACATAATGATCCTGTTTGCAGTTGTCCTGGCACATTCAATATCATGCGTGATGATGATAGAAGATGTTTTATATTTTTTTTGAATTTCATTGATGAGTGAACTTATCTCATCTGATGTAACTGGATCAAGTCCGGTTGTGGGTTCATCATACAACATTATCATGGGGTCAACAACAATGGTTCGTGCCAGGCTGATTCGCTTGCGCATTCCGCCTGATAATTGTGAAGGCATTTTATTCAAGGCATCAGATAATCCAACATTTTCCAAAACTTCTTTTACTTTTTCGTTTATTTCTTTTTGATTAAGATTCTTTTTTATCCTTCGCAATGGAAATTCTAAATTTTGCTTTACTGTCATGGAATCATACAATGCGCCACTCTGGAAAAGAAAACCAATTTTCTTTCTTAACTCTCCTAACCCGTTATTCGTCAATGCACTTACATCTTCTCCAAGGACATTAATTGTTCCGTCGTCGGGATCCAGTAAACGAACAATACATTTTATCAGGACTGATTTTCCTGAACCGGATTTGCCAAGCACCACCAGGTTTTCTCCATTATAAAGTTTCAACGACACATTTATTAATACATCCTCTGTGCCAAATCCTTTCCTTAGGTTATTTATTTCAATAACCTGTTTTGGAGTTTCTGCTTTTGCTGAAACAACAGTTTCTGTTTGTGTGGCATTCATAGCATATCTGTAATTTGTACAGCAATCAAATCTACAATTATCACAAGTAAAGACGATAGCACCACAGCTGAATTCGCAGCAATACCCACACTCTCCGTTCCACGTCCTGCAGTATATCCTTTATAACATCCGACAAAACCAATCACAGCACCGAAAAAGAATGTTTTAATAAGAGCCGGCATTAAATCAATAAATCCAATGTGGCTGAATGCCTGCGAGAAAAATAAAACAAAAGTTACGTTTCCTTTTATGTTTGCTCCCACCCAGCATCCTAAAATCCCGAACGCATCGGCATATAGTACTAATAAGGGAATCATCAGCGTAGCTGCTAATACTCTGGTAACAATTAAAAATCTTACGGGATTGGTCGATGATACTTCCATAGCATCAATCTGCTCCGATACTTTCATTGAACCTAACTCTGCGCCCATTCCTGAACCTATTTTCCCGGCACATATCAATGCTGTTATAACCGGTCCCATTTCTCTGATGAGAGATACGGTTACCATTCCGGGAAGCAAGCTGACTGCCCCGAAACTCAAAAGAGCAGGTCGCGCCTGAATAGTAAGCACCAAACCAATAATAATTCCTGTTACTGAAATGAGTGGTAATGTTTTATATCCGATTTGAAAACATTGACGCAAAAACTCCTTAAATTCAAAGTTGCGCGAAAATGTTTCTCTTATGACTCGTGTAATAAATAAAAAGGCATCAGTAATATTTGTTAAAAAATTGCTTGCCACGGCAGTTTTTGCAATTGTTTTTTCGACCAATCTGATGGATTGCTCCGTTGCAATTTTTTTTATTTTAATTACAGGACTAATTTTTTTCATGATAAAACGTCAGATTTTATCCGAACATGGCTAGAGCTCTAAGATAATCTTGTAAAATTCCTCTTTTGTCTTGCCGAGTTTAACTTGAAGTTTTCCAAACATCTCATCTTTTTTGCCTTCTGCAAACATTAAATCATTATCAGTAAGGATCGCAAATTTTTGCTTGAGCTTGCCCTTTAGCTCATTCCAGTTTCCTTTAACTTCTGTTTTGTTCATTATTTAAAAATTTAGATTGTAAATAAATTCCCATGATACAAAGGTGCGTCCATTATTCCCTCAAAGTGTTACAAAACCTAAGAAATAAGTTACATAATTCACACATTCAGAAAAGTATCGCTCCTCTTGTAATTATGATTTATAAAAAACAGACCAATGTGTGAATAATGCAACTATTTTATGAAATTGTGTAATGGTTTTGAAAACAAGTTGTTGTATCTTATTATCCTTTTTACTCAAAACATAATATCAATTCATGAAGAAGAAAATATTTTTGAAAATATTGATCATGATTGTTACTCTTGTGCTACTTATAAAATTTATAACGACAATTTTTGTTGAACCCTGGCTTGGCAAAAAAATACAAGCAGAATTGAATGAGGAGATGAGAGGTTATATTATTGAAATAGATAATGTTAATATTTTAATAATTAAGTCAGGGATAAAACTGGAAGGTATTACAATTTACTCAAGGCAGAAACACGGAGATGCCCATGATTTAAACGCAGAAATAGAGTCCATAGAATTCATAGGAATTAATCTCGCGAAAGCAATATTCAAACATGATACTTATATCAGAACGATGACCATTTCCAATAGTAGTGCTAAGGGTAATATACCATTTTCGGGGCAAGCAATACTGCCAATAGTTTCGCCTTTGAACATCCGAATAGGTAAAATACTTTTTGATAAAATATCCCTGACAATGGGAAACACATCAAACGCAAAATCTTTTTCGTTGAAAGAAGGTGTTTTGAAAGTGTACCATTTTTATTTTGAAAAACAGGATACCATATCCTCTAACATCGTTAAGCAATTTGATTTCACAGCTGAAGAACTAATTTCGGTTTCATCCGACAGCATGTATTCGTTTATCGCCAACGGAATTATTTATTCCGAAGCTTCAAACGTCCTGACGGTAAACAGCTTTTATATTCATCCAAATTACACAGATTATGATTTCACATCACGGTATGAATTTCAAACGGTTCGTATTGAAGCCGGTTTCAGCAACATTTTTATTCACGATTTTTCTGCTCCGGATTATTTTTATTCCGGGAACCTGTTGAGCTCCTGGATTGAAATAGGTAAAATGGATTTGAAAGTTTTCCGTGATAAACGAAAAGAATTCCGGCATATTAACAAACCCGCATTCCAGGATATGATTTACAACTATCCCGGCACTATTCAAATTGATTCAATTGGTCTTATAAACGGTGATTTCACTTATACAGCGCATGCAGAGAAGGCAAACGATCCGGGAAATATCACCTTTAATGAAATCAATGCCAGAATTTACAAAATAACTAACGACAAAATCTACAAAACAAAAAACGCTTCTTTAGAACTTAAAGGGAATGCCTTGTTAATGGGGAAGGGCAAGATGACCATTTTTTTAAAAGGGAAAATATTCGATAGCGATAACACATTTTTCTTGAATGGAACTCTTTCAGATATGGAAGCAAATGAATTGAATCCAATACTGGAGAAGAATGCTTTTGTTTATGCTACGTCAGGTAAAATAGATAAAATGAATTTTAGCTTCACAGCAAACAACACTAAAGCTATCGGCAAAATGACCATGCTCTATCATGGATTGGATATAGCAGTTAAGAATAATCGAACGGATGATACGACGGCCTTTAGAGAGAGAATTATTTCAATAATTGCCAATAGAAGAGTCCTGGATTCAAATCCGATTGCAGATGAAGAGGTTAGAGAAGGAATTATAGACAATGACAGAGACCCCGAAAGATTTTTTTTCAATTATTGTTTTAAATCTATCTTGTCGGGAATAAAATCCAGTATTGCTAAAAACCCGCAAAAAAGAAAGAATTCCTAATGTCGGTTACCATTTTCTCTTGCCGACTATCAACCCAAGCAGGAAGCCGAGAACTAAACTAATTAGAATCTGGACCCAGTTCAGGTGAACCGTGCCAGCCGACCCGCTTCCATGCATCATACCTTTCATCCACGGCCCTCCGCCTAATAGCAGAAAAGCCACTATTATAACCACAAACGCGATAACATAATAGGCTGTTGTAGTGTTTTTTCTTGTGCTCATAATTTTCTCCTTATCTGATTAAGTTAATTAAATAGACATTGATTCATCATTTTGAATTAAATCGTGATGGTCATTTCTAATAGGAATGGTTAATTTCTTGGTCTTTTTATCCCGGTTAAGCAGGTATCTTTTTTATCCGCTTCAGCCGGATAGGTTTAATTTTAAATAATGGGGGCATCGTGTCACCTAATAAAAATCCCCAGGGTTTTAAAGGTTCAATATGATCGAAAATCAGTTTTAAAATGGCAAGCAGTGGTATAGAAAGAAACATACCGGGTATACCCCATATAGCACTCCCGACAAATACCACTATTATAGAGAAAAGAGCATTTATTTTCACTTTTGAGGCGACTATTTTAGGTACGATATAGTTATTATCTATCAGCTGGATGATATAAAAAATTACCAAAACGTATATAGCGTACCATCCTGTCGATTTGGTAGCCAGAGCAACCATCATGGGTAATGCCACTCCTATAAGACCCCCGATATAAGGAATTACGTTGACCAATGCACTAATAATACCGAGCAGGATAGCGTATGGGATTCCAAGTATCAGTAGAGCGGTTGTATTTAGTGTTGCCATGATGGCAGCTTCTATAACCAGACCTATAAGATATCGTTGTATAACAGTTTTGATCTGGGTAACTATTTCGCTCACCTTCCTTTCGTTGATGTTGCCAAAGAGCCTGTGAATAAACTCAATCAAGATAGGATGGTAAAATAATATCAAAAAGATGTAAACGGGAAGCAAAAATAATACCACCAATCCGTTTCCCAGGATGACGAGTGTTTGACCTATTGCAGCACTGCTGCTCTTGAGGAGTTCACCCTGGGTTTTTAAAATCCATTCATGTATCTTATGTGAATTTATATCGAAATAGCCGGAAGCCCATGAGATGGTCTGGTTGAGTATTCCGTTGAATTTATCGACAAGCAGTGGTAATGATTCACTAAACCGGCTTATCTGTGAAATTATAAGGGTTCCAAATGCTACTATGACTAAAAAGGTAAGGAATATTGTAATTAGAATAGCCACTACCCTGTTTATTTTTATCCGCACAAAAAAATTTACGACCGGATGTAGCACGATGGCAATAATAATTGCAAAAATGAGAGGAACAATAATACCCTTGGCTAAGTATAATATAGTTAATAAAGCGCATAAGCCGATGAATAAAATGGATGCCTTTGCGTATAATGGTAATTTCAATTTTTCATTTGTCACACCTTTTCAGTATTCAATTCTTTTTTACGGAAAACATGTCGAAACAGAGACCGGCTAAATGATCTAATTGAGTCAGAGTTTTGGGCAATAACATTTGTAATACCAAACTGCATAATGGTGCCAATAAGCCTTTTAATTTTATTTCCTGATGTACCTATAAATATTCCCTTTGAAAGATAACCGGTAGCTAAACCCATCGCAGTGCCTACAATGTTATCGACCAGATATGGTGAGGAAGATATATCCTTTAAAGCGTTTTTGATAAGGTTAACAGGTTTTAAACTTTCAAAAGTAAGGTAGAATTGCTCTTTCAAAAGTTGTCCCTTATCAGCTTGTTCAACTTCCAATAATTGAATTGCATTTTTAAGGTCTGAAGTGGAAGTTATGATTTGCATGCAGTTTTATTTAAGCATATGTTTAATGAAATAATTGCAGACAATTTTTTTAAGCCATTTATGCATAAAGAAATGTAAAATTATCCCTATGATGCCATAAAAAGCAGCTATCACAAAAAATCCGAAAAAGGTTTTGCCGAGAATTTCACCAAGCCAGAAAGCTAATCCCAGATTGAGAAAAAGCATGAATAAAGCAATTAAAACAAAGACAACAGAATGAGGAATAAATGTGGAAACAACATCCGATGTTTTGTCAAGGGCTTTGAGCTTTACCAACTCGAAGCTTGCTTTACCGTAATCAGCAGCCTTTTCCAGCAGCGATTCAATCAACTTCGCATTGTCTTCCATATGTTCAGACTGTGGCAGTTTTCACATTCTTATTAGCTTTTTCTGATTTGTCTTTACTTTCTTCAGCAGAGTCGAAAGCTTCTTTCTTTACCTCTTCAAATTTTTGGGAAATACTATCAAGAAATTCATTGAATTTCTCTTTTAATGAATCCGCATAATCCTCTCCTTTTTTAGATATTTTTTTGCGGGTAACCGAACCTTTTTCGGGGGCAAATAGAACCCCTAATAATGCACCGGCAGCAAGGCCAGCCAGTACCCCTAATAATACTTTTCCTGAGCTCATAATTTTATTTTTAAATAATGAGCCCACTCACAAAAGTCCAAATTGAAGAAGGTCAATCCGAACGTATCCGTCCGGTGCTTTGCTACTTCGAAATGATTTTTCGGAGTGGACTCAATAAATGTTATTACTTCGAAGATTTTAAAAGATTTTTCTCCCCTGAATAACCCTGATTATTACTGCAATAATTGCAATAACAAGAAGGATGTGTATGATGCCTCCGGCATGGAAGCCCACAAATCCGACTGCCCAGGCTATAAGCAGAATTACTGCTATGACATATAGTAAATTTCCCATGATTCGTATTTTAAATTGTTTATAATAATACAACAAGCAGAATTATAATAAGAATCACTGCAGCTCCTGAAAGATAAATACCAGTACCTATATCTTTAAGATTGTTCCTGATAGATTTTAATTCTTTCCGCAGTTCTTTCTTTTCTGACGAATTTAGTTTTGACTTATCCATCTTGTTTATCTCGTCTAACCTGAGCAGTAAGGTTTTAGCTTCTGCTGATTCTGCAGGTGTTGGTTCAACTAAAGATGAAGGTTCAGCAACAGTTGCAGCACTTGATTGAAGCGGCAGGAATGTCATTGACAAACAGGCTGCCATTAAACAAAAAACGATCTTTTTCATGTTAATTGATTTTAATTATTAATAGGTCAACAATAACCGTAACTTTATTAGATTTATGTATTTTGCTGGAAATAATATTCACTGATTTCATTTTTTTTGTATGTTAGTTTGTATGTTAGTATGATTAACCAAATCATTACAGTAACAAAATTAAGCCTCTCTATTTTTATAACCGTTACATAATTATGTGAATAAATTACATAATTCACACAATTTAAGGAAATGACATTTAACATTAAACGCAACTTTATAAAGTTGTATATCTGCCAAATAGGAGGTAACTTTGATAATAGAGATAAAATGACATAACAATCCTGAAGAAATTTTTGTAATTCAATTTTACTAATTATCAAATGGTTAAAATTTCAGGTTACTCAGGCTTGCAGAAGCTTTTTTTTAAATATGTTCTCAGGCAATATTTGATCCTCGGCCTGGGAATCTTATGGCCTTTCCTGAAGGTTTCATCACAGGATTATTTTCAGCAGGAGGTAAATTACGAAATTCACGTAACTCTAAATGACCAGGACCATGAATTGAACGGATTCGAGTCAGTAGAGTATATTAATAATTCTCCTGACACTCTCAGTTTTTTATATTTTCACCTCTGGCCAAATGCATATTCCGACAATAAAACTGAATTGGCTAAGCAGATATTTAGTTCGAAGGGGAAGGGAAAACTGTTCAATGATCCGGAGTTAAGAGGATATATTGATTCTCTGGACTTTAAGGTAGAAGGTCATCATGTTCAATGGAATATCTTAGCTGAGTTTTCCGATGTTTGCAAGATCATTCTTAATACGCCACTTAGGCATGGCGATACATTATCCATAACCACACCTTTTCATGTAAAAATCCCAAAAGGAGTTACATCACGATTAGGTCATATAGGAGAATCATATCAGATCTCCCAATGGTATCCTAA
>Ga0113563_10001576_pt1 | contig 13131 bp, 12 predicted proteins | sample Mud3Dept3metaG_FD_80117 | JGI IMG/M metagenome (GOLD analysis project Ga0113563, IMG submission 80117) | Freshwater wetland microbial communities from Ohio, USA, analyzing the effect of biotic and abiotic controls - Mud 3 Core 4 Depth 3... | ecosystem: Environmental > Aquatic > Freshwater >...
AATCGCTATCTGAGTGAGACAAAACGCCTGGGTTTTGGCCCGGATCAGGTTAACCCATTGATCAGAGAGCGTTTGGAGGCCTGGAAAAACGGCGACTTGCCTAACGATGATGAATAATTCACTGACGTTCAGAAAAAGGAAAGTAGATTACTATGGCATATAGAAATGTCACGACAACAAATCCGACCAGCGGAACCGTTTCGGGAGGCGGATCACAGGACGCGGCGCGCATCTCGCCCCTGGCCGGTGTGTTATTTGCAATTGTATTGGCAATCGGCATTGGCGGAGTCTTCGTCCTATTCGAGGCCGGCGTGTCGTACATCTGGATCGGCGTTTGGTTTGGGATCATACTGCTAGTAGGATTGATTCTGCTGTTCGGCATTAAAATCGCCAACCAGTGGGAAAAAGTAGTGGTGCTGCGCCTGGGAAAATTCACCGGCCTGCGCGGTCCTGGATTTTTCTGGATCACCCCGCTTTGGGAGAGCACACCGATCTGGATCGACCACCGGGTTATGGTGACGCCTTTCAATGCAGAAAAAACATTAACCAAAGATACTGTTCCCGTTGATGTCGACGCGGTGTTGTTCTGGCATGTCTGGGATGCCGAGAAGGCTGCCCTGGAGGTCAAGGACTACTATGCCGCGATCGCCTGGGCTGCACAGACCGCCTTACGCGAAATCATCGGACAGATGTACCTGGCAGATATCTTGATCGGCCGGGCTAAGATGGACGCCGACCTGCAGAAGATCATCGACGAGCGCACCACGCCCTGGGGTATCTCAGTCCAATCGGTTGAAATCCGCGATGTGATCATCCCGCAGGGCCTGGAAGATGCGATGAGCCGCCAGGCGCAGGCAGAACGAGAGCGTCAGGCGCGCGTTATCCTGGGTGAATCGGAAATGCAGATTGCTGATAGCTTCGCCACCGCCGCCCAATCCTACATCAACAATCCCACGGCGTTGCACTTACGGGCGATGAACATGTTATTCGAAGGATTGAAGGAAAAAGGCGCATTCGTGATCGTCCCCAGCAGCGCGGTCGACACGATGAACCTGGGCGGAATGAGTGGGTTGGTCGCGCTGACCCAGACTATGAAACAGGCCGATCGGACAGGTCCAACCAGCGAATGATCTGCTAAAATCAAAATATTCAAATAGTAACCCTGCGCTGGTGGGCGTACCAGCACAGGGTTAACTAGATTTGTTTCACGTGAAACATTTGCAGAAAAATATAGCAGGAAAAATCAAATGAAACGAACAACTATTTTATTATCCACCCTCCTACTGATTCTCCTGGCGCTGTCGTCAGCATCACCAACTTCAGCCGTCCTGGCGCAGACGCCACAGTCAGCTACATCGTCCGGTTTAGAAAACGCCGCCAAGGAATTCGTCATCCTGCTGTCCCAGGGTCAATTCACACAAGCAGCCCAAACGTTCGACCCGACCCTGGTAAAGCCTGAAACGAATACCCAGGTAGAGCAAGCCTGGGATGCCTTGATCAAGCAAATGGGCGCTTTCCAAAAGATATCGGAAACCGTGCAAACTCGCGAACAGAATCTCGATATGGTTTACGTAGCCACGGACTTTGCAAAAGGTTCCGTAGACATCCGTATTGTCTTCAATAAGGCTGGACAGGTGGCGGGGATGCAATACTTTCCGGCTGGAACAGGCAAGGCTGCGGCCCAACCGTATAAAACAGCTCCCTATGTTAAACCCGGTTCTTTCACCGAACAAGAGATTGTCGTCGGCGCGCCAGGGTTTTCCTTGCCCGGCATTTTGACAATCCCCACCGGCCAGGGACCTTTTCCGGCAGTTGTGCTGGTGCATGGCTCTGGCCCGAACGACCGTGACGAAACCATATTTGCTAACAAACCTTTCCGGGACCTGGCCGAGGGATTATCCTCCCAGGGCATCGCCGTACTGCGCTATGATAAACGCAGCAAGGTTTACGCCCAGCAGATGAATGAGAATCCGGCCGGGATCACCGTCAAAGAAGAAGTAACGGATGATGCTCTCTCTGCTATCGAGCTATTGCATAAAACGCCCGGCATTGACCCACAGCGCATCTACGTGCTCGGCCACAGCCTGGGCGGTATGCTTGCCCCGCGCATCGCCGAACAAGCCCAGGCAACGCCCGCTGCCGGTCTGGCCGGCGCGATCATCATGGCAGGACCGACCCGCCCTTTAGAAGATTTGATGGTTGAGCAAGTTACATATCTCTATCAACTGGCGGGAACGATCACACCTGAGCAACAGACTCAACTTGACCAGCTCAAGCAGCAAGCTGCCAAGGTAAAAGATCCCAACCTGAGCCTCGACACCCCAAGGGAACAGCTACTACTAGGCGCCTCAGCTGCCTATTGGCTCGACCTGCAGGACTACAAACCTGCCCAGACCGCCGCGAATCTATCGATTCCACTGTTCATATTGAGGGGCGAGCGTGACTATCAAGTAGCACAGGCTGACTTCGATGGTTGGAAAGCCGCCTTAGGAGACAAGCCGGGCGTCATTTACAAGCAATACCCCAGCTTGAACCATCTTTTCATCAGCGGCACTGGGCCGGCCAATCCACAGGAATACCAGCTCCCCAGCCACGTATCAGAACAGGTAGTGAATGATATCGCCAGTTTCATCAAAACCGGCCAGGTCAGCCAGAATTTGCCCTTGCTTGGGAGGTTTTCTTTGCAAGAAATCATCCGCCTGGTAATGCTGCTCATACCGTTGTTCCTTATCCAGGCCGGCCTTTCAATTTATGCCCTGGTCGATCTTGCCCGCCGTAAGAAAACCCATGGACCGCGCTGGCTTTGGGCAGTGTTGCTGGTTCTGACCCTCTTCGCTCTTCCAACCGGATTGATTGTCGCGGGCGTCTACTTGTTCTGGGGTCGCAATGAAGAGGATGGCGAGGATGGAGACGATGATTCGGATTGAAAAACTGGCCAAGCGGTATGGCAATGTCCGGGCATTGAACGGGCTGGATATGCAGGTGGAAGCCGGTGTTGTCTACGGTTTTCTCGGCCCAAATGGCGCTGGCAAGACAACCACGCTGCGCATTTTATCTGGCCTGGCGCGTTCCGATGGGGGCCAGGCCTGGGTTATGGGCCAGCCGGTCGGATTACAGGGGCTGGGCAAGCGTCCGATCATGGGTGTGTTACCCGAAGAGCCGGCTTTTTACCCGTGGATGACGCCGCGTGAATACCTGCGTGATTTTGTGGCGCCTCTTTATAACCTGAATGCAAAAGAGGCTGCCGGGCGGACGAAGGAAATGCTCGCGGAGGTAGGACTTGACAAGGTAGCAAACCGGCGTATCGGCGGTTTCTCGCGCGGTATGCGCCAGCGGTTGGGACTGGCCCAGGCGCTGATCCAACGACCATCTATTTTACTATTGGACGAACCGGTCAGCGCCCTCGACCCGGCCGGGCGCCGCGAGGTGTTGGAGTTGATCGAGAGCCTACGCGGCCGGGCTACTATCTTGCTTTCTACCCATATCCTGGCGGATGTCGAACGAGTTTGCGATACAGTCGGGATTATCAATAAGGGCCACATGGTGCTCGAATCCGACCGACAAGCGCTGCTTGATCGCTATGCCATGCCCATATTTGAAATCGAAGTTGAAAATAGTGTTACAGATTGGTCAAGTCCACTCTCCCAACTGCCGGTCGTCGATGCAATGCAGGTGGATGGCAGGGTTGCACGCCTCCACGTCCAGGATGTCCACCAGGCGCAGCGCGAACTGCTCGCGGCACTGGCGCAGAATGGTTTGTTGATCCGCCGATTTGAAATCACCAGGCCATCCTTGGAAGACATCTTCTTGAAACTGACCGGCAGTCTTGAGCCGGAGAAAAGTGTCGGAGGCTGAACGTGTTTCGCACCTTGTTATCTAAAGAATTGCGCGAGCAGCGCCGTACGCACCGGTTGTTGATCGTGGCGCTGGTCCTACTGGTGTCTGGGATGCTCTCTCCCTTACTAGCAAAATATACCCCACTGTTGTTAAGCAGCCTCCCCGGTGTACCTCCTTCATTGGCAGCATTAATCCCTCAACCGACCATCCTGGACAGCTTTACTCAATTTGTTAAAAATGTCAGCCAGTTCGGCGTAATATTGGTGATCATCCTGACCATGGGTGCGCTGGCCCAGGAAATTGAGCGGGGCACTGCCAGTATGCTATTAACCAAACCTGTCCGGCGCAGCGCAGTAATTATGGCGAAATGGTCCGCGGGAGTATTGAGCGTACTGGGCGGGATGATCCTGGCCACGCTCGGGTTTACATTCTATACTCTGGTCTTATTTGAGCCGTTCTCCCTGGTAAATCTTGCCGTATTGACGATATTGATGACGGTTTTCTTGATCTTTTTCTTGACCTTGGCCCTGCTTGCCAGTACGCTCGCACGTACCCAGGCTGCCGCGGCAGGCTTAGCATTCGGCAGCCTGGTTCTGGTGTTAGTGGTTAGCGCCATCCCAGGGATTAACAATTACCTGCCCAGCAAGTTATTAAGTTGGGGATTATCCCTGTTTAGCTTTTCGCCAGAAACAGCCTGGCCTGCGCTAATTTCCAGCCTGGCGTTGATCGTGTTATTTCTAGTGATCGCAATCCTGCGATTCAGCCGCGAAGAAATTTAAATAAATTTACCTTTTACACTGCTGCGTAGTGTAAAAGGTAAATATCAAGGATAATGGATGTTTCACGTGAAACAATTATGTCTCGCTGGCCCCATTGGCAACCGCCCATTGGTCTAATGTTTCCTCAACCATATCCAAATATGCGTCCAGGCCGGCGACGCGCTCGCGAAAACTTGCTCCGGCAAGGTTCAGCCTTTCCAGGCTGGTCTGCCAATTTGCCCGGTGTTCACCCGGTTGAACCAGGGTTGTGATGGCTAACGTCCAACTACGCAGCAGTGGCCATAGCGCCGTTAATGGCTGGCTACCGCCCATCAGCGCCTCGAAGGCATGCGAGTAGTAGGATTCACGCAACGGGTGGATGCGCGCCGGAATTTGCTCGATCGTCGTCGTTGCAGCCACTTCCCGGTAAGCAGATTGCCAGAGGGGTAGCCAGGATTTCAATGTCTCACCGTCTACATATTGAGCGCCCAACATGCCCAACAAGCCTGGGTACAAGCCGGGCCTGCCCGCGGCCTCGAGACGCTGTGGCAAGCGTACCAGGAAGCGCCGCTCGGTTAGCGGAGATCCAGAGACACCAACAATCGAGTTAGCGGCGTTCTCCAGCGCTCTGAGATAGCTTAAAATGTCCTTTGGTGATGGATCAGAATGAAGTTCGTGCAGAGATTGCCAGATTTGGCGGGCACTTGCTACTTGCTTACGACTGCGCTCCATCACATGGTCGGGCTCGTCATATTGACCGCGCACACTGGCCTGGGTGAAGTCTAGAAAATGCTGCGGATCAAAGAGAATGCGCGCGTCCTTAAGTGTGGGGCCGATCCAGGGATGAACGCGCAGCATGCGAGTGTTTCGAAAATCGCGGTTCAAGTAATGCGAGATGTCAATATGGATATCATCAGTAAGGTGAACGATCTCACGTTGAACAGGGACTGCATCTGTATGGATAATAAATAGATCAAGGTCGGTCGTATTGCCCAGCAAGTATTCGTCCTCCAACAGTGAGCCATGCATAAAGATTGCCAGTATGCCACGATCAGAGCGCGTGCGCTGCGTGACCGCGTCTCGCACGATCTTTAATAGCGTATCCCGGGTAATCCGCATTGATCTTCTCCTTACATACTTCTCGCGCCAACCCTAATCGATCAGTCCATCTCTGCTTGCGAAAAGGGCAACTCCGGCTGAAATGGGCCGAGCCTCAATGCCTGGCGGATGCGATTCTCGGTCCATTTCAAATCCTCTCCGCGGTGCACGAAATCCAGACGATTCGTATCGAGCGTCAGTACGGGCGAACGCCGGCTCTGATGGTCAGTAAAGAATGCATCGTATGCCTGGTTCAATTGCTCGATATATGCCCGTTCCATATTTCGCTCATAGGGACGGTCGCGGAATGCAATCCGCTGCATTAATATATCGGTATCCGCACGTAAATACACGATCAAATCTGGGTTAGCGACCTTCTCCGCCAGGGCTTCATGCACTTTATAATACATATCCAGCTCATCGCCGGTCAGGTTAATCCCGGCAAATAAAGCGTCTTTTTCAAAGGTATAGTCGGCAATCAGATGAATTCCGGAGGCTATTACATCGCTGGCAACCCGCCGTTGTTGGTGATAGCGGCTCAACAGGAAAAAAATTTGGGTCTGAAAAGCGTAGCGCTCCCGGTCGACGTAGAAATCCGAAAGAAATGGATTCTCTTCAAAGACTTCCAAAAGCAGGGAAGCCTCAAAACCTGGTTGAAGCAGCCGCGCCAAAGTGGTTTTGCCGACTCCAATTACACCTTCAATAGCTAAATACATAATTCCTCATATATTATTGCGTATTATAATATATACACATTATTTAATGTAAACATCGGATTTCATAAACCGAGTCTGTTCCCCAACTTTACCAGCGAATGGCGCAGAACGCAACCCGTTTGTTTTTCATTAACAATTTTATAAGAGCTACTTGACAGCCAAAAAACCCGCGCTAAACTGAATATACATGATTATTTAAGGAGAACAATATGGCCTCACTTAACCGAGTTCAATTAATTGGTCGTCTAGGCAAAGACCCGGAATGCTATGAAACAAAGAAAGGGATTAAAGGCACCCACTTCTCAGTCGCTGTCGACCGGCGCTGGCGGGACGCAGAAGGAAAAGCCCAACGCGATACCGACTGGTTTAACGTGGAAGCGTGGGGACGCCTGGCGGAAGTATGCGATAAATATCTCCAAAAAGGCCGACTGGTTTATATCGAAGGACGTCTCCAAACGGATCGCTATGAGGCAGGCGGCGAGATGCATTATACGACCAAGGTCGTCGCCCGTCAGGTGCAGATGCTCGACCGCAAACCGGAAGAAGAAACAGAAGTTCCGGACGTGATCGAAGCCGTCGAAGAAGAAGAACCTCCGGAAGAATAGACGGGCTGCGGTTTGGGTTTTGCAGTCATTGAATATGACGGCTGCAAAACCCAATAATTCACTCTACCCAGCCGGGTCGGTTCGAAAATCTAAATTCGTGACAGCGCCTACGGCGCACACTTTAGTTGAGTAGTAAGATCGTCTGCGGCTTTTTGTACCTGCATAATCGGATCTTTTAGCGCGGCAACCGTATCTTGAACCGAAGCATCTGCGGGGACATTTTGATATGCGGTGATTAAATCATTCGCAGCCTGTTGAAAAACGTCTGTTTTCACCGACTTCAAGTTGGCGATAGACTGGACCAGGTTGCTAAAGTTCGTCCGCACAACGCTGAACTGTGCTTCTAGTGCATTGCGGTCCGAGTAATCTTGAGAGAGCAGCTTTTCCGTTGAGGTTTTAAAAAGGACTAAATCCTTACATACCTGCTCTGCTGATTGGTCTACCATTTCCTGAGGGGAAACAGGTTTACAGGCAGTGATCGAGAGCATACAAACTACCGCAACGAGGATGAGAAGTTTTCTTGCCATTTTCTTTACTCCTTTAGACTTATTGATTAAATCATCATCGAACCATTGCAAGGAGGCAATGGAAACCATTGGCCTGCTATCTTATATCTTGGATGCCACTAGCTGCCATCGTTTCCAGCAGCGCCCGAATGGCTAATTTTCCCGACTGGCAGCGATATGGGACTCGATTTAAGGGACTGACTGAGGCGGCTGCATCCGCGATGACTTCCACCCGACTGGAATTCCGTTGCTTGGCCTGCATATAGGCGATGCCCAGGTCAAACATGGTACCAAGGTCGAGCGAGATGGACGGTTTCCCTTGGCCGGTCTCTGCTTGCTGCCACCCGGCCAGGGCCGACACAAGCGCTTTCAATACATCGCCTGACCTGGCGGGTGGCGCATCTGATCTGGCTTCATTTTGGTTAGCGGCAGGGTTGGGGGTATAAGACGAGGCCGGTTGTGGGGCGTCCTCTTTCAATGCTTTATGCAAGTAGAATACCAGATCTTGCTGAGTGAGCTGATACTTCTGAAACTGGGCTCCCAGTTGGGCAAGACCGTGCGCGTATACTCGGGCAGAACCATTATCCGCCAGCTCACTGAGTAAAACACCGGCTTCGTCCATAGCAGCCGCCAATCCTTCCAACCGTTTCTCTTGAGCTGCTCGCGTCGCTATAGCAAAGATCTCCACCATGTGATCGCCATGGTTGCCATTGACGGTATCTGCCTGGTTAAAGATCGGCCGATTGACCTCCATAACGTTCTGTACTGTCTGAAATACAGGCGCCAGTTCAAGCATGGCTGACAGGCAATCTTTCCAGTTGGTCGATCATCTGGCTAATTACATCGAACCCGCCCTGCCAGAAATCGGCGCTGTAAATATCGATCCCGGCTTGAGCCAGGATATGTGCGGGTGCTTCTGAGCCGCCGGCCGCCAGGATTTTCAAATAGCGCGGCTTGAAGGACTCGCCCTCCGCTTTAAACTGCTGGTAAAGCGACAGGACAAGCAGCTGCCCAAAGGAATAAGCATATACATAAAAGGGTACGTGGTAGATATGCGGGATTGAAACCCACTCCCAGCGGAACTCGTCGCTGACCTCCACCGCCTCGCCAAACTGGCTTTGTAGGTTCTCTAGGTAAGCTGCAGCCAGCTCATCGACGGTTGCACCCTGGTTGATCATCTCATGGGCCTGGCGCTCGAATAGAGCGAAAAATACCTGGCGCATAATCGTTGCATACGAGTCATCCACCTGGCGGAAAAGCAGGTCACGCCGTACACCTTCATCTTCTTCTTCGCTCAACAGGCGATCTACCAACATCATCTCGCCAAAGGTAGAGGCTGTCTCAGCCAACGGCAGGCTGGCCTCTTGGGTAAAGGCGGTGTGCCCTTCGGCCAGCATCGAATGGATCGCATGGCCCAGTTCGTGAGCCAGCGTCGCCACATCATCTGGCTTTCCTTGATAACTCAGCAGCACCCATGGGGTTAAGTCGGGGGTAACCGTAGCGCAGAAAGCGCCACCGCGCTTTCCTTTGCGAACTTCGCTGTCGAGGTGACTTTGATCGAATACTCGCTGCGCCAAATCGGCGATATGCCGGTCAAACTTTTGAAAAGAGTCCAGCACCATGCCGGCAGCTTGCTGGAATTCGTAGGCTTTGTCGGATTTCGCGACCGGCGCGTAGAGGTCGTAACGGCGCAGTCGTTCCATTCCCAACCAGCGCGCTTTTAGGCGAAAATAGCGCTGGAAGACCCCGGCATTTCGCTCAGCAACAGCGAGCAGGGTATTGACAACTTCATCTGGAATATCATTGGTCAAGTTGCGCGCCGAGATCGGTGTGTTGAAGCGACGCAGCTCGACTTGCTCACTGCGCCAATCGCGCACCAACGTCTGGTAGATTTGCCCCAGTATTGGGGCATCCTGTGCATAGATACGATAGAGTTCCTGATAAGCGGCTACGCGCAGTTCGGGGTCGTGTTGGCGCACGTAAACCATCAGCTCGCCGCGCGTCATCTCCCGTTCCTGTCCTTCCGTGATGATCTTGAAGGTATACCGGTTCGTAATCGAGTCATACAGGATCGTCAGAGCGCTGGATCCGGTCACATTCTTGATATTAATTATCTTTTCTTCCGGCTCGCTAAGCGTATGTGGTTTGAATTGGCGCATTTTCTCCAACCAATAGCGATAATCCCCACTGGTCGCCATCAACCGCTGTGCATTGGCTTCGTCCAGGTCTTTCCACCAGATTTCGAAGAACAGGATTCGGTTCTGTAAAGTGGTCAGGAATTGATCGACTTGACCGATAAAAGCCTGGGCGACCTGGTCCTGAGTATTTCCAGCAAAATTTAATGACGCAAACGCTCCCACCCGGCTCCCCAGCCGGGTAAATTTTTCCAATTGTTTGATAATTGGCAGGAATTCGTCCGTAGATAGATCACTGGCAAGTCGATCGCGGTTGCTTTCGAAACCAGCTACTTCGGTTTCCAATTCGGTGAACGCAACCTGCATCTCCGGACTATCGGAAGCTGGAAAAAGATCGGCCAGGCTCCAGGCAGCTAACGAATAAGATGTGCTCATTAATAAATTTCCTCCAAAGATTGTCCTGTTAAAGGTTGAAGCGGATATGCATAATTTCACCATCCTGGACGATATATTCCTTACCTTCCAGCCGAAGCTTACCTTTCCCACGCGCTTCCGCCAGGCCGCCCAGACTCACCAAGTCGTCATAGCGCACCACCTCAGCCCGGATAAAGCCCTTCTGCAGATCCGTGTGAATAACGCCGGCAGCCTCTACCGCTGGCGTACCGCGCTGGATGGTCCAGGCGCGTACTTCATCTTCTCCGACGGTGAAGAAAGACTGCAGTCCTAACAAATCATAAGAAAGACGGATAACCCGCTGCAAGCCGAGCTCCTCGATGCCATATTCTGCCATAAACATCTCAGCTTCATCCGCTGGCAACTGCGCCAAATCCATTTCTAATTTTCCTTGCAGCGCGGCGACCGTGCTGCGTTGATGGAGATAATCGATCGTTGGGGACGACTGGCCTTCGGACAGGTTTAGTAAAATCAAGACTGGCTTACGAGTCAAGAATCCGAAACCGGATAAGGTCTTTTCCTCTTCGGGGGTTAGCTCGATATCGCGCAGCGGTTTTTCAACCGCTAATGCGGCGTGCAGCTTCTCAAATAACGCCTGCTCGCGCTCGATCACCGCCCGATCGCGCCCACCACCTTTCTTCCGTTCTTCCACCAGGCGTTCTTGTTTGCGCTCAACAGAGATCAGGTCATTCAGGAGCAACTCACCATCCATGCTGGCGATATCACGCCGCGGATCGACGCTGCCAGCCGGGTGTGGTACGTTTGGATTTTCAAAACAACGCACCACATGGACAAAACCCTCCATCTGAGTAAGCTGGTTGAGCAGCGCACCAGAAATACCGCTCTTATCCGCTGCTCCTTCCAGCCCGGCGATATCCGCATAAGTCACCTTGGCATAGATCGTCTTGGCCGGGCGAAACATGGCAGACAAGCGGTCGACGCGCACATCCGGAACATCAACCACCCCGGTGTGGACCTCGAAGCGCCCGCCGCTCATCGTTGTGGGTTGGTCGCCGCGGGTCAGTGCGTTGAAAATAGTTGTTTTACCCGATTGGGGCAAGCCGATAATTCCTAGACGCATGGATAGTTTCCTCCAACGCAATTATAATGGAGGTTAACCAAATATCGATATGACAGGACTCCTCCTCACCAACGCCTTGATTTATACCCTGGATAGCTGGCAGCCTAGAGCGGCGGCGATCGCCATTGACGAAGGTCGCATCCTGGCGGTCGGCGCCACGGACCAACTGCTGGCTGAGTTTGGCGGCCGCTTTGAAACCGAAGACCTGCCCGGCCTGGTGCTCCTGCCCGGCCTGACCGATGCTCACTTGCATTTGCAACAATACGCCCAGGAGTTGGATATGGTCGACTGCGAGACCAACACGAAGGCGGAGTGTTTATGGCGCGTAGCCGAGCGCGCCCGCCAGACTCCTCCTGGTGAGTGGATCCGCGGGTCAAACTTCAACCACAACGCCTGGCCGGATGGCGCTGGGACCGCTACGAACCTTGACACGGTTGCACCGAATAACCCCGTATATATCGTCCAAAAGTCACATCATGCGGCCTGGGTCAACCATCTTGCGCTTAAGGCGGCGGATCTGAACCTTGCCTCTCCTGACCCGACCGGTGGGCGTTTGGGTCGCCTCGTAGATGGCGCCCTGGATGGCAATCTTTACGAAAATGCAATGGATCTCGTCACCAGGGTTATCCCCAAGCCCACAGTTGAACAGATTTCTCAGGTCATCCGCCAGGCCCTGCCCAGGCTGTGGCAGGTGGGACTGACCGGCGTCCATGACTTCGACCGCAGGGATTGTTTCTCTGCCTTGCAGCTACTGCATGCCCGAGGTGAATTGAAGCTACGGGTCTTGAAGAGCATCCCTCTAGATGATTTACCTTTGGCGGTCGGTTTGGGGCTGCGCAGCGGCTTTGGCGACGATATGCTGCGTATTGGACCGGTTAAGGCCTTCATGGACGGTGCACTTGGCCCGCAGACAGCTGCCATGCTGTCGCCGTATGAGGGTACGACAGATGACCGCGGCATTTTGATGATGGACGCCGAGGAGCTCTTCGATCATGGTCGCCTGGCAGCCGAGAACGGCTTGAATATGGCTGTCCATGCCATCGGTGACCACGCCGTCCATGAAGTATTGAACGCATATGAACAGTTGCGAAGTTACGAGCGCGAGCGATTGGATTCGCCAGGGTTGCGCCATCGCATCGAACATGTGCAAGTAATCCATCCGATGGACTCCGGGCGACTGGCCGAGCTGGACGTGATCGCTTCTATGCAGCCAATCCATGCAACCTCGGATATGGTGATGGCCGATCGTTATTGGGGAGCGCGTTCTGAGCTGGCGTATGCCTGGCGCGCACAACTTCAAGTGGGGGCACACCTGGCTCTGGGCTCGGATGCTCCCGTCGAATCCCCCAATCCCTTTCTGGGGCTGCACGCTGCCGTTACCCGCCGGCGGGCCGACGGCTCACCTGGCGAGCAGGGCTGGTACCCGGCGCAGCGTCTGACCGTGCTGGAAGCGCTGCAAGGTTTCACCACCGGCGCGGCTTACGCGGCGCGGATGGAAGATCGCCTGGGTATATTGGCCCCTGGCTATCTGGCTGACCTGATCGTGCTCGACACGGATCCGTTTAGCTGTGACCCGCACGAGTTGCGGTTCATCCGGCCAATACGCACGATGCTAGGGGGGGAGTGGGTATTCCGAAGATAGGGGATTGCTCACCTCAATTATGCTCTACCAGACTCACGCCCGCATCCACCTGGACAACATCCGCTTCAACATCGAAGGCATCCGCCAGGCGGTTGGAGCGGAGCGCAAAATATTAATCGCCGTGAAAGCCAATGCTTACGGGCACGGCGCGGTGGAAGTCTCGCGCCTGGCGGAGAGCATCGGGGTAGACTGGCTGGGCGTGGCGACCGTTCCCGAGGGGTTACAATTACGCCAGGCGGGCATCCACTTGCCTATCCTTAAGTTCAGCCCGGCTTTCCCTGAAGAGATGGAACCCGCCGT
>Ga0113563_10001578_pt1 | contig 13124 bp, 10 predicted proteins | sample Mud3Dept3metaG_FD_80117 | JGI IMG/M metagenome (GOLD analysis project Ga0113563, IMG submission 80117) | Freshwater wetland microbial communities from Ohio, USA, analyzing the effect of biotic and abiotic controls - Mud 3 Core 4 Depth 3... | ecosystem: Environmental > Aquatic > Freshwater >...
GCCTGGACACGTTCGCCTGCATGGAATGCGGCCGTTGCCAGGACGCCTGCCCGGCCTTCGCCAGCGGCAAACCCCTTTCGCCGAAGATGATCCTGTTCAACCTGGAGAAGCATCTGCTTGAACACAGGCGGAAGCTCGTCGCCGGCAAGCGCGATGACCTCCCCCCCTTATATCCGAACGTCCATGCCGAGGGCGAGGTCTGGACGTGCACGACCTGCGGGGCCTGCCAGCACGTCTGCCCGGTCGAAATCGAGCATATCCGGAAGATCGTCGGCGTCCGGCAGAGCGAAGTCCTGATGCAGAGCCGGTTTCCCCAGGAGCTCAATGCTTTCTTCCGGAACATGGAAACCAACTCCAACCCCTGGGGAATCGGGTTCTCCAAGCGCGCCGACTGGGCGGCGGGGCTGGATGTGCCGGTGTTGGCCGAATGCGGGTCGGCCGATATCCTGCTTTGGGTCGGTTGCGCCGGCTCCTATGATGAAGAGGGAATGCCGATCGCCAAGGCCATGGTGAAGATCCTAAAAACAGCGGGTGTTGATTTCGCGATCCTAGGGGCGGAAGAAAAATGCTGCGGGGATTCGGCCCGGAGGCTGGGACAGGAGTATCTTTTCCAGACTCTGGCGGCCGAGAACGCCGGCCTTTTCCTCCAGTATAAGGTCAAGAAAATACTCACTTTCTGCCCGCACGGGTATAATACCTTCAAAAACGAATACCCCAGGCTCAAGGGGCTCCTGGCCGGCATTCCGGAAAAGGATCAGGAACGGCTGGCTGATATCGAGGTCATCCCTCACGTCGCTTTTCTGCGGGAACTGATCAAATCGGGACGGCTGAGGCTCAGGGCAAACGGCCTTTCGCGGCTGACCTACCATGATTCGTGCTATTTCGGCCGTCACAACGGATTGATCGCGGAGCCGCGGGAGATCATCGCCTCGCTCGGACCGCGGTCGTTCGTCGAACTCAAGAATAACCGCCGGCACAGCTTTTGCTGCGGCGCCGGCGGGGGCTTGATGTGGACCGAAGAAAAGCTCGGCCAACGTATCAACCATCTGCGGACAGACGAGGTCGTCACTTCCGGAGCCGAGGTCGCGGCCACGTCCTGCCCCTTCTGCCTGAACATGCTGAAAGACGGGCTCAAGGACAAGCAGAAAACGGACGTCAAGGTCAAGGACCTGGCTCAGCTCGTCGCCGAGGCCCTCTAGTTCCGGGGACAGCAACTATAATTCTGGCTCCGCAATTTCTTAAGCCTATAGAGCCAGGCCAACGGGATAGTGGATCATTCCCAAAAAGTTTCAGGGAAACCACCCGATCTCGACGACCCTAGACAGCCGAGCCGCCAACGGGCAAGACGACTCTAGGCCGGGATTTTCTTGGGCTTGGGGCCGGACTTCTGTTTTCTCAGAATTCGTCCGGTAAGGTGCTCGAGTCGAATGATGAACGCTTCGTCTCCCAAGGGACGTCCCGTCGATGTATGACGGGCAATGAGTTCTTTGTCGTTGGCATCATCCTCAGCAAGATAGGCGGGCCAATCCTCAACGCCTATCCATTTCTTGTCCTTGTCGTAGAAAGGATTTCCCGGCAGGCGGCGATGGCCCGGTCGACGTCATCGTCGTCGATATCTTTATGGGTGACCATACGGACGCCGCCGAAGGGCGCCAGCGCCAGGACCCGCCTTTTTTTGAGCTCGGAAAGGAAATCGCCGATCGTGACGCGAGGGTGGGCGAGGCCGAAAATGATGATGTTAGTCTCGACCTCTGCGGGATCGAGGCTTACTCCGGGAAGACCGGCGATGGCTTGGGCCAGCTTTTTAGCCCGGGCATGATCTTCTCCTAAGCGGCCCGGCATCTCGGTCAGGGCGATGATCCCCGGAGCGGCCAATACTCCCACCTGCCTCAACCCGCCCCCGAGCGCTTTGCGGATTCTCCGGCCGTATTCGATGAAATCGCGCGGACCGGCGAGCATCGACCCGACGGGCGCCGAAAGCCCCTTAGAGAGGCAGAACATCACCGAATCCGCCAACGCCGCGTAATCCTTCACCGGAACACCCGAGGCCGCGCTGGCGTTAAAAATCCGGGCTCCGTCCATGTGCAGCCGGCACCCGTGCCGGTCGGCGACGGCTCGCAGGGCCCTCAAGTTATCCAGAGGCAGGACTGCTCCGCTCCAGTTGTTGTGGGTGTTCTCGACACAGATAAGCGTTGTCTGCGGGGTGTGGACCGAAGCTTGGCGGATATTGGCCTCGACCTCCTCCGGATCCATGACTCCCCTGCGGGAAGCGATAGGCCTCGGAGTCACCCGGGAGATGAAGGTCATATGGGTGGATTCCATGTTGTAAATATGTGCCCGGGACTCGACGATCGCCTCTTCGAGCTCGTGCGTCCAGGCCTTGACGGCTACAGAATTCCCCATCGTCCCCGAGGGGACGAATAAAGCGGCCTCCTTGCCCATCACGCCGGCGGCCAGATGCTCGAGCTTTTGGACGGTCGGGTCGTCGCCCAGCACATCATCGCCAACGACCGCCTCGGCCATGGCCCGCCTCATCGCCGGCGTCGGCCGAGTGACCGTATCGCTCCGGAAATCGGATATCTCACTCATTGTCAGTATCTCCTCTAGACTCCTTAAGAATTATGGATTCCCCATTATATTTAAATGACTGCCCCTCCACAACGAAAACTGCCAAGGCCAAGGCGAGGGCCGAAGCGCGCTCCAGAGTCCAGCCGCCGCAGAATAGTCCAGATGTCATCGGCAAAAGAACGCATCTCCGTTTCCGTGATGAAAGTGATAATAGAGTGAGGGGTGGCACGGCGCCAGTCCCCGCCCGCCCGCAGCCGATGGTGGCGGGTGGGCGGGTCTAGGGCGAGGACGGACGGGGACGCGCCGTGACAGGACCCCTTATTCCAGACCTCGTTCATCACTGAAAAGGAGATGCATACTCGGCAAAATTGAGGGTACAAGATGGCCACGCGTGTAAGAAAGACTGGAATTATGGTTGCTGTCCCCGGAATAGGGAAAAGGCCGGCCGCAACGCGGACCGTGTTTACTTCGTTCCTAATATATGGTATCTTAGTTTTGAATTCAGAAGCCTGGAGTGTCCGAATCCCGCGGTGTCCATAATATGCCGGTTAGAAAAACGCTGGCTTATGTCCAGTTTTTCCTCCTTCTTCTGATCGTCTTTCTCGCCTCCGCAGTGTTTTCTTCCCGTCTCATCCAAAAAGGGGAGATCGTCTCCGTGCCCGATGTCTCCGGGAAGACCCTGGCCGAGGCGGAAAGGGACCTCGCCCGCAAGAGGCTGGCCCTCCAGGAGAAGGGCGTCGAATTCAGCGACCGCCAGGAACGCGGCAGGATCATCTCCCAGGAACCCGCGGCCGGGTCGAAAGTCCGGGTCAACCGTCCCGTCCGTGTCCTGGTGAGCAGCGGCAGCGAGCTCGTCGAGATCCCCGGGCTCGTCGGGCGGAGCCTGGAAGCGGCCAGCAAAGCGCTCAGTGAAAACGGCTTGCAGCGGGGTTTGATCTCCCAGATCCATACCCCCAAATACGCGGCCGGCCGGATCATCGCCCAGGAGCCTGTGCCGGGGGAACAGAGGATCAAACGCACCACCCCGCTCAATTTTCTGGTCAGCCAGGGAGAGATCGAGCCGCGGTTCCTGATGCCCGACCTCATCGGCCGGGAAGCGTCTCCCTGCCTGTCCCGTCTCAAAGAGAAGGGCTTTAAGGTCGCCGACGTCCGTTATTCCTATTATCCGGGGCTTAACTCGGGAATTATCATCGGGCAATCTCCACCTCTGGGCTCCGCTATCGCCAAAAGGAGCCTGATCACCCTGGAGGTCAGCCGATGATCCGTCTCGCACCCTCCATCTTGTCGGCGGATTTTTCGCGGATCGGCGAGGCCGTCCGGATGGCCGAGGAGGCCGGGGCCGATATGATCCATCTCGACGTCATGGACGGCCATTTCGTTCCCAACCTGACGCTCGGGCCGCAGGCCGTCTCCTCGATCAGAAAAATCACGAGGCTCCCGATCGACGTCCATCTGATGGTCGAAAACCCCGGCTTTTTCATCCCTCTCTTCCGCGAGGCCGGAGCCGACTGGCTCTCGATCCATGTCGAGGCCTCGGTCCATCTCCATCGCGATATCTCCTTGATCAAGGAGCTCGGCGGAAAGGCGGGAATCGCCCTCAACCCGGCCACCCCGATCCACGCCCTCACCGATATTCTCAAGGAGCTCGACTACATCCTGGTGATGTCGGTCAACCCGGGTTTCGGGGGGCAAAAATTCGTCGAGTCCACGCGCCGAAAGATCCGGCAACTCCGGAGTTGGATCGGCGGGCAGAACCTCCGGATCCCCATCGAAGTGGACGGGGGGGTCGGACCGGCCAATATGGAAAGCCTGATCCAGGACGGCGCCGAGATCTTGGTTGTGGGAGCGGCTATTTTCGCCGCCTCCAACCCGGCGCAGGTCATCGCCCGGCTGAAGGAAATTGCCGCCCGGGGAAACCTCCAATGAACGCGCTGGTGACGGGCACCGCGGGGTTCATCGGGTCTCATCTCAGCCGCCGGCTCCTCCGGGAAGGCGCCCGCGTCATCGGCGTCGATTCCTTCACCGACTTTTATCCGCGCTGGATGAAAGAGCGCAACCTCGCTCCTCTCACCGGCGATCGGAATTTCGAATTCCTCCCCCAGGACCTCCTCGACCTCGATTTGGACGGCCTCCTCTCCCGGGTCGAGGTCGTCTATCATCTGGCCGCCCAAGCGGGCGTCCGCTCCAGCTGGGGGGAGAGCTTCTCCGTTTATGTCCAGCAAAATATCCAGAGCACCCAGAAGCTCTTGGAGGCGGCCAAGGGAAAACCGCTGAGCCGTTTTGTTTACGCTTCCTCATCCTCGGTCTACGGCCTGACCCCGACGCTGCCGATGACAGAGAAAAGTCCTCTCTACCCGCTTTCTCCCTACGGAGTCACCAAGCTGGCCGCCGAGCAGCTCTGCTTCCTTTATTTCCAGAATTACGCCGTCCCGACGGTCTCGCTCCGTTTTTTCACGGTCTACGGTCCGGGCCAGCGGCCGGACATGGCCTTCCACAAGTTCTTCAAGTCCATCGCCGAAGGCCGGCCGATCGTCATCTACGGAGATGGCGAGCAGACTCGGGACTTCACCTTTGTCGAGGATATCGTGGAGGCCTGCCTCGCCGCCTCCCGGCTGGGGCGCGCGGGGGACGTCTATAACGTCGGGGGCGGACACCGGGAAAATATGAACAGCCTTCTGCCTGTCCTCGAGGAGACATGCGGGAAAAACATCGAAGTCCGGCGGGAAGACAGACAGAAGGGGGATGTCGCCCATACTCATGCCGATATCGCGAAAGCGCGGACGGAGCTCGGATTCAGCCCCCGGACAGTCCTCAGGGAAGGACTCCGGCAGGAATGGGATTGGATCCGCGCCCTCTATGGGACTCAGGTTGGGTCGAACCGAGGACGGAAGTGAAACCATGAAAAAAACCTGCCTTATAATCCTCATCGCCTTCATCGGAGGGCTCGGGGCCTGGAACTGCAAACAGAAACCGCTGGAGATCGCCCCCGAGATCGCGGCCTCGGACGAAGCCCTTTACAAGGCCGGCCAGGAGATTATGAAAAAAGACGCTGAGAAGGCGCGTCTCTATTTTCGTCAGGTGATCGATTCTTTTCCCAAGAGCTTCTATGCTCAGCGGGCCAAGCTGGCGATCGCCGACTCCTATTTTGAAAAGGGCGATGAGAGCAGCATGATCCTGGCGGCGTCCGAATTCCGGGAGTTCATCCAGCTGTATCCCTACAGCCCCTCGGCTTCTTACGCCCAATACCGGATCGCCCTGACCTTTTTCAAGAAGGTCCTCAAGCCGGGCCGCGACCAGTCCAAGACCGCTCAAGCCCTGGCCGAATTCAAGAAAGTGATAACCAATTTCCCCCTGAGCGAGGAAGCCAAGCTGGCCCAGACACAGCTCACCGAGTGCGAAGAGCGGCTGGCCGAACACACCTTCATCATCGGCGAGCATTACTACAAGGTCACGGCCTACAAGGCCTCGACCGCCCGGCTGTCCGAGATCCTGACCGCTTATCCAAGCTTCTCCAAGATGGATAAGGTCTATTTCATGCTGGCGGATTCCTACTACAAGGGAAGGAAGATCGAAGAGAGCATTCCCTATTTCACCAAGCTCGTCACCGATTTCCCGGAGAGCAAGTACGCCAAGAAGGCCCAGGAGCGGCTGGCCGAGATCCGCAAAGCCCCCGCCAAGCCGGCCCAATAAGGGAGGTTCAATGAAAAACCATAAGTTGGTATTCTGCGCTATCATCTTGGTCACCCTGGGGACGTCCGCCCTGCCGGCTCTGAGCCAGGCCCATTCCGAGTCGGGGCTCAGGGCAGGCTTCAGCCTGGGATATCTCTCCCGGACCCTCGACGTCGGCGAGGAGGCCGGGGAGACCACTCCGGAGCTGACCTCTGTCCTGGCCAGCCTCGTTCTCCGCTATGATCTTCAGCCCGGGTTCTGCCTGGCCGCCCACGTCGGCTATAGCTCATCGGCTTTCGACGGCCTGGCATTCAGACGCCTCCCCTTCTCCGTGGACTTCGGTCGAGACGCGGGACGCATCGGGGGCCTCCTCCTCGGAGCCGAGATCGAGAAGTCGCTCCTCGGAGAAGGCGCCTTCGGGCTGGGAATCCTCGGCCGGTTCTTCGCTTCCCTGGGGATCCAAAAAGAGTGGGATCTCCCGGGTCTCGCGGCCGAGGGGTCGGTCAAGGGGAAGCCGGTTTGGATGAAGGCATCCGTCGGACCGGTATTGTCCTACCGGGGCTGGGCGGGTTTTACTCCTTTCCTCTTCCCCCGCTTCGATTACCTCTGGGGGACTTTCGAACTCGATCAGAAGGTCCAATCCCTCGAGGGGAATGAAAAGAAAGACATCAAAGGCAAGGGCCAATTCGGACTCGGCCTGGGAGCCGACTTCGAGCTTTCCAAATCCCTGCGCGTCCGCGGCGAGGCCGGGGTCTACCCCCGCGGGGGAGGCGCCGACTACTCATTCCTGCTCCAGACGATCATCGCTTTCTAACCGATGGGGAGGTAAAAATGGCCACATCAAAGAAAAAAATCCTGGGGATAGCGGCCCTGACTCTCGTCATCATCGCCTCCGGCTCCGGCCTTCAAAAAGTCAGGCAGGAGCGGGCCAAGGAGGGGCCGGCCCGCCCTTCCGTCCATCGGGCCATCGGCTCGATGAACGGCGGCCTCCCTTTCCGGGCTGAGGGCCCCCGCTACGCCCCCGGCCAGGTCCTGGTCCGGTTCAAGCCGAACGTCAGCACCCAGCTTGTGAGCGCCACCCTGGCCGCCTACGAAACCCAGGAAATAAAGAGAATCCCGCGCCTCAACCTCTACCGGGTCAAGATTCCCGAATGGGCGTCGGTTGAGGAAATGGCCCGGGCCATGAGCCGGAATCCCGATGTCCTGTATGCCGGGCCCAACTATATCGCCCGGATCATGACGACGCCGAACGACCCGCTTTTCCGCTATCAATACGCCCTCAACAACACCGGGCAGGATATCGGCGCTCCGGGAAGCCCCAGCGGAAAGGCCAAGGCCGATATCCGAGCCACGGCCGGATGGGAGGAGACCAAGGGGGCGGCGGAGACGGTCATCGCCGTCCTCGATTCGGGTGTTGATTTCGATCATCCGGACATCAAAAACAAGGTCGTTTCCCGCGGCCGCGATATCGCCAACGACGACTCGGACGCGACCGACGACAACGGCCACGGGACCTATGTCGCCGGGATCGCCGCCGCCGACACCAATAATGACGAAGGCATCGCCGGGGTTGCCTGGAACTGCCGGATCCTCCCGGTCAAAGTCACCGACTCAGAGGGCTCCGCCTGGTACGACGACCTCATCGACGGCATCGTCTGGGCGGCGGACAACGGAGCCCAGGTGATCAACATGAGCTTGGGGGGCGACGCGGCCGACGATTCCCTGAGAGACGCCCTCCGCTACGCCTACGAGAAGGGCGTCGTGATCGCGGCCTCCGCTGGCAACGACAACACCGCCGTTTTCTATCCCGCCGCCTATGATGCCTACTGCCTGGCGGTGGCGGCGACCGACTATGACGACCTCCGCACCTCCTATTCCTGCTTCGGCCCGGAAGTCGACGTGGCCGCGCCAGGAGAAGCAGTTCTCAGCCTCGTGCCGACCTGGTACTGGGGACCGGATTATCTCCCCTATGCCTTCGGCTACGGCACCTCCGCTTCGGCGCCGCACGTCGCCGGACTAGCCGCGCTGCTCAAGGGCCTGAAGCCTTGGCTTACGCCGGGCGAAATCATGGACGTCATCCGGTTCTCCTCGGACGACGTGAACTCCGGAGAGCATTCCGGGAGGGACGACGACATCGGCTACGGGCGCATCAACCTGGAGAAGGCGCTCGTTCCGATCAAGCTCTCGAAGTAATCGGGGATGATCGGCTCTCTGCGCATTAAGAACCTGGCCACGATCGAAGACCTGGACATCCGTTTTCAACCCGGGTTCACCATCCTCACCGGCGAAACCGGCGCCGGGAAATCCATCATCATCGACGGGATCAAGTTCGTCCTTGGAGACAAGGCCGGCCCCGACGTGATCCGGACGGGAAAAGGCGAAGCCACGGTCGAGGCCGTATTCCGCCTCTCCCAGCTCAAAAGCATTCCTCTGGAGCTCGAGGCGGGCGAGGAAGGCGAGGTCTGTGTCCAGAGGACGATCACCCAAGAGGGGACCGGGAAAGCCTACCTCAACGGCGTCCTTGTCCCCGCCCGGAAGCTCAGGGAGGTCGGCCCGTTCCTGGTGGATGTCTACGGCCAGAACGACCATATCTTTCTTCTCCAGATCGAGAACCATCTCCGTTACTTGGATGATTTCCTGGGCCTCGGCGATCTCCGGGAGGAGGTTACCCGCCTGGCGCAGGTTTTGCGGCGGCTGAACCGGCAGAAGGAAGAGCTCCAGGCCAAACAGAGGGAGAGGGAGCAGCGGCTGGACTTCCTGGCCTTCCAGATCAAGGAGATCGAGGCCGCCGGTCTTCGGGCCGGCGAATGGGAGGAGTTGCTGGCCGAGAGGAATATCCTCAAGAACTCCGAAAAAATCGCCCGGCTCGTCGAAGCCGGCCTGAGCTGCGCCTATAGCGAGGAGGGTTCGGTTTCGGCCGGCCTCTCCAAGCTCACCGAGGTCGTCCGCGGGCTGGCCGGGTACGACCAGGGTTTCGCGATGTATGAAGAATCGCTCGGCCAGTCCGCGATCGCCGTACGGGAACTTGCGGACGCTCTGATCAAGGTCAAGGACAGGCAGAGCCTCGGCCCGGAGAGGCTCGAGGAGCTGGAGGCCCGCCTGAGCCAGATCGAGAAGCTGCGACGCAAGTACGGCGAGACGGTCGAAGACATCCTCCGCCATCTGGCGGCCGCCGGGCAGGAGTACCAATCCCTCGCCCGGAGCGAGGAAAGATCGGTCGAAATCGACGCCGAGATCGGCCGGGCCCTCGGGGATTACAGGGACAAGGCCGAAAAGCTCTCCCGTCTGCGGCTCGACGGATCCGCCAAGCTCCAGAACCTGGTGGAAAAAGAGATCGCCCTCCTGGGCATGCGCCAGGCCCGGTTCAAGGTCCAATTGCGAAAAAGTCCGTCGAGCTCAATTTCTCCGGAAACGGCCCGGGAGACGGGCATCGATGAGGTCGAATTCCTGATCAGCACCAATCCGGGCGAAGACTTGCGGCCCCTCCGCAAAGTCGCCTCGGGGGGAGAGCTTTCCCGCATCATGCTGGCCCTCAAAACCATCGGCCAGGAAAAAGAGCTCTTGAAAACCCTTATCTTCGACGAGATTGACTCGGGAATCGGAGGAAAGACGGCCGAGTGCATCGCCTCGAAGCTCCGCGCGCTGGCCCTCCGTCACCAGGTCATCTGCATCACCCATCTTCCGCAGATCGCATCCTTCGCGCCGCACCACTACCGGATTGAAAAAAAGGTGGCCCGCGACCGCACCTTCACGACGGTCCAGGAGCTCGGGTTCGAAGAGAGAGTCGCGGAGATCTCCCGCCTTCTCTCCGGCAGCCGGACGACCGAGGCGTCGCTCCAGAATGCCAGAGAGATGCTCCACCTCAACCTCGAAGGGGAAAAAGCCAGGAGGAAAAAACCATGAGCCGAGTCCAGGATGCCGTCGGGATTTTCGAGCAGGGCTTCAGCTGCTCTCAAGCAGTGTTGACCGCCTTCAGCGAATCCCTCGGGTTGGATCGGGAAAAGGCCCTCAAAATCTCTCAGCCATTTGGAGGCGGGATGGCCAGCCTGGGAATGACCTGCGGAGCCGTCACGGGAGCCATGCTCGCCATCGGGCTCAAGCATGGAAGGACGCGGCCGGAAGATGAGGAGGCCAAGCAAAAAACCTACCGCCTGGTCCGCGAATTGCTCCGGCGATTCAAGGACCGCCACGGCTCCATCGTCTGCCGCGATCTCATCGGCGTCGACCTCAGCGCGCCGGATGGACACAAGCTGGGGGCGGAACGCGGCGTCTTCGTCAACCTCTGTCCCGGGTTCGTCGCCGACGCCGCGCAGATCCTGGAGGAAATCCTATAATCCTTCGGCGCCGTCGCCCGATTCCCGCCATGAGAAAGCAAAAACCGGTCCGCTTCTTTATCCGCACGTTCGGCTGCCAGATGAACGAGAGCGATTCCGAGCGGGTCTCCGGCCTGCTCCATAGGGCGGGAGGCATCGCCGCGGATCGTCCCGAGGACGCCGACCTCGTCATCGTCAACACCTGCGCCGTCCGGGAAAAATCGGAGGAAAAGCTCTTCTCCTATCTCGGCCGCCTTGCCTATCTCAAGAAGAGAAGGAGCGTCCGGATCGCCGTCGTCGGCTGCGTCGCCCAGCTCAGGGGATGGGAAATCCTGGAGAAATACCCGGCCGTCGACTATGTCTTCGGCCCGGATAACGCCGCCGAGCTGGAGGCTCTGGCTCAGAGAGATGTCGCCTTGAAATCCGTTTCCACCTCCTGGTCGGAGGAGTGGCACGAGACATCGCCCGAGCTCATCCGCCGCGAGAGCAGAGCCAGCGGCTACGTGACGGCGATGGAGGGGTGCGACAATTTCTGCGCCTACTGTATCGTCCCCTACACCCGGGGAAGGGAGAAATACCGTCCGCTCGCGTCGATCCTTGACGAGGTCCGCGACCTGGCCCGAAAAGGCTACCTGGAGGTCGTGCTTCTCGGGCAGAATGTCAATTCCTACAAGGACCCCGATTCCGGAAAGCCGTTCGCCGAAATGCTCAAGGAAGTGGCCTTGGTCGACGGCCCCGGATGGATCCGTTTCCTCACCTCCCATCCCAAAAACTTTCGGCCGGAGATCGCCGAGGCCATGGCGGATATCCCCAAGGTCTGCCGCGAGCTGCACCTCCCCCTTCAATCCGGGTCGAGCGCCGTCCTGGAAAAAATGAAAAGGGGGTACACCCGGGAGGATTACCTGGACATCGTCTCTCTCCTCCGCCGCCTGATGCCGGGGATCAGCCTCAGCACGGATATTATCGTCGGCTTTCCCGGAGAAACCGACCGGGATTTCGAGGAAACACTGGAAGTCCTCCGGACGGTCCGATTCGGCAGCCTCTTCTCTTTCCGCTATTCCCCCCGGCCGATGACCGAGGCATCCAAATTGGAGGACTCCGTGCCTAAAGAGGTGAAACAGCGGCGCCTGGCTGAGGTTCAATTCCTTCAAAAGGAGATCCAGCTTGAGGACCACCGCCGGCTCGTGGGGAAGACGATGAAGGTCCTCGGCCTGGGAAGAGGACGGAAAACCCCGGATCTTTATTCGGGCCGGAATGAAAACAACCAGGTCGTCAACTTCCGCTCCGCCGAGGACCCCACGGGCCGGTTCGTGGAAGTCCGGATCACCGGTTTCGGGCCCTACAGCCTGGTGGGCGAAAAGGGGGGTTGATCCCCTCCTTTCGCCTTTTTGCTTTTTCCGGAAATTTGTGCTATACAACCTCTCCCAAAACCCCGGAAAAGGGAAGACTCGCGGCGAAGGTACGTGCCATTTAAGGAGATGTGGAGATGTTAGGAGCTACCTCTTTCGAGACAATCGCCCTTTGGGCGGTCCTGGGCATCGCCCTGCTCGGGCTTGCCTATGCCTTGTTCCTCAGACGCCAGATCATGGCCGAAGATAAGGGCACCCCCAAGATGGTCGAGGTCTGGGAAGCCATCCGGCAGGGCGCCGACGCCTACCTCGGCCGGCAGCTCAGGACCATCCTGCCCCTTGTTGTCGTCATGACTATCGCTCTATTTTTCAGCGTCTATATCGTGCCGCCCTCGGCAGAGGCCCTGGAGCGCTTCCCGAGTCTGAGTCCGGACCGCGTCAAGCTGATCATCGGGCTGGGCCGGGCCGCGGCGTTCATCCTGGGCGCCATGTTCTCGCTCATGGTCGGTCAGTTCGGGATGCGGATGGCCGTCCAGGGAAATGTCCGGGTGGCCGCGGCGGCCCGGACGAGCTTCGACAAAGCCCTGAAGATCGCCTACCGGGCCGGGACGATCACGGGCATGCTGACCGACGGGCTCGGACTCCTCGGAGGTACCGTCATCTTCATGGTATTTCAGAAGGCAGCGCCGGACGCCCTCCTCGGGTTCGGTTTCGGGGGAACTCTTCTGGCTCTGTTCATGCGGGTCGGAGGGGGCATTTTTACCAAGGCGGCCGACGTCGGCGCCGACCTGGTCGGCAAGGTCGAGGCCTGCATCCCCGAGGACGACCCGCGCAACGCCGCCGTCGTGGCCGACCTCGTCGGCGACAATGTCGGGGACTGCGCCGGGATGGCCGCGGATATCTTCGAAAGCTATGAGGTGACCATCGTCTCTGGTTTAATCCTGGGCCTGGCCCTTGTCTCGATCACGGGCCAGATCAAGTGGATCATATTTCCCCTTCTCGTCCGCGGCATCGGGGTCTTGTCTTCGATTATCGGGACATACCAAGTGCGCGGCAAGAAGGGTGAGAAAAAAGGCAATGCCATGGCCGGCATCAACCGCGGCTTCTATACATCAGCGGCCCTCTGCCTTATCTCTTTTGCTTTCTTGGCCCATTTTTATATGGACGAGTGGCGGGCTTTCCTATCGGTCGGGGTGGGCATCCTCCTGGCCATCGCCATCGACGA
>Ga0113563_10001580_pt1 | contig 13123 bp, 9 predicted proteins | sample Mud3Dept3metaG_FD_80117 | JGI IMG/M metagenome (GOLD analysis project Ga0113563, IMG submission 80117) | Freshwater wetland microbial communities from Ohio, USA, analyzing the effect of biotic and abiotic controls - Mud 3 Core 4 Depth 3... | ecosystem: Environmental > Aquatic > Freshwater >...
CACCGCGTGGCGGCGTGCGAGTTCGATGTCGCCGTCTTCACCAACCTCACGCAGGACCATCTGGACTTCCACGGGACCATGGAGCGATACGCCGAGGCCAAGGTTCGGCTCTTCCAGGATCTGGGCCGAGACCGGGTGAAACCCGGGGTAGCGGCCGCGGTCCTGAATGCCGACGATCCGTGGGCCGAGTTCATGGCGCAGCGGACGCGGGGCCGGGTCATTCGCTTCAGTCTCGGGCCCGGCGCCGACGTGGCAGTCCGCGCGGCGCAATTCGACCTGGCCGGCATCCGTGCCGCGGTGACGTCTCCGTGGGGGCCGTTCGACGTGATGTCGGCGCTGGTGGGTCGCCACAACCTGGCCAACATCCTCGGCGCCGCCGGCGCGTGTCTGCACCTGGGGGTCCCCTGCCAGGTGGTGCAGGCCGGGATCACAAATCTCACCGCGGTGCCGGGCCGTTTCGAAAAGGTGGAGGCGGGTCAGCCGTTCGGCGTCGTGGTGGATTATGCGCACACGCCCGATGCGCTGGAGCGGGTCCTGACGTTTGCGCGTGAGTACGCCCGCGGCCGCCTCATCGTCGTCTTCGGCTGCGGGGGGGACCGGGATCGGGGAAAGCGCCCGCGCATGGGGGAGGCAGCGGCCCGGCTGGCGGATGCCGTCTTCGCGACCTCGGACAACCCGCGCAGCGAGGACCCGCGAGCCATCCTCGAGGAAATCGAAGTCGGCCTCAAAAAGACGTTCGCCAACACGAAAGGTCATGCTACAATCCCGGATCGACGCGAGGCCATCGGTGCCGCCTTGGCAAGCGCGCGGGGCGGCGATTTGGTGGTGATCGCTGGCAAGGGGCACGAAACCTACCAGATCCTCCGCGACCGCACGATCCCCTTCGACGACCGAGTGGTGGCACGCGAGGCGCTGACGGCCCTAGGCTATGGGGCGTCCGGGAGCAGCCCTGCATCCGGCGGCCCCTGATGGGGCGTTTCCGTGTTGATCCGGATCAACGGATTGGAAACCTTCTACCAGTTGGAGGGGGAGGGCGACCCCGTCGTCCTGCTGCACGGCTGGGGTGCGTCGAGCCAAAGCCTGGCCGGGGTCGCCGCTTGCCTGGCGCCCACCTTTCGGGTGATGTCGGTGGATCTGCCAGGCTTCGGGTGGAGTCACGCCCCGTCGGTCGCCTGGGGGACCGCCGACTATGCCGATCACGTCCGGCAGCTTCTGGACGAGGTCCGGATCGCGAAGGCCGCGCTGCTGGGACACTCCTTCGGCGGCCGGATCGCCATCCAGCTGGCCTCGCGTCATCCGGAGCGAGTCGGCCGCCTGATCCTCGTGGCGAGCGCCGGTGTCCGGCCCAGGCGAGGGCCACGCTACTACGCGCGCGTGGCGACTGCCAAGGCGCTCCGACGCTTAGTGATGCTGCCCGGGCTGGAGGGGGTGGGAAGTCGGCTGCTGTCGCGCTGGCAGGCGAAGGTGGGGTCCCGAGACTACCTGGCGGCAGGACGGCTCCGGCCGACGCTCGTCAAGGTGGTGAATGAGGACCTGGCGCCCGCCTTGGCGCTGGTCCAGGCGCCGACCCTTCTCCTGTGGGGCGACCAGGATCAAGAGGTGCGGCGGCCGGCCATGGAGGTCATGGCCGCGCGGATTCCCAGGGCACGCCTGAACGTGTTCGCCGGCGCGGGCCATTTCCCGTTCCAGGACGCGCCGGAGGCCTTCTGCCGAGCGGTGCAAGAGTTTCTGCGGGCTGAGAGTTGGGCGGCGACCGCCGCGGGAGAGGGGCGTTGATGGCGTGGCTCGGCAGGGCGGCCAAGCTCTTGCTGCCGTACGGGGCGGTGGTCGTTTCGCGCGGCCTGGACTGCCTCTATATCCTCCAGGTCGAGCGATACAAGCCGGACCGCTTCCGCGCGTGGGTCGTGAGCCATCGGCGCCTGCTGGTTCCCGGCCGCGAGTGCGCCCTGCAGGCGTTGACGGTCGCGACGGCCGTGGCGCTGGCGCTGGCGGGACAGCACTGGCTGGGATCGGTGATCGTCTGGCTCTTGACCGGGCACATCATCCAATCTCGCCACCAGTCGCTCCAGGTGAGCCAGCGCCTGCACTGGACCGCGCGCGTGGCTCGTGTCGCGGCCGTGGCGCTCGGTCTGGGCGGGTTCCTGGTGGCCTGGGCCGCCAACACGGTCGGGCAGCTTCTCCCGGCGCCGCATGCCGCATCACGGTATCTGGCCGGCGGCATCGGCGGTCTGGCCTTCGTCGGCCTGCTCACGCCCACCATCGTCGGCCTGGCCGCGCGCGCCGTGGCTCCGCTGGAACGGATCTTCGCGCGGAGATTCCTGGCCGAGGCCTCGCGGCGCATGCGGGGGTACCGGGGGCGGGTGCTGGGGATCACGGGGAGCTACGGGAAGACCAGCACGAAGTATGTCGTGGCCGATCTGCTGGCAGCCCGCTACCGCGTTCTGAAGACGCCCGCCGGCGTCAACACCACCATGGGGATCACCCGAGTGATCCGGGAAGAGCTGCAGGACCAGCACGAGGTCTTCGTCGTGGAGATGTCCGCCTACGGGCCGGGGGAGATTCGCGAGGTGTGCGACATCGTCCACCCGTCGCTGGGCATTCTGACTGCCGTGGGGGTGCAGCACCTGGAACGGTTCGGCAGCCCGGAGCGGATCGCCGAGGCGAAATACGAATTGATCGCCGCTCTGCCGGCGGGGGCTCCCGCCGTGGTCAACGCCGACGACCCGGTGTGCCTCCGGTTGGCGGAGCGCGCACGGACGGAGGGGAAGCGAGTCGTGCTCTACGGCATGGGCGAGGACGTCCCGGATCTCGCCGTGCGGGGGACGGAGATCGCGGTGGGCGCGCGCGGGAGCCGGTTTCGGGTCGTCACGGCCGACGGACAGACGGAAGCCTTTGAAACCAGGCTCCTCGGACGCTGGAACCTTTCCAACGTGCTCGCCGGCATCGCGGCGGCGCTGGAGTGGGGCGTGCCGCTCCCGGCCATGAAGCCGGCCGTGGCGGCCCTCGTCCCGGCGCCCCGCCGGCTGGAGATCCACGAGGAGGGCGGGGTCATCCGTATCCTGGACGTGGCCAACGCGAACCCCAGAGGGGCGGAGATGGCGCTGGAGGTCCTGGCACAGTTCGCGGGCGGGTCCCGCATCCTGATCACGCCCGGCATGGTCGAATTAGGGTCGATCGAGGCGGAAGAGAACCGGCGCTTCGGCGAGAAGGCGGCGTCGGTTTGCGATTACGTCGTCCTGGTGGGCCCGGACCAGACCCGGCCGATCCGCCAGGGATTGGCGGCGCGCGGATTTCCGGCGGAGAAGGTGCTCACCGCCCGGCAGGCTCACGAGGTGACAGATCTCCTGGCGGGGATTGTCCGGCCCGGGGACATCCTGCTGTACGAGAACCGTCTTCCGGACACCTATCTCGAGGTCGCATGATGAAACGCGTGGGGTTGATCTTCGGCAGTCGGTCGGTCGAGCACGAGATCTCCATCACCACCGCCAGCAAGGCCTACGAAGCCCTCCGCCAGCTCCAGGGCGAATACGAGACGCTTCCCATCTATCTGAGCAAGGCCGGCGCCTGGCTCGCCGGGCCGGCGGTGGAACGGCTGCTGACGACCGAGGCCGAGGGCCGCGCCTGTCGGGAGCCCTCCCGCCGCAAGGCGCTGCAGGAGCAGTACAAGGCGCAGCTCGAGAGCCTGCAGCGGGGCGGCGACGATGCCGTCCAGCAGTGCCTGGCGCCCGATCCGACCGTGCGGGGGTTGACCGGCAACCCGGAGCGCGCCTCGTGGTTCAAGAAGGCGCTGGGACCCGCGCTGGACATCGCCTTCCCCGTCATCCACGGCACGCATGGAGAAGACGGCACGCTGCAGGGGCTGTTCGAGCTGGCCGACATCCCGTATGTGGGCCCGAGCGTCGCCGCCTCGGCGACCGGAATGGACAAGATCCTCTCGAAGCTGATCTTCCGCGGGGCGGGTCTCCCCACGGTGGAGGCCGCCTGGTTCAGCCGCCGTCAGTGGCTGGCCGACCAGCCCGCCGCCATCCGCGAGGCGGAGTCGCGCGTCGGGTATCCGCTGGTGGTCAAACCGGCGGTGGCGGGCTCCAGTGTCGGGATCGCCCGGGCCGCCAACGCGCAGGAGCTGGTGCGGGCCGTGGCGCAGGCGATCCAATTCAGCGCGCGCATCCTGGCGGAGAAGGCGCTGGACGACCGCATCGAGGTCCAGTGCGCCGTGCTGGGGAATCACGAGCCGGTCGTCTCCGAATGCGAGGAGCTGACGCAGTCCGCGGGGATCGTCAGCTTCGAGGACAAGTACCTCAAGCGGCCGGACGCCGCGGAGGCCGACCTCGCCCCCAGCCACATTCCGGCCCGGATCCCGGAGGACCTGGCGCGCCGCGCCAAGGCGCTGGCCCTGGCCACGTTCGCGGCGCTGGACGCGCGCGGGATCGCCCGGGTGGACTTTCTCGTGGATCGGCCGACGATGCAGCTCTTCGTGAACGAGGTCAACACGCTGCCCGGATCGCTCTGCCTGCGTCTCTGGGAAGCCAGCGGCATCGCCCCAGCGGCGCTGGTGCGCCGCCTCCTGGCCTTGGCCGTCGAGGCGCACGAGGAGAAGACGCGGACGCGCTTCGAGTCCCGCGAGGGGGCGGGGCTCGTGGATCGGAAGCACCTCATGACTCCCGGAAAGTAGGCGGCGCGTGCTGTACCATATCCTGTTTCCCTTGGCAAAGTCCATCGGGGCCCTCAACGTCTTCCGCTACGTTACCTTCCGGACGGCGGGGGCGTTCCTGACGGCGCTCGCCCTCACGCTGCTGCTGGGGCCGCGGATCATCGACAAATTGGCGGCCATGCGGGCGAAGCAGGTGGTGCGGGACGACGGTCCGCAGAGTCACCTCAAGAAGGCAGGGACGCCGACCATGGGGGGCGTGCTGATCCTCCTGGCGGTGACGGCCTCCACGCTGCTGTGGGCTCAGCTCAACAATCGGTTCATCTGGCTGGCCCTGCTCACGACGCTGGCCCTGGGGGCCGTGGGATTCGCGGACGACTACTTGAAGATCAGGCGGGGCACCAGCGTGGGACTGCGCCCCCGGCAAAAGTTCGCCTGGCAGGTGGGGATCGGCCTCGCGGTGGGAGCGTACCTGTGTCTGTTCCCCGTCGACGCCTTCACCACCAAGCTGGCGATCCCCTTCCTGAAGCGGTGGATGCCGGAGCTGGGTCTCGCCTACATCGCCTTCGCCATGGTGGTCATCGTGGGATGCTCCAATGCGGTCAATCTGACCGACGGCCTGGACGGGCTGGCCATCGTTCCCACGCTGATGGCCGCTGCGACGTTCACCCTCCTGGCCTACGTCGCCGGCAACGCCGTCATGGCGCATTACCTGCAAGTCATCTTCGTGCGGGGCGCGAGCGAGCTTCCCGTCTTCGCGGCGGCTCTGGTGGGTGCCAGCCTGGGATTCCTCTGGTACAACGCCCACCCGGCCCAGGTGTTCATGGGCGATACCGGGTCGCTGGCGCTAGGCGGAGCGCTCGCCACCGTGGCCCTCATCACGAAGAACGAACTCGTCCTGGTCGTGGCCGGCGGGTGCTTCGTCGTCGAGGCGCTGTCGGTGATCATCCAGGTGTTCTGGTACAAGCGCACCGGGCAGCGGGTCTTCCGCATGGCGCCCATCCATCACCATTACGAGCTGAACGGATTGCCGGAGCCGAAGATCATCGTCCGGTTCTGGATCGTGTCGTTCGTGCTGCAGGTCATCGCGCTGACGACGCTGAAACTGCGGTGAGGGGCAATGCCCAATGGCCACTGTCCAATGACGAATGATCACTGGGAAACGACGAGGCGGTCTGCATTGGCCATTGGGAATGGGTCCTTGGTCATTCGCGCAGACGTGTCATGAGTCACTTAGTCGCGGATGAGTTGCGCGGCAAGCGGGTGACCGTCGTTGGACTAGCCCGGAGCGGCGTGGCGGCCTGCAACGCTCTGGTCGATCGCGGGGCGCGCGTGCAGGGGACCGACCGGTTGCCCCGCGAGCAGCTGCGCGGGGACCTCGCCGGCCTGGAGGCCCGCGGCGTGGGACTCGCCACCGGCGGCCATCGCCCCGAACAATTCCTGGAGGCGGACCTGATCGTGATCAGCCCGGGCGTCCCCACCGACATGGACCTCCTGGCCCAGGCTCGGTCCCGCGGGATTCCCGTGTGGGCCGAGGTCGAGCTGGCCTCGCGCCTCACGTCCGCCCGCTTCCTGGGAATCACGGGCACGAACGGCAAGAGCACGACCACATGCCTCCTGGGGGCGATGCTGGAGGCGGCGGGATTCCCGGTGGTCGTGGCCGGCAACATCGGGACGGCGCTGTGCGAGGTGGTCACGACCCTCGGCCCGTCGCACTGGGTGGTGGCAGAGCTGTCGAGCTTCCAGCTGGAGACGATCGTGACGTTCCGGCCGCACGTGGCGGTCCTCCTCAACCTGGCGCCGGACCATCTGGACCGGTACGCGAACCTGGCGGACTACTACGCCGCCAAGGCCCGGATCTTCCTGAACCAGACGCCGGAGGACTTCGCCGTCCTGAACGCAGACGATTCTCCCACCCTGGAGTGGGCTCGCGGCCTCCGGTCGCAGCCGCGCCTCTTCAGCCGGACCCGGACGGTGGGGGACGGCGCGTTCGTTCGCGACGGGCGCCTCGTCGTCCGGCGGGAAGGGCGCACGGAAACGGCCTGCCGCGTTCCGGAGATCCGCATCCAGGGACTGCACAATCTCGAGAACAGCCTGGCCGCCGCCGCCGCCGCGGCGGTCATCGGGGCGCCGGCCGCAGCCATCGGGGACGCCCTCAGGCGTTTTCCGGGCCTGCCGCACCGGCTGGAACTGGTCGCTGAAGCGGACGGCGTCCGATACGTGAACGACTCCAAGGGCACCAACGTCGGTGCGGTGGTCAAATCCCTGGAAAGCTACGCCGGCGGGGTGATCCTGATCGCGGGCGGAAAGGACAAGGGGAGCGATTTCGCGCCGCTGCGGCCGTTGGCGGCTGCGCGGGTGAAGACGCTCTTGCTGCTGGGTCAGGCGCGGGACGTGATCCGCACACAGCTCGCGGGCGCCTGCCCGATGGAGGACGTGCCCACGCTGGACGCGGCGGTACGCCGCGCCGCCGAGATCGCCGCGCCGGGCGACACCGTGCTGCTGTCGCCGGCGTGCGCGAGCTTCGACATGTTCCGCGATTTCGAGCACCGTGGGGAGGTGTTCCGGCAAGCGGTGCGAGAGCTCGTGGCTCGGAGGGACGCGAGTGGACGGGCGCACTGAGCGGTGGGGCCCGCACACGGGTTCCCCGCTTCCGCCCCAGCCCGAAGCGGGCGGGATGCTCCGCACCCTGCGGCTGGCGCGGGGCTGGCGGACGCTCCTGCCGGGCCCGGCGGCCGCGGGGGGCGCGACGGCGGACCGGTGGCTGCTGGCCGTCACGGTCGTCCTGGTGGGGCTGGGGATCGTGATGATCTACAGCGCCAGCGCCATCCGGGCCCAGGAGCGCTTCGGCGACCCCACCTTCTTTCTCAAGAAGCAGGCCGTCTGGGCGGTGCTCGGCCTCCTCGCCATGGTGTGGGCCGTGACCTGGGACCTCAAGCGCTTCCAGCGGGCCACACCCATGCTGTTTCTGGTGAGCCTGTTCCTCCTGCTCCTGGTCCTGGTGCCGGGCATCGGGATCAAGATCAACGGGGCACGGCGCTGGCTGCGGCTCTTCGGCCTATCGTTCCAGCCCGCCGAGCTGGCGAAATTGGCGGTGGTCCTGTTCCTCGCGAGCTACTTCGCTCGCCGGCAGGACCGACTGGACAGCTTCCTGGACGGGTTTCTGCCACCGCTGATGATGACCGGCATCCTGGCCGGCCTGATCATCGTCCAACCCAACTTCGGCACGGCGGTCGTCCTGCTCGGCACGGCGGTCGTGATGTTTTACGTGGGGAACGCGCGCATCGGCCACCTGTGCGGGACGGTGGCGGCCGGACTCCCGAGCCTGCTGTTCCTGATGTGGATGTCTCCGCACGGGCGCGCACGCCTCATGGCGCTGTGGAATCCCACGCAGGCGTCCGCCCATACGACGTACCAGCTGGACCAGTCCTTTTATGCGCTCGGGCCGGGGGGTTGGCTCGGGCTGGGCTTGGGGAACAGCATGCAGAAGCTGTTCTTCCTGCCGGAGCCGCACAACGACTTCATCTTCGCCATCGTCGGCGAGGAGTTGGGCTTTGTCGGTGCCGTGGTCGTCGTGGGGTTGTTCGCGCTGTTCCTGTGGCGCGGCGCAAGAACGGCAATCCGGGCGCCGGATCCCTACGCGGGGTACCTGGCCATGGGCGTGACCAGCCTGATCGTCGGCCAGGCGGCGATCAACATGGGAGTCGTGAGCGGCCTGCTGCCGACGACGGGCGTGCCGCTCCCCTTCCTGAGCTTCGGCGGGTCCTCGCTGGTGATCACGCTGTTCGCGGTGGGCCTCCTCCTGAACGTGTCGCGAAGGACCGAGTGATGCACGGGGCAATGAAAAACCGACAACCGACAATGCAAGACCGGTCAATGACGCCCCTTGGCCGGTTGTCGGTTTTCCATTTTCAATTTTTCATTCCGCGCGGAATCGGCGCGCTCGGAGCGCGACAGTGCGGATCGTGATCACCGGGGGCGGCACGGGCGGCCACCTCTTTCCGGCCCTGGCGGTTCACGACGCCCTGCGCGCCAGGCGGCCGCAGGCGAGCCCGCTGTTCGTCGGCGTGGCGGGCGGGGTCGAGGCGACGATACTTTCCCGGCGCGGCCACGCCTTCCGCGGGCTCGGGGTGACCCAGGTGAGCGGGACGGGTCTGCGAGGCCGACTCTTGGCCGCGCTGCGCCTGCCCGGGACGGTCCGCCAGGCGATGCGGATCTTGCGGGAGTTCCGGCCGCAGGTGGTGTTCGGCGTCGGGGCATATGCCTCGGTCCCGACGATGCTGGCCGCCATCCTCCGCCGCGTGCCTCGCGTGATCCACGAGCAGAACGCCATACCCGGCCTGGCCAACCGGGCCCTCGGCGGCATGGCCAGCGCGGTGGCGGTCTCCTTTGCCGACACGGCCCGCTTCTTCCCCGCGCGCCGCACCCAGGTGACCGGCAACCCGGTCCGGGCGGAGGTCCGGGCGGGCGATCCGCAGGCGGCGCGCGCGAGGCTGGGCTTGGACGGCGACCGATTCACGGTTCTCGTCTTCGGCGGCAGCCAGGGCGCGCACCGACTGAACCAGGCCGTGCTGGAGGCGCTGCCCGAGCTGGCGCGCGACGCGGAGAATCTCCAGTTCGTCCACGCCGCAGGCGCCCGCGATCTGGCGGACGTGCGGCGCGGGTACGAGGCGAATCGGGTGCGTGCCCGCGTGGAGCCGTTCATCGACGACATGGCGTCGGCCTATCAGGCGGCGGACTTCGTCGTCTGCCGGGCGGGGGCCGGCACGGTGTTCGAGCTGGCCGCGGTGGGCAAGCCCGCTCTGCTGGTGCCGTATCCGTATGCGGCCAACGACCACCAGCGGCTGAACGCCGAGGCCGCGGTCCAGGCCGGGGCAGCGTGGATCCTGCTGGACCAGTACTGCGACGGGCGGCGCGTCGCCGCCAGTGTCCGGGCGGCGCGGGAGAAGCCCGACCAAATCGCCGAGATGGGGCGGCGGGCGCTGGCGCTGGCCCGGCCGGACGCCGCCGATCGGATCGTGGATATCCTGGAGCGGGTTGCGCTGGCGTAGCAGGCTGCTGAAAAAGGCCCATCTGCGGCGTTGGTCCGCTTGGGCGCTCGCTGCGGCGTACCTGGAGTACGCCTCACTCGGCCCATCGCGTACCGCCTTGCATCTGGACCTTTTTGAGCAGCCTGAGAAATAGAACGTTAATCGGCAACGGGTGAGACGGGGTAGGGATGTTCAAGAAGATCCGGCGCATTCACTTCGTGGGCATCGGCGGTGTCGGCATGAGCGGCATCGCCGAGGTCCTGCACAATCTCGGCTACCTGGTCTCCGGGTCGGACAGCCGCGAGTCGGAGACGACCCGGCGGCTCGCGTCGCTCGGCCTCAGCGTGACCATCGGCCACTGCGCCGAGAACATCGGGGCCGCGGACGTGGTGGTGCGCTCCTCCGCGGTCGGGCACGAGAACGCAGAGGTCGCGGCCGCCCGCCAGCGCCTGATCCCCGTGATCCAGCGGGCCGAGATGCTGGCGGAGCTGATGCGGATGAAATACGGCGTGGCCATCGCCGGCACCCACGGGAAGACCACGACGACGTCTCTCGTCGCCACGGTTTTGGCCCGCGGCGGGCTGGATCCCACCATGGTGATCGGCGGACGCCTGAATGCCCTGGGCTCGAACGCCAAGCTCGGTCGCGGCGACTTTCTGGTGGCGGAGGCGGACGAGAGCGACGGCTCGTTCTTGAAGCTCAGCCCAACCATCGCGGTGGTCACCACAGTCGACGCGGAGCACCTGGATTACTACCGGGATCTCACCCACATCAAGGAGACCTTTGTCGAGTTCGTCAACAAGGTCCCGTTCTACGGCTCGGCCATCCTCTGCCTGGACCAGGAGAACATCCAGGCCATCCTGCCGCAGGTCGAGAAGCGGTTCGTCACGTACGGCCTCCGGACGCAGGCCGATTTTCTGGCTCGGGACATCAGCTTCGCGGGGATGACCTCGGAATGCAGCGTGTCCTGGAAGGGCAAGGCCCTCGGACGGCTCCGACTCAAGGTGCCGGGTCTTCACAACATTTACAACGCCTTGGCGGCCGTCGCCGTGGGCATGGACCTCGACCTCCCGTTCGAGACCGTCCGCGACGCGCTGGGCGAGTTCACGGGGGTGGACCGACGTTTCCAGGTCCGCGGCGAGGCGGGCGGCGTCACCGTGGTGGACGACTACGCGCACCATCCGGCCGAGATCCGGGCGACGCTCGACGCCGCCAAGGACGGCTTCGGGCGACAGGTGGTCGCCGTCTTTCAGCCCCATCGGTATACGCGAACGCGCGCGCTGCTCTCGGAATTCTCCACGGCGTTCTACCAGGCGGATCGGCTCTTCGTGACCGAGATCTACCCGGCCGGCGAGGCGCCGATCGCGGGCGTCAGCGGCCGGCAGATCGCCGACGGCGTCGCGGGACACGGGCACAAGCACGTGACCTACGTGGCGGACAAGGGCGAACTCGCGGGAGCCGTCCTGGATGCGGCGCAGCCCGGCGACATGGTGGTGACGCTCGGGGCGGGCGACATCTGGCGGGTGGGCGAGGAGATCCTGGAGCGCCTGCGGGCGGCGGAGCGGTGAGGGTATGCCGATCGTGACGGAGTCCCCGGCGAAGCGATTGCAGGCGACGATGCGCGGGCAGGTCCTGGCGGATGCGCCACTGGCTCCGTACACGTCCTTCCGGATCGGCGGGCCGGCGACGCTGCTGGCGACTCCGGCGGACCGCGAGGATCTGAAACGCGCACTGGCCTTCGCCCGAACCGAAAGGTTGCCCGTCCACGTGCTGGGGGGCGGCAGCAACACGCTGGTGCGAGACGGCGGCTTTCGCGGCATGGCGATCTACCTCAACGCCTTCCAGGCCCTGGAGCGTCGCGGCGACGCCGTCGCCGCGGGCGCGGGGGTCCGCGTGAACCGTCTGCTGGCCTTCTCGTGCCGGCAAGGTCTCGCCGGCCTGGAGATCCTGAGCGGTGTCCCCGGCACGGTCGGCGGGGCCGTGTGGGGCAACGCCGGCGCCTGGGGCGGGGCGACGGCCGATGTCTTGGCGACCGTGGAGCTCGTCACGGCCGCGGGTGAGGAGCGGACGCTCTCGCGGCGCGAGATCCCATTCCGGTACCGCGCGTCCGGGCTGCCTGCCGGGTCGGTCGTCACGCAGGCGGCTTTCGCGCTCGCGCCGGGCGACGCAACCGCGATCCGTCGCCGCATCTCGGGCTACCTGGTGCGGCGAAACGTCGGCCAGCCAGTGGAGTTCCGGTCGGCCGGCTCCATCTTCAAGAACCCACCCGGCGAGTACGCGGGTCGCCTGGTGGAGCGGGCAGGCCTGAAGGGGACGCGGATCGGCAATGCGATGATCTCCGCCAAGCACGGCAACTACATCGTGAATCTCGGCGGGGCGCGCGCAGCGGATGTCCTGGCCCTGGTGGCGTTGGCCCACGAGCGCGTGCGGGATGCGATGGGCGTCGACCTGGAGCTGGAGATCAAGGTTGTGGGAGAGGAGTGACGGGGCACGGCGCGACCCGCTGGGGCGCAGAGGAGCTGGGGAGCCCGCACCTCCCGCTCCGGAGGCCTGACCTCGGACCCCGGGCCTTATACCGGGAACTTTGAACGGTGAACCGCGAACTGTGAACCGCGAGCAACCCACGTGATCCGAGACTACCACACCGCAGAGCCGGGACGCTTCCGGGAGAGGCCTGACGAGCGGCCGCGGCGGGCCTCGAAAGGGTACCTGGGCCGGCTGGCCGGTTTTCTTCTGGTCGTGGCCCTGCTGGTCGGCGCCGGCCTGGGAGCCTGGGAAGGCTACCGGCGGCTCATTCGGATGTCGTACTTCCGGGTGGCCGAAATCTACGTGGAGGGGAACCTCCAGGTGGCGACGGACGAGGTCGTGGACAGCCTCGGGCTGGCGCCGGGGACCAGCCTCCTGGAGGTGGATCTCGCGAGCCTGAGCCAACGGGTCATGAAGAATCCGTGGATCAAGGAGGCTTCCGTGGGCCGGCGGCTGCCGCTCGCGCTCACCATTCACGTGGTAGAGCGGGTACCCGAGGCGGTCTTCATCGCCGACCGCCGTTATCTTCTCAGCGCCGACGGCGTGATCCTGGCGGAGCTGGACAACGAGGATCTGCCTACGCTGCCGACCCTGCGAGCGGCGGCGCGCCGCCGCGTCCGGCCCGGCGACCGCATTCTGAGTTCGGAGATGGCGCAAGGGCTGGCTGTCTGGCGGCAGTTCCAGCTGGCCAACGCCGTTCAGGGAGAACGAGCGCACGAGATCGCCATGGGCGGCGACGGGAGTTATACCGTCAATCTGGGCCAGGAAATGCCGACGATCCGGCTGCGCGCCCAGAACATGCAGGAGCAGTTGCGGCGTCTCGGTGCGGCGCTGGCCGTCAGCGGCCGCAGCCTGGCGCTCTTCGACGACGTGGATCTGCGTTTTCGTGACCGGGTCATTTTCCGATCCCTCGGAGGGA
>Ga0113563_10001581_pt1 | contig 13122 bp, 11 predicted proteins | sample Mud3Dept3metaG_FD_80117 | JGI IMG/M metagenome (GOLD analysis project Ga0113563, IMG submission 80117) | Freshwater wetland microbial communities from Ohio, USA, analyzing the effect of biotic and abiotic controls - Mud 3 Core 4 Depth 3... | ecosystem: Environmental > Aquatic > Freshwater >...
GTCAAAAGTAAAACACATTTATTTAAAAAGCAAATTTTTTGCAGAAATTTTTTAAATGCTCATTCTAAGTTAAGTGTAAATAAAAGATTTACAGGCACGACTAATAAAAACTATCTGGAAGGATTAATCCTTAAACATACACAGGCAAATTATTGTTTATATTTAATATTTCATAAATATGAGGGAAAATTTATTAAAAAGATCAGAAGAATCATCAGATGGACAGGAAATTATGCCTGTTCTCTTCTTAGGTCATGGCAGTCCTATGAATGCCATTGAGGAAAACCAGTTTACAGAAGGCTGGAAAGCTATTTCCAGGACGATTCCTATACCTGATGCAGTCCTTTGTATATCTGCACACTGGGAAACTAAAGGAACATTTGTAACAGCCATGAGAAAACCAAAAACCATCCACGACTTTGGTGGTTTTCCCAGGAAACTGTATGATGTTCAATATCCTGCACCCGGGAGCCCGGAATTGGCAAATGAAATAAAGAAAATAGTCATAAATACCAGTATTGGTCTGGATGAGGCATGGGGATTAGATCATGGATGCTGGAGTGTAATGAAGCATCTTTTCCCTTCTGCAGATATCACTGTTATCCAATTAAGTCTGGATTATTCCAAATCACCCGGGGACCATTATAACCTGGCTAAGGAACTTAAAAGTCTGCGAAAAAAGGAGGTACTTATTATCGGTAGCGGAAATATGGTACATAATCTCGGTATGGTGGCATGGGATAAAATGGATGAACCTGAATACGGATATGACTGGGCGATAGAAGCAGGAGAGAAAATGAAAAAATACATTCTCTCTGATGATCACAACAAATTAATAGATTATAAATCTCAGGGCAGGGAATTTATCCTTGCTGTTCCTACTCCTGAACACTTTCTTCCATTGTTATATGTTCTGGCATTAAAGGAAGAGAATGAAAAGGTGACTATCTTTAATGATAAGCCGGTAATGGGTTCATTAACAATGACTTCAATAAAAATCAGTAAGAGTTAAACAGACTTTTCATAAAAAATTTTAACTTTCTTATGATAATTGAAATAAGGTATAATCTTATCCTGAAATTTCTATGACAAAAATTGCAATGCTCGGCGCCGGCTTTATCGGCGATTTTTACACCAGTTCACTCCACGGACTCAGAAGCCGTGATCAGGTACATGTTATTTATTCGCGCGACGAATCAAGAGGCAGGACTTTTGCAAAAAAGCATGGAATACCTAAGTGGACCATCTCTATGAAAGATGCAATTAATGATCCTGAGGTTGAAGTGGTAGTTATCGGACTTCCAAACAACCTTCATCTTGAAGCAGTGGAACTTGCTGCTGCAGCCCGGAAAGCAGTTTTGTGTACCAAACCGCTTGGACGTAACGCATCGGAAGCATATAGAATGCTTGAAGCTGTTGAAAAGGCAGGTGTTATGAATGGGTATCTTGAAGACCTGGTATATCCGCCAAAAACTGTAAAGGCTATTGAAGCTGTTAGAGCAGGAACACTTGGACAGGTAACATGGGTCCGTTCGCGGGAAACTCATCCCGGTCCTCACAGTGACTGGTTCTGGACCAAAGAATTATCAGGAGGCGGTGTGTTACTGGACATGGGCTGCCATTGTATTGAAATAGCCCGTAATTATATTGGTAAAGATATTCGTCCGGTTGAAGTTATAGGTGTCGCAGATACGCTTGTTAAACCTATTGACGCAGAGGACAATGCACTGGGCTGGGTAAGATATGAAAACGGAGCTATAGGTCAGTTTGAAGTGAGTTGGATATTTCGCGGTGGCATGGATCTCAGGGACGAAATCATGGGAACTGAAGGCACAATTTGGATTAATAATTTTCTGCGGACAGGATTTGATATGTTCACAGCCGGTGGTAAAAAAGGATATGTGGCAGAGAAATCCGAGACTGAGAAAGGATGGATATTCCCTGTGGGTGATGAAATCACGGAACTGGGTTATTACAATATGTTCACCGACATGTTTAATTCTTTAGAACATAATTCAGCGCCTTCCGAGACATTTTATGATGGTTATGTTGTAAACGAAATTATGGATGCCTGCTATCGTTCGGCAAAATCTAAAAAATGGGAACCCGTAAAACTAAAAGTATGGAGAGGCAAAGAAAAAACAGGACCGATATCTTCTGTACGGGAATATGATAAGGATCATATTTTTGTAAAGGAAGAAAGAATGCCTGATGGCAAAGTCAAAGTCATACTGAAGAATAAGAAAACAGGTAAAATAATCCAGAAAGAAAAAAAGAAATAATCACTAAATTGATTTTAGTTTGATCCGCAGGCTATTGGTAACTACGCTTACTGAACTCAAAGCCATTGCTGCACCTGCTATCATCGGATTAAGGAGAAATCCGGTAAAGGGGAACAAGACTCCCGCTGCAACAGGTATTCCTATTATATTATAAATAAATGCCCAGAAAAGATTTTGCCTGATTGTTGCCACAGTCAGTTTTGACAGTTTTATTGCCTTTGGAATACGGGTCAGATCTGATGAAATAATGGTCATTTTAGCGACATCCATTGCAATGTCGGATCCTTTACCCATTGCAATACTGACATCAGCCTGTGCCAGCGCCTGTGAATCATTTATTCCGTCACCGACCATTGCAACAACCTTTCCCTGCTTCTGAAGCTGCCTAATGAAATCATACTTAGCCTGTGGAAGTACTTCAGCTTCAAAGCTGTCGATGCCTGACATATCAGCAATAGCTCTTGCACTCTGCTCATTATCGCCGGTAAGCATATGCACTTCAATTCCAAGATTATGAAGCTGACTTATTGCATCCTTAGACGATTCTTTTATCCTGTCAGATATCGAAATCACACCAAGAACCTGTTTCGAATCTGCAAAAAAGGATACCGTTTTTGCTTCTTCCTGCCACTTTTCCGATAAAATTTGAATCTCCTTGTCAATACTTATATTTTTCTCATCAATCAGTCTCCTGTTACCTATATAATAAGATTCATTATTGACAGATGCCTTCACTCCCATACCGATAATGCTATCAACATGGCAAGATGCATTATTACTTTTAATGCCTGCATTTTCAAGATATCGGATTACAGGTTCTGCAATGGGATGTTCGCTTATTTTTTGAATAAGAAGCAGAATTTTTCCATATTTCTCAGTTTCAATATTCTTTTTCCACATGAAGTCCTGCACTTCAGGTTCTCCCAGAGTAATGGTCCCCGTTTTGTCCAGAACAACAGTATTGACTTTTTGTGCAATCTCAAGACTTTCGGCGTCTTTAATAAGGATCCCGTTATCAGCACCTTTTCCAATGCCTACCATTATTGCAGTTGGAGTTGCAAGGCCAAGAGCGCATGGACAGGCAATAATAAGAACTGTCACTATTGCTAAAAGGCTGTGGATCAAAGCATTTTCTGTTCCGGAAACAAGCCATCCGATTCCGCTTAGGAAAGCAATAATCAGGACAATAGGCACAAATATTCCGGCAATTTTGTCGACAAGATGCTGAACAGGGGCTTTGCTGCCTTGTGCTTCTCTTACCATTTTAATGATCTGCGCAAGCACTGTATCACCTCCCACTTTATCAGCACGGAACTGAAAGCTTCCTTTCTGGTTTATCGTTCCCGCAAAGACTTTGGACTGAATTGTCTTTTCCACTGCAATAGGTTCACCACTAATCATACTTTCATTGACAAATGAGTTGCCGTATACCACAGTTCCATCAACAGGGATCTTATTCCCCGGTTTTACCAGTAAGATATCTCCGGGCATTACACTGCTTATTGATATCTCTTTCTGCTTTCCATCCTTCATAATGGCAATTACTGTCCTGGATTGAAGTCCTATCAGTTTCTTAAGTGCAGAGGTTGTATTTGATTTTGCCTTTTCCTCAAGCAAACGTCCCAGCAGAATAAAAGTTATAATAACTGCAGATGCTTCAAAATATACATGACCGTGTATGCTTTCTTTTTGAAACAGACCTGGAAACAGAGTAACGATAGTGCTGTAAAGAAATGCAATCCCTGTGCTTAATGCGACCAGCGTATCCATAGTGGCAGACCTGTGTTTCAACTGCTGCCAGGCACGAGCAGGAAACTGCCTGCCAAACCAGAATACAACTGGAATCGCAAGTGCCATCATTATATAATTGGCATAAGGGATATTCATAAAAAACATTGAGATTATAACAAGTGGAATACTTAATGCTGCTGCTCCTATAGTGTTGATCCTAATGTTTTTAAGGTAACTAAGCTGTGTCTCTTCCTTCAGAGCTTCACTGTTGATTTCATCAATAATTATATCGTATCCGATCGATTGAATTGCTTTTTTCATTTCATCCGGATTGATCTCTTCAGGCTGAAATTCTACCTGGAGTGAGTTATCTGCAAAGTTCACCGAAGCTTTTATTACTCCGGGTAAAGTTTTAACTAAAGCTTCAACCCGTGCTGCACAGGACGCACATGACATTCCGGTAACAGGATAAATTTTTGATATAAGTACAGTTGCAGCCATTTTATTTTCCCTTTAAATTAGATGAAGACAAAAGTAGTTTAATTAGAAAAGAAGATTACAAAGAAATTAACGTTAACAGGTAACATTTGAGCTTAAAAAAAGTTGAGTGTACATTGAAAAAAGTTAGTTTTGTATTGAAATCGGGAAATCAATTAAAAATTAAATATTATGAAATGGCAGGGAAGACAAGGCAGTGATAATGTTGAAGACCGCAGAGGAATGTCAACTGGAAAGATGGCACTTGGCGGTGGTATTGGAACCATAGTAATAGTTCTGGTAGTTTTATTGCTGGGAGGAGATCCTTCATCCATCCTTAATGATTCAGCCAACACTACAGAATCTGGACAGTACCAGGCTACCCCTGAAGAGGAAGAATTAGCACAGTTTGTAAAGGTCGTTCTGAAGGATACAGAAACGGTTTGGGGTAAAATATTTGAACAAGCTGGTTCAGCTTATCGTCAACCCACACTTGTTCTTTTTAGTGGCCAGGTAGAGTCTGCATGTGGTTATGCAACTGCATCAAGCGGACCATTCTACTGCCCGGGTGATGAAAAAGTATATATTGACCTCAGCTTCTGCGATCAGCTTAAAACAAAATTCGGGGCTTATGGCGATTTTGCAATTGCTTATGTTATTTCCCATGAGATAGGGCATCATGTTCAAAACCAGCTGGGGATTCTTAATCAGGTCAACAATCAAAGATCGCAGTTGAGCGAGACAAGCGCAAATCAGCTTCTGGTGCGTCTTGAGCTGCAGGCTGATTTCTTTTCCGGTATATGGGCTCATTATGCCGAATCAATGCTCAATACTCTTGAGGCAGGCGATATAGAGGAAGCTATGAATGCAGCAGCCTCTGTCGGTGATGATATTCTCCAGAAGAAATACCAGGGTCGTGTCTATCCTGATTCATTTACTCATGGTACAGCGGTCCAGCGCAAGGAATGGTTCAGGAGAGGATATACATCAGGCGATTTTGCCCAGGGAGACACCTTTAACGCAAATATTTAATCAGACTATTTTAATATTAAGTTATCAGATTGATTTATTCAATACTGTAGACTATCCATATACATCCGTTTTCAAACTGCTCCGACTTTTTAAGTTTAAATGATCTTGTCCCTTTTACTTCAGAAAACATCGGATAGCATTTTTCCCCGATAATCAAAGGATGAATAAGCAGACTTAATTCGTTCACAATTCCAAGATTTAACAGAATATTTCCGAGGATTCTGCCTGTATCAGTCAATATTCTCGAAATGCCATAGTTTTCCTTTAATCTGTCGATAGCCATTACGAGATCAACTTTTTCTTTGCCTGCAATGATAAATCGGTAATTTCTTTCGTTAAGATGTTCAATATAATCAGAAGGAGTCAGCTCAGAAATAAGAAGGATCACATCGCGGCAATATTCAAATCTCCGGCATGTATGCAGCATTCCTTTTAACCTGCCACCGGAATCGACTATGATCCACCAGGGCAGATTGGCAGCACGCTGAGGTTGTCCGAAATCAGAAGGTATTTCATCAGGAGTACCCTCGCCAAACATCTCGTTGCCGGAAATAACAGTGTCAGCACCAATGAGATGTGCATCAGGTTTATAATCACCTGCTAATTTATAGTGCAGATCCATATCCGGCATAAAACCTGAAAGTGAACCATCGAGGCTTATTGAGTTATGAATTATTATTTCCGTTTTCATTTTTTCTTTTTCCTAAAGTTAAATAAAAGATTTATCCCGTTCAGATTTTGAACGTTGATTCCGCCAGGAATGCCAAAAGAGATTTTCTGACAGACATAAAAGGAACAGATATCATAAGAATCATCAAAAAGGAAAAAATCCGGATTTCAAGTATTAACATAAATGGTAGTTAAATCCAAACTTTTTTTGTATATTACAAATAATCAGAAACTCTGAAATAGGTTATTTTAGTTTTTATAATTTATTTTATTTCAAGTAATTAAACAAAAACAAATGATTATGGCAGTATTAAAAGTTATTGAAGTTATGGCATCATCACTAAAAAGCTGGGAAGATGCAACAAGTCTTGCTGTAAAAACAGCAGGGAAAACAGTTAAAGGAATCCGCTCAGTTTATGTTCAGGACCAGAGCGCTGTTGTAAAGAACAATAAAATTGCGGAATTCCGGGTCAATCTCAGAATCACCTTTGAGGTTCTAAACTAAATATATTTTTAAACTTAAATAGACATTATTATGGGACTAATTTCATTTATTAAGAACGCCGGAGAAAAACTCTTCAAATCAGAAGCAAAAAGAGAACAGGACAAGGCAGATCTGATAGCAGGTCATATTAAGAAATTTGGTTTTGATACCAGCGATATCCAGGTAAAAGTGGACGACGACAAAGTAACTTTAATGGGAAGTATTGATACCCAGGAGAATAAAAATAAAATTATTGTTACTGCGGGGAATGTTGAAGGGATAGCAACGGTTGACGATTGGATTGTAGTTAAGAATCCTCCGGTTATTGCTCCTCCGGCACCTGAAAAACAGTTTTATACTGTGAAAAAAGGGGATTACCTCTCAAAGATTGCTAAAGAGGTTTACGGGAACGCCAATAAATATATGGTTATTTTTGAGGCTAACAAACCTATGCTTAAAGATCCAAACCTGATTTACCCGGGGCAGGTTCTTGTTATCCCGCCACTGGCGAAATAATCAAAGACAGGACTAATAGTTTTCTTAAAATTATGGGCAGGATCATTTAATATCCTGCCCATAATTTTATTGTTAATTTAAAAACTTAAAGTATAAGCTTTTCAGCTTGCCTCATCAAATAATTCAAGCTTCGGGATTTTCAGGTTTCTCAGGTTCTTTGTTTTTATTCCTTATATCATCAGCTATATCGTCCAGTTTATCAGCAACTTTATCTGCGACTTTTTTCCCGAATTCCTTTGCTTTAGATAATTTCTCCTTTGCTTCACTTTCAGTTTTGTCGGCAAAAGCTTTAATCTTTTCTTTTGCTTCCCCAGTTTTGATTTCCTTTAATTTATCATCAACATAATCTCCTGCTTTATCCGCTGCTGAAGAAACCGATTCAAAAGCCTTGCTTTTTTTCATCTGTTCAACTTTTTCATCAATCAATTCATCAGCTTTTTTAATAAGCTTTTTTGCTTTGTCCAGCAAACCTTCCTCCTCAGGTTTTACCGGTTCTTTTTTTTCATTTTCTTCCATATTAACAAATATTAAATAGGGCAATAAAAAGTAAATTTCCAGGTCTTTTAAACTCCTATAAAGATAATAAATTCTAATAGAGAAATTAAACATAAAATGTATAATTTAGGAAATAATAATAGTATTGAATTTGGTGATACAATATTTAAGTCATGAATAAAGAAATACTGATTGCAATTGCAATCGGGATAGGACTGAGCGCCAGTTGCGGATTCAGGGTTTTTGTCCCCATGCTTGTTGCAAGTATTGCTGCGAAAACAGGTATTTTCCCTTTGAATGAAGGTTTTCAGTGGCTGGCAGGATGGCCGGCAATTTTTTGCTTCGGTACAGCAACTGTTGCAGAAATACTTGCTTATTATATTCCATTTATCGACAATCTGTTAGATACAATAACAACTCCTCTTGCCATTGGTGCCGGAACTCTGCTCCTTACATCAGTTCTTCCGATTGACAATTACTTTCTGAAATGGGTCACCGGTTTTCTTTTTGGCGGAGGAGCTGCAGCTACTATTCAGGGAGGAACCTCCCTGACACGCCTTGCTTCATCAAAGTTTACGGCAGGTACCGGAAACGCGGTTGTAGCGACAGGCGAACACGCTGCAGCTATAGGTACTTCTGTGTTATCTTTGTTTTTCCCGATTGTGGTTGCAGTTTTAGTGCTGGTACTCATGATATTTATCTTTCTGTATTTCAGAAAAAAACTCTTTAAAAAGAGAATAAATGACTAGCCCTGTCCTTTTTCTTTGGATTACATATTTTATTCTTATTGATTAGCGTGTTAAATCAATTTTTACTTCATTCACTCTTTAAAGTATTTAATATTTCAAATCCATTCAGCTCACTTTAACCCTTTTCACCTATCTTTAAACCGTAATAGAATTTCGGACAACTTGCTTTGTATATTTAAGTTTCAAACCTTAAAACATATTAGCTTTATGAACAAAATATCCTGCATCAGCCTTTGCATTGCAGCATTCATAACTTTCAATTCGAACATAAAAGCACAGGAACTAATTCTTCCCAAGGATTATCCTCAATTGAGTATCAGCGTATCCGACAGTACATCTGAAGGATATTTTTTCCTGGGTCCCATGCCTATTGGAACGAACAGCCCGGGATGTTTAATAATCATGGATGATTACGGAACTCCTGTTTTCTACAGGAAAACAAAAATGAAAACTTATTGTTTTCAACCCTATCCTAATGGTTCCCTGGCATATTTTGAAGGCAGTATATTCAAATATGTGCTGTTAGACAGCTCCTATAAAAGCATTGATACCGTTGGTTGTGTTGGTTGTGACCGCTTTGATCTTCATGAGCTAAGGATTCTTAAGGACGGTGGCTATATTCTGTCTGGATTCAAGTACCAGACTGTTGATATGAGTGTTATTGTCCCTGGAGGTAATACTGCTGCAACCATCCAGGATTATATAATCCAGGAATTTAATGCCAGCGGGCAACTTATATTTGAATGGAATACCAAAGATCACTATGCTATAACCGATGTAAACGACAAAGTAAGCCTCACGGCCAGCACAATTGATCCTACAAGTTTCTGTTCAATAGAAGTTGAATCGGATACATCTCTCCTGATGTCGATGGCTCATCAGGATGAAATAACCAAAGTCGACAGGCGTACAGGTGAGGTTATCTGGAGAATGGGAGGAAAGAATAACCAGTTCACATTTGTTAACAGCACACGGCCATTCACACGTCAGCACGATGCCAGAAGATTGCCAAACGGAAATATCACAGTGTTCGATGACGGGACTTTTTCTACCCCCTTTTATTCACGTGCAGTGGAATATGCCATCGACGAGAAAAATAAAATTGCTACCCAGGTCTGGGAATATGACCACGGTAAAACGATCCAGGCAATTCATAAAGGAGGCGTACAGCGTTTACCAAATGGAAATACATTAATAGATTGGGGGGGATTCGGATCTGTTCCCGCCGTACCTGCAGCAACTGAAGTCAAACCTGATGGCACAATTGCTTTTGAAATGAGTACACCTCTGAATGACGGCAGCTATAGGGTCAGAAAATTCCCGTGGAAAACAAATTTATTTGAACCGGTAACCGACTCCGTCAATTTCGGTAACTGGAATGGATACACAGAGTCAGTTTACCTCCTGATGATAAAAAACAATTCCGCAAATCCTTTATCCATTACAAGTGCTGCGACAAGGACATCCTATTTCTATGTTGACGAACAGTTTCCTGTAGTTATCCCTGCTAACGGACAGCAACTGCTATCTGTAGTCTTTTACCCGCTGGGGGCAGCCCCAAACACAAAAGTAACTGATGTACTCACAATAAACAGCGATAAAGATCCGACAGAACGTATCGCAATACAGGTTTACCTTAAAGGATTTATCCCTGACCTGATCTCTCCTGTTGTAAGTTTTAAACCGGATGAGGAAACCCTTAAGCAGGATAGTGTAATAAAAATTCTTTTCTCGGAACCAATCAGGAACCTGGATAATACCGAAATCACCAATTTAAATGTTTCGTCCCTGTTAATTTTCCGGAAAGATAATATCAGCGGAGAGAATGTTCCCTTTAATGCAACAATAAACAACAATAAAACGGAAATCGCTGTAACCCCGAATCTGAAACTGGTAACCGGACAGAAATATTTTATTCAGATCGGAAGTGTTGAAGACGAATCCGGAAATCCGTCTGTACCATCTTCCAGGACTTATACCGCGGAAGATCCCCTGTTTTCTATTTTCCCGGGTGATCCTGACAGATGGAAAATTTTCCCGAATCCCATAGGAGAGGTTTTACATATCAGGAACGATGATGGATTAGAATACCGGGTAGATTTTTACAACATAATTGGGAACATCTTAATTTCAAAAGAAGTAAAATCGGGTTCCCTGGATATTGATATGACAGGTATTCCAGCAGGAACATATTTTTTAAAAATTACCTCTGGAAAAGATATTTCATCTCAAAGCAGGATAGTGGTTAAGTACTGAATTATATAAGTCAGAACTTTAATAAGCGGATTGAATTTTCTGTCCGCTGGATTAAGAATTATAAACAATTGAAATAAAATAAGTTAATGACAGAATAAATCAGTTTTTTATACTGCGAGACTTATGATATAGTACTATTCTTTGTGCACAAATATGACTGTTCTAAGAAAGAATTTCGTTTTCTTATAGAGAGATTCCTCATTCATCCGCCAACTGGCGGATTCATTCGGAATTTTCCCATCTTCATCAATGCAGCACCCGGGATATATTCCGCACCATTCAATGGACTAAATGTTACAAACACAACTTCATTTTTTGCGTTGGAACAATGAAACTTCTATGTCTATAGGTATATAACTTTCATCCAATCAATATATGAGCAATTAGGAGTTTGCGAATTGATGAAAGCCAGAGGCTTTGAAGTCTAATAGCCACGGTTACATCCGTGGTAGATCATTAATACAAAATATTACTACCCCAGAGTGGGTTGAAGAAATAATATCAATTTATTTAGTAAATTTATAGCCGTGCTAAAAGGTAAAAATATGTCAACTTATACCCAGTTTTTATATCAGCTTGTCTTTGCCAGCAAAGATCATATACCATTTCTTTCAAGTGCAAATGAGGATATTCTTTTCGCTTATATATCGGGAGTTCTAAAGAATCAATCGTGTCACTCCTATATTGTCGGGGGAGAATGTAACCACATTCACATTATTACACATATTCATCCCACAAAATGTCCTGCTTACCTGGTTAAGGATATAAAAGAAGCGAGCCATGTGATGATATGCAGGGAAAGATCGTTGTTTCCAAGTTTCCCGGGATGGCAGGTTGGGTATAGCGGATTTACATATCATATTTCAAGCAAGAATGCACTTATCAATTATGTTAAAAACCAGGAGGAGCATCATAAGAGTGTCTCATTTAAAGATGAGTTAATAAAATTGTTGAAGGAAAATGGTGTTGATTATAAAGAAGAATACTTATTTATATGAATTTTCTTCAACGCTTCCGGCGTTGAAAATCATGTGTGCTTGCAGTGACCATGGATGCAACCATGGCTATTAGACTTGGATGCCACCGGCATCGTTCATGAGTAATGCCACAAAAACACCCATGCAGCACCCAAACCAAAATAATTATTAGTAACGAAACGTAGTGGAGTGAGGAATCTCCTTATTTTCAACAAATCATCAAAAGTCTAAGTGCCGAAGAAATGGCATTCTAACGTATATTTTGGATTTGACAGCCCCAATATTGGTCTTGAATAAATCATATAAATTCACTGTAGAAACTTATATGTCAATATAATACAGAGATGTGTATTAAGAGTAGGTTATAATAAGGGGTATATTAAAGGATGCACCATTGCGCCTTTGCGCCGTTTATTAATATTTATATTTTCTTTTAAAGAGCCATATACCAATAAAGAAATAAATGACTGCAATAGCTGTTATCCAGATAAGCTCAAATAATACTTCTGAAAGACCAGAGTCATAATTAAGGATTTTATTGAGAGCCCTGGTAGCAGTTGCAGTTGGTAATATATCATTCAGATAAACCTGATTACCAGCCAGACTGAACAGATTTATCTTTGGCAGTGGCATAAAAGAATCAGAGAAAAAAGCAAGGACAAAGAAAGGGAAGCAGCCAAGTGTCAGCAATCCAAACATAGTCCTGATAAAGCATGCGGTAATAATGCTTATGCTTATCACCGAAAAACAGGTAACTGTTCCGGTCAGGAGAAGCAAAGCAATTGAACCGGAAGTTTTATATCCGACTGAGAATGCTGCAAGAAGTGTAAAGAGAAGGCATATCAGTCCAATAATAATTTGATTAAGACTTAATGCAGCCATAAATTCAGGTGACGTAAGCTTCGATAAAGCAAGCCTGGTAATTGTATCTTTTTCGACTTCCCTGACAATTGAGGCTCCGGCTGTAAAAAGCATCATTATAACTGACAGAACCAGCAATGCAGGTACGTATAAGTCAAATTCGCTTGTCATTTCACCCCTGCCCGCATATTCGTATTTCATATTCATTGGCAGCTCAATCCCCGTTTTCAAACCCAGATAGCCATAGGTTAAATAATCGATGAATGAAGCCGCAGTCAAATATTTGACATTTGCCTGATCGCCATAACTTGTCAGGGAGGATATACGCCTGCTTCTGTCATTAACAAATATCTTTAACGATTCGGAAAAGTCCTGAGGAATAGTAACAAACAGGTCTGCCTCTCTGTTCTTAATCATTTTCCTGGCAGCAGCAGAATCAGAAACCAGCCTGATTTTCAGAAGAGGTTTCCCTTCTTCAGTTTTAAACTTTTCCCATTCGCTGATCAATTCTGCTGAAGAGAGGCCCGCATTGTCATTATTAATAACCACGACATTATACAATGATGTTTTGGGATCACCCATATACATGTACA
>Ga0113563_10001582_pt1 | contig 13122 bp, 9 predicted proteins | sample Mud3Dept3metaG_FD_80117 | JGI IMG/M metagenome (GOLD analysis project Ga0113563, IMG submission 80117) | Freshwater wetland microbial communities from Ohio, USA, analyzing the effect of biotic and abiotic controls - Mud 3 Core 4 Depth 3... | ecosystem: Environmental > Aquatic > Freshwater >...
CGCCAGGTCGTTCGTCGCGCAGGCCTCCCCGACGAGGTGCCCGCGCAGACGATCAACATGGCGTGCGCGTCAGGGCTGCAGGCGGTGGCGCTCGGGGCCCAGGCCATCCAGCTCGGGCGCGCCGACGTGGTCGTGGCGGGCGGCATCGAGTCGATGAGCCGCATGCCCTACATGCTCGACTCGGAAGATGCCCGCTGGGGCCACCGCATGGGGCACATGACGCTGGTCGACGCGATGTACCGCGACGGCTTCTCGTGCCCGCTCGCCGGGATGATCATGGGCGAGACGGCGGAGGTGCTCGCGCGCGAGAAGGGCATCACGCGCGAGGAGTCGGACCGCTTCGCGCTCGGCAGCCAGCAGAAGGCCGAAGCCGCGATCAAGGCCGGGCAGCTCGTGGAGGAGATTGCGGCGATGACGCTGCCGGACGGGCGCGGAGGCTCGCGCGAGTTCGACGTGGACGAGCACCCGCGGTTTGGCACCACGCTCGAGAGTCTCGTGAAGCTGCCGCTCGTCTTCCCGTCCGTCGAGGGTCATCCCGGCATCATCACCGCCGGCTCCGCCTCGGGCATCACCGACGGCGGAGCGGCGGTGGTGCTCACCAGTGCCGAGCGCGCGGCGTCGATTGGCCGTCGCCCGCTGGCGCGCATCGTCGAGTGGGCCACGGCCGCCGTCGACCCGCGTGTCATGGGCATCGGCCCCGTGCCGGCCGTCCGCAAGCTCCTGATGCGCACGGGCCTCGCCCTGAACGATTTCGATCTCGTCGAGCTCAACGAGGCCTTTGCCGCGCAGGTGCTCGCCGTCCTCCGTGAGTTGCCGATCCCCGAGGAGAAGCTCAACGTGAACGGCGGCGCGATCGCGCTGGGCCATCCGATCGGGTGCACGGGCACGCGCATCCTCGTGACGCTGCTCTACGCGATGCGTCACCGCGGCGCCAGGCTCGGCCTCGCCACGCTCTGCGTGAGCGGCGGGCTGGGGATGGCGATGGCGGTGGAGGTGCGCTGAACGCTCCGCGGTTCTTGGTTCTTAGTGCTTGGTTCTTGGTCCGTTCTTGGTTCTTGGTTCGGCGTTCGTTCTTGGTTCTTGGTTTGGAGTTGGGAGTGGGGGAGGCGACTCCAGGTAGTCCATGAGGCGCCTCAGCATGCGGCCGATCGATTCCGTCCGTTCGGCGAGGCGCTCCCGTTCCTGGTGGCTGATGGCGTCGCGGCTCTCGAGCACGTACAGCAGCGATCGGGTTTCGGCAGTCGAGCCGGCTGCGACCCTCAGGAACTGTGTGAATTCTTTGCGGCGACGACGGATGAAGCCTTCGGCGATATTTGACATGATGGACGCGACAGCCGCGCCGAGCTGACTGCGGAGTTTCGGGTCGTCGGCGAGCGCGGCGCGGCGCAGAACCGGCGCGATGTCGTCGGAGAGCGCCTTGGCCTCCTGCCAGACCCGGAGATCCTCGAACCGTTTGACACCCATCAGGCCTTGCGATTCGCAAGCCTCATGCCGCCCAGCGAACCAAGAACGCACCAACCGGAACCAAGAACGAACCAAGAACGAACCAAGAACCAAGCACCCCGAACGGACCAAGAACCAAGAACCACGAACCAAGAACCAACAAGTCACAGCATGCGCATCGCAATCATCCCCGGAGACGGCATCGGCAAGGATGTGACCGCGGAAGCGGTGAAGGTCATCGAGGCCGTGGGCGACGTCTACGGACAGCGCTTCGAGCTCGAGCACTTGCCGTACGGCGCCGACCACTTCCTCGAGACGGGCATCAGCATGCCGCCCGGCGGTCACGCCTTGCTCGCCAAGGAGTTCGACGCGATCTTCGTCGGCGCCCTTGGCGACCCGCGCGTGCCCGACATGCGGCATGCGCGCGACATCCTGCTGGGGATGCGCTTCGAGCTCGACCTGTACGTCAACCACCGGCCGGTTCGGCTCCTCGACGCGAAGCTGTGCCCGCTGAAGGACCGGGGGCCGGCGGACATCGACTTCGTCGTCTTCCGCGAGAACACCGAGGGGCTCTACGTCAACATCGGGGGGCGCTTCAAGGCCGGAACCCCCGACGAGATCGCCATCCAGGAGGAGATCAACACGTACAAGGGCGTGGAGCGCATCATCCGGCACGCCTTCGAGTACGCCGCCGCCCACGGCCTGACCAGGGTGTGCATGGCCGACAAGAGCAACGCGCTCACCCAGGGACACGCGCTGTGGCAGCGCGTGTTCGGCGAGGTGGCGGCGTCGTATCCCGGCATCGAGCCCACGCACCTCTACATCGACGCCTTGGCCATGCAGATGGTGAAGAACCCGGCCCAGTTCCAGGTGATCGTCACCAACAACATGTTCGGCGACATCGTCACCGACCTGGGCGCGCAGCTGCAGGGCGGCCTGGGAATGGCTGCGTCAGGGAATCTCCATCCCGGGAAGACGTCGATGTTCGAGCCGGTGCACGGCTCGGCCCCGAAGTACGCCGGCAAGAATGTCGCGAACCCCATCGGCGCCATCCTGTCGGCGGCCCTCATGCTCGAGTACCTCGGCTGCACTCGTGAAGCCGCGGCCGTGGAGGCCGCGGTCACCGAGGCCGTGCAGACCGGCAACGGTCCCGCGGAGATTGGCGGCGCGCTCGGCACCCGCGAGACCGGCGACTTCATCGTCCGCACGCTGCGGACACGGATGTGATAACGCCAATAAGGGGACACTCATCTTTTTCGCGTTCCCCTTTTGAGGACACCGCGCCCGCCGCGAAAAAGATGAGTATCCCCTTTTCCCAAGGGAGCCCTGAGACCGCCATGATTCAGCATCCTGTCTATCTGATCGGTGGCGCGCGCACGCCCATGGGCGAGTACGCCGGCGCGCTGAAGGACATGTCCGCGACCGAACTCGGCGCGATCGCCGCGCGTGCGGCGCTCGAACGCACCGGCATCAAGCCCGAGTGGGTCGACCACGTCGTCATCGGCAACGTGATCCAGTCGAGTGCCGACGCGATCTACCACGCGCGCCACGTCGGGCTCAAAGCCGGCATCCCCATCGAGGTGCCCGCGCTCGTCGTCAACCGCCTGTGCGGCTCGGGTATCGAGGCCGCCGCGGTCGGGGCTCGGCTGATCCGGCTGGGCGAAGCGGGCGTCGTACTGGCGGGCGGCACCGAGAGCATGACCCAGGCGCCTCACGTCATCCGTGGCCTGCGCTCGGGCCTGCGCCTGGGGCAGGGCAAGCTCGAGGATTCGCTGTGGGAGGCCTTGATCGACAGCTACTGCGGCGCCCCGATGGCGATCACCGCGGAGAACTGCGCGGCCAAGTACGGCGTGACGCGGGAGGATCAGGATCGCTTCGCGCTGCGCAGCCAGCAGCTCGCCGCAAAGGCGTGGGACGAGGGACGGCTGGCCGAGGAGGTCGTGCCCGTCGAGCTCAAGGGCCGCAAGGGCGTGCAGCTCTTCGAGCGCGACGATCACCTGCGTCCCGAGACGACCATGGAGACGCTGGCGAAACTGGCGCCGGCGTTCAAGAAGGACGGCGGCGTGACGGCGGGCAACGCCAGCGGCATCGTCGATGGCGGAGCGGCGCTGCTGATGGCGTCCGAGGAGGCGGTCCGGGCGCACGGGCTGAAGCCCCTGGCCCGGCTGACGGCCTACGCCACCGTCGGTGTCGAGCCGTCGCTCATGGGCATGGGACCGGCACCCGCGATCCGCACGCTGCTGTCGAACACCGGGCTGACGCTGGCCGACATCGATCTCATCGAGATCAACGAGGCGTTTGCGGCGCAGTACCTGTCGGTGGAGAAGGAGCTGGGTCTCGACCGCGAGAAGGTCAACGTCAACGGTGGCGCCATCGCCCTCGGCCACCCGTTGGGGATGTCGGGCACACGGCTGCTGCTCACGCTGATGCTCGAGATGCGCCGGCGGGACGTCAAGCGTGGCATTGCCTCGGCCTGCATCGGCGGCGGCCAGGGCATTGCGGCGCTGCTCGAGCGGCAGTGACGGGCAGGCACGGAGGCGGTTCTTGGTTCTTGGTTCTTCGTTCTTGGTCCGTTCGGGGTTCTTGGTCCGCGGTTCGTTCTTCGTTCGACCAGAACCTCACGAACCAAGAACCGAGCACGAACCAAGTACCAATCCCCAGGAACGGACCAAGAACCAAGAACCAAGCACCAAGAACCGACGAGCGTTCTATTCCATTGATTGAGGGCTGCTGAAGCGTGAGGTGTCATCATGCAGATCAAGACCGTCGGAGTGCTGGGATGCGGCCTGATGGGCGGTGGCATCGCTCAGGTGGCGGCGCAGTCGGGCTACAAGACGATCGTGCGCGAGGTCGAGGCAGGCCTGCTCGAGAAAGGCCTCGGCCGCATCCGCGCGTTCCTGTCGGGAGCCGTCGACAAGGGCAAGCTCACCCCCGAAAGCCGTGACGCGACGCTGTCCAACCTCAGCGGCACCACGTCGTTCGACGACCTGGCCGCCTGCGATGTCGTCATCGAAGCCATCATCGAGAACCTCGACGAGAAGCGGAAGGCGTACGCGGCGCTCGACGCGCTCGTCGCCGAGCCCACGATCTTCGCGTCGAACACCTCGTCGCTCTGCATCACCGAGTTGGCGGCGACCACGAAGCGTCCCGACCGCTTCGTCGGCCTCCACTTCTTCAACCCCGTCCCGCTGATGAAGCTCGTCGAGGTGATCCGGGCGCTGACGACCTCTGACGAGACCTACCACCGCGCCTTCGCGTTTGCGACGTCCCTCGGCAAGGAAGCCATCACCGCGCCCGATCGCCCCGGCTTCATCGTCAATCGGCTGCTGGTGCCGTACCTGCTCGACGCGATCCGGTCGTACGAGCACGGCCTCGGCACAGTGGAGGACATCGACAAGGGGATGAAGCTCGGCTGCGGTCACCCCATGGGGCCGTTCACGCTGCTCGACTTCGTCGGGCTCGACACCACGTACTACATCGCGAACATCATGTTCGAGGAGTTCAGAGAGCCGGCGTACGCGCCTCCCCCCCTGCTCAAGCGGATGGTGCTGGCCGGACGGCTCGGCAAGAAGAGCGGGGAAGGGTTTTACAAGTACTGAGAACCAGGAACCAGGAACCGACACGCCCGTCACGCTGAGAACAGCCATATGCAGGACCTGATTCGTGAACTGCTGTTGCAGATGGGAGAGGATCCATCGCGGGAGGGGCTGCTCGACACGCCGAAGCGGGTCGAGCAGTCGCTGCGCTTCCTGACGAGCGGCTATCGGGCCGACATCGACGAGGTCATCAACGACGCGTTGTTCTCGGTCGACTACAACGAGATGGTCATCGTCAAGGACATCGACTTCTACAGCCTCTGTGAGCACCACCTGCTGCCCTTCTTCGGCAAGTGCCACGTGGCCTACATCCCGCAGGGCAGGGTCATCGGCCTCAGCAAGATCCCGCGTCTCGTGGACGTGTATGCCCGGCGGCTCCAGGTCCAGGAGCGCCTGACCAACCAGATTGCCGAGGTCATCCTCGAGAAGATCAACCCGCTCGGCGTGGCGGTGGTGATGGAAGGCACGCATCTCTGCATGTCGATGCGCGGCGTCGAGAAACAGAATTCCTTCGCGCTGACGTCGGCCATGCTGGGCGTCTTCCGCGAGGACGCTCGCACGCGGTCGGAGTTCCTCGAGCTCATCAAGCACCGGGCCGATGGGGTCAGGTCTTGAATCTCAGCGTTTTTCACACCTGGCACCCGGCAGGCCCCACCCGTTCTGGAGCGTGGGCGGCTCTGTCGCTGGGTATACTTGGGCTGTGCGGTTCCGTTCCCTTGCGCTTGTCCTGCTCGTCATCGTCGTTGCCCTGACGCCACTCGACGCTCAGTCCCGCCGCCGGACGTCGTCGCCTGCAGCACCGAAGAGCGAGCCGGCGAAGGTCACGTGCCCATCGGAACTCGGCGACGGCGTGAAGTCGGGCCGTCGCTTCTGCGACATCCTCGTGACGGGCACGTTCGCGGAAGGGGCGGTGATTGCGCTGCCGCCGCACAGGGGCACCGCGACGCTCACCTTCGACCTCCACAACCGCCACACGTATTCGGAGCAGCAGATCAAAGCCGGCAAGGCGTTTGCGGAGTACACGGCCACCATCCGCGTCCTGCCGCCCGAGGGGGAACCCCTGGCCCGCGCGGCGGTGATCAGCGCGTTCCGTTCCCCGGCCGATCTGGTGGACCGCATCGGCAGCGGTGCGGGCCCGACCGGCCTCAAGGCGGTGGCGCCGGTGGGCACCGAACCGGTGACCGTGACGCTGCCCGCGGGCGTCACCGAGGTGAGCCTCGTTGGCGAGCGCCTCGTCGTCCAGGCGTTGGATGGTCGGTCGGTGTTCACGGCCAAGGGGCGCCCCGTCGCGATCGTGTCCAACGTGATGGTGACCTACACGCCCGCTCCACCCCCGTCGCGACGCCGGTAGCCGGTGGCCGAGCATCCGTGGCTGAGATCTGATCGCTGGGATCCAGTCGTCGTCGGTCGGTGGCCCGTCGCCGTGAGCCGGACTATGATTCCCCTGCCATGATCGTGCACGACGTCATCGTCATCGGCGCAGGTCCGGCGGGACTGGCCTCGGCCATTGCGGCTCGCAAAGCCGGTCTCGCGTCGGTGGTGCTCGAGAAGGGGGCGCTGGTCAACACCATCCTGCACTTCCCGACGAACATGGTGTTCTTCACCACCCCGGAGCTCCTCGAGATTGGCGGGCTCCCATTCGTCACGCCCTACGAGAAGCCCACGCGCGCCGAGGCCCTTCGCTACTACCGTCGGGTGGTCGACACCTATCAGCTCGACATCCAGCTCGGCGAGGAAGTGACGCGGGTCTTTCCCCACGTCGACCCATCAAAGGGACGCGTGTTCTCAGTCGAGACCCGGTCGTTGCGGGGCGTCCGCCGCGTCCTGCACGGCCGGTTCGTGGTGCTCGCCACCGGTGCCTACGATCGGCCGAACCTGCTGGAGGTCCCGGGTGAGGACCTGCCGCATGTCTCGCACTACTATCGCGAATCGCATCCCTTCTTCCGCCGACGCGTTGTCATCGTCGGCGGCAAGAACTCGGCCGCCGAGGCGGCCCTCGACCTCTACCGCGCGGGCGCGTCCGTGACCCTCGTGCATCGGCGGGCCGCACTGGGCGAGTCGATCAAATACTGGGTGCGGCCCGACATCGAGAACCGGATCCAGGAGGGCTCCATTGCAGCGCGCTTCAACGCCCGGGTGACCGAGATCCGCCCCACGTCGGTCGTGATCGAGCGTCACGAGCAGCACGAGGAGCTGCCCGCCGACGCCGTGCTGCTGCTCACGGGGTACCACTCCGACGTGACGCTGTTCGAGTCCTGCGGCATCACCTACGACCCGCACAGCTACGAGCCGCACTTCAATCCTGAGACGTTCGAAAGCAACGTCGAGGGATTGTTCCTGGCGGGCAATGTCACGACAGGGCGTCAGAGTGGCCGGATCTTCATCGAAAACGGGCGGCTTCACGGCGAGCAGGTGATCAGGGCCATCGCGCGGCGGCTGACGAAGACACCGGCGCCAGCCTCAGCGTGAGCCACACGAGCCAACAGCCAGTGGTTGAATCAGTGCAGTCCACGCGACTGCGCAGGGGTCGACTGCAGGAGCAGCTTCATTTCGATCAGCTCCGCGAGTGACGCCGACCGGGCCAGTGGACCGTCGGCCTCGAGCAAGGCCTGCCGCTCCACCGGCTCGAGCGACAGGTACTGCGCCAGCGCGTGCACGAGATCTTCGTCGGGCATGGCGGCCGGAAGCGGCAGCTCGGTCGTGTCGAGGAACGTCGCAAGCAGCCCCTCGAGTCGCCGGCGCTGGTCCTGCAGGCCCAACCGGTCCGCATCGGTCAGGCGTTCGGGCAGCGCGTCGATGACGGCCACACGGTAGGGCTGCTCGTGTTCCTCGCTGCGGATCCTGAACTTCCCGAGACCCTTGAGGACGAGGTTGAACCGTCCGCCGGGCAGCCGCTCGACGTGCGTGATGACGCCGGCGCAGCCCACGGGATAGACGGTGGGGCGCTCCTCGTAGTCGGGTTCCCAGCCGGGCTTGAGCAGCACCATGCCGATGATGCGGTCGCCCTCGAGGGCATCGGCCACCATCTCCCGGTAGCGTTCCTCGAAGATGTGCAGCGGCAGAAACACGTTCGGGAACAAGACGACGTTGGGGAGCGGGAAGATCGGGATGCGAGCCGGCAGCATGGGACCCAGCCTCAGTGGACGGTGCGCGTCTTCCTGTTGAGATCGTCGACCAACACGTATCGGCCCAGCATGCGTGGCGTGGTGGAGCACGCCTTGCCATGGCAGACCTCGGCCACCTGGCGGGCCACCGCCCACCGCAATGTTCCGAGGGTGAGGTGCATGAACGGGATATTATCATTGGAGTCCCGGCGGCTTCCGGCTCCCTGTTCTGATGCCTTCAGCGTCCGTCACCGACCATCCTGTCCTCAGGCGCGAGCGGCCGCTCGTGTTCGCGCACCGCGGTGGCGCCAAGCTCCGCCCCGAGAACACGTTCGACGCGTTCGAGCACGGATTGTCGCTTGGGGCCGACGGTCTCGAGTTCGACGTGCACCTCAGCCGTGATGGGGAGGTCGTGGTGATCCACGACGCGACGCTCGACCGGACGACAAACGGGGCAGGGCATGTGCGCGATCACACCGCGAGCGAGTTGTCGTCGCTCGATGCCGGGTTCCGGTTTGCCGAAGACCACGGGTACCCTTTCAGGGCACGGGACGTGCGCATCCCGCTGCTGCGAGAGGTGCTCGACCGCTACCGCGGGGTGCCGATCATCATCGAGCTGAAGGGACGCGATCCGGAGTTGGCCCGAGCGGCGGTGGCCGTGGCCGCCGAAGCGGATGCGTTCGGGCACGTGTGCTTCGGGGGATTCAACATCGACACGCTGAGGGCCGCGCGCGAGGCCGGGGCGCCCGTGACGGGAGCGGCGACGGACGAGATCCGACAGGCGCTCACGCTGTCGCGTATCGGGTTGCCGCCTGTGCGCCCGTCCTACCGCGCGGTGCAGGTGCCCGAGCACTCGGGCGCCACCCAGGTGGTGACGTCGCGCTTCGTTCGCGCCCTGCATCGGGGCGGCCTGCCCGTGTACGTGTGGACCGTCGACGCGCCCGACGACATGCATCGGCTGCTCGGGTTCGGGGTCGACGGGATCATCTCAGACCGACCCGACGTCGCCGTGGACGTCGTGCGTCGCTGGCGCCGCACCTAGGAGGGGGTCAGACACCATTCTCATCGTGGCGAATGGCCGACATCGGGAGCGCGCAGGTTCGCCTCCTTTGCTTGACTTTGCGCCATGTCGGTGTCGAGAAGTTGACGCGTGAAAAATGGTGCCTGACCCCCTCAGTCGCGTGTTCTGGTTGTGCGCGTTGGGGCGCCGACTCGGACGCCCACGTGCGCATTCGTTTCCTGGTAGACCTCGGACCGGATCCAGCTCACCCCGGCCTCGAAGGCCATTCCCGCCGGCAGTTCGAAGAGCAACCGTGCGCTCGGGTGGTGGTAGATGACCGCGTCGCTGTCGGTGCCGATCAGGTACCCGATCGCCAGTCGCCGCTCGCGGTCAGCGCGGAACCGCGGTCGATCGAGCCACCAGCTCCACTCGAAGCCAATGTCCGCCCGGACGAAGGACGCGGGAGAGAAGTAGTCGGCCCGCGGCTCGTCGTACCCCACGTACCAGCCCCAGCCCACCAGCCGCAGCTCGTGCGTGCCGCGGGTGAGGGCATGAGAGGCCGTGACCGTGGCGCTCGCGACACCATTGCCGTCCGACAGAGACTGACGCGCACCCGCAACCTGCACGGCGGTCGTGACGCCCTCGAACGCCAAGCCCGCGACACCACCCGTCGCCTGGAGCCGTGCGTCCACGGTCGTCATGTTCTCCAGTACCGCCACCCGCTCTCCACCACCGAACAGGCGCCAGTGGTCGGCTGGACTCCAGCTCACGAGCGCGCGCCCCTCGACCGACGGGCCCTCGTTCCCGTCGAACTCGAGCACGCCGCCACGGCCCTCCACCTGCCACGACGGCGAGAACCGGTAGCTGCCGAACGCCGACGCTCGGTAGCCGTTCCGCTCCACCCCAGATGCCCCAGCGGAGATCGCGCCAGCCACGACGCCGAACTCCGCAGGCAACGACGCCCCGAGGCGCATCGAGAACGTCCCACCCTGCTCGGCAACGTCCAGCAGCCGGAGGCCATCGTACCCGTCGGACGTCCGTCGCGAGACGTAGATGTCCCCCGACGGGCGACGGGCCCGCTCGAGGCGATCGGATGCCGCGCGCGCAAGCCGGTGCACGGGCACCACGGTGTCGAGCTGGTGCAACCGGCGGCCGGCAGCCTCGAGGTCGCCCAACGCGGCCTGCGATTGCGCGAGCTCGAACGCGGCCTCGCGGCTGCCCGGCTCGAGCGCCAGCCACTGCTCGTAGGCGGGCACGGCCTCTCGCCACCGCGCCTGGTGGAACGCGTGCTTCGCCGTCGCTTCCGCAGCAATGACGGTGGCCTCGGGATGGGCCACGACCAGCGCCTCGTAGCGCTCGCGCGCCTCGTCGGCATCACCCGCCCAGCCGGCCACACGAGCGCTCAGTCTCGCAGCCTCGAGGTCGAGCGGCGCCTCCTGCAGGTACGCGTCGTACGCCGCAATCGCCTCGTCGTAACGCCCGCTGAACGCCAACAGGTCGGCGCGCAGCCGGCGCGCCGCCAGCGAAGCGGGAAAGGCCTCGATCGCCGCCTGAGCCGCGGCCAGGGCCTCGCTCCACGTCTCGGACGCGGCCAGCACACGCGCCCGCGCGAGCATGGCCAACTCGCTTCGGCGTTCGGGCTCCGGCAGGCCATCGAGCCAGCGCGTGGCCCTCACCACCAGCGGGTCGTTGTCAGACCGCGCCAGTCCGGCAATGCGTTCGGCCATGCCAACCACGCGTGCCGGGTCGTGCGCGAAGATCTCAGCGAAGCGGTCGAGTGTCCGGTCGACATCCGACGGCCGCACCCGAACAGCGGCGTCGACCTCGACGATCCAGGCGTCGATGCGCTGCTCGTCGAGCGCAATCGCACCATCGGCAGCGTCGATGGCCGATGGCCAGTCTCCAGCGGCTGCCGCAGCTTCGGCCAACGCGGTCAGCAGCTCGACGTTTCTGGGGAAACGTCCGACGGCGCGCTCGAGCACCAGCTGCCTGGATCGCGGCGTCGCCTGCACAGCGCCCCACGCCAGATACACGCCGGGGCTGTTCCGGTCAGATGCCGCCAGCGCCTCGAACAGCGGGCCGGCGGCCTCGGCACCGTGAACCACCGATGTCAGCTGGGCGCGCAGGAGAGCAACCTCGCCATCCGCCACCGGCACCGACCCCACGACCCTGAGCGCTTCCTCTGGCCTGCCCAACGCACGCAGGGCGCGCGCGGCGACAATGTGACCGTCGACCGGCTGACGGAGCCAGGCAGCCTCGTTGCCACCAAGCGCCTCGAGTGCGCCGTCGTACTGGCCCTCCTCGAACAGGACCCGTGCCGCCATGGCCTGTGCATCCGCCCGCGTCGCGTGCCGTCGGGCCAGATCGAGCACGCGGGTCAGGCGCGCGGGCGTGCGCTCGGCGCGCCACGCCCACTCGGCCTCCCGCAGCTCGAATGGCACAAACGACGGGCGGGCCTGGCGCAGCACACCAAGCACACGGAGCGCAGCCTCGACGTCGCCGGTGCCCGCGAGCGCCGTGGCGTAGAGGTCGGCCGCTCGCCCGTCCCCGTCGTCGGCGACCAGGTCGCGCAGCGTGTTCACGGCCGATGCAGGCTGTCGGTCGGCCAGCGCGATCTCCGCGTCGAGCAGCGCCGCTCGCCGGGGATCGATCTGCGCGAGTCGATCCCGGATCGATCGGGCAGCCACCCGATCTCCCGCGATCGCTTCCCACTGTGCGTGACGAGCGTCGAACTCCGACCACGCCGGTCCGCGCGACGAGACGCCGCGAGCCACGTCGAGCGCTCGCGCCACGCCTTCCATGGCAGCCACCGCGTCAGCCAGGGCGAGTGTCGCGGCTGGGTCGCGGCGAACCCCGTCGATCGACTCGAGGGACTCGAGCGCCTCGGCGGGACGACCAAGCGCGAGCAATGCCTGACCGGCCAGCATCCGTGCGGCCTCGGGCTCGCGGCTTTCGAGCGCACGCGCCGCCTCGAGTGCGCGATCGGGATGGTCGGCTTCGATGGCCAACGACGCCAGTTGCAGCCGTCGCGTGTCGCTCACGCCCTCGTCGTGCAGACGAGAGGAGGCCAGCGGCCAGGCGAGCCTCGGGCGCCCGGTTGCACGGTATGCGTCAATGAGGGCGTCGACGACCTCGGGCGTTGGTGCATTGGCCACGAGCGGTTCGAGCACCTGGGCGGCGCGACCGGGCTCACCCGTCCACAGCAGGAGGCGTCCGAGCAGCGACCGCGTCACCGGGCTGGCCGCGCCCTGTTCGACCTCGCGCTCGACCATTCGCAGGGCGTCGGTGGCGCGCCCGAGCGCCACGGCGCGCAACGCGGTGCGGTCGATCCAGGACGCGCTGGCCGGGCACCGGCGTGGCCGGCGGCCAATTGCCGCCAGCAGGTCATTGGTGCCATGGGGATCGGGGAAGCGGTCGTAGAGCGTCAGCGACCGCTCGTCGCAGATGCCCGGGCCGGATGCGGCCTTCGTGATGATCGGCCCTGCGCGCTCGAAGAGCGTCGCCTCGACCATCAGCTCGGCCAGGGTCCACAGCGTCTCGGTGTCGGCGTGTCCCGTGCGAGCCAGTTGCTCGAACGCACGAATCGCCCGCGCGCGGTCGCCGGCCTCCTGCGCCAGTTCGCCCTCGCGGAGAAGCCAGTGCGCACGCCGCGGCCCCGAGGTCAGTTGGCCCATCGCGCCAAGGGCCTTGGTCGGCTGCCCGGCGCGCGCCCACGCCTCCACCAGCACGCCGCGCATCTCGTCATCGTCTGGCTGGCCGCTGAGCCACTCCTCGATGGCAGCGGCCGCTTCATCGATCGGCGCCGCCGCGGCCATGGCCCGCAGGCGGCTCGTGCCCCAGTCCTTGCGGCCAGCGCGAATCGCCGGTCGAACGTGGGCCCACGCGTCGAGCGCTGCCGACATCTGACCGCTCCCCTCGAGTGCCACGGCGTAGCCGGCCCAGTCGGGTTCGTCGGCGTCGGGCGCCTGCACGGCCCGAG
>Ga0113563_10001583_pt1 | contig 13121 bp, 8 predicted proteins | sample Mud3Dept3metaG_FD_80117 | JGI IMG/M metagenome (GOLD analysis project Ga0113563, IMG submission 80117) | Freshwater wetland microbial communities from Ohio, USA, analyzing the effect of biotic and abiotic controls - Mud 3 Core 4 Depth 3... | ecosystem: Environmental > Aquatic > Freshwater >...
ATGCAACTTGCCTTGTCTGATGCGGTCAAGAGGTTCAATGCGGAGCGCGGGATAGCAACTCCCCCACAGAGCCCTGGGTTCATGGGATCCCTCAAGGCAGCTTGGGAGGCGGTCGCGGGTACAATCGTCGGAGTAGCCAAGGCAGCGCCTCCTCTTCTGCAAGATCTGCGGAGTGAAGGAGGAGAAGGACCTCCTCCGTCGATCCATCCGAAGAAGAGTGAGGGAAAGAAGATCGTAGACGCGGGGGCGGGCACAATTAAGGGGGTCTACCAAGGAGTCAACCAGTTCCTCGGTCTCGAGCCACCTCCTTCTCCGCCGAAGGATACGACGCCTCCGACGCAGAAGCGGCTCACAGCTGAAGAGGAGTATACGTTGAATCTCCTCGTCGAGCGGACCGGGGACCGTATCAAGTCCGCCCTCGCGGTTCCCTCGAGCGCACCGCGCGATAGAATTGTCGCAGAGCTGAAGCTCATCCTCGATCAGCTCGAGAAGGCTGTGAAGAGTAAGGACCCCGCAGAGTATCTGAAGGCGATAGAGATCATTCAGAAGTCGGGATTCTAGCGATGATACAAGACCTGCTTACGCAGATCAACTCTCAACGTGCTCTTCTGGAGGGAATGGGTACTTCTTCAGGGACGCTGAGCACTGAAGAGAAACTCCGTCTCCTTCGAGACTTACTCGGCTCACGTAGCCCCGAAGATGAAATGGACGAAATCGTCAAGGTGATCGATGGGGATACGATCGAGCTGAAGAAGTGGGGACGAGTTCGTCTTACGGACATCTGGGCCCCGGAGATTGAGAACAAGTACTCAGGACGCACGGCGGAGTACCTCGGCCCAGAGATGAACGCGTATGCGAAGATGTTCCTCGAGGGAAAGAAGGGGAAGTTCAGGGTCTCTCGATCGGAGCAGAAGGACGTATACGGCCGCTGGCTCATGGAGGGACAGCTAGAGGATGGAACGCCGATCAATGAGAATCTGAAGAAGGCCTTCGAGGGGATCAGAGCGGCGGTTCCGACTACTATCGTTCCAGGGCAGGCGTCGAGGGACGTCGCACGGGGAGCTGGGTACAAGCTGCTCAGGGGACTGCTCTATCCCGTCAGCGCGCTCATTCCGGACGTGTACGATCGCTGGGGAGAGCAAGCCTCTCGCGCAGAGCACTTCGTTGCGAACTATCTCAAGAAGAGCGGTCTCACTCCGGATGAAGCAGATATTGCCGCATCTGTTCCGGGGTTCATTACCGAACAAGCGGGGATGATCGTTCCGTTCGCTGGCCTCTATTCCAAGGCGAGAAAGGCTTTCGGCCTCGCGAAGGGGATAGAGGATCTCACCTTGAGGAGTAGAGCACTCCGTACTGTCGGCGCTGCCGCTGCGACCGGTGGCGCCTTTTCGGCAGCGGCGCGTCTCAACGACGGGCAGAGTCGATTCGCACACATTGCCGTCGGTGCAGCTGGTGCAGGCGCGTTCGAGGCGCTCGCTCTTCCTCTCTGGAACCGAGCGTGGAAAGCCGAGCTCGGGAAGAAGGTGTCTGAGAGGATAGTGGAGAATATCCAAGCGAGAACGGGTCTTCCTCGCTCAGAGGTGGAGAAGATCGTCACAAAGGTGAGAGTCGGGCCGGATGTGAGGGATCCCGAGTCAGCGCGTCTCGTCGTTGAAGCGGAGAAGATGCTCAAACCTGAGCAGGCTCAGACTCTCGCACAGTCTCCCACCGGACTCAATGCGAGGAAGGTCCTCGAGGTAGAGGAGAAGGTCCACCCTCCGTCTGCTCCAACGGTGCATTCAGAGAACGCCTCCCCTCTTCCGCAAGGAGTAATGGCACGCTTCTGGTTCTCTACAGGAGAAGGACAGCCGGTTCCGTTTGATGTCACGAGAGAACCCGCCGTTATCGAGCGGTTCTTGCAGACGTATAGGTCCACGCTGGCCGAAGGATCCCCTCTCAAAGTCACCCACCACCAATACCGCTCCGTTGGTGATCATGACGTTCTCATGAAATACATCCAGGCGCGGAATCAGGCTGGCTCTCAACCGAAGGACCTTGGTGCCCCGAAGGGCACCATTGCGGAAACCGGGAAGATGCCGGAGGTAGGGGAGACTGTACAGATCATCGAACCCGATGGTTCGAGGACCGCTGCAAAAGTCGCGGAGTGGAAGGAAGAGCCGACGGATAAGGCGACCACGTGGACCCATCCGGTACCGGAAGGGGCAGCGGGACCCACGCAGGAGGTCTTGAACGTCGTCGAGAAGGTTCCCAGCGGGCTCTCGATCGAGGAGAAGAAGAGAACAGAAGAGAATATCCTCAGACTCACAAAGAAGAAGGAGGAGATTCTCCGTCGTCTCCCCGCGGTGGAATCCTATCCGGTAGGGACGAAGATAAAGGAACTTCCAGAGAGGCAAGAGCTCAACGAGATTGAGAGACAAATCAAATACCACAAAGCCCTCCTAAAGCAACAGACGGTTACGACTGAGATGGCCGTCGGTCCTCGTCGTATCGTCTGGAACCCCTCTCGTCTGGAAGAGGAGAGCTACGCCCAGACAGGGCTACGCACCATGCAGGTGCAGCATGGTATCGGCCCGCAAGAGGGAGCGCCACCTCAGAAGAAGCCGACGCTCAAGACGAAGCCGGAGAAGCCTCCGGAACCTCCGATGGGGTATATCTATGTAGAGAAGGGCAGCGGACGGAGGGAGCTCGTCCCCATCAACAGAGTCGCGCAAGTCGTCGCTGCTCCAAAGGGTCTTCCTCGTCTTCGTCCAGGACCACACCCGAACGGCATGCCCCGCATGGGTGTTCTCTTCCTCGACAAGCCCGAGGTACACATCGAAGGATTCGGCCAGCAAGGCGGGCGGGTCCAGAAGATGTTCGGGGAGGTCGACCCGGAGATGGCGTACTACCGTCCAGTCCCGTTCTACCTCCACGACGATCGAGTCCAATTCTCAATCACCCCCATGGAGCCCGTGGAAGTCTCGACACGTTACGGTTACCAATGGGAGCATGGACCGATCACTTCCACCACTCAAGAGGGGGAGATCATCTCCGATGTGCTTGAGGCCGCGCGGAATCGTGAATCGCTCGGAGTTCCCTCACAGAACGTCGTCGCAGGAGGACTGTGGACTCGTGCGCCAAAGCGCGGCGAGACCGTTCCCTTCGAACGAGAGGTGAAGTACGGAGCGGGGATCGTTCCGAAGAAGCTCCGAGGCGAGCCTGACCTTGCTACCGGCTGGAGACCGAAGGAACGCCCGGTTCAGTACGAGTTGGACGAGTTTGGGAACATCAGGCTCGATGCACAGGGTAAGCCGATTGTGAAGATGGAGTCCCTCCTCCAGTTCGCGGGAAGAAGGATGTTCAAGAAGACGGGGTATGGAGAGATCCAACGCGAGGTAGAGCTCCTCGAGGATACCCCAGAGTTCCAAGAGATGATTCGTGAGTTCGGCGGGTTCGGTAACTTCGAGGGTCAGGCGAGATCGATCTACTCTCTCGTTCCCGAGGATATCCGCGAGCTCCCCATCGATTTCACCCTTCGCCCGGAGATGAGGACGTTAGAGAACATGCAGCCCGAGTGGGCTGTGTTGAAGCAGTCAGCGCGGATCATGCTCGATCGTGGATTCGACCCGGGAACGAGAGTATCAGCCACCATCGCGAAGAGCGTTCACGCTCCGAATAAGGGTGTTCCGCTCGGAACACTCGAGGAGCTCGCGAATATAGAGCTCGGTCTTCCGACGCCGGCTAGACTCATAGACGAGGCGGCGTGGCGAGGGTTTGCGATTCGATACAAGGGCGCGGGGGTAGATCTAATTGCTCCAGACGGGAAGGTCTCTCACTACAAAGATCAGCTCTCCGCCCTCGCGAAGATCGAGTCACTCCCCATCGCGCGCGTGCCTTACAAAGTAGAGGGAGAGCTCGAGGCACGCTGGTCTCTTGGCCGCTCGAACTTCGACACATTCGCCGACTCCTCTCGCTTCCTTCCGGTTAAGCTGCAAGAGGTCACGTTGACGAAGATCGCTACCGGCGAACGCCCCCTCGGTGAGTTCCGTACGGATAGCGAGGAAATGTTCGATGCAGCAATGAGAGCGATTCTCGACCGTGCTCCTGAGAAGGAGAACGTCATCAAGTGGATGAGGGCTGCTGAGCCTAGAGAGGATTGGCCGGGAGTTAGAATGATCGTCTGGAACGAACCGGCGGTGAAGAAGATCGCCACTGATTGGGCGCCCGACCTGGAGATGCTGACGCCGTTTACAAGACAGCAATTCAACCCTAAGGAGCCTGGATCGCATATCATCTCCGTAATCGATCGTGCACCTCACGGTCTCGACATCTTCAAGGGGAGAGATCCCAAGTCGGCCATCATGTACTCCTGGATGAGACAGTTCAATATGAGAAAGGAGTACATGTCCGGCATAGCTATGCAGGATGAGTTCGGTCCTTATCGCGTCTTCTCTCTCGAACAGAAGAAGGCGTTCAAAATGGAGCCTTGCTAATGCCGATCCCTTGTGCACCCGAGACCCCTCACGTCAACCGTGATCTCTCAGAGATTGTCGGGAATCCGAGGGAGATGCACTTCGGCCCGGACGATGCGAACAAGCCTCGTGGTGGCGCTGCACAAGACACCTTCTACTCCGCGGAAGCGTACGACGAAGAGCAAGCAATGGCGCGCGTGATTGAGGGTGATCTGAGACGTACGGAGCATCTAGGGTTCAACGAGCTCCTCGGATGGATCTACCGCGTTCCTCATCAGTGGTTCAAGGAGATTCAGGCAAAGCATGGAATCCCCTTCTACACCTGGTTTCAGCATCTTCGTGTGTCCACTGCGCAGGTGGACGCAGCGACGCATCAGCTCAACGCTGATCTCCGTGCGATTGGACACAAGATCACCAAGGGTGAGGCTATCCAAGCGCAGATGCTGATTGAGAGCAAGTACAGCGAGGTCGGGTACGTCGACCTCTTGAAGAAGGTACCGACGAGGGTACAGGAGGTCGCGGATAAGATTGAGAATGCGTACAGAGGCTTTCTTCAGCGGGAGGGCTTCTCGGAGCTAGAGATCCAAGGGCACTTTGCGACACTCCCTCAGCTCCGCGCTGTCGGAGGAGACTGGCCCGCGTTCATCCGTGAGCACCACACACTTCCCCGTCCGACTACTCTCGCCTCGTTCGAGTTGAAGAACGGCTCTCTCCTCTTGGATGAGCGAGAATGGGACGCGCTGCGCATCTTCTCCCGCCTCGGTCGAGCGGTTGCGAACGGGCGCTACCTCGAAGGACCGTGGGATGACGTTCTCGGCCAGCTTCGTCTTCAACTCCAGCTCGCAGAGAAGGCAGGATCTCCCGTTCCAGCGAACGCGTTCAAGGTCTTCAGCATGCACCTATACTCGCTGAAGCACAAACCCGACATGCTTCAGATGTCGGTGACGCGTGTGTGGAACAAGGTGATCAATCAGCTCATGCCGAAGGGCGTAGCGAACAAGCTCTCAGCGAGGGACTCGTACGATGCCGTCAGCGCGATCCTCAGCGCGAACTACTTCGCCAACATGGCTTTCAGCCCCGGCTTCGCTCTCAGGAACTTCTTCCAGGCATTTCTCCCGATGATGATCGTTGGCTTCGAGGATGGAGCTCACGGACTGAAAGTCGGTGCACGTTGGCTTCGCGGGGAGAAGGGACTTCACGAACACTACATCAACAGAGGTATCATCGGGAGGGATATCGAGTCGAGAGTGAGCGAAGCTGCCGCTGCGGGCATCGAGCAACTCAGCTCAGGGGGAGGCGGTCTCCAACGCTTCTTCTCCTGGATGAGGAACAACGGCACTGCCTGGTTCCGTGCGTCCGAGGGCTTCAACCGTGTCTCCGCGTATGAGATGGGGAGACAACGTGCGCTCCGCATCGGCAAGCTCTACATGGATAAGAAGATCAACTGGGAGGAGTTCCTCGAGCGGTCGAAGGTCGACATGCTCGATGTGAAGAACGGGCCGTTCATCGAGGGGAATGTACGATACGTGCTGCACGAAGGAAAAGGAACCCCAAGCGAGCGTCTCCAGCAGATGGCGCACAACGTCGGGAAAGAGCTAATGGAGACCACGCAGTTCATCTACGCCCGTGCAGCGCAGCCCTATCCTCTCCAATCTACCGTCGGGAGGTTCCTCGGCCAGTATGGAACCTGGCCAGCGTGGTTTCGGGAGTTCCTCTCCAACGATCTCAACCCTTTCTGGGGAAGAGGATCCCGCGCGAATAGACTCAAGGCGTTCGGCCGCTTCGCTGCCATCAACGGTGCCATCTACAAAGGCGCTGAGGAGGTCTTCGGGGTAGACGTGAGTCGCTGGGTGTTCTTCTCTCCGCTCGGCTACTCCGGCGGTCCGTACATGCAGCTCGGGCAGGGCGCGATCACGACGATGGGGAACGTTCTCACTCCAGGAGAACCCGACCTCAAGTCCAAGCTGGAACAGACACGCTTCCTTCACCAACTCTACCAACAGACTACCCCCGCACCCTGGGCGTTGATTCGAAACACCCTCGCGGCGTATAGAGAGCTCGAGCAGGAGGATTGGAAGTCCGCAATGAAGAGGCTCTCTGGGTTCCCGCCCGTACAGGAGAGGTAGATGCCGAAGAGGATGGAGAAGAAACTTCGTGCAGCTGCACGGAGGAAGGGCCTCCGTGGTAAAGCTGCACGAAGATACATCTACGGCACCATGCGGAAGACGGGATGGAAGCCGAAAAGACGCCGTTAGTCGTAGGACTCGACGCCGGGCATGGGGGGCGTGATTCCGGTGCCACCTTCCTTGAGTACCGGGAGAAAGACATCACGCTCGGGATCGTACTTCAACTGGAAGCTATCCTCGAAGAGCAGGGGGTGAAAGCCCTGCTTACACGGCGCTCCGACGAGTACGTTGATCTCTTCGAGCGAGTGCGCAGAGCGAATACTTACCTCTGCGATGTACTTCTCTCCATCCACGTCAATGCCGACCCTGATCCCGATACCCCGGACGATCGCGAGGCCAGCGGCAGTGAAGTCTGGATCTTCCATGGGAGCATGCACGGGAGGCAGTTTGCTGAGCGCATCTCTCAAGGCTTCCGCCAGCGCCTCACTCCCTTTCCATTCCGGGGGATAAGGGAGACCGAGCACCTTTACATACTGAAGCACGCCGAAATGCCCGCTGTGCTGGTAGAGTGCGGGTTCATTGATTCTCTGCATGATGTTTCGCTGCTTTCACTGCCAAGGGTTCAGGCTCGCTTTGCTCGGGTACTCGCCGACGCGCTAACGGCTTGACCGCGTATCCCTTCTTGTAATACAACGACTTGTACAATGCAGAGGGATCCACGCCGCGAGACCGTGCAACCTTGATCACCCCGTGCGACTCGACCTCGTGGACGAGCTGCTCGTCAATGATCACCTTCTGATTGTTCGGTCCTCCCCGAGAACGGACCGGAACTCCGTGGAACATTATAGCCCTCCTCGCAGAGGAGGGCGTGATAGCGAAGCGCTGCGCAATCTGCGCAATGGACATCGCTTTCTCGATGTAGAGAGAGCGGAACATCTCCTCGGGAGTATCGTAGCCGAGCGACTCCGATATCCTCTTCCAATCAATCATTGCCATCCCTCCGCGGTGAGGTAGATCTTCCCCGATTGTTGATCGAGGACAATCAGGCCAGCCTGCCTCGCCGTCTCCAACACCCTCTTGAACTGCTCAGCTGTGAGCCTATTCGAATTCAGACGAAGTAGGTGAGGATAGTCCCCCTGACCGTTTAGGCGTCTCAGCTGACGAAGTAACCTCGCTAGTTCCTCCCCCTGCACCGTCTGCGACATCTCCTCGAACGCGTGAGGGAGGAATATCTCCGTCCAATCTAGAATGGCCAGCGCCTGCTTTAGCGCGGGTAGGGTGATCACCAACTCGTCCCTCTCCCCCAGCGTCATACACATCGCTAGACGGATCATGTGATCTGGCTTCCGCTCGTAGTACCCGGAGAAGAGCTTGTGCTCGTGTGCCTCTCCTCCCTTTTGGTCGTACCAGTTTTGGTACCATGAATATGCCTCGGGGGAGAATGTGAACTCTCCCCGTAAGTGAGTGATGGAGACGAGACGTTTTAGAAGACGGGTTCTCTTCTCCTCGTCTAGGGGAGGAGGGAGAGCGAAGCTACGGTCCGTGGTGTCTTGGACGATGAAGAGCAGGCGGGACATGAATCCCCCGCCGAATGCTTCGTGCGGGATGGCCGTTTGGAGCCAGTCCATCGTCGTTGCGCCGAGGAAGGAGAGCGCGACGTTGGTGAGGTGGGCCTCCCCTCTCATCACCGTGTTCGACGACCACTCCGCAGGACAGTCCATGAGGGCTGTGAGCAGCGGGATCATTCCCTCCTGATACTTCTGCTTCCCGAGGAAGACAGCTAGCTCAGGGGCGTAGATAAGTCCCGTAGCGTACGCCCTATCCTGAAGTCCCATCACAAGCGCCTCAGGCGTCGTCTTGTCCGCAAGGACCGTCCCTCCCACCGAGCGAAGCAGCCCGACGGCGAGGTTGCACGCGCTAGTCTTTCTACACTTCCCCGAGGGGGCGATAAGAACCGTACAGACGTTGGGGAAGACGAGATACGCCCCCTTGTCGAAGTAGACGTTACGGGCCGCAGCTGCACCCAGTATCGTCAACCCCGCAAAGTAGTGAAACACCGTGGGCGGTTCAGTCTTCCTCGTATACTCCACGTAATCAGTCAACCATCCTTTCGGGGCGAGGAGAGAGTCGAAGCTCTTCCTCTTCGGAGACATCTCCTTCTCCACCCCGTGGACGTCCCTCTCGAATGCCTTCGCTATCCGCTCGAAGAGGTCCTTCGGTCTCAGTACGGGTGGGATCTTCTTCGCCCATGCCATTACCTCCTTGTACTTCTCTTCCGTTCTCCCATCCCGCGGTAGCTTCTCCAGGACCTCCATGAACAGAACTATCTGTCTGTCCAGAGGAAGCATGAGTCCTCCCTAGACGTACTTCCGCAAGAAGGCTATGTTGTACAGGAGGTCCGCCTTCTGTGTAGGAGTGAGCTTCTCTATCTTCGGGACGTCATTGGACGAGAACGGCGCATTTCGGAGATTCATCTCTGTGTAGAAGCGCTTTCCCGCCATCGCCCACTTGATCGGCTTTGCCGTGTCTACAGACACCCTCTCCTCAGGGAAGTTCACCTTCTTGAAGAAGTCCTTGAACTCGGTCAGCTCGTGCAGAGTATTCACCCCGAGCAGGTGCAGCTTCGACGGCCAGACGTAGTTCGACGAACCGAAAGCGCCGACGAGCTCCTTGAACCAAACGAAGCGGGGTTCTCTGAACGGGAGACAGAGCAGAGAGGCCTTGCGGTGTGTCGCTGCGAAGAAGCGATGACGCTCCTCCGAAGAACTCCCAGCGAGGACGACCCCGATCCTGAACTTGCTCCCGAGCGAGGTGTACATGTCGAGAAAAGCGTCGAACGTCTCCTTCGGCTTCCCCAACCAATCGGGAGCGACGATGACGGAAGGCTCTATCCGCTCCGCTGCCTCCTTCAACTCCGGAATGGAGAGCGGATGTCCCAACTCATGAAACCCATTGTCCAGGATCACATACCGTGAGTTCGCACGTTGACGACGATAGAAGTCCGCGTACGTCTTCGAATCAAGCACGTGCTGCGCCAGCGCGAAGTCCACCTCGAGCAGGGGAGATATCTCCTCAAGCAAGAGGGGCGGCAGTTCGAGAGATAGCTTCATCCCAACACCTCCTTCTCCACGACGGGGTTTCCCTTCTTTGTCTCTTTCCAGTTCAGCCCGATATGTACATCAGCAGGACAAGACCAACCTGCCGGATAGTACATCTTCACCAGATCAGGCCGTGCGGACGCTTGCACGATCTCCGGCCACGTTCTGTTCATCACGTCCATGAGGCACTCTCTCGCCTGCCTCGCAATCTCTCTCTTCGCGTTGACTACCACCTCATCGTGCACCGTCAAGCGAAGCGAGGACCCTCTCGGAAGCTCCCTCTCCAACGCGATCAACGTCCGATACATCATATCCGCAGCGGTACTCTGCGCTGGGAAGTTGTATATCTCCGTCACTTGTCGCGAGTACCACCATCTCCTTCTCCCAAAGGGATTGACGAGATAGTAGTTTCTGTGGACAAAGGGGGGCAAACTATCCCTCCAATTCCAGAAAGCGCGGAAACGAGAGGAGAATCGGGCAATGAACTCCTGGACTTGTCCGAGGGGAATCCCGTATTGCTTTGCAATCGATTCTGCTCCTCGACCATATCCAAGTCCGTAGACGACGAACTTCGCGCGATACCTTTCCTCGTCGGTGACATCCTCATACTTCTTTCCCAGAACTTCACTTGCGACGGCTCTGTGGTTATCCCTCCCCGACGCGAGAAGTTCAAGCCCGACAGGATCTGCACTGAGAATGACTGCGAGCCGCCACTCAATTTGAGACCAGTCCGACGCGAGGAGAACGGAATCGTCATCGTCAGGTAGGTAAACCTCCCGTAGTTCACTCGGGATATTCTGCGCGTTCGGTCCCCAGGAGCAGAGCCTCCCAGTAGCCGGTCCGCGGCCTCCTTCGTCATTCTCAGGGTCAGAGTGCACTGACCCGAAGCGTGGATGTACGAAGTCTCTCTCATCACACTCCACCTCTAGGAATGTACTTCTCCACTTATCCAACGTGCGGATCTCCACGATGAGCTGTAGGATCGGGTTACTCGAGATCCGCGCTAGGTTCGAGATCGCCTCAGCGTTTGCTGTCGGCCGCATCTCCTTCGTTCTCGGATCCTTTACATACTGCACCGGGAGGCCCATCGTCTCGTACAAGAGCTTCTGAAGCTGCTTCGGACTGTTCACGTCGAACTCGTACCCAATTCCCTCCTTGAGCTTCTCCTCAAGCTCCCTCGCCTGTCTCTCCATCGCGATCGCCCAAGCGACAGCCCTCTCTCTATGCTGACGAAGTCCACGAGCTGTCATTCGACGGAGCACCGGTTGCAAGGGCATCACGGAGTTGTAGTATAGGTCGAACATTCCAAGCTGGGAGAGTTCGGAACGAAGTCCGTTCCTCGCCCTCGTCGTCGCATCCACATCGTAGCAGTTATACGCGAAGAGGTCCGTCTCCTTCTTCCCCTTCCAGAACTCGAAGTCGACGTAGAACGAGGCAATGAACCCGAGATTCTTCGGGAGATCGCTGTTCGTAAGGTGAAACGCCTCGAGGGTATCGAACGACGGCCCTCTCATCTCGGCTTGGAACACATGCTCCAAGAACGGAATGTCGAAGTGTTCACTGTTCTGCCCTACCTTCTCTATCCTCTCATCCAGGAGGAGATCCTTCGTTGCACGGGCGACATTCTCATTCCACGCGAAGCAGTACGCCTCGCCCTCTTCGACCCCGAGTCCGTTACATATAATCTTCTCCCTGATCCAGTCGAGTCCAGTCGTCTCGAGGTCGAACGTACACTGCCCGAGTGCCCTCGCTTTCGTCACGATCCTTTCCAGGTCCTCCCCTGAAGGGGAGGTCACATGCGTGAGCGGGACTCTCTTGTGCTCCCTCGTCACACTCAACTGCTTCGCCCTGATCAAGTCGAGAACGACCACGGGCCACATGCTCTGCTGTCTCATCACGAAAGCGGGGTGGAGAGTAGGGAGATACTTTGTACCCCCCGCCTGGGTAATGTACCCCCGGTGACGAATGATCGAATCCTTCCCTGTAAACGCGAACAGGGGAGTACGCCCCAGGCCAACGATCACATTCGGCTTAATCGAATCGACCTCCGCTACGAGGAATCTCCCGCAGTGCGTGATCTCCTCCACCGTCGGTGGACGATTGAACGGTGGGCGGCACTTGACAACGTTCGTCACGTAACATTGCTTACGCTCGACGCCAGCCTGCCTAAGCATTACGTTCAGGACTCTGCCAGCGCCGCCCACGAACGGGCCTCGACCGATTTCCTCCTCGCCCGGTGCCTCTCCTACGAACATGATCTGAGCATCGTTAGGGCCCTCGCCCAAGACGATCCCCGGTGCGTCGTAGAGAGGACACCCAAGACACGCGTCAGGTTTCATCAGATCCTCCCGATGAGACGGAGGAACTCATCTCTCGTCGGCGAGTTGGTAAAGAACACCCCCGTCATACTCGAGGTGACCACATCTCCAGACGTGTGCACGCCACGATCCCTCATACACCCATGCATGCCGACGACAACGCATCCTACCCCCTTCGGGTCGAGGCGGAGCTGGAGATCCTGCGCGATGTCGTCAGTGAGCGTCTCCTGCAACACCGGACGAGTGAGGTGTCCCTCGATACACCTCGCGAGCTTGGAGAGTCCGAGGACCCTCTTATTCGGAATATACGCAATGTACACTCTCATCCTCACCGGAAGGAGGTGATGCGGACACACGCCTACAATCTCGTGCCCCCTGAGGATAATCATGTTCGAATGCGTCTCTGGAAACGTGGCGAAGTTGTTCTTCTTCGGAGAGAAGAACTCCGCATACATCCTCGCCACTCTCCTCGGCGTTCCCACGAGGTTCCTATCCGATAGGTCCAGCTCGAGCCCCTCGAGGAGGAGCCTGACTCCACGTTCGATCTTCTCTCTATTCATCTCTTCTCCGGAACGAGTGAGACGGGTTTCCACTCCCCGTTCACCCGTCTGATTCCATAACGGTCCAGGAAATAATCAGAAGGACCGTCATTGAGTTGATACCAACAGACGAACTCTGCGCCCCTCGCGCGCCAGAATTCGAACTCCCAGGCAGCGTACCGTGCAACGCGGGCGTCAGTTAGACTTCGCCGACGAAACCACGTTCTCGGCATCCTCGCAGTGTGTCTCCCGCACTCCGTCACTGCGAAGCGTCTCTCTCCGATCACCTTGCGTAGCGCACACACCTCCTCAATCCGACTCCGCCAATCTCCTCTCGGTGTGCTCGGCCAGTCGTCATTGTCCTGTGGATACCTATGAATCGAGATACCCACGCTCGCATCGACGACGTGTATGATCTCTGCCAACCACGCAAGGTGCTCTTTATTCGTATTCGGAATGCACCCCACCCAGAGAGGGTGCTTTCGATACCGTGCAACGGCCGTAGCTTCGGACAGGGCCTCTCTGTAGTTAGCGCGGGTCCAATTGTACATCGGCTCGTTGCAGAGCTCGATAGACGTCCCCGGAGAAG
>Ga0113563_10001584_pt1 | contig 13108 bp, 14 predicted proteins | sample Mud3Dept3metaG_FD_80117 | JGI IMG/M metagenome (GOLD analysis project Ga0113563, IMG submission 80117) | Freshwater wetland microbial communities from Ohio, USA, analyzing the effect of biotic and abiotic controls - Mud 3 Core 4 Depth 3... | ecosystem: Environmental > Aquatic > Freshwater >...
CCGGCGCGTACACGTTCAGGTAGAGGCAGTCCTCGCTCTGTTCGCCGATGTCGAAGCCAGGCAACGCCGCCAGCATCAGCGGCGGCTGGTGCGCAGACGGACCGAAGCGCGTGGCGTCGCGCACCCCCGCCCACGGCTCGGGCTTCTCGGGCGCTCGGAAGCGGCGCTCGCCGACCGGAGGCTTCGCGAACGGGATGCCGCGGAACACGCGCACGCCGTCGCTCCCGAATCCCTCGAGCTTCCCGAGGCCCGTCTCCACGACCGTCGACATCCACTGTTCTCCGTTGGCGAGGCGGCAAGGGGTAGCGGAATGCGTCAGAGCTGGCAGCTCATCTTCGCGAGGCCCGGACAACCGAGCGCGGCCTCGAACGCGGCATCGCGCTTCTCGGCGGTAATCGCGAAGCCCGCGCGTTCGTAGACGCGCTGCGCGGCGGTGTTCCCGATCATCAGGGTGAGTTCCGCCTGGCGCAGACCGCGGCGGCGACCCTCGTCCTGCACGTGGGCGACCAGCGCCTGCGCGAGCCCGTGACCGCGCGCGGCGGGTCGCGTCGCCACCGATTCGACGAGCCACGCACCCGGCGTCGGATCGAGCATGCAGCCGAAGATCGGTGACGCGCGCAGGAAGGCAGCCTGGGTCTGCGCGTCGGTCCAGCCACTCGCGGCGATCGCGGCCGGTACGGCTTCGTTCGGACTCTGGACCCGCGCGGGATCGAAACCCGACAGCGTCGCCGCCGGTGCGCCGTCCAGCTCGGCGATGTGGAAGATCGTCCAGTGCCACCACGACGCGGGTTCGGCGAGCACCAACCTCGTGACGAAGTCGATGCGCGCCGCATCACTCTCCGCGACGAGCAGATCCCAGAAGCCGCGCGGCCGGTGCGAGCGCCCCGACTCGACGACGGCCCAGGCCAGGAAACGGGCGTCTTCCGGACGCGCCGCGCGAATCTCGAATCCCATCGTGGCGTTCTCCGGTTGCGGTCGGCCATGCTAGGCGCCGTGGAGCCGCCGCGCATTCCGCACACATTCTGGATCTACCTGGCCAGCCGCTTCTGCGCGGCGACGTCGATGACGCTGCTGCGCGCGGCGGTGGCGTGGCACGTCTTCGAGGTCACGAACTCCGCGTTCTTTCTCGGGCTCATCGGGCTGGTGCAGTTCGTCCCGGCGCTGACGTTGACGCTGCTCGGTGGCGTGGTCGCCGACGCCTACGACCGCCGCACGATCATGCGCCTCGCGCAGCTCCCGATGATCGCGTGCGGCGCCCTGCTCTTTTTCGCAACCGAACGCGCCGAGGTGTCGCTGCCGATGCTCTACGGCGCGATCTTCTGCATCTCCGTCTCCTTCGCGTTCGACTCGCCGGCACGCCAGGCGCTGGTGCCGAGCCTCGTGCCGCTCGAACTCTTCCCGCGTGCGGTGACGGTTTCCGCAACCGCACAGGCATTCGCGTTCGCGAGCGGCCCCGCGGTCGGCGGCATGCTGATCGCGAGCGGCGGGGTCGGATCCGCCTACGCAGCCTACGGCGTGCTGGTGGCGCTCAACCTGCTCGGGCTCGGCTTCGTGCGGCCGGTACGCGAAGCCCCCGAGCGGCGCGCGCCGAGCTGGCGCGCGGTGCGCGAGGGAATCGCCTTCGTGCGCCGCAGCCCGATGATCTGGGGCTGCATGGCGCTCGACATGTTCGCGGTGATCTTCGGCGGCGCGACGGCGCTGCTGCCGATCTTCGCGACCGACATCCTGCACGTCGGCGCGCGCGGCTACGGGCTGCTCTCGTCGTCGTTCGAACTCGGCGCCTTCAGCTGCGCGCTGGTGATGATGCTGCGACCGACGACGGTGAAGGCCGGCCGCGCGCTGCTCGCCGCGGTGGCCGCCTACGGCGTCGCGACGATCGTGTTCGGTCTCTCGCGCGCGTTCGAGCTGTCGGTTGCGGTGTACATGATCGCGGGCATGGCGGATCAGGTGAGCGTCGTGATGCGGCAGACGACGATCCAGCTCTCGACGCCCGACGCGCTGCGCGGCCGCGTCTCGGCGGTCAACATGATCGCGATCGCCGCCTCGAACCAGCTCGGCGCCGTCGAGTCGGGCTTCGTCGCGGCGGCCACCAGCGCGCCGTTCGCTGTGGTGAGCGGTGGCGTCGGCTGTCTCGTCGTGCTGGCGATCATCGCGTGGCGCGTGCCGGAGCTTTGGCGCTACCGGTTTGCGCGCGGCGCAGCTTGACCGGGGCGCGCGAAGTGGCGGACACTGCCCGCCATGAACGACATCGACTTCGCCGCTCTCGATCGCCATTGGAACTGCCAGCTCCGCGTGCGCGGTCGCAAGACCGGCAAGGAGCGCAGCGTGACGATCTGGTTCGCGCTCGGCGACGGCAAGCTGTTCCTGACGGGCGACGCCAGGGGACCGCAATGGCTGCGCAACGCGCGCGCGAACCCCGACGTGATCGTGAAGATCGGCAACACGCGACTGCGCGGTCGCGCGCGCGTCGTCGAGGATCCCGCCGAAGCCGAATCGGTGCGCCAGCGCTTCGTGCGTCGCTACCTGATGGCGCGCATCGCCCGGATGCTCGGCAGCGGCTACACCGACTCGACCGCGGTGGTGATCGACCAACTCGAGCGCGTCGCGTAGCACCCGCGCTGGTCAGCCGCGCATCGCTGGCTAGGCTGCGAGCATGAAACACCTCGCAAGACTCGTAGCGGTAGTGGCGGCGTTGCTGTTCGTTGCGCCGGGCGTCGACGCGCTCGAGGTCGGCCAGCAGGCTCCCGAGTTTTCGCTCGCGGGCAGCGACGGCAAGACCTACCGGCTCGCGGACTTCGCCGGCAAGCGCGGCTTCGTGCTGGCGTGGTTTCCGAAGGCCTTCACGTCCGGCTGCACCGCGGAACTCGAAGACCTGCGCGACGCCGCCGCCGCGATCGCCGCCTACGACGCCGCTGTCTTCATGGTGAGCCTCGACCCGCCCGAGAAGAACGCGGAATTCGCGAAGTCGGTCGACGCCAAGCAGGTGCTGCTCTCGGATTCCGACGGCAGCGTCGCGAAGGCCTTCGGCGCGAGCGGCCTCGGAGGCTACGCGAAGCGCTGGACCTTCTACGTCGACAAGGACGGCGTGGTGCGCGCGATCGACACGGAAGTCGCCACCGACACCGCGGGCCAGGACATCGCGCGCAAACTCGGCGAGCTGGGCTTCCCGAAAAAGGACTAGGCGCCTGACCCGCGATGGATCACGTCTACCACACGCGGATGCGTGGGGCGCGGGGGCGTGACGTTCGTCCAGAACGTCCTCGGCGGACGACCGTCGCAGCTTCGCGTCGGGACTTCGAGGCCGCCTGCCGGCCTGATGACCGGAGGGCTTCGCGGGTTCTGGCCGAACGCCCCGCCCCCGCTACTTGCAAGTACTCTTCCGAAACATTTGTTGCTTGAGACGGAAAGCCCAGCGCGGGCGGGGGACTCGGACGAAACAATCCGCAGGCGGTCTGCCAACTCTCGCTGCGAAGCCGCTGGCCTCCGCCCGCCGAGGACGTTTCGGCCGGGTCCACCGCCCGCGCGCCTCGCAGTCACGAGCCAGGACCGGTGCGTGGCGACGAAGCGCCCCTCGCAACGCGGCAAGCCTGCGCAGCAGATCGATCGGGCGGGGCTACAGTGCCCGAGGGGTCCGGTTCATGCGCGCCCTTGCCGGAGCCGACAGGAGAGATCCATGAGCGCCACTGCATCGCTTCCGCCCGTGCCCCACACCGACGTGAACGGCATCCCCGATCTCGTCGCGCGCTTGCGCAATCGCTTCCAGACCGGCGAAACGCGTCCGCTCGCGTGGCGGCTCGAACAGCTGAAGGCGCTCGAGTCGATGCTGCGCGACAACCAGGACGCGCTCGTCCAGGCGCTCGGCGCCGACCTGCGCAAGCCCGCGATCGAGGGATACCTCGCCGACGTCGCGATCGTCGCTACCGAGATCGCGATGATGCGCAAGAAGCTGCGCTCGTGGATGAAGCCGCAGCGCGCCGCGACGCCGCTCAGCATCCAGCCGGCGAAGTCGTTCGTCATCCGCGAACCGCTCGGCGTGGTGCTGATCATCGCGCCCTGGAACTACCCGGTGCAGCTCGCGATCGCGCCGCTCGCCGCGGCGCTCGCGGCGGGCAACGTCGCGGTGGTGAAGCCGTCGGAGATGACGCCGCACACCTCGGCGACGCTGGCCCGGCTGTTGGCCGCGACCTTCGCGTCCGACGTCGTCGCGTGCCTCGAGGGCGGCGTGCGCGAAACCACTGCGCTGCTAGACGAGCGCTTCGACCACATCTTCTACACCGGCAACGGACGCGTCGGCCGCGTGGTGATGCAGGCCGCCGCCAAGCACCTGACGCCCGTGACGCTGGAGCTGGGCGGCAAGAGCCCGTGCATCGTCGACGCCGACTGCGATCTCGAAGTCGCCGCGCGCCGGATCGCCTGGGGCAAGTTCCTGAACTGCGGACAGACCTGCGTGGCACCGGACTACGTGCTCGTGCACCGCTCGCGCGAGGAAGAGCTGGTACAGCTGCTCGCGAAGAACATTCGCGGGTTCTACGGCGACGATCCGCAGCGGAGTCCCGACCTCGCGCGCATCGTCAGCGACGCCCACGTCGATCGCCTCGCGAAGCTGCTGGAGAGCGGCAGCGCGGCGGTGGGCGGCCAGGTCGATCGCGCCGATCGCTACATCGCGCCCACCATCTTGCGCAACGTGTCGCCCGAATCGCCGGTGATGCAGGAGGAGATCTTCGGTCCGATCCTGCCGATCCTGCCGGTCGAGAGCGTCGAGGAGGCGATCCGCTTCGTGAACGAGCGCGAGAAGCCGCTCGCGCTCTACGTCTTCACGAACCGCCAGGAGGTGGAAGACGCGGTGCTCGCGCGCACCAGCGCCGGCGGCGCCAGCGTGAACACCGTCATCTGGCACATCGGCAACGTGCATCTGCCGTTCGGCGGCGTCGGCGAGAGCGGCATGGGCGCCTACCACGGCCGCCACGGCTTCGAGACCTTCAGCCATCACAAATCGGTGTTGAAGAAGAGCACGAAGGTCGATCCGAAGCTCGCGTATCCGCCCTACACGAGGCTCAAGAAGGCGCTGATCAAGCGCTTCGCCTGAAGCCGGCTGGCGCGCGATGACGAACGGCCCGCGCGAATCCACGGCGCGCGTCGCGCTCCGCTACCTGCTCTTCCAGACGCCGGGCTGGCTCGTCGCGGCGGGCATCCTCGCGCTTTCCGTCGATCTGTTCGGGGTCACGGGCTGGCTGGCGCTCGCGGCGTTCGCGCTATTCGTCGCGAAGGACGCCGTGCTCTTCCCGTTCGTACGGCGCGCCTACGAACGAAACGACGTCCCGCCCCATCCCGTCGGCGAGGCGGGCCTTGCGGAGGACGCGATCGACGGCGGCGAGGGCTGGGTGCGCGTCGGGCGCGAACTGTGGCGCGCACGGCGGTCGCCGGGTGCCGCGGCGATTTCGAGAGGCGAGCGCGTGCGGGTCGTCGCGCTGCGCGGACACGTGCTCGACGTCGAGTCGCTCGCTGGGGAAGCTGCGCCGTCACCACCGCGGTAGGCGCGTCGCCGAAGCTCAGAGCCGCGCGCCGCCCACCACCAGCATCTGCTTGGCGAAGAGTCGCCACGGCAGGCGCCGCTAGAGATCCACGAGCAACGGCAACGCCGCCAGGCGGTTCTTGAAGGAGAGCAGCAGGAAGCGCGACGCCCCCTTCTCGAGTTGGGCGTCGTGCGCGCGGTAGGCGGCGTCGCGGTGCTTGCGCGTGAAGTGCGCGATCAGCCGGTCTTCACCGGGCTTCGTCGTCGCGAGATGGTGCTGCGGAACGCGGTCGCGGATCGACGGGTCCGCGCAGCGCACCAGCCAGTCGGGCGTTTCCACCACGTGCGCGTCGGCGTCGTGCACGACGCGGCCTTCGATGTACGGCATGGCTCGATCTCCCGCGTGATCTCGGGGGCGAGCTCAGTCTGGACGCGTGGAGCACACCCAGCGCAGACCGATGCCGCCCGGGACCAGCGCGCGCAGGCGCGCCGGGATCTGGCGCTGGTGTACGACCAGCGCGATCCGCTCGGCGCCCCGGAAGCGCACGCGCACCAGCGCGTTCCGCCAGACGAGCGCTTCCGTCGCCACGAAGAGGCCGCCGCGCGAGGCGTCGACAATCGTGGCCGGATGCGAGTTCGCACCGACCCGGATCTCGCACTCGGCGTGCGGTCGATGTCGCAGGGATTGGCGGCGCTCGAGGTCCGGTCCGAAGTCGCGCATGGATTCCGCCTCCGGCGGTCTATCCGTGAGTCGCGCGGGGACGGCGAAGGTGACGGCGGACACGTTCGAGAGCCAGCAAGCAGCGTGCAGCTCGGCGCAGCGAGACTCCCCATGCATCGGCTCCGGGCTTGCGGGAGTTGCCGGCGCGCCTCAAGCTGCGCCTCTCGAAACCGGGGGATGAGGGCGGGATGCAACTCGGAGCGCACACATTCGTGAATGGCGGCCGAATCCGGCGCAAGCGGACGAGCGGTCGCGGTCGCCCGGGGCTGACGCTCGCCGAGCGCGCGGACCGCTACGTGCTCTATCAGCAGGCAGTACAGGACCCGGAAGGCGACGTGGTCCGCGTGCGCCGGATGTACGAACGCATCTACGGGCGCACGCCGCGAACGCTGCGAGAAGACTTCTGCGGCACCGCCGCGTTCTCCGCAGCCTGGGTGAAGGCGCACCGAGAGAACCGCGCCATCGGCGTGGACCTCGATCCCGATCCGCTCGATTGGGGCCGCCGCCACAATCTCGGCAAGCTGCGCCCCGAGCAGGCGCGCCGCATCACGCTGTTGCAAGAGGACGTTCGCACCGCGCGCACCCCGAAGGCCGACGTGCTGGTCGCCTTCAACTTCTCGTTCTTCCTGTTCAAGCAGCGCGCGGCGCTGCTCGACTACTTCCGCCACTGCTACGCGCACCTGAAGAACGACGGCATCTTCGTGATCGACGCCTACGGCGGACCCGAGTCGATGGAGAAGCGCCGGGAGCGCCGCCGCGTCGGCAATTTCACCTACATCTGGGACCAGCACAGCTACGACCCGATCACGCACGACGCGTCCTGTCACATCCACTTCGAATTCCGCGACGGCTCGAAGATCGAGCGCGCCTGGACCTATCACTGGCGGCTGTGGACGATTCCGGAACTGAGCGAATTGCTCAGCGAGGCGGGCTTCGAGTCCGCCACCGTGTACTGGGAGGGCACCGAAACCTCGACCAATGAGCCGAACGGCATCTTCCGGCCGCGCAAGCGCGCCGAGGAAGACCCGGCCTGGGTGGCCTACCTGGTGGCGGCGAAAACGGACCCGCGTTGAGCGCGGAGCCGCGCACGCTCCGCAGCTTCGCACTGCGCAGCGCGGCGGGCCTCGAAGCCACGATCCTCTGCCACGGCGCGACGCTGATGCGCTTGCGCGTGCCCGATGCGAGCGGCCGGCTCGGCGACGTGACGCTCGGCTTCGAGGACCCGCGCGGCTATCTCGGCCCGCACCCGCGCCTCGGTTGCATCGTCGGTCGCTATGCGAATCGCATCGCCAACGCGCGCTTCGCGCTGGCGGGTCGCAACTTCCCGCTCACCGCGAACGACGGCCCCCACACGCTGCACGGTGGCAGCCGCGGCTTCGACAAGGTGGTGTGGAACGGCGAGTCGCTCGGCGAGTCCGCGGTCGAGCTGCGCTACCGGAGCGCCGACGGCGAGGAAGGCTTCCCCGGCAACCTCGATGCGCGCGTTTCGTACCGGCTCGAGGGTGCAACGCTGCGAATCGCGTGCAGCGCCACCAGCGACGCGCCGACCGTCGTGAGCCTCGCGAGCCACGCCTACTGGAACCTCGAAGACGGCGGCGCGAGCCCGATCCTCGACCACGCGCTGTGGATCGCCGCGTCGCGCTACACGCCGGTCGACGCCAGCGGGATCCCGACCGGGCGCATCGCGCCCGTCGTCGGCACGCCGTTCGACTTCACGACACCGCACCCGATCGGCGCACGCATCGGATCGCTGATCGCCGAGCGCGGCGGCTATGACCACAACTTCGCGCTCGACTGCGCCGGCGACCTCACGCGTCCGGCGGCGCGCCTCCGCGCACCCCGGAGCGGTCGCGCGATGACGGTCTCCACCACGCTGCCGGGGCTCCAGCTCTACAGCGGCAACTGCTTCGACGGCGCGCAGCACTTTCGAAACGGTTTCGCGACGCCGCGCTTCGGCGCCGTCGCGCTCGAGACCCAGCACTTCCCGAACGCCCCGAACGAAGCGGGCTTCCCGCCGGCGCTGCTGCTCCCCGGCGAGCGCTACGCCCACACCACCGTGTACGCCTTCGACCGCGATTGATCCGCGCATCGAAGTTCCGTGCGTCGAGCTCCACTTTTCCTTGCCGCACGCGTTCGGGCTCGGATAGCATTGGCGCCGTCTCCCAGTGCCTTGCCGCACGCCCAGGCGCGAGGTCCCAACGTGAGCACTCGCCGTGTCCGGCGCTACGCGCGCGCCGCTGCACTCGTCGCGTTTGCGGCATCGGCGTCCGGCTGTTCGCGCGGCGCGAAAGAAGTGGCTGCGCCGAGCGCGGCGGTCGAGCGCGGGCGCATCGAGCGCATCGTCGTCGCCACCGGCACCGTCGAACCGGAACGCGAAGTCGAGGTGCGGCCGCGCACCGCGGGAATCGTCGAGAAGATCCGCGTCGAGGCGAACGACATCGTCGCGCCGGGCCAGGTGCTGATCGAGCTGGAGCGCGAGCTGCTCGAAGCCCAGGTACGCGAGGCGCGCGCGGCCGTGGAGTCGGCGCGCGTCGAGCTGCGCTACGCGGGAATCGAGCAGGGCCGCATCGAGCAGCTCCGCGATCGCGACGCCGCGTCCGCCAGCGCGCAGGACGAGGCCAGGGCCCGCCGCGAGAAGGCAGCGGCCCTGCTCGCCCAGGCCGAGGCGCGGCTCGCCTCGCTCGACGTGCAGCTGGGCTACACGACCGTGCGCGCGCCGCTCGCGGGTCGCGTGCTCGACGTTTTCGTCGAGGAAGGCAACGCGGTCTCGCCGGTCACGGCGGTGACGGGCGGGTCGCTGCTGCTCTCGATCGCCGGCGAATCGAGCATGCATCTGAAGGGCCTCGTCGACGAGAACGAGGTGGCGCGCGTGCGCGTCGGCCAGGCGGCGAGGCTGCGCACGGAGGCCTTTGCGGGGCGCGTCTTCCAAGGCGAGGTACGCGAAGTCGCGCCGCTCGGGCAACGCGTGCAGAACGTCACCTACTTCGAGGTGGAGATCGCCATCACCGACCCCGATGCGGCGCTGCTGCGGCCGCGCATGTCCGGCGACGCCGACATCGTGACCGAGGTGATCGACGATGCGCTGATCGTCCCGGAAACCGCGCTGCGCTACCGCGGCGCCGAGACCTACGTCCAGCTTGCCCGCGGCGAGAACGAGGCGCCCGCGGACGCCGTCGTGCAGATCGGCATCGTCGACGGCACGCGCGTCCAGGTGCTGGCCGGTGTCGAGCCCGGCCAACGGGTCCTGCTCCAGTGAATCCGCTGCTGGCGCTCGACGGCGTCCACAAGACCTACGCCACCGGGCGTGCGCAGGTGCACGCGCTGCGCGGCGTGGACCTCGCGATCGAGCGCGGCGAACTGGTCGCGATCATGGGACCGTCGGGCGCGGGCAAGACCACGCTGCTCGAAATCCTCGGCTGTCTCTCGACGCCGAGCCGCGGGCACTACCGGCTCGACGGCCAGGCCGTCGAGGCGCTCGACGACGGCGGCCTCGCGCGGCTGCGCGGCAGCGAGATCGGCTTCGTGTTCCAGAGCTTCAACCTGCTGCCGCGCATGACGGCGCTGGAGAACGTCGAGCTACCGCTCGTGTATCGGCGCGTACCGCGCGCCGAACGGCGGCAGCGCGCCGAGGAGTCGCTCGGGCGCGTCGGCCTCGACGCGCGCGCACGGCACCGGCCCGCTGAGCTGTCCGGCGGCGAGCGCCAGCGCGTCGCGATCGCGCGCGCGCTCGTGAACCGCCCCGCCCTGCTGCTCGCCGACGAACCCACCGGCAATCTCGACAGCCAGACCAGCGACGAGATCCTCGCGCTGCTCTCCGATCTGCACGGCGAGGGACACACCGTCGTGCTGGTGACCCACGACGCCACGATCGGCCGTCGCGCCCCCCGCCTCGTCACGCTGCGCGACGGCCGTGTCGAGAGCGACCAGCGAGACTGACGGATGCAACGCGGCGCCTCCATCCTGTCGACTTTCGGGTCGGCAGCCTTGCGCGAAGCCTTCCACACCCTGCGCCAGCACCGCGGGCGCGCGTTCCTGACGCTGTTCGGGATCGTGTGGGGAACCGCGGCGGTGATCTTCCTCGGCGGCTGGGGCGACGGCGTGCGCGTGATGATCGAGCGCGGCTTCTTCAAGACCGGACGCAACATGGGAACGGCCTGGGCAGGTCGCATCGGCGAGGACTTCACGCCCGCCGCCGACCGCCGCACCCTGTGGTTCAACCAGCAAGATCTCGAAGCGCTGCGACGTCGCACCCGCCTCTCCGATCTGGTGGGCGGCGAACTCTGGGAGATCGGCGCCGCCACGCACGGCGGGCGCGCGCGCATCACCGATCTGCGCGGCATGGACCCCGAGGCGATCGAGATCCGCGGTGTGCCGCTCGCCGCCGGTCGCCGCATCACGCGCGGCGATCTCGAACACCGCCGCCGCGTGGTGCTGCTCGGCGACGAAGTGCGACGCCTGCTGCTGCGGCCGGGCGAAGGCGTCGGCACCTGGATCCGCATCGAGGGCAAGCCGTTCCAGGTGATCGGCCTCCTCGCGCCCGTCGGCATCCAGCTCTCCCAGGACCGCATGCTGATCGACAAGCAGGTCTGGGCGCCACTTTCGACGGTACAGATGCTGTTCCCGCGCTCCTGGACCGACGAACCCGTGGTCTCGAACATCATCTACCGGATGCGCGACCGCCGCGACGTCGCCGAGGCGAAGCGCGAGGTGCGAGCGATCCTCGCCGATCGCATCGGCGTCTCACGCGACGACGACGAAGCGGTGATGGGCTGGAGCAGCCTCGAGATGCTGAACCGCTTCCCGCTCGACCAGAACAAGGGCTTCCTGTTGATCCTCGCGATCGCAACGCTCGGGGTCGGCGGCATCGGCGTGCTCTCGATGATGCTCGACGCGGTGCACGAACGGCGCCAGGAGATCGGCGTGCGACTCGCGGTCGGCGCGCGCCCGCGCGACGTGGTGGTGCAGCTCTTTGCCGAGACGCTCGCGGTGACGTCGGTGGGCGGGCTCGCGGGCGTGGCGCTCGGCGTCTTCGGTTGTCTCGCGATCGGTTCGGTCGAGGCGCCGGACCTGGTGCCGGTCCCGATCCTGTCGGGGAGCCTCGTCGGCGCGGCACTGGCGGTGATGACGATCGTCGGTGTCGTCGCGGGCGTGGCGCCAGCCTGGCGAGCTTCGCGCATCGACCCGGCGATCACGCTGCGGATGGAGTGAGCCGTGCTCGAACTCGCGCTCGCCACCGCCCGCTCGCTGCGCGCCCATGCGTTTCGCTTCGCCCTGACCTCCCTCGGCGTCTCGTGGGGAACGGGGATGCTGACGCTGCTCACGGCGGCCTCGGTCGGCGTCGATCGCCACTTCACCCACGAGATCGAAGAAGTGGGGCCACGCATCGTGTGGATGTTCCCGGGCACGATCGTGAAGGAGCGCGTCGGCGAGCGCGGCGCGCGCGAGGTCGAACTCGAGGTGGAAGACGTCGCGCGCATCGCCGCCCTCGCGGACGTCGTGCACGCGGCGCCCAACGTCCTCGAATGGGCGGCGATCGTGCGCGCGCAGGGCCGCACCAAGCTGTTCGGACTCTACGGCGTCGTCGCCGAGACGCAGCAGATCCGGAACTTCGCGGTCGAGCGCGGGCGCTTCGTCTCGGCGCAGGACGTGCAGGGCGGCGCACGCGTCGCGTTCCTCGGTCACGCCGCGGCGCAGCGCCTGTTCGGCGCGCGCGACCCGGTGGGCGCGACGCTGCACGTCGAGTCGCTCGCGTTCCGCGTGATCGGCGTCGCCAGGGCCAAGGGCGACCAGCTCGTCAACATGGGCGGCCAGGACGACAAGGCGGTCTTCATCCCCGAGACCACGATGCGGCGCTGGATCACCCACGACGCGCCGCTGAAGGCGCTGATCTTCGAACCGCGCGACCGGCACGAGAGCCGCGACGCGATCTGGCACGTGCGCGAGATGATCGGGCTGCATCACGACTTCGACCCGAACCTCGATACCGCGCTCTCGTTCGTGAACATCCAGGACGTCATCGCCATCGTCGAGCGCATCGGCGTCGGGCTGCGCATCTTCTTGATCGGCGCCGGCCTGCTCACCATCGCAGTCGGCGCGGTGGGCGTGATGAACATCATGCTGGTGGTGGTGGGCGAACGGCGCCGCGAGATCGGGCTGCGCAAGGCGCTCGGCGCCACCGAGCGCGACGTCTTCGTGCAGTTCCTCGCCGAGTCCGCTGCGGTGTGCGTGGTTGCGGGCGTGCTCGGACTCGCGTTCGGCGCGGCGGCCGTGAAGATTCTCGCCTGGTCGATCGGCCCGAACTCGGGCTTCATGTCGCGACCGGTGCTGGAACCGGCGGGCGCCGTCGCCGTCACGGTGGTGCTGGTCGTGTTCGGCATCGCGGCAGGCTTGCTGCCGGCGCTGCGCGCCGCGCGCGTCGAACCGGCCGAGTCGCTGCGCTCGGCCTGATAGGTTGCCGCCAAACGTCGGGCCGACCCGGGATGGTTGTCGAGCGTCGGTGCTGCGAGGCGCGCGGGCGGTGGACCCGTCCGAAACGTCCTCGACGGATGAACCGTGGCAGCTTCGCAGCGAGCGCTGGCGACCGCCTGCCGGCGTGATGACCGGAGGGCTTCGCGGGTTTCGGCCGAGTCCCCCGCCCGCGCTCGGCTTCCTGTCTTCACAGCAGATATTCCGAAGGAATGGCAAGTAGCGGGGGCGGGGCGTTCGGCCAGAACAATCCGCAGGCGGCCTCGATGATCCGACGCGAAGCTGCGACGCCCGTCCGCCGAGGACGTTCTGGACGAACGTCACGCCCCCGCGCCTCACGCAGGGCAGGCTCCTACCGAGCCGCGAACGGTATGAGCGGTGCCGGGGCGAGCCAGGGACGCGTGCGCGGC
>Ga0113563_10001585_pt1 | contig 13107 bp, 11 predicted proteins | sample Mud3Dept3metaG_FD_80117 | JGI IMG/M metagenome (GOLD analysis project Ga0113563, IMG submission 80117) | Freshwater wetland microbial communities from Ohio, USA, analyzing the effect of biotic and abiotic controls - Mud 3 Core 4 Depth 3... | ecosystem: Environmental > Aquatic > Freshwater >...
CCTGAATATCCGTCATGGGTATGGTCTGCCCGGCGTAATCGGCCCCGCCCGCCACGACCTGCGACCCTGTCTTGGAATCCGGTTTCGTACCCCCCGCGATCACCCAGTAAGCCACCCCGGCCAGCACGAAGGCCGCAACAATCAAAGATATCCGCATCCACGGCGCCTTCTTCTTTTCACCGAGGACCTTTTCCTTCTTGTCCTGAAGTGAGGCTCCGGAAAGCGGATCTCCACACTCCTTGCAGAATTGACTTGTGTCGTCATTCTTCGTTTTGCACTTCGGACACGACTTCATTGGGTTGCCTCCCTCACCCCTCTTCTTCCTCACTCTTGACTGATCAGGTATTCCCTGACCTCCACCTCGGGCGCCGGTGAAACGAACATGGATCGACTCTCTGTCTCCGAAACCTTTCTATACATCACCTCGGTCTTTTCAGCATCTTTCGACTTGCTGTATCGCACCGTGATGGCGCATGCCCTTCTAATATCCTCCTCGGCCGCTTTTCCCCTCAGCAGCGACAGAGGCCCGGCGGCGTGGGCAAGGTTAATGAGAATATCCTGTCCATGCGCGAATGTCTGAAGCTTCTGGTTCTCTTCCTCGCTCCGCCCAACCACCAACTTCAAATCGGGAGAAAACCGGAAGTGCCTCCCTACTTTTAGAATATGGACATCGTTAAGAGAAAAATCCAGTTTATTCCTCATCAGGTCCCTGATCCGGCCCGCAAACCCGGGGTCGGTCAGAAGGCACCCCCCTGCCGGACACGGATAGTCCTGGATGCCGAAATACGCTGCCAGTTCAATCTGGGGCTTTCTCGAACGTCCCTGCATGTTCAGGAGCTTCTCCCGATCGACCCAACCCTCTTTCTCCGGAATCGTAACAGGAAGGAACTTTGCAGAGAGCGGCCGTAAAATCAGCCCTTCGAGTCCTGCCTCTTTTTCCGTCTGGCGCATGGCGTCTCTCCTCTGCGACATGGGCCTCTGACCCAGGACCTCGCCCGTGACCAGAAAGGATGCCCCTGTCTCCTCCATGTACGCCTTGGCCTTCTTCAGCATGAAGATCCTGCAGTCGATGCACGGGTTCATGTTGCTCCCGTAGCCGTGCTTCGGGTTTCTGACGATGTCCAAGAACTGCTCTGAGGTATTGAATATCTTGAGGGGAATCCCCAGAGACTCCACGGCCTTCTGGGAAGCCAGGCAGGTTTGTCCGTGGGTCGTGCAGGTGCAGAAGACGGTGACAAAGTTGAGTGCCACCACCTCGATCCCCTGATCGATAATGAGTTTCGTTGCAAGGGTGCTGTCCAGACCTCCTGATAGGAGGGCAATCGCCTTCATCACAATACCTCATTCATCGACCCGGAGCGAAACCCCTGAAGGTCGAGCGTTACATACGCGTAACCGATCTTTTTCAGACGGCTGACTACGCGCTCTCTCAACTCCGGGTCGATCAGTCGTCCCATCTCTTCTTTCAGTATCTCAATCCTTGCCAACTTCTGATAATGACGGACGCGCACCTGTTTGAATCCCAGGCTGAACAGAAATTCCTCTGCCTCATCCACCTTTTTCAGACTGTCAGGCGTTATCTCTTCTCCGTAAGGGAACCGCGAGGCAAGACAGGCAAACGAAGGCTTGTCCCATGTAGGCAGGCCCAGGCCCCTGGAAAGTTTCCTTACGTCCTCCTTCGTAAGCAGCGCTTCCTGGAGAGGGCTTCGAACTCCCAGCTCCCGGACAGCCGCCCTTCCCGGACGATGATCTTTCTCATCGTCCAGGGTTGAACCCTCGACGATGAAACGGATTCCTTCGCCTTTGGCCAGGTCGAGCAACTTCTCGAAAAGTTCCTTCTTACAGTAATAGCAACGATTGGGTGGGTTCGCCGAAAACCCCTCGATCTCCAGTTCGTTCGACTCAATCAGGAGGTGGCGAACCCCCAGTGTAGCGGCCACGCTCTTCGCCGTAGCCAGTTCCCTTTCAGGGTACAGAGGAGAAAGCGCCGTGACCGCCAAGACGTTTTCTCTTCCGATAGCATCGGTCGCCACCTTCAGGAGAAGGGAGCTATCGACACCCCCTGAAAAGGCCACCAGAACCTTCCCCATGGCTTCAAAAACCTTTTTTAATTGTCCGTGTTTCGCACTCAGTATTCGGTCCATCACAAAAATCCTCGACTAGGGGTTACTTGTCATTGGTCATTGGTCATTGGTCATTGGTCATTGGTCATTGGTCATTGGTCATTGGTCATTGGTCATTGGTCATTGGTCACTTCCTTTATCCATCCTCCCCCGATCACCGTCTCTCCGTCATAGAAAACCGCGGCCTGACCGGGTGTAATGGCCTTTTGAGGCGTCTTGAACTTCACCTCCAGCTCCCCGCTCCCCTTCGGAGAGATCACCGCTTCTGAGCCCGGATGGTTATACCGGATCTTAACCTGAGCTTCAAAGGAAGCGGTCTGCTTATCCGAGGTGATCGAGTTGGCCGAATTGACGACGAACGTATTCTTGTAGACCTCTGGTTCCTCGCCTACAATCAGGGCGTTCTCGGATCGATCGATGCCGACCACATAGAGCGGTTTACCTTTTGCCAGGTGGAGGCCTCTCCGCTGCCCGATGGTGTAAAAAGGAATCCCCTTGTGTTTGCCGAGAACATTCCCCTTATGGTCGACGATCGGGCCCGGCTCAATGGACTCTCTCAGCCTTTCCTTGAGAAAGGAATGATAAGAGGCCTCGTGTATGAAGCAGACCTCCTGGCTCTCCGGTTTGTCATGCACCCGCAGGCCTGTTTCAAAGGCCCTCTGCCTGACCTCCTCTTTCCTATACTCTCCCAGGGGGAAGAGCACGTAGCGGAGCTGATCCTGGCTCAGGGAGAAGAGGACATAGGATTGATCCTTTTTCCGATCCAGCCCTTTCTTCAGGAGATGCTGCCCCGCTCCTTCATCGAATTGCAGCCGTGCGTAATGTCCCGTTGCGAGAAAATCGGCACCCAGTTCGAGCGCCTTCCGCAGGAAGGACCCGAATTTCATCTTCTCGTTGCAGAGGATACAGGGATTGGGGGTTCTTCCTCTGCGATATTCCTCACAGAAGTAATCGATGATTTCCCTCTCAAACTCTTCCCTCAGATGGAACACGTAAAAAGGAATCCCAACCTGGAGCGCGACCCTTCTTGCATCTTCGATGTCGGAAAGACCACAACAGCGAGCGGGACCCTCCCCTTCTCTCCCTGTCGTCCCGATGCACATGGTGGCCCCGATCACGTCATAGCCCTTTTCCTTCAGAAGCCAGGCCGTGGTGCTCGAATCAACTCCCCCGCTCATGGCCACAACAACCCGCTTTTTCGCCATATCACTTCCTTGCCGGTCGACAGGAGGGAGTCCGAATGCAACAGGATCCCTCGGGTTCTCCGAATCTCACCGATCTCTTCGATAGACGGGTTCCGTTTAAAGGGGTGGAAGAGGAACATCCTCTGCAAAGTCCGTGATGGCTCCGCAGGAATAGGCTATTATCAAAACAAGATTTCCATCGCCTGGTAGGGACAGACAGGAAGACAGAGCTCACAGGCAATGCACTTGTCCTTCTTAAATGACACTTCCATGCTGGTCCTGTCCAATTCCAGGGCCTTCGGCGGACAGATCGAGACGCAGGCCGTACAATGGACACAGCGGTCTTCGTGCCACTTCACGTCCTGAGCCAGGGGCTGTATTTCCACCCCCACCTCTTTCAGGTAGTTGATCCCGGCGTCCAAGGCCGGCTTTTTGCCCGTGATCTCTACGACAAGTCTTCCCTGTTCCTTGGGTGTAATCCTGGCTCTCATGATATTGATCATCAAATCGAAATCCTTGATCAGCCTGTAGGTCACGGCCTGGTCAATCATCTGCGGAGGAAAACTGAGAACGACTCTTTTTTTGTGCATGAAGCACCCCCTTCCCAAGTTCGGTGTTAGTGTGAGTGTGAGTGTATGTGTGAGGCGAAAGATTTTACTGACACTGACACTTCCACTCTCACTACACAAGTATGATGGTGCTTATTTTTTCTTGATGGGCCTCTCCTTCAGGGGTTTTACCGCGACCCCTGAATCAACAGAAGGAAGGGGCTCAACCGGTTCCGTCAAGAAGAATTTCCCTGTCTCAATCCACTCCTTCAGTGTCCCGGCGATTTCTCTGGCCCTTGTGTAGCTGGAAAGACCGGCCGTGGGAATCTCCTTGCCCTGCACGGTGATCTTGCCGCTCTTGAGCTGGCTGTAAGTCACCTCTCCCAGGCTCCCCGGAATACACTGCGGATAGGCTTCACTGTAATCGACCACCTGGGCCCAGATCTCCTCATCTCGAACCGTGGTGTACTCCAGAATCTCCTCGTTCAGGATCGGGATGGGGACTCCGATGCCGACGGTCAGGGTCACCCCATAGCCGGTGAAGGATGTTCCCCGAAGCCATCTCGGGCTCATCAGCTTGAGATCGCCGGTGAGAGAAAGGGTCCCGGCCGGCATTTTGGGAACTCCCTTGTCGGTCCTTTTCACGCCCGGGTTGTGCTGTGTCCCATTTCCCACGACATATCCGACTCCCCCGCCTAAGAAAATTCGGGTGCCGATCCCGATCGTTTTATATAAAGGATCGTTCAGCAATGGGCTCAGCTGGCCTGCGCTGCAGTAATTTGCATTGGCCATTCCCGGCTGAAGCACACCCATGTAAGTGTAGATCACCTTGTCCGAGACGTTGACCGCCACGTTGTAGTTCTGGTAAGCATTTCTCATGTTGAAGAGAACAGCCTCGTTCATGTCTTTGAGCGAAATGTACGTCTCCAGGCTCTTCCGCGGATAGCAGTCCGTACCGTAGGCTGTGGCCGTCAACCGCACGTCTTTCCCTGCGACCAGTTCCTCAATCACATGGGCCCCGCCATATGAAAATTTCCCCGGAAAGATTTTGTTTCTCGGGTCATCCTCCATCATCGCGGTCGCTCCCAGGAAAAAATCGACTGCAGCAAAACCTACATATACCGGAATATCGTTCAGAAAGGTCTTGCCCCCTCCCAGCTTGATTCGGGGTTTCGTGTGCCCGACGTTGAAATAGGCGCCTGAAGAACACATGGGGCCGAATGTTCCTGTGGTGACAACATCCACTTCCTGGGCCGCCTTCTTCACTCCTTTTTCTGCGGCAAAACCGATAACCTCCTCGGCCGTGAGAACCACAGCCGTCCCTTTTCTGATCTTCTCGTTTATCTCAGCAATGGTCTTCGCCATCTTCACCCTCCCCCGAAATACAATGCGTTTGTGTTGAGTCTCGCATTTTGAATCTTGGATTTTGCACTTTGCATTTTGAAATTTGAATCTTCCATCTCACCTATATTTCATACATCGGAGCAACCATGCCTTCTTTCTCCTTCTGCCGCTGGACCATATCCTCCAGCGTGATGGAGTGGAAAATGTCATAGATGGCTTCCGATACCTCACTCCAAATTTCTCGCGTCACACACGCGGCACTTCTTTCACACCGCCTTGGGTCACCCAGGCAATCCACCAGGGTGAGCGGGCCCTCCAGGATTTCAACCAAATCTTTTAAACAAATTTCCGCGGGAGGTTTGCCCAAGGAATATCCTCCCCTGGCTCCGCGGACTGACTTCACCAGGCCGGCCGTACGGAGAGGAATGATCACCTGCTCCAGATACTTGAGAGAAATATTCTCTTTCTTCGCAATCTCGTGCAGCTCCAGCGGGCCTTTTCCGTAGCGAGAGGCAAGCACAAGCATCGCCCTCGCCCCATACCTGATTTTCGTTGATAATTTCATAGGTTACAAATCCATACTTATTCCATAGGAATTATAAATCGAAAATTAACCTAATCGGTCAGGCTTGTCAAGAAGGTATGACTCTTTTTTCGGGGTGAGATCTCGAGCAATAACACAGACGTTTCCTGTTTCAGTTAAGGCAAGGTCAGCAATGTGCGCAGTACATTCTTATCGATCTTTACCTTTTTTTCTGAATTGAAGACGGATTGGAACGCCCTCGAAACCGAACGCCTCTCGTATCCGGTTCGTCAAATACCGTTCATACGAAAAGTGGATCCCGCCCGGATAATTGGTCGAAATCACAAAGGTCGGAGGTGCTGTCGACACCTGCGTGATATAATTCAGCTTTACTCTGCGACTTTTATAAAGCGGTGGAGAGACCTCTTCCACCCACTTCCCAAAATGCCTGTTCAGCAGAGATGTTGTAATTCTCTTTTTTGCCTCCTCTGCCACGCGGTCCACCACATCCAGGATCTTTGAAACCCTCTGTCCGGTCAGGGCAGAAATAAAGACGATGGGAGCATACGAGAGGTATTTCAGATGTTCTTGAACCCGCTCCTCGAATTTAATGATGGTCTCCGGGTCCTTTTCGATCAGGTCCCACTTGTTCATGACAACAACACATCCCTTGCCCTTCTCACGAATGAATCCACCGATACGGGCGTCCTGATCGGTCACTTCTTCTTTTGCATCGAGCATGAGGAGGGCCACGTCGCATCGGTCGATCGATCGAAGCGCCTCGACAATACTGTACTTCTCGAGTCGCAGACTGATCCGACTCTTTCTTCGAATTCCGGCGGTGTCAACAACGACGTATCTCTTCCCGTTTCGCTCAAAGAGCGTATCGATGGAATCCCGCGTCGTCCCGGGCACGTCATCGACGAGCACTCTTTCGTAGCCCAGGAATCGATTGATCAGTGACGACTTTCCCACATTCGGTCTTCCGACAACAGCCACCCGTGTAGCTCCGCCGGACGCCTCCTCTTCAACCGGCTTCGGAAGAACCGTCACGACGTCCTCCATTAAGCCATTCATTCCGTACCCGTCCTCTGCAGAGACGGAGTAGATCGGCTCCACGCCCAGACCGTAGAATTCAAAAACGTTTTCTTCGCGCTTGGGGCCATCGATCTTGTTCACAACATAAAAGACCGGCTTGGGCTGCCGCCTCAGGAGATCGGAAATATCCCTGTCTGAAGCGGTGAGTCCCTCCCTGCCGTCCATCACAAACAGGATGGCGTCGGCTTGATCCATGGCCACCTGGCATTGTTCGCGCATCTGGATGAAGAGTCGATCCTTTGAAACCGGCTCGAACCCGCCTGTATCGATCAACGTAAAAACGGCCTCTTCCCATGTGACGTCAGCGTAGTTCCGGTCCCGGGTCACGCCCGGCTCGTCCCAGACGATCGCCTTTTTCCCTCCTGCGATCCTGTTGAACAGAGTGGACTTACCAACATTGGGTCTGCCTACGATTGCAATGACAGGCTTCACGCGGGGTTCTCCTGACCGCACAGCGTGTATCGAATGCCCCCGGGCACGATCGATCCGCTGTCACGATCAAAACGCGCCAAAAGCGCAGCATTCCTCTATAATATGGAGGGTTCTGTCCTGTCGCGTCAAGTGCCCTGCAAGGGGGCGCTCCCGAGAGGGGCCTGTTTCCGTTGTTTTCGCAGCAAAGAAGAAATTATTCTTTTTTTGACTTAGATCAAGGTTAAAGATTCCATCCCGGGGTATATTCTGTGGTAAGATAATGCATGGGTGGAATCGTTGAACGCCGGTGCAAACTAATTCCAAAAGGAGGAGTGATATGTTTTGCTACCAATGTGAACAGACAATCGAAGGCAAAGGATGTACCAAGGCAGGGGTTTGCGGAAAACCGTCCGATGTGGCGGCCCTGCAGGACCTTCTGGTCCATGCCCTCAAGGGATTGTCCCTTGTGGCTGTGGAGGGGAGAGAGAAGGGCGTCCGTGATCGGGAAACAAATCTCTTTACCGTCAAGGCGCTTTTCTCCACGTTGACCAATGTCAGTTTTGATCCGGACGATTTCGTCAAGTTGATCCGGCAATCGGTCACCCTGCGGGAAGACCTGAAGAAGAAAGTGAAGGCTGCCGGCGGAAAAGTCGATTTTCCCGACGGGCCTGCAGCATTCAAACCAGCGGAGACCCTCGATGGGCTCGTCAAGCAGGGTGAGGCCGTGGGAGTTCAGTCGGATCCCTCGATCGACCCGGACATCCTCTCGCTGCAGCAGATCCTGATCTACGGAATCAAGGGGGTTGCTGCCTACGCTGACCACGCCCAGATCCTCGGCCATGAAGACGACGCCATCTATGCCTTTATCCAGGGAGCCCTGGCCGTGACAACGAAGAAAGGCCTCGGGCTGAACGACTGGGTGGGATGGGTGCTCAAGTGCGGTGAGACAAACCTGCGTGCCATGGAGCTCCTCGATGCCGGCCATACCGAAGTGTTCGGCCATCCCGTGCCCACAAAGGTGTCTCTCGGTTCGAAAAAGGGCAAGGCCATCCTGATCTCCGGCCACGACCTGAGGGATCTCGACGATCTTCTCAAGCAGACCGAAGGCAAAGGCGTTCACATCTACACTCACGGCGAGATGCTGCCCGCGCATGGCTATCCGGGACTTAAGAAATATTCCCACTTCGCCGGTCATTACGGAACAGCCTGGCAGAACCAGCACAAGGAGTTCAGTGAGTTTCCAGGGGCGATCCTGATGACGACCAACTGTATTCAGAAGCCGACGGACAACTACAAAGATCATATCTTCACGGCCGGCCAGGTGGGCTGGCCGGGGGTTACCCATATCTCCGACCGCAACTTCAAGCCGGTGATCGACAAGGCATTGGCCCTGCCCGGCTTCTCAGCCGACAAGGACGGGAAGTCCGTCATGGTGGGGTTTGCAAGGAATACGGTCCTCGGAGTCGCCGGAAAAGTCATCGAGGCTGTGAAGAGCAAGGCGATTCGCCACTTCTTCCTGGTGGGAGGGTGCGACGGCGCGAAAGCCGGAAGAAACTATTACACCGAGTTTGTCGAAAAGGTGCCCAAGGACTGCATGGTGCTCACCCTGGCCTGCGGAAAGTTCCGTTTCTTTGACAAAGACCTGGGAGACATCGGCGGGATTCCCCGGCTCCTGGATGTGGGGCAGTGCAATGACGCATACTCCGCGATTCAGATCGCGGTGGCCCTGGCCAAGGCATTCAACGTGGGAGTCAATGACCTCCCCCTCTCCATGATTCTCTCCTGGTATGAGCAGAAGGCGGTCTCCATCCTGCTGACGTTGCTCTTCCTGGGCGTGAAAAATATCAAGCTGGGGCCGTCGCTCCCGGCATTTATCACACCCAACGTCTTAAAGGTGTTGGTGGATAACTTCAACATCCAGCCTATCTCGACGCCTGACAAGGACCTGAAGGCAGCGCTTGGCGCATAAAATCAGGGTATAGCCGGTGGAGACGTCATAACACGACGTCTCCACCTCGTTTCACTTCTTGAGCGGAATCGTGTGGGGTTGGGGCAGGCATTTTCCGGGCGCTCACAACACGTGCCCGGGAAATGCCCGTGTATGATCGCCGGCCCAAACAACGGGTGTGCCGTTGACAAAGACATAATGAATGCCGGCAGGGTATTGCCTCGGCTCCTCGTAGGTTGCCCTGTCTTCTATGGTCAACGGATCAAAGACGACAAGGTCAGCTACCTTCCCCGGGGCAAGAACACCCCGGTCTTTCAGCCCGAGGCGCGACGCCGGAACGGAGGTGCACTTTTTCACGGCCTCCTCCAGAGTCAACACTTTCTTTTCACGAACATATCTCCTGAAGATACGCGGATAGGTGCCGAATGCACGCGGGTGCGGCTTTCCGATGAGCAATGCATCGCTGCAGAACATCTGCCATGGCAGCCGCATAATCTGCTCCACGTCGGATTCGGAAAGAGACATCGTGATAATCGTGGCAGCCAGATTCTCTTCCTGCAGAAGCTTGATCACGGCCTGGATGGGTGTCATTCCCCAGTCCTCAGAAATCTGCACAAGGTTTTTTCCCACAACGCCCTGGTTGGCGGCCGTCTTTACTGAAGAGACGAAGATGTTCTCCGTTCCCACGGTCTTGAAACGGCTCTCCCAGGCGGGCAATCCCTCCAGGGCGTCGCGCTCCAACCGCTCCCGGTGGGAAGGAGACTTCAACACTTCAAGCAGTTGCCCGGGTCCACCGGAATGCGCCCATGGCGGCATCAGGGCAGCCATGGTCGTGCTGCCGGCAGTGTAGGGGTGGGAGTCACACGTAACTTCAACGCCCTCTTTTCGGGCCGCTTCAATCAACTCCAGACACTGATCTACCTTTCCCCACATTCCCCTGGCTGCTAACTGGAAGTGGCTGATATGCAACCTGCAGCCGGAGGCTCTGGCCACATCCAGGGCCTCTTGGAGCCCCTGAAGAATGAGCATGTGCTGGGTTCTCATGTGGATGGCGAGGAAGCTGTTGTCTCTTGCCGCCACCCGGCACAGAGAGACCAGTTCGTCAAAATCGGCATAGGCCTGAGGTGTGTAAACCAGTCCTGTGGTAAAGGAGTACGCCCCCTGCTTCAGGGATTCGTCCAGCAACTCACCCATCTGTTGGAGTTCAGCGCCGCTGGGTTTGCGGTCCTGCATCCCCATCACCCAGAGTCGCAAATTGCCGTGCCCAACCTGAGGGGCCCAATTGCAGCTCGTACCTCGGAGCACATCCCGGTATTCGGCAAAACTCGACCACGGCCACTGATCGACAGGGTCTTCTTCGATGCCGGCGAGATGGGTGCGCCAGGTTGCCACGTCCGCTGATCTTATGGGCGCGACGGAGTACCCATCCGGCCCGGTGACTTCCGTGGTAATGCCCTGGCGAGTCTTCGGTTCCACTCCAGGATCGGCCATCCAATGGAGCTGGGTGTGACTGTGCATGTCAATGAACCCCGGACAGATAACCTGGCCCTGGATTCCGACCACCGTTCCTTTTCCTGGCAACTCCGACGATATTTCAGTAACGATATCATCCTTGATCGATAGGTCAGCCCGGTAACCCGGCCTTCCTGTTCCGTCGACCACGGTCCCGCCTGTCAATGTGTACTCCATCCTCGCAGCCTCTCACCAATAGATAATGTGTTGCCTTAAGATTTGTGCGAACGTAGTCAAATCTATTACATGCAGCAATCACTTGTCAAACAACTCCTGCCAACCACCTTTTTTCTTGACATCCCCTTCCCGGCCGTAATATGATTTTCTTAAATTTCAAACCCACAAGGAGGATGATCTATGAAACGGATTCTTGTTGTGTTGGCCATTGTCGTCTTGGTAGCAGCCATTGCTTATGCCCGTGCCCCGAAGAGCGACTATCAGTGGACCGGCGACGTCGTGGAGTCGGACGCTGACCATCTGATTGTCCAGAAGGGAGATGAAAAGTGGGAGTTCGCCTATGACAAGAGCACGAAGGTTGCCGGTACCCTCAAGGCTGGCGCCAAGGTCACCGTGAAGTATATGATGAAAGCCACCAGTATTGAGGTCAAGGAAGAAACCAAGGCCGAACCCAAGAAGAAATAGCACCCCGCCCATTTTGAGAATACGGAGGAACAATTGGGGGCAGATGGGTGGCAGAAGAATTCCTGGAGCGGAACCGTTTTATGTGTTATTCCACACAGCCCTATCCCATTCAAATTCTCTCGTAGAGGATGCAGGCAGTAACCGGACTTCAAAAAATCCGCAATTCCAGGAGTTCTGAAGCCACCCGTTTGCCCCCTGCCCTTTCGTGACAACCCGGCACGGCGAGATTAAAGTCTTCTGATCCTAGGTGATTTGACCAGCAGGCTCAGGGCAACAATGGTACACATCCCGCCCCCTATCGCGAGGGCCAAGGGCGCGCCTAACAAGCTTGCTCCTGATCCCATCAGAAATCCTCCGAGAGGCCTCACCCCGCGATCCAGCATATAGACTCCCAGAATCCTTCCCCTTAATGCGTCCGGCGAGAGAAGCTGCACCAGGGTTTGATTCAGTGTCCTGGAAAACATCTCCATCATGCCGACGAGCAGGATGAGAACGAGTGACACAGTGAACCACGACGAGGCTGAAAACAACAGGAGGAGCATTCCGTAGAACAGTGTGGACGTCAGAAAGAAAAGCCCCTTTTTTCGGATGTCCCCCAGGCCTGCCATGATCACCCCTCCGATGACCGCTCCTGCTCCCATGGAAGCCATGAGGAAGCCGAACCCGGTCGCGCCCACGTCCAGAACAAACCTGGCAAAAAGGGGAAGAACAACGGTCGATTGGAGACCAAAGAGCATGAAGGAGAAAGAGGTTGCAATCAGGAGGAGGATCGTCCTGTCTTCTTTCAGATAGACGAACGGCTCTCTCAGACCCTGGAGGAAGCTCGGGTAGTGAATGTCCTTCTTGAAGGATTCCGGAGGACGCATCATCAAAAAAGGGACGAGGATTCCGATGAAACTCAGGCCGTTGATCAAAAGACACCACCCTACCCCCACCACCCCGATCAGGATTCCCGCAATGGAAGGGCCGATGACCTTGGCCAGGTTCATTCCGCTCGAATGCACCGCCAGGGCATTCATCAGGTCATCCTTGCCCACCAGATCAAACACGTACGCCTGGCGGGCGATCACATAAACCGCCTTCAGAAAACCGAAGAACGGAAGCAAAACCAGGACGTGCCAGTACGCGATCTTTCCGCTCAACACCATCAATGCGAAGACAAAGGCCAGCCCCATTTCGCTTGCCTGGTAGATCATCAAGAGCCTGTAACGGTTCTTTCGATCGGCAATCACCCCGCCGATCGGTCCGAAGAAGAGACGCGGAAATCCCTGAAACAGAGCGGCTATCCCCATCAGGAAAGGGGAATGCGTCAGCTCCAGCACCAACCAGCTGACCGCCACCATCTGCATCTCATCCCCAACATGGGAAAACATCCCTCCGATCCAGAGCAGGCGAAAATTCCGGTTCTTGAGCGAACTGAATCGTCTTAACCTCTTTTGATCCGGTTCTCCCTGGCTACTCAAACGTCCCTCCGTCCGCACGGATACAACCCAAACCGTCAACGTCCTTCCCCTCAGGACGCAAATATGATAAACTGACAGTACATCCGAATTTTTTGCCGAGGTTTGTGAAACCCGATGTTAAAGAGAGAGAAAAACCTTAATCCAGCGACAATCGCCTTTTTCTCCTTATTCTTCCTGTCGCTTTTGTTCGTCCCGGAAACGGCACCTGTCTTTTCTCAGCCGGCGCAGCAGGAAGGACCCGTGCCTGAGGTCCGACTCGAGGACATAAACTTCCGGGTTCGGGAGATCCCTTCAAGCCCCTCCCCTCTCAC
>Ga0113563_10001586_pt1 | contig 13107 bp, 10 predicted proteins | sample Mud3Dept3metaG_FD_80117 | JGI IMG/M metagenome (GOLD analysis project Ga0113563, IMG submission 80117) | Freshwater wetland microbial communities from Ohio, USA, analyzing the effect of biotic and abiotic controls - Mud 3 Core 4 Depth 3... | ecosystem: Environmental > Aquatic > Freshwater >...
CGCTTAACCCGGGGCGCTGGCGCAAGACCCTGACGGAACACCGCGCGCAGCTGCGCACGCAATACGCCACCCGCCCCGACCCGGCCGCGCTGCTCAAATCCTTATCGCGCCTGACCGATGAAGTTTTGAGCGGCGCCGCGCGCGAAGTCGGCTTGCCCGCCAAGCTGGCGCTGTTGGCCGTCGGCGGCTATGGCCGGCGCGAACAGTTTCCCTATTCCGATATCGATCTGCTGGTGCTGCTGGATGGCGAGCCGGACGCAGCACTCGCCGGCATCTTGGAGCGCTTCATCACCTATCTGTGGGACATCGGCCTGGAGGTCGGCCACAGCGTGCGCACCATCGAACAATGCATGAGCGAGGCGCGCAAGGACATCACGGTCGAGACCAATCTGCTCGAAGCGCGCCTAATCGCCGGCAACAGCCAACTGTTCCAGGCGTTCTTGCAGGCGCGCGACCAAGCCAGCGACGGCCGCGCCTTTCTCGAAGGCAAGCTGCTGGAACAACAGCAGCGCCATATGCGCTTTCACGACGCCGCCTACAACCTGGAGCCGAACGTCAAAGAGAACCCAGGCGGCCTGCGCGATCTGCAAAATATCTTGTGGATCAGCCGCGGCCTGGGCCTGGGCGAAACTTGGACCGCATTGCTGCAAACGGGGCTGCTGACGGCGCAAGAAGCGCACGACATCCGGCGCGCCGAGCGCGTGCTGCGCGATTTGCGCATCCGCCTGCATTTTTTGGCACGGCGGCGCGAAGACCGGCTGCTGTTCGATTACCAGGCGGCGCTGTCGCAAGAGCTCGGCTGTCAGGCGCGCGGCACGCGCAACGCCGCCGAAATTTTGATGCAGCAATACTATCGCGCCGCCAAGCGCGTCGGCCTGATGAATACCATCCTGCTGCTCGCCCTGAAAACCCGAGCCAATCCGCAAGCCGAGCCGCCGCAGGAAATCAACGCGCGCTTTTGCGTGCGCCATGGCCAATTGGAAGCGCGCGCGGCGGATTTGTTCGAGCGCGAACCGAGCGCCCTGCTCGAAGTGTTTCGCCTATTGCAGGAACAAGCGCAAGCGCAGGAAATCGGCGCCGACACCTTGCGCCAATTGGTGGCGGCGACGCACCGCATCGATAAACAGTTTCGGCTGGATCCCCGCAACCGCGAACAATTCATGGCCATCGTGCGCGCGCCGCACGGTTTGACCCATATGCTGCGGCGCATGAATCAATACGGCGTGCTCGGCCGCTACATCCCGGCCTTCGGCCGCATCGTCGGCCAAATGCAGCATGACCTGTTTCATGTTTACACCGTGGACGAGCATATCCTGTTCGTGGTGCGCAATCTGCGGCGCTTCACCCTGCCCGAATTCGCGCACGAATATCCGCTGTGCAGCCGCTTGATCCACAACTTCGAGCGCCCGGAAGTACTGTATCTCGCGGGCTTGTTCCACGATATCGCCAAGGGCCGCGGCGGCGACCATTCCACCCTGGGCGCGGTCGATGCGCGCAAATTCTGCCGCGAACATGGGCTGGATGCGGAAGACGCCAATCTGGTGGCGTGGCTGGTGACGCAACACTTGATGATGTCGGCCACGGCGCAGAAACAGGATTTATCCGATCCCGAAATCATCGCCGCCTTCGCCGCCAAAGTCGGCGACATGCGGCGCTTGACCGCGCTCTACCTGCTGACCGTAGCCGACATTCGCGGCACCAGCCCGACGGTATGGAACACCTGGAAAGGCAAGCTGCTGGAAGACCTGTTCCGCGCCACGCGCCGCCTGCTAACCGATGGCGCGCTGCCGCTCGATCAGCAAATGGAAATACGCAAGGCGGAAGCGCTGCAGATCTTGCGCCGCGAAACCGTGCCGGAAGATGCGCCCGTCTTATTCTGGCGCAGCTTGGACGACAGTTATTTCCTGCGCCATGGCGTACAGGAAATCGCCTGGCACACGCGCCATTTGCATCACCTGATGCACAGCGCGCGCCCCATCGTGCGCGCCCGGCTCGCGCCCAGCGGCGAGGGCATCCAGGTCCTGATCTACACCCCGGACCGCGCCGACTTGTTCGCTCACATCTGCGGTTTTTTCGAGCGCGTCAATTACACCATCGTCGAAGCGAAAATCTACACCACGCCCTACCGCTACGCCCTGGACACCTTTCTGGTACTGGATGCCGGCAACACCGCACAGCATTATCGCGACCTGCTGTCCTTCATCGAATTCGAACTCACGCAGCAACTGAGCGAGGACAAGGCGCCCGCCGCCCCGCAACAAGGGCGCATCTCGCGCCAATTGAAGCATTTCCCGATTGCACCGCGCATCGCCCTGGCGCCGGACGAAAAAGGCCAGTATCACATTTTGAGCATCACCGCCGGCGACCGCCCTGGCCTGCTGTCGCGCATCGCGCAGGTGCTGCTCAAGCATGGCGTGCACTTGCACACCGCCAAGATCAACACCCTGGGCGAACGCGCGGAAGATACTTTCCTGGTGTTCGCCGACGACGATCGGCTGTCGAACGCGAAAGTGATTTTAAAAATCGAAACGGATTTGTTGCAGGTCTTGGCCTGAAAGGCCGGGCGAGGCATGCCTCGCCCCTACAACTCTTTGGGCAAGCTCAAATTCGGCGCCGGCAGTTTAATCCCGCCGTGCTCGATCTGGTACAGCCAAGCCAACAGCTCGGCCACCGCCCGATACAGATCGGGCGGGATGTATTGATCCATGTCCACTTGCATCAGCAGCGACACCAAGGCCGGCGATTCGTGCACATACACCCCGGCCTCTTGCGCGCGGGCGATGATGGCTTCGGCCAGGATGCCGCGTCCCTTGGCCACGACTTTCGGCGCATAAGTGCCTTCGGCGTAGCGCAGGGCGATGGCGCTTTTTTGCGGATCCGTTTCAGCCATTGCCGGCGACCTCCAACTGCGCCAATTGCAGGCCGGCGCCGGCCAGGCTTTGGTTCAATAACACGCTCGCGTCGCGCAAGGTCTGCGCTATCTCGGGCGAGTGCGCCGTCAAGGCAATGCGCAATTCGCCGCGCGGCGAAATGGTCAGCAGGGCATTCACCTCACCCAGGCGCGGCAGATGCAGATCCAGCCGCGTTTGCCACTCGCGTTCGACGACGGCCTCGCCTTCGTGCGCCGCGCGTTCCTCGATTTGCCAGCGCAAGTCCTGCCCCGGCCAGACCTGGCCTTGCCACACCAACTGGCGCGTATCCAGCACTTCCAATTGTTGCTGCACCAAGGGCGCGGTTTGCGGGTGCACCGGTTCGGCCGGCTTGCTCTCCGGCAAGCCGGCGCTTGCCAGCGCTTGCGCTACGCCGGCTTTCACCTGCTGCGCCGGATCCGGCTGCGCGCTCGGATTGGCTTCTGCTTGCGCCGCCGCATGCGCACGCGGCTCGGACAGCCGGCCCTGCGGCTCGCGCAGCAGCTCGGTCAAAGGTTTTTCGCCCGCCGCCCATTGCGCTTGATGCGATTCGTAAAACAATCCGCTTTTGCCGACCGCGTCCTTGAGCAAGGCGGCAAACTGCGCGCCGGCGGGCGGCGCACCTTCCAGCACCGGTTTGCCGGCTTGCAAGCCGAGCGTTGCTTGGGCCTGGGCTTTGTTCGGCTCCTGGGTCTGCGTCTGGGTTTGCACCTGTTCCTTGGCCAGGGTTTGCACCCGGTCCAACAGCGCATTCAGATAGCGCGCGCCATCGCTGAAATTCACCGGCGTCTGGGCTTGCGTTGCCGCTTGCGGCAAGGCCTCGGACAACACGAAGGTCAAACGCGGCGTGGCGGAGACAAAGCGCAGTTCGATGTTTTGGCCGGGCTGGGTATTGCGCGGCAAGTTGAGGTCCAGCTTCTGGTCGCGCACTTGCACCAGAAAACGGCCGTTGGCGATTTGTTCCTGTACCTTGGCGACATAGCGCTCGCCCGGCACAAAGGGCACGAGCTCCTTGAGCGGCTGATCGGCGGTTTCGATCAGTTGCGGCGTCGACCCGCGGATCAGGGTCTGGAGTTGGTTCAGTACATCGTTGACCGCCATAGGGCTTTACCGTTGGTTGCGCCGGCAGCAAGCCCTCCTTGGCTGGGGGTGGGCGCTAATCCAGCGGCTTGTTTTGCATCGCCACAATCAATTCGGCTTCCGCGCGCGAAATGCCGCAGCTCGCCGCCACTTGCGTCACATCCACGCCCTGCTTGGCCAGGTTGAAGGCGCGGCTATACGGCGTGGAAGCGATCTCAACGATAGTATCGGCAGAATCGGCGCTTTCCGTAGGTGGCGCCAAGCGCGCTTGCTGGAGTGCCTCTAGACGCGCCAGCCGCGCCTTGATCTCGGCCAGCTCCTTGCTTTCGGCGCGGCGGCGCCCAAACGGCAGCCCCAGCGATTTGCCGGAGCCCAACAGCAACAGCATTTCCGCGATATACACCGCCAGCACGATAATCCCGGCGATCAGCAGTTCCTTCCAGCTCAGCACAAAACCGGTATCCATGTTCACTCCTCCGAAGGCGACGAATTTGCCTGGCTCCCTCCCCTTCAAGGGGAGGGTTGGGGTGGGGATGGGTCAGATTCCGTGGCTACCAACCCCATCCCCCACCTAACCTCCCCCTTGAAGGGGGAGGAATTTCTTGGCAATTTTAGGCGTAATCGTCGACTTTGTGTTCTTCGTCGCCAGGCTTGCGCTGTTCTTTTTCCGGGGATTTCTTTTTCGGCGGGCGGGGCACGACCAGCGGCGGATGGGGATGGCGCTGGATATCGTGATGCATGGGAGGAATATGGCCGATGTCGGCCAGCGGATTGGACGCGGCCGAGTAGCCGGGGTGCTGCGTAAAATAAGCCGTAAGCATGGCGCGGCTCCTACAAAAAGCCGGCCAGGCGAACTAACCGGCGTTATCAGAAAGCGTCGTAAGCCTTGAGCAATTTCTTCTCCGCCTGCACGCTGCCCAAGACGCCATTGATCTCATCCATCCAGGCGCGGGTCAGGCCCTGGATCTGCTGATCGGCAGCCAAGATGCTACGGATCAGTCGTGCCGTCTCGGCGGCCTGTTGCGGGTCGGCGGGTGTGGCTGGCGCCTGCATCACCTGGGCCAACAAGCCGTCGCGGCCTTGCTCCAATTCAATCAGCGTATCCCACTGCTCGGCATGCGCCGCTTCCAGCATGCGCTGGGTGGCGCTCCAGGCGGCGCCATACACCGCCAGAATTTGCGCTTGATCCATGTCAGGCTTTTCCGTAGCTCATGGCGGAGCGTCCGGCCGGCTGCGGATCGAACGCGCTTTTAGCCATGCCCGGCGGCATCGCGGCCGGGCTGGGTGCCGGCATCTTGCCGATCTCGCGCCAGGCGCTGCTGACTTCCTGCAGCAGGCCGCCCACCTCGTCCAGAATCGCCGGATCGCTCTTCAGATTGGCGGACATCAGGCGCAGGGTCATGTATTCGTACAAAGCCTTCAAGTCTTGCGCGAGCTTGCCGCCGGTTTTTTCATCGAGGCTGACTTTCAGGCCGTCGTCGATAATGGTGATGGTCTTGGAAATGGCCGCGCCCTGCCCTGGAATATTGCGCTGCAACATATTCGCTTTTGCTTGTGCGAGCGCGGCGAGTGCGCCATCGAACAACATCATGATCAATTGGTGCGGGCTGGCGGCTAACACGCGGGTATCCATATCAACGGCTGTATAGGCTTGCATAGCTTGCGTGTTATCTGCATTCATCGTAACCCCCTTCGATTTTCCGTTTTGATATTCCCGGATGCAATTCGGTGAATAAGTTTAGTTAACGAGCCGATTCGCCAAACCTTAAGGCATGCGCCATCAATTATTGTTGGTAAATCCCGGCAAGTTATCCAGTTGCTGTGTCAAGAACGATCCAGTAGCCGTGATGCGGCTGACCAGCAAATCCAATGCCGTGAATTGTGACCGCAGCCGCTGCTCCAATCCATTCAGGCGCAGGTTTAAGGCGTCGCGCCGCGCACTGATGTCGGTGACGCTCCTGGTCAAGCCATCGGTGCGCGCCGCGATCACGCCACCAGTAGCAATAAAGCCCTCGGCCAGTTTGTCCAGTTGATAGGCATAGCCGTGCGAAAAATTCACGCTGCCGCGGCTACCGGTAGAGCCGCCGATAATATCCAGGCGCAAGCCTGCGGCATCGCCGGCGCCACCGATCAAGGATTGGCCCGAGCCACTTGCCGTCACGCCGCCGATAGTGCCAGCCACATCCAATCCCGCCGTAGCGGTTCCCGTGCCGAACACATCCGCCAGGGCCGTGCCGCCGGTTACGCTTACGTTGGATAAGGATCCATAGCTGTTGGAGGTGATGGCCAAGGTATTTCCCTGAACGCCTACCGTCACGGCAGCCCCCGCGGCCGAAATGGCCGAAGCGCCATTGATCTTCGATTGAATCTGTGTCGCCAGTGCGCTCGGCGTCGCATACGTGGCGGAATCGAGGGTAATCGTCGCCGATACACCGTTGACTACCACATTCAAGGTGTTGTTCGCCCCAGTAATCGTCACCCCGCCCGACACATCCGTGGCACCGACACTCTTGCCTTGCGTCGCCAATTGGGATACCGAAACCGCATACGAACCCGGAACTGTGCCGGTGGTGCTGGAGACATATTTCACCAAGCTGTCCGTGGGACTTGCCACCGTTGCGAACAGCCCTGCGATGCCCGAATAGTTGGTATTGATCGCGGTCTGCAATTTGGCGGAATCGAGCGTCAGCGTGCCATCCTTCTGGAACGACACCCCGATCTGCGACAGCGAGGTGAGGCTTCCGCCCAGGCCGCTGAGCGTGCTGTTCAATGTACTGCGAATCTGGTTCTGGATATTCCTGACGGCCGAATCGCCCTGCAGGATCGCGCCCTGTTGAGTCGCGGCATTGTAGGCCGACAAATCGGTCAAGGTCTTGTTCACATCGTTGTAGGCCTTGACAAACGACTGCACCGAGGCCTGCACGGCCGCGGTATCCCGCGTCACCGATAGCGTGGTGCTGGCAGCGGGTTTCAGTAACGTGAACGTTACGCCCGCAATCACATCGGACACCGTGTTCGAATTCTTGCTGATGGATACGCCATCGACCTTGAATGTCGCATTTTGCGCCGTGATCGTCTGCGACAGTTTTTGCGCGCCCACCGCGCCCTGCGGATCATGCGCCAACAAGTCGGACAAAGCGGCATCGCCGCTCACTGAAATCTTGATGCTGTTGGTCACGCCCAAATTGTTCGAGGACAACACCAGGCGATAAGGCGTGGCTGCGTCACCGTCATTGACGATGCTCGCCGACACGCCGATCTGGGCGCTATTGATGGCATCGCGGATGCCCTGCAGCGAGTTATTGCTGCTGTCGATGGTGACGGTCTTCGTACCGCTGCCGTTGCTGGAAAATGTCGCGCCGGTATATTTGCCGGTGCCGGAATCGAAGGAACCGCCGCTAATGGTGCCAAAATCGAAAGTCAGCGTGCCATTGCCAATCGCGGTATTGGTGGTCGCCTGGCCGGTCGCCGTTAGTTTCTGGGCCTGCGCCAGGGTCGTGACGTCCAAGGCGTAACTGGCCGCCGAGGCAATGCTCGATGCAGAGACGGATGCCACCGTTGTATCGCTGGAAGACGCCTTGAAGGCCAAGAATCGCCCCGCATCGCTCAAGCCGCGCGCCGCCGACTGAAAAGTGGACAAGGCGCCCTTTAACGAGCCGAACGCGGTAATCTTGGCCTGGATGCCGATCTCGCGCTGGTCCAGGATCGTAATCGGGCGACGCTCGATATTCACCAATTGCGTAACGATCGAATCGACATCGAGATTCGAACCAATACCGGGTGCTGCAAGAGCCATGGCTATCTCCTACTCAAACTATACGACGCAAATGTGCGTTACGCCTTTTGCCGAATCAGCACGCCTTGCAACTTGTCCAGGGACTTTGCAATCGCCAGCGCTTCTTCATTCGGTATCTGCCGAATGACGTCCTTGGTCTCGACATCCACGACGCGGACGATGGTGCGTCCCGAGTCCTGATCGACCGAAAACTCCAGGCTGCTGGAAACCAGGTTCTGCAAGGCCTTGTTGATCTTGTCTGCGGCTTCGCGCACCTCTTCCGCCGATGCGGCGGGTGCCGGCTGCGGCACTTGCGGAGACGCAACGGCCTGACTGCTCACCGCCACTGGGCGGCCGGCTGGCGCAACGTCGTTATTGGGAGGCGCAAAAGCTTGGCCGCTTTTCACACCGCTATTTACATTCACGACTGACTGTATTGCCATGGTTTCACCTCACGCTCATCTAAACGCAGCAAGCCGAATTGCCTCCTGCATTTTGAAAAAGACTGTAAGTCAACTAATAAACCTTTCCTCTATGCGAGAAAGTGGGTGACGCGCCGCGCCACCCACTCCCCGTTCCTTCTTATGCCCTAATTGCGGCTTTTATTAACGCAGTAACGACAGCACCGAGTTAGCGCTTGCATTCGCCTGTGCCAAGATCGCCGTGCCCGCCTGTTGCAGGATTTGCGAACGGGACAGGGCAGCGGTTTCAGCCGCGAAGTCCGCATCCTGAATCCGGCTACGCGACGCGCTCAAGTTCTCGACCGTGGTCTGCAAGCTGGCGATCGTGGATGCAAAACGGTTTTGCACCGCACCCAAGCTGGCACGGCTGGAGTTCACCGTGGTCAGCGCGCCATCGATCGCGGCCAGTGCCGAGTTCGCGCCCGAGACAGTGGAAATATTCACTGCCGAGATGGCGGAAACCGAGGACACGGTCGTGGCTGCCGTGGTGCCGGTCGTGAAGCCGGCATCGGCGACCGAAGCGCCGCCGATCACGATACCTGCGGCATTGGTGCTGCTTAGGGAGATCGTGCCGTGGTTGGCAAGCGAGTCGGAATTCGCGGTACCGTTGAAGCTGCCGGCAGTGTGGGTTGCGACAATGGCATTCGCAAAACTACCCGCTACGGTGGCAAAGGTACTCGACAGCGTCACGGTAAGCGCCGCTCCATTTGCCTTGGTGATTTGCGCCGTTCCCGCGGCAAAAGTGCCGGTGATTGCATAGCCGGTATTCGCCGCCAAGAAGGCCGCAGTAGCGCCATCCAACTCGGCTGCTGTGACGGTATCTGTTCCAGCGGTTGAGGTTTCCGTATATAGCGTCAGGCCGTCAACGGCCAAGGTGAATACCTCACCAGCCGCACTCGCGTCCGCAGCGGTAAATGCGCCCGATGCAATGGTCGTGGTACCTGCAACGCCCACCGAACCGGACGAGAAGCCAGTTTGCGCCAAGAGTACCGCGCGCTGACCCGTGGTGGCGACCGAGACGCCTGTAGCATTGCTGGTAACGTTCTCGGTGATTTTGATATCGCGTCCATCCGCGGCCGTCAGCGTGACGGCGCCAGTGGTCGCATCGGCGGCGGCGGTGACACCCGTCTGAGTACTGACTGCATTCACGGCGGCAGCCAGGTTGGCGCCTTGTCCAGCAGCCGTTGTGCCTGCAGCGACTGCGCCGACATTCACGCCGTTGATGCTGAAGGTGTTGGCGGCAATCGCGGTAAAGGTCGTTGCGGCAGCGCCGGTTACAGTCGTGGCGTTGGCCGTTGCGGTAACCCCAGAGTTAGCCGAAACGGCGTTAATCGCGCCAGCGATGGAAAAGGCGCTAGAGGTGCTTTGGCCTGGGGCTGCGCCAGCAACCGAGGCGCCAACTTGTTGGCCGTTCAGGGTCAAGTCGCCGGCAGCCAAGGCTGCGGTAGTGGCCGTGCCGGTTACGGTGGCCGAAGTCGTCGCGCCGACACCACCCAGTTGCGAGGTACGCGCGCTGGAAATAGCCGACAATGTAATACGGTCATTTGTAGTGGCATTTGCACCTACTTGGAATTGCTGCGCAGTAAACGTTCCATCCAGCAACTTAACGCCGTTGAAAGAAGAGTTGGCCGCGACGCGATCCACCTCGGCAATCAGCAACGAAGCTTCCGCTTGCAGCGCGGCGCGATCCGATGCGCTGTTGGTGGCGTTGGCGGACTGTACTGCCAGTTCGCGAATACGCTGTAAGTTGTTGCCGATCTGGACCAGATCACCCTCGGCGGTCTGCGCCAGAGAGATGCCGTCGTTGGCGTTACGTGCAGCCTGGGTGTTACCCCGAATCTGCGACGTGAAACGCTCGGCAATCGACAGGCCGGCCGCATCGTCCTTGGCGCTATTGATGCGCAGACCGGAGGACAAGCGCTGCAGGGCAGTCGCCAAGCTGTTTTGCGAGGAATCGAGGTTACGTTGTGCGTTTAACGAGGCAACGTTGGTGTTAATAATTGCTGGCATTTTAAATCTCCTTTACTCATCACTGTCAGCCTTACGCGCCGGTACCGATTGTTTAAACCGATGGCCCTATCGCCGCTGACAAGTTGCTTATCGGGAAAGCATGGAAATAACTTAAGTCTTTGATGGGAGAAAACTTGTAGGCAAGCACAGGCAGGGGGAGACAAGGCGGGAAAGCGCTGGAAAATAAGGGAAACGGAGTGCAGTGCCTAAGTACGGGCGGGGGCTTGGTACAACTCCGGATTTGGAGTGCGGGAGCTTGCTCCCGCTTTGTTAGCGGGGGCTTGCCCCCGCGCTTTCGTGCGTTAATGAACGGATGAAATACTGCTTGGATCAGGCGCTAAATTTTACCGCGTAGGTGCAGGAGCGAGCTCCTGCACGCCAAAGCGGGAGCAAGCTCCCGCACTCCATATCATCACCCCACGCGCCGCGCCAGCTTGACGCTGCCGACCTTATGAATCTCGGCCAGCACCCGGTTCATTTGCGTCAGGTCGCGCACTTCCAGGGTAAAGCGCATATCGGCCACGCCGGAATCGCTTGCGGATTTGACGCCGATGACGTTGACCTTCTCCGCGCTGAGCACGCTGGAGATATCGCGCAGCAGGCCTTGGCGGTCTACGGCGCGCACCAGGATCACCACCGCATGCAAGCCGCCCGCGCCGCTGTTCCAGCTGGTTTGCAGCAGGCGTGCGCGCTGTGCCTCATTGAGCCGGGTGACGTTGCCGCAATCCTGACGGTGCACCACCACGCCGCGGCCGCGCGTGACGTAGCCGACGATGGGATCGGGCGGCACCGGCTTGCAGCATTTGCCGTAGCCGACGTTGAGGCTGCCCACGCCTTCCACGATCACCGCGCCGGCTTGGGCCTTGGCGCTGGGCGCGCGTTTGGGCAGGGACACCGGCACGACTTCCTTGGGTTTCAGTTCGGCCAGGTCTTGGATCGCCAGCGCGGTCTGGTTCGGCGTCACCTCGCCCCGGCCCAGGGCGGCGAGAAAGTCCTCCAGGCGCGGGTAATGGAATTTTTGCAGCAGCTTGTCCTGGTTGAAGCCGGTCACGCCCAGGCGATGCAGTTCGCGCTCCAGCAGGTCCCGCCCCTGCGCCAGATCGACATCGAAATTTTGTTGGTTGAACCACTGCCGGATCTTGGCACGGGCGCGCGAAGTGGCCAGATAGCCGGACGTCAGCCAATCGCGGCTGGGTGCGCCTTGTTTCGCGGTGAGGATTTCGATGCGCTGGGCGTTCTTCAACTTATAGGTCAGCGGCACGATGCTGCCGTCGATCTTGGCGCCGCGACAGCGATGGCCCAGATCGGTGTGCACGGCATAGGCGAAATCCAGCGGGGTCGCGCCCTGCGGCAGGTCGATCACCTTGCCTTGCGGCGTCAGGACGTACACCCGATCTTGAAACAGTTCGGTCTTGAACTGCTCGACCCATTCCGATTCGTGGCCGCCGGCTTGCGCCACTTCGTCCTTCCACGCCAGCAATTGCCGCAGCCAGGCGATTTTCTCGTCGAAGCCGCGCCCAGTGGCCGACACTTGCGCGCCTTCTTTATAACGCCAGTGCGCCGCCACGCCGAATTCGGCGTGCTGGTGCATCTCGAAAGTGCGGATTTGCACTTCCAGGGCGCGACCCTCGGGGCCGATCACGGCGGTATGCAGCGAGCGGTAATCGTTGGGCTTGGGGTGGGAGATGTAGTCGTCGAATTCACCCGGGATCGGCTGCCACAGGCCATGCACCATGCCCAGCACGCTGTAGCAGTCCTTCACGTCCTGCACCAAAACGCGCACCGCGCGCACGTCGTAGACCTGGTCGAAGTCCAGATGCTTCAACTGCATTTTGCGCCAGATGCTATAGATGTGCTTGGGGCGGCCGCTGACTTCGCCTTGTACCCCGGCCTTGACCAGCTCGGCGCGCAATTGCGCGGTAACCTCGTCCAAATAGCTCTCGCGATCGACGCGGCGCTCGTCCAGCAGCTTGGCCATTTTCTTGTACAAGGCCGGTTCGCGCATGCGCAGCGCCAGGTCTTCCAGCTCCCATTTGATTTGCCAGATGCCAAGGCGGTTGGCCAAGGGCGCGAAGATTTCCTGCGCCTCCTGCGCCGCGCGCGTGCGCAGCGGGCTGTCTTCGGCCTTGACCAGGCCGCGCAGCAATTGCACTTGATCCGCCAGCAGCAGCAACACCACGCGCACATCCTCGGCCATCGCCAGCAGCATTTTGCGCAGGGTCTCGGCCTGATTGAACGGCTCCTTCTTGCCTTCGTCCAGCGTGAGGTCGATGCCGGCGCGCTGCAGCAGATCCATGCGCTTCACGCCATCCACCAGGCGCAGCACTTCCATGCCCAATTGCGCCTCCAGCGCGGCGCGCTGCTCCGGCTTTTGCAGCGGCACATGCGCGACCAAGGCGGCGGCCACGGTTTGATAATCCATGCGCAGGCCGACCAGCACATTCGCCACGCCCAAGGCCTGGGTAAAGTCCGCCTCGTTTGCGGCCAGATCGAGCGCCTTGGCGATCACCGCCAAGGCCGGTGCATCGTAGGCCTCGTGCAGGTCGTCAAGCCAAGCGGCCGGGTCGAAGGCCGGGCCGGAGTCGGGAAGGGATTGGGTTACGAAGACCATGTGAATACCTTAAAACCGTTTGAAACCACGAATGAACACGAATAAACACGAATGAAGGCAAAAAACCAACCACAACAGAGCGCTTTGGTTTTATTCGTGTTCATTCGTGTTCATTCGTGGTTACGATTGTTTTACAGCCCCAGGATCGTCGCCGTCACCGCGACCGTTGATGCATGCCAGATTTCCTCGAAACGCAGCATCAGCCGATGCGTGCGTTCCGGGTCGTGCAGCACTTGTTCGCCGCGCGGCTGCTCGTAGTGA
>Ga0113563_10001587_pt1 | contig 13107 bp, 13 predicted proteins | sample Mud3Dept3metaG_FD_80117 | JGI IMG/M metagenome (GOLD analysis project Ga0113563, IMG submission 80117) | Freshwater wetland microbial communities from Ohio, USA, analyzing the effect of biotic and abiotic controls - Mud 3 Core 4 Depth 3... | ecosystem: Environmental > Aquatic > Freshwater >...
GCCCGACGTGGCCTTCAACCTGCTCGAGGAGTTCCAGGGCATCGTCACCTACGACCAGCACGTGGTCGCGTTCCTCGAGCTGATGAAGCTGCCATACACGGGCTGCAATCCGCGCGGCATGATGATCTCGCGCGACAAGGTGCTGTCGAAGCAGATACTGAGCTACCACCGCATCCCGACGGCGCGTTTCGGGCTGTTGCCGCGCAAGCGTCGCTATCGCGAGCCGCGCCGGCTCAAGTTCCCGCTGTTCGTCAAGTCCGCGACCGAGGACGCGTCGCTCGGCATCTCGCAGGCTTCGATCGTCCACGACGCGCAGAAGCTGCGCGAGCGGGTCGAGTTCATCCACGAGCAGACCAGCTCCGACGCGCTGGTCGAGGAGTACATCGAGGGTCGCGAGATCTACATCGGCGTGATGGGCAACGAGCGACTCACGACTTTTCCGCTCTGGGAGCTCAACTTCGGCACGCTGCCCGACGTGATGGCCGGCATCGCAACGCGCAAGGTCAAGTGGGACCGCGAGTACCAGCGCAAGCACGGCATCGACACGGGGCCGGCCCGCGACCTGCCCGAGGGACACGAGCAGCGCATCGCGCAGCTGGCGCGGCGCATCTATCGGGCGCTCTGCCTGAGCGGGTACGCGCGTATCGACTTGCGGCTGAAACCCGACGGCAGCCTGTTCGTGCTCGAGGCCAACGCGAATCCGAACCTCGCGCAGACGGAGGATTTTGCCGTGTCCGCACTGGCAAGCAGCGTAGGTTACGATGTGCTGCTGCTGCGGATCATGAAGCTGGGCGCGACCTACCAGGCCGCCTGGCGGCAGAGCTGACACCGGGGTCGAGGGCGTGGCGCAGGGCCTGGAGGAAGTCGCATTGATTTTTCGAAGATTGCTGTCGTCCGCCGGCACCGTGCTTCTCGCGGTCTCGTTTGCGAGCCTGCCGGCACTTGCCGACGTGCAGGCCGAGCCGGCCGTGGAAGCCGTCGCGCAGCAGTCCGGCGGCGAGCCGGCGCCGCTCAAGATCGCCAACCGCCAGATCATCCTGATGCGCGCCTCGGTGTCGGGTACGGAACCGCCGGAGCGCGTCGAGGCGTCGACGGACCGGATTCACCAGCTCGTCGACAAGGGAGGGCCGCTGCAGGTAACGACGCGGGCCGTGCCAGGTGCAATCGCCGTGCTGATCGATGGCAGGACGGCGTTGCGCGTCTGGCCGGATGACGTGGACCGGGACGCTGGCGAGACCGACATCGAAGTCGCCGCCGCGGCCGCGGCCAATCTCCAGCGGGCGCTCGACGAGATTCGCGAGGGCCAGGACGCGCGCACGTTGTTGCCGGCCGTCGGCGTCTCGCTGCTGGCCACGATCCTGCTGGCGGGCCTCTTCTGGCTGATGCTCCGCTGCTACCGCTGGTTGTCCCGTCGTGCGCACGCCATGGTCCAGCGACGGTTCCCGAAGCAGCTGCCGGACTGGGCGGGGCAGGTAGTCGGCGAAGCGGCGGTCGCAGGGCTCTTCACGGTGCCGCTCAAGCTGGTCGCGTTGCTGCTCGGCGTACTCTTCACGTACGAGTGGGCCGCGTTCGTCCTCGGCCGATTCCCCTACACGCGCCCCTGGGGCGAGGCGTTGCTCGGCAACCTGCTGCGGACGCTGGGACGCTTTGGCGCAGCCGTCTTCGAGGCGATTCCCGGGCTGTTCTTCGTCGCACTGATCTTCGTCATGACGCGCATCGTCGTGCGCGCCGTGCGTGCATTTTTCGACGGTGTACAGTCCGGCCGAATCCGTGTCGGCCTGGTCGACGACACGACGGCACGCCCGACGGGGCGGCTGCTGATCGCCGGGATCTGGCTCTTCGCGCTCGTCGCCGCATACCCATACATTCCCGGCAGCGGCAGCGAGGCATTCAAGGGCATCGGCGTGTTCGTCGGGTTGATGCTGTCACTGGGTGCGTCCGGCATCGTCAACCAGGCGGTCAGCGGCCTGATGCTCATGTACACGCGCGCGCTGCGGCCCGGGGAGTTCGTGCAGATCGGCGAATACGAGGGAACGGTAAAGTCGGTCGGCTTCGTGACGACGCGCATCGAGACGTTGCGGCGCGAGGAGATCAACATCCCGAATGCGGTGATCGCAACCAGCGTGACGCGGAATTACTCGCGCCTCGCGGACGCGGGCGGCGTCTGGATCGCGACCAAGGTGACGATCGGCTACGACACCCCGTGGCGGCAGGTACACGCGCTGCTCGAGAGCGCGGCAGAGCGCACCGAGGGCGTATCGAAGGAACAGTCCCCGCGGGTGCGGCAGACGGCGCTGCTGGACTTCTATGTCGAGTACACGCTGCTCGTGTGCATCGCGGATCCTTCGCAGCGGGTCGTGACGCTCGACAAGCTGCACGCGAACATCCAGGACGCGTTCAACGAGCACGGTGTGCAGATCATGTCGCCCAACTACGAGGCGGATCCGGCAGGGCCGAAGGTCGTGCCGCGCGACAAGTGGTTCCAGCCGCCGGCCACGCGCTGATGCTTCAGAGCGTGTGGCCGATGTTCTGGAAGTGCGTGCGCTCGAACGTCGACTGGCAGTCGAAGCAGCGGTTCGCGAACGGCGTGAGCTGAAGGCGACGGAACTCGATCGGCGAGCCGCAGTGCTCGCAGTGCCCGTAGCTGCCGTCGGCGATGCGCTGGACGGCCGCCTCGATCGCGCGCAGTTCCTGCAGGTCGCGGTCGATCTCGGCGAGGTTGACGTCCACCATCAGGTCCGCGAACGACTCGTCCTCGAGGTCGTGGACTTCGTTCGCGATCTGCTCGTACTGCTCGGAGTCGCTGCGCAAAAGCACCTGGCGTATTTCCTCGCGCAACTGCGCGGAGCGGTCGCGCATGTTCGACCTGAGTTCAGCGAGCTGACCTGCATCGAGGGTGTGGCTCATGCGAAGTTCTCCGGGCGTGATGGCGGCCGGGCTCGCTCGCCCGGCACGCGCCAAGCATTGCCCGCGGTTCCCACGGTACCAATAGGGGAATGGCGCAGAATGAAGCGTGAAATCTGTGCATTCGCCGCGAACCTCCATGCATCGGCGGTGTCATAATCCATAATTGAAGTCGGGGTACCTTATGCGTTGCCGCGGCGGCTTCGCCGGGCGTTCTGGAGGAAATGGAGATGGAGGGTAGCAAGACCACGTCGCGGCGCGGCCGCCAGGGTGGGTCTCAGCATGCGACCGGTGCCGAGCCTGTCAAGGCACCGGCCAAGGCATCGGCCAAGGCACCGGCCAAGGCACCGGCCAAGGCATCGGTCAATACAGGTGCCACGGCGCCGACCAGCGCTTCCGCCAGGCCGAAGGTTACGAAGCCTAAGCCCGTTGTCCGCACGGACGTCGAGACGTCGCTGACCGAGTCCGACAGGTTGCGGATGATCGAGCTCGCGGCGTTCTTCCGTGCCGAACGGCGCGGGTTCGTGCCCGGGTTCGAGGTCGAGGACTGGTTCGCCGCCGAAGCCGAGATTGCGGCGCAGATTCCGGCCACGCCGGCCGCGAAGCCGGCACGCAAGACGCGCAAGCCGGCGAGTTAGGGCTCTCTCAGCCCACGCCCGGCAAGCCGTCCAGGATGGTCACGTAGAACGTGCCCTTGCCTGCGCGCAGCTTTTTCGCCTCAGCGTATTCGGGCGAGTTCCAGAAGGCCCGCGCATCTTCGCGCGACGGGAACCGCGCGATCACGACACTGCGATTCTCGGGCTCGCCCTCGACCACCTCCAGCAGTGGCGCCGGAACGAGCGCAATGTACTGGCCGCGGTACTTGCCGTAGATCGGCGGCAGCGCGGCGCTGTAGGCCTTGAAACCCTCCCGGTCGGTCACGTGTCCCTGCACGAGCAGGTACGCCGGGCGTGCGTCGGCTGTGGATTCGGGCATGGGCTGGGCTCCTCGTGGCTGCTCCGCGGGCCTAGCGTAGAGCATGCGGGCGGGTTGACAAGGGCAGGGCCGCGGCGTACCTAGGGCGTCCGATGGACAACGGGCTCAAGTGCTGGAAATGCGGGGCGTCGCTGGCGGAGTACACGCTGCCGCTGCGTCGTCTCGAGGAGTGTCGTGCGTGCCACGCCGAGCTGCACGCCTGCCGGATGTGCGAGTTCTACGACACGGGCGTCGCGAAGCACTGCCGCGAGACCGTCGCCGAGGAGGTCAAGGACAAGACCGTGGCCAATTTCTGCGACTATTTTCGCCCGTCACAGGCGGCGTACCGGCCGGGCGACCTGTCGGCCACCGACCGTGCGCGGGCCGAACTCGAGGCGCTGTTCGGCCGCAAGCCGTAGCGCCGCATCCCGTTCGATCGCTGCTGAGAGCCGCCCGATGTCAGCCGTCATTCGAGTCGTCGAGGGCAGGCCGCGCGACCTCGGCGGTTTCAGCGTCCGGCGCGTGCTGCCAGCCGGCGGCCTGCAGACCGTCGGCCCGTTCATCTTCTTCGATCACATGGGACCGGCGGTCTTTGCGCCGGGATCCGGAGTCGACGTAAGGCCTCATCCGCACATCGGTCTCGCCACCGTCACCTACCTCTACGCGGGCGAGTTCATGCACCGCGACAGTCTTGGGACGGCGCAGCTGATCCGGCCGGGTGACGTGAACTGGATGGTGGCCGGTCGTGGCATCGTGCACTCCGAGCGGACTCCGCCGGAGGTGCGTCTCGCGGGAGGCGCGCCGATCCACGGCATCCAGACCTGGATCGCGCTGCCGCGGCAGCACGAAGAAGTTGAGCCCGCGTTCGAGCATCATCCTTCGAAGTCCTTGCCGGAGATCCGTTTGCCCGGGGCACTGCTACGATTGGTCGCCGGCACGGCGTTCGGGCAGCGGGCGCCAGCTTCCGTCTTCGCGCCGATGTTCTACCTGGACGCCACTCTCGAGGTCGGCGCGACAGTCGATTTGCCGACGGACTACGGTGAACGGGCGGTCTACGTGGCAGAGGGCGAGATCGAGGTCGAGGGTTCGCGCTACGGTCCGGGTCAGATGGTGGTTTTCGCGGCGGAGACGACGGCCACGATTGTTGCGACGACGCCGTCGCGGGCGATGCTGCTCGGCGGTGCGCCGCTCGACGGCCCGCGCTACCTCTGGTGGAACTTCGTCTCGAGTTCGCGCGAGCGCATCGAACAGGCGAAACACGACTGGACGCACGGCGGCTTCGCGCCAGTTCCCGGCGACGACGAACGCATTCCACTACCGGCGCAGTGACGAGTGGTCAGCGCAGGTCGTTGCCGCAGCCCCGATAGGTTTGGCCGCCGAACTGCACGACGAAGCTGTAGTCGAACGGCGTACCTGCCATGTCGTCCTGGCATGGCTCCCGGGTCACTGTCACGCCGATCTGCACACCGCCTCTCGCTGCGCGATACTCGGCGCCGGAAGCCGCGTCACCCGTCACGGTGGCGCCCTGGAATGCATGGCGCTCCTGTCCGTAGTTCGTGACGAAGACGATCGTGCCTCGTGGGCCGATCTCCAGCACCCAGCCCGGCTCGTTTCCCTGCCCGCGATAGGTGACGCCCCGGGCACGGGCGTCGGCGACGAGTGATCGCGCGCGGTTGTCACGGCATTTCACGATCGCGCTGCCCTTGCGCTCGAACATCGCCGTGGCACCCTTGGTCCAGAACGAAACGCTGCCGTCGTCGTATTTCGCGCCGGACGCGCTCACGACCTGCGGCAGGTGGCGCGGGCCCTCGTGGAGCTCGAGCACGATGGCGCTCTCGCGGAGCAGGTTCTTCATCGTGAGCGACGTACCGTCGTCGCAATCCCAGACGTACGCGAGCAGCACGCCTTCCGGGACATCCTCGACCGACGCAGCGGCCGGTTCGGATTCGGCCTGTCGCGCGGTGGTTGCTGCTGGGGCGGTCGGCTGCGTGGCGGTTGACGTCTCGTCGGTCTTGCGGCTGCAACCGGGAAACGCCGCAGTGCAGGCGAACAGGACGACTCCGACGCGCAGCAGTGTGTTCGAATTCATGCGCTTCTCCTCGCCGACGCGGGAGTCTAGCGCGGCGGCGGTATCAGCAGCGCGACCGGTAGATTTCCGAGTTGAGACTGCGCCAGCTGTTCCAGAGCTGCGCGGCTTCACGCGCCGAGTAGCCTGTCCGCATGCGGTCGTCGAGCTTCTCGCGCTGCTCGCGCAGGCGGCGGCAGCGCGAGTCCCCGGCATCAGGATCGTCGATCTTTGGCTCGGGTCGCGGGCGCGGCAACGTCGCCGCCGGGGCCGCCGCCGGCACCGTCGACGCCGCGCGACCGGGCTGCGGCTCCTGCGCCTGCACCTGCACCTGCAACGAGCGTTCCTCGCTGGTCGGGCCGCAGGGCCGGTCGGAATAGATCACGGGCGCGCGGCTGCGGCAGACGAAGATTGGACGAGTCTTTCGCGGCTGGCTGCCGGCAGGCGGTGGCTCGAGCTGCATGCTGCCACCCCCGCCGGCCGGGTTCACGCCGAAGTCTTCCGCGAGCGATGAGTTCCAGAGTGCGGCGAACGCCGAGCAGCCGACCAGCAGGCAGGCGTTGAACATCATCGCGAGAGTCGGGGGAGCGTTCATGATCTGCCCTCCATGGCTGATGCATGACGATGCTGCGCTCGTTGGCGGACGCAAGCCCCCGCCATTCGACACGCAAACGAGCAGAAATGCCGCGGGCCGCTAGTCGTCCCGGCGGCCTTCGGCGTCGCGCTGGCCGCCGGTCGCTGAGGCCGGAGCGGTTCCAGCCGCGTCGCCGAGCAGCTGGTTCAGTTCGATGAAGTAACCGTCCGGGTCCCAGACGGCGCTGACGCGAACCGGGATCGTGCCGTTGCCGTCGGGCGACGGGTATTGCGTCAGTTGTGGTTCGCTGGCGACGTGCACGCCGGGCGTCGAGCGAACCCTCTCGAAGCGCTGGTCGAGGTCCTGTGCATTGATCACCAGGATCACCTCACCGATGCCGGGACGTGCCTGCACGACGGGCGGCTCCGGGAGCCTCGGCGACTCGTACTCGAGCAGTCCCACGACGCCCACGAACGAGTCATTCGCCCTGAGCAGCGCGAGCCGCATCTTGCGTTCCGTACCCGGCGGATCCTCCGTGCGACCCGGACGAACGATCATCTGGTCGTAGACGAGCTTGAGCCCGAGTGCGTCACGGTAGAACGCCAGCGATCGGTCCACGTCGCGCACGATCAGCGTCGTGCGCCGCACGTCCACCGGGATACGCTCCGCGTCGGGGACCGGCTCGCCACGCGCCGTCAGCACTGCGGTGCCGGCGAGGAGGGCGACGGCCAGGGTCCGCGTCAGCGCGCGTCGCATCACGCGCGTCCGACGTTCGAGTCCGTGGGGGAGTGGAAGTACTGGCTCTCCTCGGAGAATTCCTTGAGCAGCCGCCGCAGCTCCTCGAGGCGACCCTCGGCGGTGCTGATCGGCAGGCAATCTTCGCACCGCGGATCGCCGCAGGGCTGGCGCGTGTAAAGCCAGTACTGCACGGCACCGGCAAGCAAGCCGTCGGCAATGTCCCAGACGTCCGCCTTGTCGTCGTTGTCGGCGATCTGGTTGCCGAGGTCGACGGCCCTGCCGAAGGCCTCGTCGAACGGATGGGAGTCTTGCTGCATTGGATGTGGGTTGGCGGGCGCCCGGCCCTAAAACGGCTGCGGATGATACCAGAACGCGACGGCCGCCGCTCTGGAGAACGGGGCGAAAAACCTTTCAGAACAGTGCCTTACGGCCGACATCAAATGCCGGCCTTGCCGAGTGCGTCGATGACGGCCCTGAGCGCGGTCGCCACGCCAGGGTGCCCCGCCTCGAGCCTTACGGCCGCGCCCTCGAGGGCATCGGCGCGCTCCCCGGGGGCAGGCTGCTGGGCCGGCGTCTCGAGCACGCGCCGGATGTCCTCGAGCAGCGTCTCGAGCATCGCGCGGTCCTCAGGGTCGAGTCGCTGTGCCCGATGCAGTTCTTCGTGCAGTCCGCGCAGTGTGTGTTGCAGTTCGCTCATGGATGTCCCGGTCCTTCGTGCTGACCGTCGCAGTCTAGCAGCGCCGGGCATGCGCGGGCCGTCCGGAAAATCGCCGCTCACGTACAATCGCGCAATCGGCCGCGGGTTGCGGCCCGTCGCAAGGTTCTCGGGAGAAGATTGCATGAACAAGCTGACCTGGATGACTGCCGCCGCCGCCGTCGCGCTGCTGGGCACTGCCTCCGCCCGGGCCGACGTCAAGCCAGCTGCCGAAATCACCGGCTACGTTGGCTATCGGATGGGAGGCGAGTTCGACGTGAACGATGCGACCACCGGCGACGAGAACTCGGTGGACCTGCAGGACAGCGGCAGCTGGGGCGTCGACATCGGGATCTATCGCGACGCCACGTCGTTCTACGAACTCCTGTACAGCCAGCAGTCATCGGATCTCGACTCGGGCGATCCCTCGCTCAAGCGCGCCGACATCAAGGTCGAGTACTTCCAGTTCGGCGGCACGCTGCTGTATCCATACGACGACAACTGGTTCATCCCGTACCTCTCGCTCACGATCGGCGCGACCCGTTTCGACGTCCAGGGCGGCAACTCGCAATCGGACACCCGGTTTTCGGGCAGCCTCGGCGGCGGTGTGCGCATCCCGATCGGCGCGAATTTCGCGGTGACGGCCGGGCTGCGCGGCTACCTGACCGCCGTGGACTCGGACAGCCAGTTCCTGTGCGTCGGCACGGGCGGCAGTGCCAACTGCCTGATTCGATCGTCCGGCAGCGCGTTTTTCCAGGGCGAGGCGCTGATCGGCTTCACGGGCATATTCTGATCGCGGCGCGCGCCGCTCAGACCAGCACGCGCTCGATCCCTCCGTCGTTCGCGCGGCGGACGTAGTCTGAGAGCCAGTTCTCGCCCAGCACGTGCCGGGCGATCTCCACGACGACGTAGTCGGCTTCGGTCGACGCATCGTCGTCGTAGCGGCTGAGCCCCTGCAGGCACGACGGGCAGGACGTCAGTACCTTCACCTTGCCGCCGAAGCCGTCCGCGCGCAGGCGGGCGGCACCCTGTTCCATCTCGCGCTGCTTGCGGAAGCGCACCTGCGTAGCGACATCCGGCCGCGAAATCGCGAACGTGCCTGATTCGCCGCAGCAGCGCTCGTTCTTCTCCACGGGCTGCGAGGCCGTACCGACCAGCGCGTTGACGACCTTGAGCGGATCGTCGGTGCGGATCGGCGAGTGGCAGGGGTCGTGGTACATGTAGCGCACGCCTCCGACACCTTCGAGCCGGATGCCTTTCTCGAGCAGGAATTCGTGGATGTCGATGATGCGGCTGCCCGGGAAGATTTCGCCGAACTGATAATCCTGCAGCTGGTCGTAACAGGTTCCGCAGCTCACCACCACGGTGCGGATGTCGAGGTAGTTGAGCGTGTTGGCCACGCGGTGCAGCAGCACGCGGTTGTCGGTGATGATCTTCCGGGCCGCCTCGAACTGGCCCGAGCCGCGCTGAGGATAGCCGCAGCACAGGTATCCCGGCGGCAGCACGGCCTGCACGCCCGCCTGCCAGAGCATCGCCTGCGTTGCGAGCCCGACCTGCGAGAACAGTCGCTCGGAGCCGCAACCGGGAAAGTAGAAGACCGCTTCCGAGTCGCTGCTGGTACGCGCCGGATCGCGCAGGATCGGCACGTAGTGGCGGTCCTCGATGTCGAGCAGTGCCCGGGCCGTCCGTTTCGGCAGCCCCGCCGGCATCTTCTTGTTTACGAAATGAACCACCTGTTCACGCAGCGGGGGGCGCCCGCCGGTCGTCGCCGGCGGACTCGCCGTCTGCGCGGCACCGAGCGCGCCGAGCATGCTCGCCCCGAGACGCTGCGCCCGGTAGCCCCAGTCGATCATCAACTTGCGTGACAGCTTGATCGTGTCCGGGTCCGTCGTGTTCAGGAACAACATCGACGCCGCGGTACCCGCGTTGAAGCGCTTCTTGCCGAAGCGGCGCAGCAGGTCGCGCATCGCCATCGAGACGTCGCCGAAGTCGATGTCGACGGGGCAGGGCGTCTCGCACTTGTGGCAGACAGTGCAGTGGTCGGCCACGTCCGAGAAGGCGTCCCAGTGCTGCAGCGACACGCCGCGGCGGGTCTGCTCTTCGTAGAGGAATGCCTCGATCAGCAGAGAGACGGCCAGGATCTTGTTGCGCGGCGAGTAGAGCAGGTTGGCGCCCGGCACATGCGTCGCGCAGACCGGCTTGCACTTGCCGCAGCGCAGGCAGTCCTTGATGGCGTCGGAGATCGACGCGATGTCCGACTGCTGCATGATCAGCGACTCGTGACCCAGCAGGTTGAAGCTCGGCGTGTAGGCCCGCGCGAGGTCCGCGCCGGGCTGCAGCTTGCCCTTGTTGAAGCGACCCTCCGGGTCGATACGCTGCTTGTACGCGCGAAACCCGGCAAGCTCCGCCTCATCGAGGTACTCGAGCTTCGTGATGCCGATGCCGTGCTCGCCGGAGATGACGCCGTCGAGTTCACGGGCAATGCGCATGATCCGGCCGACCGCACCGTTGGCCTGCTGCAGCATCACGTAGTCGTCGGAATTGACCGGGATGTTGGTGTGCACGTTGCCGTCGCCCGCGTGCATGTGCATGGCCACGAACAGTCGACTGCGCAGCACCCGGCCGTGGATGTCGTCGAGGTCGTCGACGAGCGGCACGAACGGCCCGCCCGAAAAGATCCGTCGCAGTTCGCGGCGCACTTCGGTTTTCCAGGACACGCGAATCGTACGGTCCTGCAGCAGGTCGAAAATCCTGAAGCCGGGCTCCGCCTCACAGCGCCGGGCGAGATCCTCGCGCAGCGCGCCGAGGCCGACGGTCCCGAGCCTGTCCAGTGACGACGCGACCGGGTCGTCCAGGTGCGCCTGAAGCCACGACCACCGCGCACGGGTTGCGCCGATCAGGTCGAGTGCGAGTTGCGGGCGGTCGCCGAGCACGTCCTCGTGGGGCAGGCGGTCGACGTCTGGATCGCCCACCTTGCCGACGCGCGGCTTCCCGCCGAGATACGCCGCCAGCGCGTCGAGCAGCGACAGCTTGTTTGCCAGCGAGAACTCGATATTGATGCGCTCGATCGCGTCGGTGTACTCGCCGAGTCGTTCGAGCGGGATCACGACGTCCTCGTTGACCTTGAACGCGTTCGTGTGGCGCGCAATGGCGGCCGTACGCGCTCGTTCGCGCCAGAAGGTCTTGCGCGCCTCCGCGCCGACTGCGACAAAGCCCTCGCCGGCGCGCGCGTTGGCGATGCGCACGACTTCCGAGGCGCAGCGGGCGACCGCCGTTGCCTCGTCGCCGACGATGTCGCCCAGCAGCACCATTTTTGGCAGCGTGCCGCGCTTCGATTTCGTCGCGTAGCGGACTGCCTTGAGATAGCGCTCGTCGAGGTGCTCGAGACCGGCCAGCCGAACGCCGCGGGCCGAGCCCTGCGCCTCGAGGTAATCGCGTATCTCGACGATGGCCGGTATCGCTTCGCGCGCCTGGCCGAAGAACTCGAGACACACGGTGCGAACATGCGGCGGCATGCGATGCAGCACCCAGCGCGCGGACGTGATGATGCCGTCGCAGCCTTCCTTCTGGACGCCCGGCAGCCCCCCCAGGAACTTGTCGGTGACGTCCTTGCCGAGGCCTGCCTTGCGGAAGCGTCGTCCCTCGATCTCGAGCGTTTCGGTGCGCAGCACGCGAGCGTGGTCGGGCGCGTCGCGTCCGTTCTTCCAGGTGAGTTCGAAGACGGCGGTGTCGGCCTCGTGGATCTTGCCGAGGTTGTGGCCGATGCGCGTGACTTCGAGCCAGTTGCCGTCGGGATCCACCATGCGCCACCAGGCGAGGTTGTCGAGCGCCGTGCCCCAGAGCACCGCCTTCTTGCCGCCCGCGTTCATGGCGATGTTGCCGCCGACGCACGAGGCGTCGGCCGAGGTCGGATCCACCGCGAACACGAGTCCGGCTTTGTGCGCGGCTTCCTCCACGCGCCGCGTGACGACGCCTGCTCCGGTGTGGACCGTGGCGACGGGTGTCGCCACTCCCGGCAACTGCGTCGCGCCGACCGGTCCGACGTGCTCCAGCTTCTCGGTGTTGATCACTGCGGCGAAAGGCGTGAGCGGCACGGCGCTGCCGGTGTAGCCGGTGCCGCCGCCGCGCGGGATGATCGTGAGCCCGTGTTCGACACATGCGCGGACGAGCCCGGGGATCTCGTCCTCCGCATCCGGCGTGAGCACCACGAACGGAATCTCGACGCGCCAGTCCGTCGCATCCGTCGCGTGGGAGGCCCTGGCAAACGGGTCGAAGCAGACGTTGTCGCCACGCGTGTGGCGCACCAGCGCGCGTCTCGCCTTACGACGCAGCGACTCGATGGTCTCGAACGAGCGCGAGAACTCCAGGACTGCCCGCCGCGCCTCGGCGAGCAGTCGAGCAACCAGCGCGTCCCGCTCGGGGTCCTCTCGATCCCGGCGTCGCTCGATCTCCGCGAGCCGGTGGTTCAACGCCGCGATCAGCAGGCCACGACGCTTCGGGTTGGCCAGCAGGTCTTCCTCGAGGTACGGGTTGCGGTGCACGACCCAGATGTCGCCAAGGACCTCGTAGAGCATCCTCGCAGACCGGCCCGTGCGCCGCTCCGAACGAAGCTGGTCCAGAAGTCGCCAGCCCTCCTGGCCGAGCAGCCTCGTCACGATCTCGCGGTCGGAGAACGACGTGTAGTTGTAGGGAATTTCGCGCAGGCGGGCTGGGAGGGCGTTCACGTTGGTTCGCAGGTCGAGTGGCAACCGGCCGCATTTTGCGTCGGCGCGCCGGTCGCCGGTACTGCGGGTTGCCGTGGGGCTGTGCCGCGCCGCGAGGAAGATTCGTTGATCGCGGCCGCGAAGAAGCAGGCGAAGCGGAAGCAGGCGCCGCTCGATCCCGGATCAGAACTTCCAGCCCAGGTTCATCTGGAAGCCGTCATAGGACGGCGTGCCTTCGGCGTTGTCGAACGACACCCATCTCATCCTGTAAAGGCCGTCCGCGACCAGGAATTCGTTGATGTCATAGCGCAGGCCGAGCCCCAGCTCGTAAGCGAAACCGCTCTCGGTCTTGGTGTCCTGCGTCGACGTGCAGATATACCCGTACCACGGATTCCACCAGCAGCCGACGTCCGGCGGGCCCGTCGCGATGTTGGTATCCACCGAGGACCAGCCGAGGCCGGCGGAAACGAACGGC
>Ga0113563_10001588_pt1 | contig 13104 bp, 12 predicted proteins | sample Mud3Dept3metaG_FD_80117 | JGI IMG/M metagenome (GOLD analysis project Ga0113563, IMG submission 80117) | Freshwater wetland microbial communities from Ohio, USA, analyzing the effect of biotic and abiotic controls - Mud 3 Core 4 Depth 3... | ecosystem: Environmental > Aquatic > Freshwater >...
GCCGAGACGCAGCCGATCGCCGCCACGCCGAGCACCGCCGCCACCCCTTCGATGCCCTTGGCACCGACCACGACCATGGTCAGCGCGGCGACGATGGTGGTGGCGAGGGTGAGGCCGGAGATCGGGTTGTTCGACGAACCGATCATGCCCACCAGGTTGCCGGAGACGGCGGCGAAGAAGAAGCCGGTGACCAGCATCACCAGGGTGGCGAGCAGCGCGGCCGAGAGCTGGTTGGTGAAGTAGAAGTAGAGGGCAACCATCGCCACCGCGATCGCCGCGATGCCGATCAGCACGGTCTTGAAGGGCAGGTCGCGCTCGGTGCGGTCGGTCGCCGCGCCTGCGCCGGCGGCCTTCTTGACGTCGGCGATGCCGCGCCGGATTCCGGCGAGCAGATTCTTGCGCATCTTCCAGAGGGTGTAGCAGGCACCCACCAGCATGCCGCCGACCGCGATCGGCCGGGCGATGAAGCGGTAGAGGTGGCCGGTCAGCTGCGGCCAGTTCTGGACCCCGTCTGCACCGGTGTAGTCGCCGATCATCGACGGCCCGAGGAAGAAGACGAGCAGGGGCACGAGCAGGCCCCAGGCCAGCACGCCGCCCGCGAAATTGAGCGCACCGAGCTCGGGGCCGATGATGTAGCCGACGCCCATATAGGCCGGCGTCGCGGCGGGCGCGGAGATCGTCGTCACTCCGCCCGCGGTGAGCGTCTTGGCCGACGAATCGAGGCCGAGGCGCACGAAGCCGTCCTTGAGCCGGCCGACCCCGACCTCGAAGTCGTTCGAGGCGCGGAAGATGCCGAGCGCATCGAGGAGCTTGATGAAGGCACCGACGCCCATCGCCTTGAACAGCTGGGCCGCGGCCTCGGCGCCGCGCTGGCCCGCCTTGTGGATCTCGGCGGCGGCCACCGACTCGGGGAAGGGCAGCGAGCGGTCCTCGACCATGACCCGGCGCAGGATGGTCACGAACATGATGCCGAGCAGGCCGCCGAGGATCATCAGCGCCGTGGCGGTCAGGTACTCGTCGACCATGTGGTCGGGCTCGAACGTCCAGATCTTGAGGATCACGAAGGCCGGAATGGTGAAGATGGCCCCGGCGGCGACCGACTCGCCGATCGACCCGACCGTGCGCGCGAAGTTCTCCTCGAGCAGGGTGCCCTTGACGAGGCGCAGCACCGCCATGCCGATCACTGCGGCCGGATAGGTCGCGGCGATCGTCATGCCGGCCTTGAGGCCGAGGTAGGCGTTCGCCGCGCCGAGCACCACGCTCATGACCAGGCCCAGGAGGAGCGCCCGCAGCGAGAACTCGAGCATCGTCGAGCTGGCGGGGACGTAAGGTTGATGGGAGCTGTGTTGCGCTTCGGCCATCGCGTCTCCTCCTCGCGGAAGATGCGGTCGGGGTGGGGGTTGCGAGTCGCGCGGCATGGTACGACGGGGCCCGCCGGGGTGCAACCTGCGGCGGCACGGGCGGCGGAGCTCCGTGGTACGATCCGAACGGTCCCGGCGCGTTTCTTGCCCCCGCCACCCGTGCGCCGGACCCGAATTCCCCGCAGTTGACACCGAAGGGAGCCGTACACGATGAACGTCATTGCTTGCGACGAGGTGCGCCGATGAGCCCCTGGTGGCTGCGCCCGCCGGGCGACGAGCCCGAGCCGAGGCCCACCCAGCCGAGCGCTCCGGCGAACGAGCCCGAGCCGCGCGAGCGCCCGGAGCCGCCGTCGATCGCCGACCTGCTCTCCCCCGCCCCCGAATACGCCTCCACCGCCGCGGCCGCGACGGACAACCAGGAGGAGGTCTCCCCGGCCGGCGAGGGGAGCGAGGAAGGCAACGGCGAGGAGGCGCCCCGCCGGCGCCGCCGGCGCCGCCGGCGCCGCGGCGGCCGCGCTGCCGAGGCCGCCGAGGAAGCCGGAGAGAAGAGCCCGCGCGCGCGTCCCGCGGAGGACGACGACGAGGACGAGGACGAGGACGAGGACGACTACGAACGGCTCGCGCGCGAGCTGGTCGAGTCGATGGCGGGCACCGCCGCGCAGCGCCCCACCGCCACGCCCGAGGAGCGCAAGATCGCCATGTTCTGCGATCTCGAGAACGTCGCCCTGGGCGTGCGCGACAGCGAGGTCAAGCGCTTCGACATCAACCTCGTGCTCGAGCGCCTGCTCGAGAAGGGCAAGATCATCGTCAAGCGCGCCTACGCCGACTGGGACCGCTACAGCGAGTTCAAGGTCGCCTTCCACGAGGCAGCGATCGAGCTGATCGACATTCCGCAGCGCCGCTACTCGGGCAAGAACAGCGCCGACATCAAGATGGTCGTCGACGCCATGGACCTCTGCTACGCCAAGGAGCACCTCGACACCTTCGTGGTGCTGTCCGGCGACTCCGACTTCTCGCCGCTCGTCTCCAAACTCAAGGAGAACAACAAGTACGTGATCGGCATCGGGGTCAAGAACTCGAGCTCGAACCTGCTGGTCGACAACTGCGACGAGTTCATCTACTACGAAGACGTCTGGCGCGACCGCGAGAAGGGCCCCGAGCTGACCGGCGTGACCAAGAAGAAGGCCGAGGTCTTCTCGCTGCTGATCGACTCCGTGCTCGCGCTCCAGCGCGAGAACAAGGACGTGCTGTTCGGCTCGCTGATCAAGCAGACGATGCAGCGCAAGAAGCCCTCGTTCAACGAGGGCTACTACGGCTACTCGACGTTCACCGAGCTGCTCCAGGACGCCGAGCGCCACGCCATCCTCAAGCTCAAGAAGGACCAGCGCTCCGGAACCCTGGTGGTGACCGGCTTCGCCAAGCGGCGGTAGCCGCGCCCGGGAGCGGGTCGCCGAGGGCCGGTCCCCGCCAGGGGGCCGGCCCTTCGCTCATCCGGGATGCCGCGAGGGGCTCAGAACCGGAAGCTCACCCCGGCGAGCGCGAAGTGAAAGGTCGAGAAGGTCCGGACCTCGTCGTTGTCCGCGCCGCCCTCGAGCAGCCGGTAGCCGAGGTAGGGCCGCCAGCGCTCGCCCGCGGCGAGCTCCAGGCGCGCCGAGAAGTCGACGGCGCGCCCCTGCGGGGCGGCGAGGGCGTCGAGCTCGAGGTCGAGCGCGAGACGCCCCCCGTCCTCCCAGCGCGCTCCGCCGTAGAGCAGCGGCACCAGGCCGAGATCGTCGCGCGTCGCCGCGCTGTGGCCGTCGCTCAGCCGGATGCTGGCATCGCGCACCTTGGCGGTGAACCCGGCGCGCAGCGACCAGGCGCCGGCGGTCGCGAAGCGCCGGAAGAGAGTGAGGCGGTACGAATCGAACTCGAAGCGCTGGGTGATGGGTACTCCGGCCGCGAACTCGGTGCCGGCGAAGGAGACCGGGTCCGGGGAGACGAACGTCGTGTCGGTCGCCAGCGGCGCGGCGAGGGCGCGCAGCGACCAGCGCACGCCGAAGTCCCAGACGAGCGTCAGACGGCCCGCGGTCGCGGCGGGGGCGTCGCCGAGACGCAGCTCGGTGCCGGAGTCCCCGGGCACGGCGAAGTCGTTGCGCACCTGCCAGACCGGGCCGCCCTCGAGCTCGAGACGAAGATCGGAGCCAGCGACGGCGGGCGCCGCGGCCGAAGCCAGCAGGACCAGGGCCGCGGCGCGAGAGCGCGTGCGCGGTGCGAGCGCGAGCGAGCGGAGAACGTTCACCGATGACCTCCGATAGGGTGAAGAGGGCGCAGGCTCAACGGCCGGGGCCGGAAGCGAGGGTTTCGAGCCGCTCGAGCCCCTCGCGCAGGCGGACGAGCTCGCAGCGCAGCCGCTCGCGGTCATCGCCGGGCTCCCGGCGCGCCTCGTCGCGCTTCGCCTTCTCGAGGTTGTTGATCATCACGGCGACGAACAGGTTGACCACCACGAAAACGGCGACGAAGATGAAGCTCGCGAAGTAGAACCAGGCCCACGGCCGGCCGGGGCGCACCTCCGCGAGCACCTCCGCCCAGCCCTCGAGCGTGAGCACCTGAAACAGCGTCTCCGCGGCGCGGCCGAGGTGGAGCCAGCGCTGCGGATCGGCCTCGCCGAACAGCTTCACGCCGAGCACGCCGTAGACGAACAGCAGCAGCGAGAGCAGCATCAGCACGTGCCCGATCGACGGGATCGAGCGCAGCATCGTGCCCACGATCAGGCGCAGGTCGGGGAGCGCGGACACCAGCCGCGCCACGCGCGCGACACGCGCGAGGCGGGCGAGCGCGGCGAGCGGGCCCGACGCGGGCAGCAGCGAGAGGGCGACGACCAGGAAGTCGAAGACGTTCCACGGGTCGCGGAAGAACGCGCGCGGGCGCCGCCCGTGCGCGCCGAGGCGGATCGCGATCTCGAGCACGAACAGCGCCTGGATCGCGACCGATGCGATCGCGAGCGGCGTCGCGAAGCGCGCCGCGAGCTCCGGAAAGGAGAGCAGAGCGAGCACGGCGGCGCTCGCCAGGATGAGAGCGACCACGGCGTCGTGGAAGCCGCGGCTCGCCGCCAGGCGGCGACACCAGGCCGCGGCGCGCGCGGGCCGGCGGGCGCGTCTCACGCGCGGCGCGCCGCGGAGGGCCGGGAGAGCTCCGGGCGCGCGCTGCCGAGCGCGGCCGCCACCGCGATCGCCTCGGCGAGGTCGGCGACGCTGACCAGGCCGAGAAAGCGGCCGTGGTGGACCACGGCGCCGCACGAACGGTCGGCGGCGGCGAGCCGCTCCTGGGCCTCCTCGAGCGTGAGGGCGGCGTCGAGCTCGGGCACGCTGGTCTCCATCCACTCCGCCACGCGCGGGTCTTCGCCCGGCGCGCGTAGCCGCGCCATCGCCCGCTCGCGCGTCACCACGCCGGCGAGGCGGCCGCCGTCGAGCACGGCGAAGTCCGGCTGGTAGCTGGTGAGCAGGTACTGCAGGACGCGCGAGAGGCGATCGTCGGGCGTCAGCGCGAGCGCGTGGCGGTTGTACGCGTCGGACAGCCGGAGCGTCGCGAGCACGTGGCGGGCGTCGGCGGCAACGCGCTCCTGGCCGGCGGCGAGGAAGACGAAGGCGGCGAGGACGGCGAGCAGGAGGCGACCGCCGAGCAGCGCGGCGAGGCCGCCGACGAGCGCCACGCCCTGGCCGAGACCCGCGGCCCAGCGCGTGCCGCGCTGCCAGCCGAGGCGGGCAGCGAGGGCTGCGCGCAGCACGCGGCCGCCGTCCATCGGGAAGACCGGCAGCAGGTTGAAGGCGACCAGGCTGAGGTTCGCGCCGAGCAGCCAGTGCAGGAACGTGCCGAGGGAGGGACCCTCCGGCGCGGCGCGCAGCAGGCCCGCGGCCTCGGCCGGCAGCGCTGCCGGCGCCAGCCCGAAGATCAGGGCGAGCACCGCGGCGATGACAACGTTGACCGCCGGCCCAGCGACCGCGATCCAGAACTCCTCCGCGGGCCGGCGCGCCGAGCGCGCGAGCAGCGCCACGCCGCCGAGCGGGAAGAGCACGATCTCGCGTGTCGGGATCCCGAAGCGGCGCGCCGCGAGCGCGTGCCCGAGCTCGTGGAGCGCGACGCAGCCGAACAGGGCGAGCATGAGCAGGGCGCCGAACAGGGCGCCCATGCCGCCGTGCGCCGAGCCCCACTGCAGGGCGCCCAGCACGAGGACGAGCGGGAAGGTGAAGTGGAGCTTCAGGTCGATGCCGGCGAGCGCACCGACGTGCCAGGAGTGGCGGAGCATGATCGGGTTCCCCCTGCGTTTCCGCTCAGCGTCCGGCCGCGCCTGCGGGCGGCGCGTTCCGGCCGCGCGTGCGCACGAGCGAGGCGACGATCGCCGCGGCGAGCAGGGCGGCGACGACGCCGAGCGAAACCGCGGCCGGGATCTTGTAGACGTCGACCAGGGCCATCTTCGCGCCGACGAAGACGAGCACCGCGGCCAGCCCGAGCTTCAGGTACTCGAACCGGTGCATGACGCCGGCGAGCAGGAAGTAGAGCGAACGGAGGCCGAGGATGGCGAAGACGTTCGAGGTGTAGACGATGAACGGGTCGGTGGTGATCGCGAAGATCGCCGGGATCGAGTCGACCGCGAAGATCAGGTCGGTGGTCTCGACCAGGACCAGCACGAGGAAGAGCGGCGTGGCGACGCGCGCGCCGTTCTCGCGCACGAAGAACGACTGGCCGTGGTAGCGATCGGTCACCGGCACCAGCCGGCGCACCAGGCGCAGCACCGGGTTCTTGTCGGGCTCGAGGCCGCGCGCCGGCGCGAACGCCATCTTCAGGCCGGTCAGCACCAGGAACGCGCCGAAGACGTAGATGATCCAGTGGAAGCGCGTGAGCAACGCCGAGCCGGCCGCGATGAAGATCGCGCGCATGACCAGGGCGCCGAGGATGCCCCAGAACAGGACGCGGTGCTGGTAGGCGGCGGGCACCGCGAAGTAGCTGAAGATCAGCGCGAAGACGAAGATGTTGTCGACCGAGAGCGATTTCTCGATCAGATAGCCGGTCAGGAACTCGGTCCCCTTCTGGGGGCCGAACCAGTGCCAGACGCCGGCGTTGAAGACGAGCGCGAGCGCGACCCAGACCGCGCTCCAGGCGGCGGCCTCCCGGAAGGAGACCTCGTGGGCCTTGCGGTGGAAGACCCCGAGGTCGAGGGCGAGCATGCCCAGGACGAAGAGGTTGAAGCCGATCCAGAGGGGCAGCGAGGCGGTGTCCATCGTCGGTCTCCCGGCGGGCCGCGGAGCGGGGCGGGCACGCCCCCCGCGGCACTCGCGTGTCGGGGTGGTCTCGCCGGGTTCGATTCCGACTCGGGACGACCGGAGGCCGTGGGCCTCGGACTGACGGTCGGCCCGCCCGGCCGGAGGGCCGGGCGGCTACTCCCCACCTGCGCGCGGGAGCCTGGCGCACCCACCCGTCGCCGGCGTGACGACGGGGTGACGATCCCGTGACGACCCGTTCCGCGCGCTCACCGAAGGGAGGGACCGCCGCGCCGGGCGAGGGCACGCGCCCTGCGGTAACCTAGGCGAACTTCGGATGAGCGAGGGCTCGGGCGGCGAGATCACGCGCGCGCTGGCGGCGCTGCGCAGGGGCGAGGGGGGCGCCATGGAGCGCCTGATGGAGCTCGTCTACCAGGACCTGCGACGCAAGGCCCACTTCCAGCTGCTCGCGCGCGGCGGCACGCTGTCGACCACCGCCCTCGTGCACGAGACCTACCTGCGCCTGGCCGCGGCCAAGCCCGACTGGCAGGACCGCCACCACTTCTTCAACGTCGCCGCCAAGGCGATGCGCCAGATCGTGATCGACTTCGCGCGCGAACGCGCGGCGCTGAAACGCGGCGGCGGCGTGGCCGCGATCGAGCTCGAGGAGGGCATGGCGGCGGTCGAGAGCCCGGCTGAGGAGCTGCTCACCATCGAGGCCGCGCTGCGCCGGCTGGAGGCCGAGGACGGGCGGCTCGCGCGCGTCGTCGAGCTGCGCTTCTTCGGCGGCCTGACCGTCGAGGAGATCGCGGACGTGGTGGGCGTCGATCCGCGCACCGTGAAGCGCGACTGGCAGAAGGCGCGCGTCCTGCTGCGCGGCTACCTGGAGGACCGGAGCCCGGCCTGAGCTGCCGCCGCCGCCGGCGGCGCGCTCACGAGGCCGCGCGGCGCAGGGCTTCCGCCAGGGGCGCGCTCGCGGCCTCGATCTCGTCGACCCCGACCGCGCCCACCGAGAGCCGGAACCAGGCGTTGTCGGGGCGCGTGCCGAAGGCGTGGAAGGGCACGATCGCGAAACCGGCTTCCTCGAGCAGGTAGCGGCGGATGCCGTCGTTGTCGCCGCAGCGCGCGAGCAGGTCGAAGCGCGCCGACAGGTAGAGCGCGCCGGCGGGCGGCAGGTGCGCGACCGGAAGGCCGGCAGCGGCGAGCGCGGAGAGCGTGCGGTCGAGCGCGGCGAGGCGCACGTTGATGCCGTCGCGTACGGTGGCGGCGAGCGCGAGCGCGAGCGGCGGATCGGCGAGCACACCGGCGGTGGCGATCTGCTCCGGCTTGGGCGCCCACGCGCCGACGTGGCCGAGCAGGTCGCGCATGCGCGCAGCGAGGAAGGGCGGCGCCACCGCCCAGCCCACGCGCAGCCCGGTGGCGGCGAACGCCTTGCTGATGCCGTCGACGAACACGGTCCAGGGCGCCACCTCGGGCACGAGCGCGACCGGCGTCGCGTGGGGCGCGTCCGCCGCCGCCACCAGCCAGTAGATCTGGTCGTAGAGCAGGTAGAGGGGCTTGGCGCGCGGGCTGCGCCGCCGGTTCTCGGCCACGACGAGACGGGCGATCGCCTCGAGCGCGCTGGCGCGGAATCCGCTCCCGGCCGGATTCAGCGGACTGTTGAGCGCGAGCAGGGTCGCGCCCGGCAGGTGCGGCGCGAGCTCCTCGGCGGTGGGCAGGAAGCCGTTTTCCGGGCGCGTCTCGACCGCCACCGCGCGCGCGCCGGTCAGGTGCGCGTAGTGGTTGTTGTTCCAGGACGGAACCGGGTAGACGACCGTCTCGCCCGGTTCGAGGATCGCCTGGTAGACGGCCCAGATGACCGGCCGCGCGCCGCCCGCCACGAGCACCGCTTCGAGCGGATAGTCGAGGGCGAGCGTCTGCCGGTAGAACTCGCGCACCGCGTGGCGCAGCTCGGCGACGCCGTCGGCCGGCGGGTAGTTGGTCTGCCCGGCGGCGAGCGCGCGCGCGATGCCGCTCTCGAGCTCGGCGGGGATGCGGAACTGGCGCGCGGAGAAGTCGCCGACCGTGAGGTTGAGCACGGAGCGTCCCTGCTCGTGCAGCGCGCGCACTTCGGCGGCGATGCGCAGGATCTCGGAGCCGACCAGCGAGGTGGCCATGCGGCCCAGACCGTCGTGCGGGGCTGCGGGCGCCGCGAGATCGAGCGGCGCAACGGGAGTCGCGGACATGGCAGCTCCTTGCCGGGGACGAGCCCCGCGGGGAAGGCCGGAGAATATCCGACGCGATTGCGCCTCGCCCGGCACGCCGCTTGCGGATGCCACGCAGCGGCGAAGCGCGGGTGGCCGCGAGCTCTTGACAGCCCGCGCGCACGAGCGTACCGTGGCTTTTGTCGACGGACGAACGAGGAGGAGCGATGACGACGCCACCGGACCACGGAGAGCCCTCGGGGCGCCGCTCTCATGCGCGCACCGAGGGACCCCCGGCGGACCGGACGGGACACTGACCCGATCCGCGCACAACCTCGGCAAGAGGGCGCGGACACCTCGCACGGGGAACCCGAGCGCCGGCCGGTCCGGAACAGTAGCGGGGAGGCGACGAGCCTCCCCGTTTTCTTTTTCCCGGCGCCGTGAGGGCGGCGGTCAGCGCCGGCGATAGACGAACTCGTCGACCTGGGTCTCGCCGCCGCGCGTGCGCTCGAGGATCGCGACGAGCTCCCCGTTCGCGCCCTTCCGATAGCCGAGGCGCGTCGGTCGCTCCGGATCGCGACCGGCGAACAGGATCTCTCCGGGCCGCGCCTCGACCAGGTCGAAGGCGAGCGCGCCGTCGCGCTCCTCGCGCGCCGCGAGACCGGGCCCGAAATGGCGCAGGCGGAGCACGACACCCTGGTCCGAGCTCTCGAGCACGAGCAGCTCGTAGACCACGACGCGCTCGCCGCGCAGCCAGCGGAAGGAGCCCAGCATGGCGCCGGCCGCGGGCTCGAACCAGGCCTCCTCGATGCGGTCGCCGTCCTTCTCGCCGCGCCAGGTACCGACCAGCCAGTCGAGCTCCGCGAGGGCCAGCTGCGGCGGAGGCGGGGAGGCCGGCGGCTCCTCCGGCAGCCCCGGGGGCGGGCCGAGCATCAGAGCGAGGGCGACGGCGAGGGCGAAGCGCTCGGGCAGCATGTCGGCCTCCTGGGCGGGGTGGAGCGCCGAGGATAACCTGTCGCGCGCCGGCTCCGCGGCGCGCGCGGGCGAACCCGGGCGGGGCGACCGGCGTAGACTCTGGATCGAGGCCGCGAGAGCGCAGGGAGAGACCGCGATGACGACCGCCAACCGGGTAGTGGCCCGCTTCAAGGACGGGCGAACCGTCAAAGGCTCGACCGCGGACTTCCTGCCCGCCCGCGAGCTCTTCCACGTCCACACCACGGCCGGCGAGACCGTCCCGGTGCGGCACGCCGATCTCAAGGCGGTCTTCTTCGTGCGCGACCTCGCGGGCAACCCCGCGCACCGCGACAGGAAGGAGTTCGAGGCCGGGCAGGCAGCGCCGGGGCGCAAGATCCGGGTCGTGTTCCAGGACAACGAGGTGCTGGTGGGGACCACCCAGGGCTACCAGCCCGGGCGCCCCGGCTTCTTCATCGTGCCCGCGGATCCGGCCTCGAACATCGAGCGCTGCTTCGTGATCAGCGCGGCGACGCGCGACGTCCAGCTGCTCTGACCCCGGGCGCGCCGCCCGATTGCTAGAATCGCGCCCCGATGCGCGCCACGATCGATCCCGCCAGCTTTCCCGCCGAGCTCGCCGAGGTCGCGGCACGTGTGCGCGCGGGCGAGCGTCTCGGCGAGGCCGAGACCCTGACCTGCCTGACCACCCCGCACGTGCTCCACCTCGGGCGCCTGGCCGACGCGGTGCGCCGGGAGCTCCACGGCGACCGCGTCTTCTTCAACGTCAACCGGCACATCAATCCGACCAACATCTGCGTCTACACCTACAACTGCAAGTTCTGCTCGTTCGCCGCCCTCAAGGACGAGCCGCACGCCTGGCAGATGACGCTCGACGAGGTCTGGCAGAACGCCGCCGACCAGGGCGGCAACGACGTCACCGAGTTCCACATCGTGGGCGGGCTCCATCCCGACCTCGACCTCGCCTGGTACGAGCGGATGCTGGCGGGTCTCAGGGAGCGGTTCCCGAGCGCGCACCTCAAGGCGTTCACGGCGATCGAGATCGGCTGGTTCGCGCGGCGCGAGAAGATCCCGATCCGCGAGGTGCTCGAGCGCCTGACGGCGGCCGGGTTGGGGAGCCTGCCCGGGGGCGGCGCCGAGATCTTCCATCCCGAGGTGCGCGAGGTGATCTGCGACGGCAAGCTCGACGCCGACGAGTGGATCGAGGTCCATCGCGTCGCCCACGGCATGGGCCTGAAGAGCAACTGCACGATGCTCTACGGCCACGTCGAGAGCCCGGCCCACAAGGTGGACCACCTGTTGCGGCTGCGCGCGCTCCAGGACGAGACCGGCGGGTTCAACGCCTTCATCCCGCTCGCCTACCACCCCGAGAACAACTATCTCGGCCTGCGCTGGCACACGACCGGGCTGGACGACCTGCGCCACATCGCGACCGCGCGCCTGGTGCTCGACAACATCCCGCACGTCAAGGCCTACTGGGTGATGATCGGCCCCAAGCTCGCCCAGCTCGCGCTCTCGTTCGGCGCCGACGACCTCGATGGCACGGTGGTGCGCGAGACGATCTACCACATGGCGGGCGCCGAGACGGCGCAGGCCATGGCCATCCCCGAGCTCGAGCGCGTGATCCGCGCCGCCGGCTTCACGCCGGTCGAGCGCGACACCCTCTACAACCCGATCCACCGCGCCGCCTGACGCGGCGTGCTCCGGCGCGACCGCCGGGGTCTGCCGACGGCGGTGTGTTAGCCTCGCTGCGTCCTTCCGGGACTCACGCGTGGCGACGGACTCCCTCCCCTTCCGGTACCTGGCGGTGGACGGCCCGATCGGGGTCGGCAAGACCTCGCTCGTGGACCGGCTGGTGCGCCGCTTCGAGGCCGTCAAGGTGCTCGAGGACGTGGAGAATCCGTTTCTCCCCGACTTCTACCAGGACAAGCCGGGCGCGGCCTTCCAGACCCAGATGTACTTCCTGCTCTCGCGCTTCCGGCAGCAGCAGGGAGTCATCCAGCAGGAGCTCTTCCAGCGCCTGGTAATCGCCGACTACGTCTTCCAGAAGGACCGCATCTTCGCCTACCTGACGCTCGCCGACGACGAGCTCGCCCTCTACGACCGGCTCTACGCCACCCTCGAGCCCGCGATCCCGGTGCCCGACCTGGTCCTCTATCTGACCGCCGACGTCGATACCTGCATGGCGCGCATCCGCAAGCGTGCACGCGGTTTCGAGCGCGAGATCTCGGAGGACTACATGGCCGAGCTGATCGACGCCTACAACCACTACTTCCACTACTACAACCGCTCGCCCCTGCTCGTGGTCGACACCCGCAACCTGAACCTGGTCGGCAAGGGCGGCGATTTCGACCAGCTCATCGAGCAGCTCAAGCGCCCGATCCGCGGCACCGAGTACTTCGCCAGCCGTGGCCGGAGCTGAGGGCGGGCACCGCCGGGAGGGGCGTCCGATGGGCGAGGGTCCGACCGAGTCGCGCGTGCCGCCGCTCGAGGCGCTGATCGAGGTCGACGCCGACGACCGCGTCGTGACCTGGAGCCGGGAGGCGGAGAAGCTGACCGGCTACCGGCGCGCGCTGGCGATCGGCCGCAGCTTCTGCGAGCTGCTCGAGGCGCGCGACCTGTGGGGCAACCGCGCGTGCAACCTCGGCCTCCACGAAGGCGTGCGCCGCAGCGAGGCACTCTCGACCTTCCTGCTCCAGGCGCGCACGGCGGCCGGCGACAGCGTTCGACTGGTGATCGTGCCGGTGGTGCGCACGCGCCGAGATCGCCCCGGACTGGTCCTCGCCTACCGGGTGCGCCTCGACCTCCGCCGGCGGGTCGACCGCCGCACCTCCGCGCTGCCGGCCGAGCTCTTCGCGGCACGCGGCCTGGGCGGCACCCGGGCGGTCTCGCCGCTCTCCCGGCGCGAGGCGGAGGTGTTGCGGCTGCTCGCCGGGGGAGCCTCCACCGCGGGAGTCTCCGAGCGGCTCGGCATCTCGGTGGTCACCGTGCGCAACCACGTGCAGCGCCTGCTCGACCGTCTCGGCGTGCACAGCCGCCTCGAAGCGGTCGCGCTCGCGCGCGGCAACGGCTGGATCGACTGAGGCGCCGACCGGCCGGTGCCGCCTGCTCTTGCCTCAGGGCAGGCTGGCGGCCGCGGCGAGCTCGGCGCGCAACGCCTCGTCGGCGGGTCGGTCGGGCAGCGGCGGCACGTAGAGCGTCGAGCCGAGCGTGATCGGCGCGGTCGCCAGCGCAGCGATGGAGCAGCGATGGAGGAGCGGCTCCGCGATCGGGTAGGGCGACGCCTCGTAGACGACCACCTCGTGGTCCGCGCCGTAGGTCCGGGCGAGGGTCCGCGAGAGGATCTCCACGCCGCGC
>Ga0113563_10001590_pt1 | contig 13099 bp, 10 predicted proteins | sample Mud3Dept3metaG_FD_80117 | JGI IMG/M metagenome (GOLD analysis project Ga0113563, IMG submission 80117) | Freshwater wetland microbial communities from Ohio, USA, analyzing the effect of biotic and abiotic controls - Mud 3 Core 4 Depth 3... | ecosystem: Environmental > Aquatic > Freshwater >...
AATCCTTCAGACCAGCGCCGACCAGGCATTATCCGGCCGGTAAACTCATCAACGATAATAACTTCATTATTCGCGACAATGTAATCAACGTCTTTCTTGAATAATACATGTCCACGCAATGACGCATTCAGATAGTGCATCAGGCGAATATTAGATGCATCATAAAGGCTGGTTCCTTCAGTCATTAAACCATGTTCAAGCATCAAGCGTTCAACGCGCTCATGGCCTGCTTCGGTCAAATATACCTGCCGTGTCTTTTCATCAACAGTATAATCGCCAGGCTGTTCTTCACTTTCCTGTCTGGTCAGAAACGGTATGATTTCATTGGCTTTAATATAGATTTCAGTGCTTTCTTCAGTCGGCCCGGAAATGATCAGCGGTGTTCTTGCCTCATCGATAAGAATAGAATCCACCTCATCAACAATAGCGAAGCTTAAATCGCGCTGGACTTTTTGCTCCAGACTAAAAGCCATGTTGTCACGCAGATAATCAAAACCGAATTCGTTATTGGTACCGTAAGTAATATCTGCTGCATAAGCTTCACGTCTTGGCGCATGTTCCATTTGGCTGATGATGACTCCCGTCGTCATCCCCAGAAAAGCGTAAAGCCTGCCCATCCATTCAGAATCGCGCTTGGCCAGGTAGTCATTCACCGTAACAACATGCACGCCGCGTCCCGGCAAGGCATTCAAATAGGCGGACAAGGTTGCCATCAAGGTTTTACCCTCACCGGTTTTCATTTCAGCAATTTTACCGTCATGAAGTATCATGCCGCCTATCAGCTGCACATCAAAATGACGCATGCCAAAGACTCGCGAAGAGGCCTCTCTGACCGCTGCAAACGCTTCTGGAATCAGATTATCCAGTTTTTCACCTTGTGCCAGACGATCACGAAATTCCTGAGTTTTTGCTTTTAGTGCCTCATCAGATAATTTTTCGTATTCCGAAGCTAAAGCGTTGATCTTCTTGACCAGCTTCTTTTTCCTCTTTACCAGCCTGTCGTTACGGCTCCCTACAACAAATCTAACTAGCTTACCCAGCATGTTCTTTTCCGGTGTGAATTTAGTAAATGATTGAATCAAAACGTTCGATTATATACCGTCTGGTGTTTTAGTTACAGATAAAAACACCCGGTATTTGTATAATTGGCCCCTATTAAAGCAATGTTTAAGCCGTTATTGACTGGCAGCATAAGTGTGGGGTTGAATTTTGTATAATTCAAGCATCAATCGAAAACAAAATTCAGCATTAAGATTTGTCACAGTTGCCACAGATTCACAGATTATAAATAAATTTAATCTGTGAATCTGTGGCAGTTTATATTTTGCGAGTTATCCTATTACCAGATGCCATGACTTTTCTATCCACTTGAGGTTTTATGAACAAACTGAACCGATTAAGAATACTTCTTGTGATACTGGGTGTCTTTGCAATTGACTGCACCCAAGCAGACACCAAGCCGCCAACTCAACAGCAATTACTTGCCCCTGGCTATGGAACTCTGGAATTTACCGCACCGGAACCCGGATCGTACACGTTACCCGTATTGGGTTCAGCCGCTGATGGTAAAGTGCTTGATACGCTAGGCAATGCCTTAACATTGCACAGCTTGATGGGCGATAAAGTTGTCCTGCTCAGTTTTATATATTCAACCTGTAGCGATGTCAATGGCTGCCCGTTAGCGACGGCGGTATTGCATAAAATTAAAAACCGCCTGAAAAAAGAACCGGAACTGGCAGAAAAACTGAGACTGTTAACGTTAAGCTTTAACCCTGAACACGACACACCTGAAATGATGCAACGCTATGGACAGGAGCTACAGGACAAAGGAGTTGAATGGCGTTTTTTAACCACCCAATCCGAACAGGATTTACAACCCATACTGGCGCACTACAAGCAAAACATTCAGAAAGTTTATGATGCTCAGGGTCAATTTACCGGCACTTTTTCGCATATCCTGCGGGTTTATCTTATCGACAAAAACAAACAGCTACGAAACATCTACAGCGTTGCATTTTTACACCCTGACACGCTGATTAACGATATCAAGACCTTGTTACAAGCCGAGCCAAAACAGGCAGCGGCTCATTTTAGCGGGCAAAAAAGTGTTGCCATCCCTGACCTGTATTCTCCGGGTGACAATAAATTGAATTATGAACACAGTGATTATCAAACACACTCTATCGCGTTAACCGACCGAGCAGGACAAGCCGCGAATTTACTCAAAACCGTAAAAAAGCCGCCATTAGGTCTGCCTGCCGTTCCCATGCCGGCAAATAATCCGTTAACCAAAGAAAAAATCAGCTTGGGGCGAAAACTGTTTTATGACCGCCGCTTGTCACTTAATAACACTTTCTCTTGCGCCATGTGCCATGTTCCCGAACAAGGCTTTACCAGCAATGAAATGGCTACAGCCGTAGGCATTGAAGGGCGCACGGTAAGGCGCAATTCGCCCACTTTATACAATATCGCCTATGCCCGGTCGCTGTTTCATGACAGCCGTGAAACGACTCTGGAGCAACAGATATGGGCGCCGTTACTGGCTCACAATGAAATGGCTAATCCTTCCATAGGCTACGTCATCGACAAGATCAACAACAGCGCAGATTACAAGGGCCTGTTTAAGAAGGCATTCGGCAAAGAACCCGGCATGGAAACCATCGGCATGGCGATTGCAAGTTATGAGCGCACACTGAACTCCGCCAATTCAGCCTTTGATCGCTGGTATTACGGAAAAGACAAACAGGCACTGGACGCAAAAGCGCAACATGGTTTTCAGTTGTTTAACGGGAAAGCAAACTGCTCCAGCTGTCACTCCATTACCAGGAAACATGCCTTGTTTACCGACAATAACAACCATAACACCGGTATTGGCTATGCCGAAGCGATGGGTAAAACAGACAAAACCCAACGTGTTCAGGTAGCGCCGGGGGTTTATGTTGATGTTGCCGCTACGCTGATCACAACAGTCGCCGAAACCAAACCCAATGATCTGGGCCGTTATGAAATAACACAAAAACCGGAAGACCGCTGGAAATATAAAACCCCATCGTTACGCAACGTCAGTTTAACCGGACCTTATATGCACAACGGCGTTTTTGCAACGCTACGACAAGTAGTGGAGTTTTATAATCGTGGTGGCATAGCCAATGAAAACCTTGATCCTTTAATCAAGCCATTGAATTTAACCGCGCTGGAAATAGACGATTTAACCGCTTTTTTAGAGTCCCTGACTGGAGATAATGTAAAAGAATTGGTTGCCGATGCGTTTGCTGCACCCATTGGAGACACTGAGTAAACAAAGTTTCATCTATTGTTGCTGTCAGAAAATTAAGACGTATTGAAACGCTTTCCAACTGACATCCATGAATGGATTATTCTTGCATACGCCTCACAGCAAATAGTGCCAGCGCTAAAACCGTCAAACTGGGAATAAATGCCATTAATGGGGGATTCAGGTTATAAATCAATCCTATGTGGCCTACAATTTTGTCGATAATATTAAAGCCCATTCCAATGACAACCCCTATCATCATCCTTCCACCCACACTAATGCCTCGTTTAACACCGATAACAAAGGGCGCAGCTAAAAATAACATCACAAAAGTAACCATAGGATTGACTACGCGCCCCCAAAAAGCCAGCTCAAACACATGGGATTTTTGCTGATTTTTCTTTAAAAAACCGACATAACTGGCCAAGTCATATAACGATAAATTTTCCGGTTTAACTGCAACAATTTTCAATAAATTGGGAGCAATTGATGATTTCCACAACTGTTCTTTTTGCGTACTTGCAAGCATTTGTTGTGTTGAAATTTTTGATTGCTTGATGTTTTTCAGGTTCCATTGCTGTTTACCCAGAAAAACGGCCTGATCTGCGTGCATAACCTTGTGCAAATGTTGTTGATCGTCCAATTTATAAATACTGATATCAGCCAAATTACCGTCATTTACTATTTGCCGGACATTGATAAATTTGTTGCCTTCACGCAGCCAGAGTCCATATTTTGCGTTCACAAGAACCTGCTTATTTTGGGCAGAAACTCTTACCATTTGTGCCATACGCTCGGTTACTGGAGCGACAAATTCACCGACAAGTATTGAAATAATAACTAAAACAGCGCCTGCCAGCATAACCGCTCTAATAATCCCAAAAACAGATAATCCCGCCGCACGCATGGCAATAAGCTCGTGATTATTACCCATCGCGCCCAATATAAACAGACTACCTAATAAGGCTGATGCAGGAACCAGTTCATAAAACACCCTTGGTGAAGTCAGGGCAAGATAATAAAGAATTTGTTTTAAGCCATAACCGCCACCCAAATCCTTCAACTCATCACTAAAGGTAAACAAATTAAATAGAGTCAATAATAATATCAGCGCAATAAAAGAGCCCTTTAGAATTTCTCTGACGATATAGCCTGTTAATACACTCACTTAAGACACCGTCCTTCTAACTTTCATAATAAGCCACTGCCATCCATACAATCTTGCCAATAAAAAACCGCCAATCAACAACAAGAGTACGTTAACGCCTGAGCCGCCCAGCCATGCAGGGATAGTCTCATTCATTACCCAGCTATGACTGACACGAATAAGATTTCCATAACTGAAATAAATTAAAAACCCCACCAGCATATTTCCGTAAATACCACCGCGAGGCGCAATCTGAGCCAAAGGAACCGCAATAAAACTTAACAACAACGCTCCCAAAGGAATAGAAAAACGACGCTGCAATTCAGCAATATTTGATTTCTCGCCCGAGCCCCATAACAAATCAACAGGAAGCGCTTGCTTGTTAAACCTGGCAGCGGACGCTTTTGTTTCTATTCTCACTGCGTATTTAACGAACTGTTCAATCACATAATTTAAGGTTCCAGGCTGTCCTAGTACACGCTCGCCGTTCTCAAAAATAATGTAGCGCCCATCAGGCAAGTCTTTCAAGCGCGCAGCTTCAGCATTAATAATGCTCACGTTTCCAGGCCGTCTGTTTTGCAAAAAAACTTTATGCATCTTTTTATCCGGAGTGATTTTTTCCACATAAAAAACCAGATCACCCTGACTGTATTCACTAAACTTTCCCGCAGCGATACCTCTCAGATCTGAAGATTCCTCGTCTTGCTGCATTAACTTATCAATCCTGGCTTCCGCCCAAGGTGCGGCATACAAAGATAAGCCCACGGCCAGTACACTTAACGGAAAAACCAACAGAAATACAGCTCGATAGATGGTTCCAGATCCGCCTCCCGCTGAAGAAATAGCCGCCATCTCCTGATCCCTGTACATTCTGCCCAGAACCATCAATACTGCCATAAATAGTGCTACAGGCATAAACTCCACACTGGCAACAATCGTTTTCAGTCCCAGGATAGTCAGTAAAGTTTCATTTGATACTTGCCCTTCTATCGCCTCGGCAAGAATCCTGATAAATTGCCGACTGACAATAATAACCACAATCACCGTCAAAACAGACAGCAATGTCTTCAGCACATCCTGGACAATCATTTTATCCAGGACGGTGACCAGTTTACGCCGCCCAATTTTATAGCCTATTGGCCAATCTGCTTCCAAGCTTGTCTCCCCCTCAATCAAAATCAATATTTATGTCTCAATACATTAACCACAAATCGCGGCATATTAAAAATTTTACCACATCAGCAGTGAGTAAAACCCTTTCGGCACTCATAACAACCCTCTAAGAGCATTGACTCGTAATCTGATTCATGGCTTTACACGCGTTGAAACCTGTTTTTAGTCCAACGAAAATAAATGAATAATAGAGTGCAGACGCCCGCATCAGGTTGGGTTACTGCTTTATGCAATCCAACAGTTCACGGATAAACGTTGATAAAAAATCGACTTTGCAGAGATTCAGTAGTAGTTTTTTATATATGTTGCTGTGTCGGCTAGACTGTAAGCGTGACGGCTTTTGCAAACCCCGTCCTGCATGGATATTCCAGCTTGTAAACATTTAGGTACCTTCTTTCCAAGACGACAAATAAGCCTGCTGTTCCGGGCTTAATCTGTCGATACTGATGCCCATAGCCGCCAGCTTCATTGTGGCCACCTGCTGATCAATATCTGTCGGTACCGGGTGCACGATGTTGTCAAGATCAGCACCCTGCTGCCACAGATAGGCAATGCTCAAGGCCTGATTGGCAAAACTCATATCCATGACCGTTGCCGGATGGCCTTCTGCGGCTGCCAGATTGACCAGCCTTCCCTCAGCCAGGAGCCGGATCGTGCGTCCATCTTTAAGCTGATAGGCTTCGACGCTAGTACGCGGACGGTGTTTTTTTACGGACAGTTTTTCCAGTGCCGGAATGTTGATTTCAACATTAAAATGACCGGAATTGGCTATTACGCAGCCATCCTTCATGACCGCAAAATGCGGCTGATCAAGCACATTTTTGTCGCCGGTTGCAGTAATAATAAAATCCGAACAGGCGGCGGCCTCCAGCATCGTCATGACCCGAAAGCCATCCATTGCGGCTTCCAGCGCTCTCAGCGGATCGACTTCAGTGACGACAACATGGGCGCCGTGGCCTTTGGCGCGCATGGCGATACCGCGTCCGCACCAGCCGTAACCGGCAACCGTGAAGGTTTTACCAGCCAGGAGTATGTTGGTAGCACGAATAACCCCATCCAGTGTACTTTGCCCGGTGCCGTAACGGTTATCAAACAGATGTTTGGTCATCGCATCGTTAACGGCAATCACCGGAAATTTGAGTGCCTTATCCGCTGCCATGGCACGCAAGCGGATCACGCCGGTAGTGGTTTCTTCAGTGCCGCCAATAACTTCAGCCAATAAATCGCTGCGGTTTTTATGCAATTCACTGACCAGATCGGCACCATCGTCCATGGTCAGTTGCGGCCGGTGATCCAGGGCTTTTGCGATATGCCGGTAATAGGTGCCGCCATCTTCTCCGCGTATGGCATAAGTGGGAACATTATAATGCTGCACCAGCGCGGCAGCGACATCATCCTGGGTGCTAAGAGGATTGCTGGCGCATAAAACCAGTTCAGCGCCCGCTGCTTTCAAGGTGCGTGCCAGGTTAGCTGTCTCTGTGGTGATATGCAGACAGCCGCTGATTCGCGCACCCGCTAACGGCCGTTCTTTGGCAAAACGATCATGGATTGCTCGCAGCACCGGCATTTCGGTAAGTGCCCACTCGACGCGCTCTCGTCCCTGATCCGCCAGCGAAAGGTCTTTGATGTCATGGTTGTTATTAATCATAGTATTGGCAACGGGTCAGTAGATTAAATCCGGGGTTTAGGATGATCTTTACGGGGAGTTTCTATGTCATGTTCACCCGTGAGCGGTACAAAGCTGACGCCAAGAACCATCTGAGTTTCGACTTCGCCATTTGCCCTTTTTTCTACTACCATCAGTTCCTGATAACTATAAGGGAAACCGACAGGTATAACAAGGCGCGCACCTGTTCTCAATTGATCTATCAAGGGTTGGGGAATATGAGGTGCAGCGGCTGTGACTATAATGCCATCATATGGAGCATGTTCCGTCCAGCCGAAATAGCCGTCATCGTTGCGAACTTCTACATTGTTGTAGCCCAGTTTGTTGAGGCGTTTACGTGCGTTTACAGCCAAATCTTCAATTATTTCAACGGAATAAACCTGTTGCACCAACTGACAGAGGACAGCTGCCTGATAGCCGGAGCCGGTACCGATTTCCAGAATAATATCTGAGGGTTTCGTATCTAATAAGTCGCTCATCAAGGCGACAATATAGGGCTGGGAAATGGTTTGTCCTGAACCGATGGGCGCCGGACCGTTATCGTAAGCACAATAGCGTAAATCCGGAGGCAAAAACTCATGTCGCGGCACTTTTTTCATAGCGGCCATCACTCTGTCATTCAATGAGTTTTTGCCGATGAGATGGCGGGTCAAGTGAACTTCCATTTCAATATCATTCAACATACGTTGCAGATCTTTCATTTGTTATTCTCCGAGAATATTTCACGCTCAAAGCCTGGCGCACCTGACTATCCGGAAGTTCCATTTCAGGATGTTGTGGCGGCACCAGTTAGTTTTCTCTAAAAAACACATTGTAAAACGAAAATTCCAATATAACATTGACTAAATATAAATTGAGGACCAAGGGTGAGACCAATGAAAGCGATGGTATTGAAAAGGCTCTGTAACCTTACAGATAATCGGACGCCGCTGGAGCTTATGGAGCTGCCCGTTCCTGTTCCCGGTGAAAAGGAAATATTGCTGAAAGTTTCAGCATGCGGAGTTTGCCATACCGAGCTGGATGAAATTGAGGGACGCACCCCGCCCCGGCAATTACCGATAGTTCCTGGGCATCAAGTGGTAGGTCGAGTTGAATCCGTCGGCAGTAAAGTAAGCGACATTAAAACAGGAGACCGGGTTGGAGTCGCCTGGATTTTCTCTGCTTGCGGAGCCTGTAAATTCTGTCTGGCGGGCAACGAAAATCTGTGTCAGTCTTTCGAGGCGACAGGTCGAGATGCCAACGGCGGATATGCCCAATATATGACCGTTGCAGAAAGTTTCGCTTATTCAATTCCGAAGGTCTTTTCCGACGCACAAGCCGCTCCTTTGCTTTGTGCCGGTGCAATCGGCTACCGGTCGCTGCGCTTAACGGGGCTAAAAGATGGACAACGTCTGGGCTTGACAGGCTTTGGCGCATCAGGTCATCTGGTTTTGAAGATGGTCAAATACAGGCATCCAAATACCGAAGTTTATGTTTTTGCCCGAAGCGCTGAGGAAAGAGCGTTTGCCAAGGAATTGGGCGCTGTCTGGGCAGGAAATACCACTGAACATGCACCGTATAAACTGGACAGTATCATTGATACGACGCCGGCCTGGGAGCCTATCGTTGAGGCCTTGGCGAACCTGGAATCCGGCGGCAGGCTGCTCATTAATGCAATCCGCAAAGAAGACGACAAGCACAGCCTGCTAAAACTGGATTATCCGGCTCACCTGTGGCTGGAGAAAGAAATAAAAAGCGTTGCCAATATTACCCGTAGGGATGTGAAGGAATTTTTGAGCCTGGCGGCTGAAATGAATCTCAAGCCCGAGATTCAGGTGTTTGCATTGGAGCAGGCAAACGAAGCATTGTTTGAATTGAAGACGGGGAAAATCCGCGGGGCCAAGGTACTAGAAATAGATTAAAGCTAAAAGTCCAGAATTGAACTGGCAATATTAAAACACGTCAGAACCAATCTTGATAACGAATGAATTCAATCGGCCATTGGAAAAACGAACGAGAAGAGCATATTGAAAAGCCCAGAGAAAGTTACCGGAGGAGGCAGTTTTCTTTATTTCTTGGCGCTGGTGTTTCCAGCAGTGCGGGAATGCCGGATTGGAATACATTTTTAAATTTTCTGTTTGTCAATTACCTTGTGCAGGAATTTGATGATGATGTGGATATTGGAGATAATGATATCAGCGAACTTGTTCAGTGATTGAACTCAGTTGACGAACCATCAGCACTTATGGCCGCTAGGCATCCAGGAAAAGGTTCAACCAGGAATGGAGAAGAATCCAAGGTTTCTACATATTTCATTATGCGAAATCTTTACAAACTGCGAAACAGCGATTTACCTACTGACTCGCAATCAATTAAAGCTATGGCAAGTATGTGCATCCCAAGAAGAACTGGAGCAAAAGTAAATACGTAATAACTTATAACTTTGATGATTTGCTCGAAAAGCAATGGGTTAAACGTTTTATAGTACTCCGCTGTATCTATACTGCCAGCGAATCATATGATCCAGATGAACTTCCGGTTTACCATGTTCATGGATGCCTTCAAAAAGCCCGGAAATCGTATGAGCGTTTGGATAGATCGACTTTAGTATTTTCGGTAGAAGGTTATCATCAAATTACTCTGACTCATGTCATTGGTCAAATTTGGTTCAACTTAATTTTCTAAGAGAAAATCACTGCTTAATGGTGGGGTTATCAATATCGGACCCCAACCTGAGAAGGCTGTTGTTATTTCATCCAGAAACATTGAGCAAAGTAAACACTATGCCTTCATGAAGAGACTATCTAACGATGTTTTTGTTATGAATACGACGACACGAAAAATAGCAAGCAAGTAATAACCAATAAAGAAGGCGCTGAAAAGCCCTTAGACAGACATCACGTCCACAATGAGGAGTTTGGAGTCACAATAATTTGGTAAGAATCTTACAACGATATACCCGATATTTTAACAACGGTAAATACACATTAAGCATGGTAAATACAACCGGACTCTCAATCTCTGCGGCTAATTCAATGATCGAATTTCAATTATCAAATCTGAATGACAGAAACGGGTCGCGAACAGACTGTCGCGACCGGCAGCAGTCTGCCATTTAGAAACAGTCGCCATTTTCCAGTGAACTGCTGATCAACCTTGAAAGCGGTCATTCAGCAACCGCCATTGAACCGGCGGGTGCGTCAGGCAAAATGTCGGATTACGCTTCGCTCAGGTTTTTTCGCAAATACTTATAACCCTATAATAGTTCTAAATCGTCAAAGGAAATTTCTATGAGATATTTACGTATAACTTTTTTAGCTTTCATTTTCAGCGTAAGCGCCTGTTCCAGCGTGTACTATAGCGGCCTGGAGAAAATGGGAATACCTAAACGAGATGTCATGGTACATAGGGTTGAAAAAGCACGGGACACACAGGAAGAAACGAAAGAACAATTCAAATCCGCTCTGGATCAGTTTACGGCAGTTGCTAATTTTAAAGGCGGAGATCTTGAAGCAAATTATAACAAGCTAAACAGTGAATATGAGGCCAGTGTTGACAAAGCGAATGAAGTTAAAAAACGCATTAGTGATATTGAAGATGTATCGGAGGCACTATTCAAGGAATGGGAAAATGAAGTAACACAATACAGCAACGTTTCTCTTAAACGCAGCAGTCAAAACAAACTCAATGCAACGAAAGCCCAGTACCGGCAATTGATCGCAGCCATGAAGAACGCTGAATCCAAAATAGAACCCATTCTGGTGGTTTTTAAAGATCAAGTGATGTTTATAAAGCATAATCTCAACGCCCAAGCCATCTCTTCTCTGAAAGGTGAATTGGGGTCAATAAAGTCCGATGTTTCAACTTTGGTTACTGCCATGGAAAAATCAATTAATGAAGCCAACGCTTTTATCAAAAAGATGGAAAAGTAAAAATTAATCCATCTTTCTGATAATTAACAAGGAAACAAAACGACCCATAAGTGGAGAGTATGCGCCTACAGTCCGAAGCACTGACTCTCTGATTAAGCAGGTCAGTTTCAATCAAATATCTTCCTGTTCCGGGCTTTCGGCTTTGAGAAGCTCGGTGATAAGCTCGATTTGAGACGTCATTTGAGCCGTCACAGGAATTTTCCACGCTTTTCCTACGATACGGGATAATAAATTATCCAACCAGAGACGGTTCGATTGTGCTTGTTGAATGATCAATTTGTAGGATTCCTCATCACTAATGATGGCAAAACCTTCAAGCCAAACCTCAATAGTTTCTGATTCACCGACAAGTTGTATTTGTATGTATGCTTTTCGCGCTTCGAGGTCAAAACTAAAATCTGTTAATTCTGCAATGCCTTTAAGCATTATGTTTGCCACCCATAAAATCAAACTATTGGGTGTCCATTTTATTGCTATTTTTATTAAACTTGATTTAAAACTCATTTTTTTAGCCTTCATTCAGCAACAGAGTAAGGTATATAATTTTAACCATTCTTTGCTTGAGTGTATCGCAAATATATAAAAATCCAAGTTTAGGATAATGAACTCACATTGCTGTTAGGGTTATGGAGGTCTTAATGTTTAATGAAGTTTTTTGGCATCAGTAAAATAAATAACAAATCCGCCAAAGAGATTAGCAATGAAATTGGTTACTGAACGATGTCGGGAGTGTTCAATTTGACACAAGTTTTTTCAACTGCATATTCTGGCTCAACTACGAAATAATCCCAGATATCAAGCGAATATCTCTTAATGACCGTTTGCGGCCGAGGTTGTGTCAAAACTTGCAAATAATAAAGATGGTGGGAAATTTAATATTATTTCTCACTGAATATCATGCAACAGTGGTGGACTCTTTTTATAAAGGCTACTTATCCCTCAGTAGAACAAACTTTGCGACAGAACCATTGTGATTGAACTAATGGAGGCTGATATGTCACCATATGCTATTGTGAACCGGCTTGAGACTTATCGCCGGCAAACTGCTCCGGTTAGGACAGCCGCTTACCGTTTCTTGAGTTGCTTCTCCGGGATGGGTCAATTCCGGTTACTCGCTTCCGTAAGTTCGGTTTCCAGGGTGATCTCTCTATTGGTTCGAAGGAAAATGTGATGAAATTCGATATTGGAAGATGGGCTGTGGTTGTTTTCATGAGCTTTCTTATGTTCGGTTGCTCGAGCATACGTGCGAGGACTGAAACCCCCGATAAGGAATGGACAGTCTATCCTGGCATTCAGCGGGATGTAAAAGAGACGGGTGAACTATTCAGCGGCGAGCGTTCGGAAGCGGATTGGATCAAGGGGCTAATAGCAACCATCCTTATTTTCGACCTGCCTTTCTCGGCCGTCTTCGATACGATTGTGGCGCCCTATGATCTGTATCGGATTTACACCCCGAATCACTTCGGAGAAGCCCGAGAATCATCGAGACAGCCCTCAACGCGATAGATAAAAGGTAATCTAATTTAAGAGTACAGCTGGCTAAGGAAGGATTTAAAGCCCAGCATCGGTTTGATGATGTTGATAACTTAATGGATAGGCTACGTACCAACTGATACATACCCAGATAACATCCTGTGAAAATTGCATTCTTTTAATATCGGGCATGTTGTGTTACCACTTCTTTTATAAAGTTGTTTAGCTTAGCCAACCCAACTCCTGCTCGACAAACTTAAGGCGATAAATACTATATTACCCCCTAAATTTGTTATTCTGATGTTCATGCACCATGGTGGCGTTGGTGTAAAAAAAGTAAAGTTCTAGGTCGGATAAAACCGCCTTTATGTGTCTGAATGAGAAAAAAGCCAGGCGTAAATTTAGGCGTACTAATCAAACAACCTGAGTCTAAATCACCCTTAACTCAAACAACT
>Ga0113563_10001591_pt1 | contig 13096 bp, 11 predicted proteins | sample Mud3Dept3metaG_FD_80117 | JGI IMG/M metagenome (GOLD analysis project Ga0113563, IMG submission 80117) | Freshwater wetland microbial communities from Ohio, USA, analyzing the effect of biotic and abiotic controls - Mud 3 Core 4 Depth 3... | ecosystem: Environmental > Aquatic > Freshwater >...
AAGATCGAGCTGCGCGGCGACGACGCGGCACGGAAGATCGTGCCGGGCATGAAAACCGCGACCGAGGAAGACTGGTACACCGAATATCTCGACGCGATATTGTCCATACGCATCGTCGACGGGTTCGACGCGGCCATCGACCACATCACGCGTTATGGTTCACAGCATACCGATGCCATCGTCACCGAAGACCTCACCCGCGCGCGGCGTTTCCTGCGCGAAGTCGATTCGAGTTCGGTAATGGTCAATGCATCGACACGTTTTGCCGACGGTTATGAATACGGCCTCGGCGCCGAGATCGGCATTTCCACCGACAAGCTGCACGCGCGCGGCCCGGTGGGACTCGAAGGACTGACGTCATTGAAATATGTGGTGATTGGCGACGGCCATATCCGCAGCTGATCCGCGCCTGCCCTCGAGTGAAACTCGCAAATATTTGTTTTTAAAAGAGTTTTTATAATGAGCTCAACGGTCGAAGTCAAGGTCCCGGATATCGGCGACTTCAAGAACATCCCGGTCATCGAAGTGCTGGTAAAACCCGGCGACTCGGTCAAGGCCGAAGACGCGCTGGTCACACTGGAATCCGACAAGGCAACCATGGACATCCCCGCGCCAAGCGCCGGCGTGGTGAAAACTGTCAGCCTCAAACCCGGCGACAAGGTGTCGATGGGCACGCTGATCCTGACGCTGGAAACATCCGGAGCCGCGGCGCAACCGGCGGCACCCGCGCCCGCTGCGGCAAAATCCGCAGCACCGGCAGCACCCGCGCCTGCCGCTGCCGCAGCGCCGAAATCCGGCATCAAGGCCGATACCCACGCCGAAGTGGTGGTGCTCGGCGCCGGCCCTGGTGGTTACACCGCCGCCTTCCGCGCCGCCGACCTCGGCAAAAAAGTCGTGCTGATCGAACGTTATCCGACCCTCGGCGGCGTGTGCCTGAACGTCGGCTGCATCCCGTCGAAAGCGCTGCTGCACATGGCCAGGGTCATCACCGAAGCCGAGGAAGCGGGCCATGCCGGCATCACCTTCGGCAAACCGAAAATTGACATCGACAAGCTGCGCGCGTGGAAAGACGGCGTGCTGGGAAAGTTGACGAAAGGGCTCTCGGGCCTGGCCAAACAGCGCAAGGTGCAGGTCATCACCGGCCGCGGCGAATTCGCCTCGCCCAATACCCTCCGGGTTGAAACCGCGGACGGCGTCAAAACCGTCGCCTTCGACAGCTGCATCATCGCTGCCGGCTCGTCGGTCGCGAAAATCCCGGGCTTCCCCTACGACGATCCACGCATCATCGATTCCACCGGCGCGCTGAAACTGGCGGCAGTGCCGAAACGGCTGCTGGTCATCGGCGGCGGCATCATCGGCCTCGAAATGGCCACGGTCTACGACGCGCTCGGCAGCAAAATCACCGTCGTCGAACTGATGGACAGCCTGATCCCCGGCGCTGACAAGGACATCGTGCGCGTGCTCGCCAAACGCATCGAGAAACGCTACGAGAAAATCCTGCTGAAAACGAAAGTGGCTAAAATCGAAACGCAGCAGGACGGGCTCAAGGTCACGTTCGAGGGCCCCAACGGCACCGCCACGGATACGTTCGATGCCGTGCTGATGGCCGTCGGTCGCCGCCCCAACGGTCGCGAGATCAAGGCTGAAGCGGCGGGCGTCACCGTCAACGAGCGCGGCTACATTGCCGTCGACAAACAGCAGCGCACCAGCGTGGCGCATATCTACGCCATCGGCGACATCTGCGGCGAGCCCATGCTCGCGCACAAGGCCACCCACGAAGGAAAGCTGGCCGCGGAAGTCATCGCCGGCCACAAGGCGTTCTTCGATGCACGTACCATCCCGTCGGTGGCTTACACGGATCCGGAAATCGCCTGGATGGGCCTCACCGAAAGCCAGGCCCAGGCGCAGGGTATCGAATACGACAAGGCGGTATTCCCGTGGGCAGCCAGCGGCCGTGCGCTGGCTACCGGCCGTGACGACGGCATGACCAAGGCCCTGTTCGACAAGAAAACCCGGCGCCTGCTCGGTACGGCCATCGTCGGGGTCAACGCCGGCGAGCTGATCGCCGAAGCGGTGCTCGCGCTGGAAATGGGCGCCGACGCCACCGACATCGGCCTGACCATCCATCCCCATCCGACGCTGTCGGAGACGCTGTTCTTTGCGGCGGAGATTGCCGAGGGATCGATTACCGATTTGTACATGCCAAAAAAATAACCGTGGCGTCCGCTGCAGCACCTGCGCGCGCAGGTGACATTCGCCGCGCGCTGCAGATCGCTCCCTGACTGCTTCAATTTTCCGCGAGGAGGCCGAAAATGGGCAACAAGACGGCACGCATGCTGCTCGGACTGGGTGGCTGTGCGACGGCGCTGATGATGCTGATCAGTACTGCACAGGCACAGAAATATCCGGAGCGGCCGGTCCGGCTGGTGGTACCGTATCCGTCGGGCGCCAGTTCCAATGACATTCTTGCCCGGCAGGTGGCACCCAGACTCGCTGACCGGTGGGGTCACAACGTCGTGGTCGACAACCGCTCCGGCGCCAGCGGCAACATCGGGGCGGAACTGGTGGCCCGTTCACCAGCCGACGGTTACACGTTGCTCTACGGTACCGGCGGGCTGTTCTCGATCGGCCCGCATCTCTACACCAAACTCGCCTATGACCCGCAAAAGGATCTCGCACCGGTCGCCCTGATCGCCATCGTGCCTTATCTGCTCGTGATCAATGCCTCGCTGCCGGTGAAGAATCTCGAAGAATTCATCGCCTACGCCAAGGCGCGTCCGGGCAAATTGTCGTTCGCATCTTCGGGTGTGGGCGGCACACCGCATCTGTGCGTGGAAATGCTGAAGATGATGGCCGGCATTGATCTGCTGCATGTGCCGTACAAGGGCGGCGCGCCGGCAGTGGTGGACACCATCGGCGGCCAGACCCAGGCCTACTGCGCGGGACTGGCGGCAACCATGCCCCATGTCCGCTCCGGGAAACTGCGTGCGCTCGGCGTCACCACGCTGAAACGCTCCGCGGGTGCGCCGGAGGTTCCGACACTCGACGAGCAGGGCCTCAAGGGTTTTGACGTCAATTCGTGGGGCGCCATATTTGTGCCGTCGCAGACGCCGAAACGGGTGATTGAATCGCTGCATACGGCCATCGCCGCCGTGATGAACACCGACGCCATGCGCAACATCCTGGTGAAACAAGGCATGGATCCGGTGCTGCTGGGCCCGCAGGCGCTCGCCGCTCACATCAAGGTGGAGTCAGCGAACTGGGCCAAGGTGGTGAGAACCGCGGGCATCACGCTGGAGTAGGTCACGCGACCGATTGCGGGGCCGAAATCAAAGAGGCCCGGCGTCCCTTTGATCTTGCGCCGCTCACTCGGAACATGCCGGCGCCCTCGATGGGCTTGATTTGCACCGTGCGCCACTTGATGGCGCCTTCCGGCGCACCTTTGGCCGCGCCGGAATACTGCAGCGAGAGCGGTCCGCGAACATACCTGCCGTTCTGCATGCTGACTGTGACGTTCCCGTTGAACTTGACAGTCATCACCGCGGCCTTCGCATCGATTTCGCGCGTGTTCCATTTGCCGCCGGCCTTGTGGATGAGCGGCACCGGCACCGAAACGAAACCGACAATGGCCCCGTCTGCAGCGACAGGCGAAAACACCGGGGCCGGGCAAAGCCGGGTTATCAGCGTGGGTATCCCGCCGCCCGCACCGCCGCAATCGCCTGCAATCCGCTTTTCTTCCCACTGGCAAAGGGGTAGTATTTGCGACACTTTTGGACAGCGTGTCCGGAGCCGGAAATTGCCAAATAAAAACAACGAGATGTAGTGACACCGTACGGAGCCCTTTTTGAAGCCGACCGATATCTCGCACCCCGATTACTTCCATAAAGTTGTCGATTGCCAGTGGGCCTGCCCGGCCCACACCCCCGTTCCTGAATACATCCGTTTGATCGCCGCAGGCCGCTACAGCGATGCCTACATGGTCAACTGGAAATCGAATGTCTTCCCCGGCATTCTCGGCCGCACCTGCGATCGCCCGTGCGAACCTGCCTGTCGCCGTGGCCGCGTCGAAGAGGGCAATGTCGAGATCCGCAAACCGACCACGCACGAAGACGGCCCGCGCCCCGAACCGGTCGCCATCTGCCGCCTGAAGCGCGTCGCCGCCGACAACAAGGACGACATCACCCGGCATCTGCCCCAGGCGCCGAAACAGAAAAACGGCAAACGCATCGCCTGCATCGGCGGCGGCCCCGCGTCCCTGACGGTGGCGCGCGATCTCGCACCGTTGGGCTACGACATTACGATCTACGAAGCCGATCCCAAGGCCGGCGGCTTCATGCGCAGCCAGGTGCCGCGTTTCCGCCTGCCGGAAGCCGTCATCGACGAGGAAGTCGGCTACATTACCGGCATCGGCAACATTCAGGTGCGCACCGGGGAACGCGTCGACAGCCTGAAGAAAATTCTCGCCCAGAATTATGACGCCGTGTTCGTCGGCACCGGCGCACCGCGCGGGCGCGACCTCGACGTGCCGGGCCGCGCGGAGGCCGCCAGGAACATCCATATCGGGATCGACTGGCTCGCCAGCGTGTCGTTTGGACACATCGAGAAAATCGGCAGGCGCGTGATCGTGCTGGGCGGCGGCAACACCGCGATGGACTGCTGCCGCTCGGCGAAACGTCTCGGCGGCGAGGACGTGAAAGTCATCGTCCGTTCCGGTTACGAGGAAATGAAAGCGAGCCCGTGGGAGAAGGAAGATGCGACTGAGGAAGGCATCCCGATCCTCAATTACCTCGTGCCCAAGACGGTCAAGGTCGCAGACGGCAGACTCGTCGGCATGAGCTTCGAGAAAGTCAAGGCCGAGTACGACAGCAAGGGCCGGCGCAGCCTGGTGCCGACCGGAGAGCCGGAAAAGTACTTCGAATGTGACGACGTGCTGGTCGCGATCGGCCAGGAGAATGCGTTTCCATGGATCGAACGCGACGCCGGTGTTGATTTTGACAAATGGAACATGCCGGTGGTCGACAAGGTGACTTTCCAGTCGACGAATCCGAAAGTTTTTTTCGGCGGCGACTCGGCATTCGGCCCGAAGAACATCATCTGGGCCGTGGCGCATGGTCACGAGGCCGCGGTGTCGATCGACAAGATGCTCAACGGCGAGGAACTCACGGACCGCCCGTTGCCGGCGGTCACCGTGATTTCCCAGAAAATGGGCATCCACGAATGGAGCTACGACAACGACATCTCCGCCACGCTGCGCCAGAAGGTGCCCTGGCAGGACCAGAAGCTGACGCTGAAGAACATCAAGGTCGAGGTCGAACTGGGTTTTGACGCAAAGGCGGGTTATGCCGAAGCCCAGCGCTGCCTGAACTGCGATGTGCAGACGGTGTTCACGCCCCGGCTGTGCATCGAGTGCGACGCCTGCGTCGACATCTGTCCGATGGACTGCATCACTTTCACGCCGAACGCGGACGAAGCGGCACTGCGCACGCAGCTGACCGCCCCGTCGCTGCACCCGGACCAGGGACTGTACGTGTCGGAGACGCTGCGCATGACCGGCCGCATCATGGCGAAGGACGAGGATGTCTGCCTGCACTGCGGACTGTGCGCCGAGCGCTGCCCGACGGGGGCCTGGGACATGCAGAAATACCTGGTGCAGATGACACACGCCGGCTCCGGCTGCCGCAAACCGCAACGCAAGGCGGCCTAGGGACCGTCCATCATGAAACAGATCACTGCCATCAACGACTTCGTCGTCAAGTTCGCCAACGTCAACGGCTCAGGCTCCGCTTCCGCCAATGAGCTGTTTGCGCGGTCCATCCTGCGCATGGGGGTACCGGTCAGCCCGCGCAATATTTTCCCGTCGAACATCCAGGGGCTGCCCACCTGGTACGAAGTGCGGGTCAATGAAAAGGGCTATCAGGGCCGGCGCGGCGGCGTCGACCTGATGGTCGCGATGAACCCCCAGACCTGGGATAACGACCTCAAGGAAATCGAGTCCGGCGGCTACCTGTTCTACGACAACTCGAAACCGCTGCCGCCCAGCAAATTCCGCAGCGACGTCACGCCGATCGGCATGCCGCTGACCGAAATCTGCAGCACCACCTACAGCGATCCGCGCCAGCGGCAGCTGTTCAAGAACATCATTTATGTCGGCGCGCTGTCGGCATTGCTGGAGCTTGATCCGCAGGAAATCGAAAAGCTTTTCAGCGAGCAGTACAAAGGCAAGGAAGCGCTGCTGCAGTCGAATGTGAAAGCGCTGCATCTCGGGCGCGATTACGCCCTGAAAAACCTGCCCTGCCCGCTGGGCATCCGGCTGCAGCGTGCCAACAACGTCGGCGACAGGATTTTCACCGATGGCAACAGTGCCGCGGCACTGGGGGCCGTCTACGGCGGCGCTTCGGTCTGTGCCTGGTACCCGATCACGCCGTCATCGTCGCTGGCCGAGGCGTTCATGGCGTACTGCAAAAAACTCCGTGTCGATGCGGACTCCGGCAAAAACAAGTACGCGATCATCCAGGGCGAAGACGAGCTTGCCTCGATCGGCATTGCGATCGGTGCCGGCTGGAACGGCGCACGGTCGTTCACCGCGACTTCCGGCCCCGGCATCTCGCTGATGTCGGAATTCATCGGACTCGCCTACTTCGCCGAGATCCCGGTGGTGCTGATCGACGTGCAGCGCGGCGGCCCCTCGACCGGCATGCCGACGCGCACCCAGCAGTCCGACCTGCTCGCCTGCGCTTACGCCTCACACGGCGACACCAAGCATGTGCTGCTGTTCCCGGAAGACCCGACCGAATGCTTCGAGTTGACGGCGCAGGCCTTCGACCTCGCCGAGCGCCTGCAGACGCCGGTATTTGTCATGACCGACCTCGACATCGGCATGAACACCCGGCTGTGCCGACCCTTCGCCTGGGACGACAGCAAGGAATACGATCGCGGCAAGGTGATGACCTATGAGCGACTGGAGGCCGGTGCCGATTTCGGCCGCTACCTCGATGTCGACGGCGACGGCATCCCGTTCCGCACATATCCCGGCACGCATCCGACCAAGGGCGGCTATTTCACCCGCGGCACCACCAAGAACCGCTACGCACAGTATTCCGAAGCCGGTCCCGATTACGTCGACAACATGCAGCGCCTGATGCGCAAGTTCGAGACCGCCAAGTCGCTGGTGCCCCGCCCGCTGCTCTATCCGGCGGAAAAACCGGCACGCTTCGGCGCGATTTTCTACGGCTCGACCAGCCCCGCCATGCAGGAAGCGCTCGACACGCTCGCCGAGAAGGGCATACACGTCAACGCCCTGCGGGTGCGCGGCTTCCCGTTCGCCGACGAGCTCAACGACTTCGTGCGCTCCCACCCGTGGGTGTTCGTCATCGAGCAGAACCGCGACGCGCAACTCAAAACCCTGCTCGTCAACGACGGCAAGATCAACCCGTCGCGGCTGATTTCGTTGCTGCATTACGACGGCACACCGATCACCGCGCGCTTCATCGTCGACCAGATTTCGCAGCACGCCGGCGCGCGCACCGTGGTACCGCTGAAAATTGCGTCGTAGCCTGGAAATTACACCATGACTTATCTCGCCAAACCCAAACTGCACCACCCGTCGCTGGCCAGGAACCAGGCCGGCTATATCCGCCGCGACTACGAAGGCAAGATTTCCACGCTGTGCGCCGGCTGCGGCCACGACTCGATTTCGGCCTCCCTGATCCAGGCCTGCTGGGAACTCGACATCCAGCCGCACCGCGTCGCGAAGCTCTCGGGCATCGGCTGTTCATCAAAGACCCCGGATTATTTTCTCGGCAATTCGCACGGCTTCAACAGCGTCCATGGCCGCATGCCATCGGTGCTGACTGGGGCAAACCTCGCCAACCGCGACCTGCTCTACCTCGGTATCTCCGGCGATGGCGACTCGGCGTCGATCGGCATCGGCCAGTTCATCCACTGCATCCGCCGCGGCGTGAACATGGTCTACATCGTCGAGAACAACGGCGTCTACGGTCTGACCAAGGGCCAGTTTTCGGCGACCGCCACCAAAGGCTCCAAATCCAAGCGCGGCGTGCTCAATCCGGATGAGCCGGTGGACCTGGTCGGCATGGCGTTGCTGCTGCGTGCCACTTTTGTCGCCCGCGCATTCTCCGGCGACAAGAAACAGCTGGTGCCGCTGATCAAGGCCGCGATCCAGCATCCGGGGCCGTCGTTCATCGACGTCATTTCGCCCTGCGTGGCCTTCAACAACCATGAGGGCTCGACCAAATCCTACGATTACGTGCGCCAGCACAATGCCGCAGTCAACCGGCTTGACTTCATCGAAGACCGCGAGGAAATTACCGCCGACTACGCGCCCGGCGATGTCATCAGCATTGCCCAGCACGACGGCTCGTTGCTGCGGCTGCGCAAGGTGGCACACGATTACGATCCGACGGATCGCATCAGGGCGATGAATTATGTGCAGGAACACGCTGCGGCCGGAGAAATCGTCACCGGCCTGCTCTACGTGTCGCCGGAAGCAGCCGACCTGCACCAGTACATCAAGACCGTGGATACACCGCTGAACCAGCTGGGCACGCGCGACCTGTGTCCCGGTTCGGCAGCGCTGGAGAAGATCAACGCGACGCTGCGCTGACCGGCGTCGCCGGTCCATCCGGCACGAAACACCTTGCGCGCTTCGCCCCAACGGCATTGCCTCCAGCCATACAACCGCCCAGCAGCATCACGCTGTAGCTCTTTATAACCTATTGATTTGAATGATATTTTTTTATAGCGCCCGACCAAAACTGTTAGTGTGTGCTTGCACACTTGATATTTGTGCGGCGCAGCATGAGAATCCGCGCTCTCCTCCATCACAAGGCAGGAGGCCGGTATGGATACCGACCCGCGTCTGAAACAGTCCCGCGCTGCACTCACCCTCGCCGCTCTCGGCATCGTCTACGGCGATATCGGTACCAGCCCGCTCTACGCCGTCAAGGAAACGTTTGCTCCCGGCCACGGCATTCCTCTCGAACCGCCGACCATCCTCGGCGGCATTTCCGCGATCCTCTGGGCATTGATGCTGGTGGTGTCGCTGAAATACGTGGTGCTGATCATGCGCGCCCACAACAAGGGCGAAGGCGGCATCATGGCGCTGTTGGCACTGGCCACCTCCGCCTGCAAAGCGCATCCCCGTCAGTACACGGCGATCCTGTTTGCGGGATTGACTGGCGCAGCGCTGTTCTACGGCGACGCGGTGCTGACCACGGCCATTTCGGTGCTATCGGCCGTGGAAGGACTGGAAATCGGCACCACCGCCCTGAAGCCCTACGTGCTGCCGATCGCCGTTGGCGTGCTGATCGTGCTGTTTTCGTTCCAGCGGTACGGCACGGCGCGCGTCGGCACGCTGTTCGGCCCGATTGTCATCCTGTGGTTCATCGCGCTGGGTGCAGCGGGCATACACGGCATCGCGCAGGCGCCCGCGATCCTGCGGGCGCTGAATCCCGCTCACGGCCTGGCGTTTGTGACCGAGCACGGTTTCGCATCCTTCGTCGTGATCGGTGCGGTGCTGCTGGCCTTTACCGGCGCCGAGGCGCTGTACGCCGACATGGGGCACTTCGGCAAGGAAGCCATCCGCATTGCGTGGTTCGGCCTGGTATTCCCCGCACTGGCGCTGAATTACCTTGGCCAGGGCGCGCTGCTGATCCTCAATCCGGAAGCGGTGACCAATCCCTTTTACCTGCTTTACCCGGACTGGGCGCTGTATCCAATGGTGGCGTTGGCCACCGCCGCCACGGTGATTGCGTCCCAGGCAACGATTTCCGGCACCTATTCGCTGACGCGTCAGGCAATCCAGCTTGGCTACCTGCCACGGATGAGCGTGCTGCAAACCTCGGCGAAGGAAATGGGCCAGATCTACATGCCGGCAGTGAACTGGATACTGCTGGTCATCGTGCTCGCCGCGGTCGTCGGGTTCGGCTCATCATCCAGCCTTGCCTCAGCCTACGGCGTCGCCGTCACCGGCACCATGCTGGTCACCACGTTCCTGACGTTTTTCGTGATCCGCTACGTCTGGGGCTATAACCTCGCGTTGTGCCTCGCCGCCACCGGCTTCTTTATCCTGCTCGACCTGGCGTTTTTCTCGTCGAGCCTGCTCAAGGTCGCCAACGGGGGCTGGTTCCCGCTGGTTCTGGGCGCGATGATGTTTGTGCTGATGCTGACCTGGTGGCGCGGCCGGCACGTCCTTGCCGAGCGCCTGCGGACATCAGCGATTCCGGTGCAGGAATTCCTGACATCGCTGTTCCAGTATCCGCCGCACCGCGTGCCGGGCACGGCGGTGTTCATGGTGGCCAACGCCAATGCAGTGCCGCATGCGCTGCTGCACAACCTCGCGCACAACAAGGTGCTGCACGAGCGCGTGGTACTGCTCACTGTCGTCATCGCGGACACACCCTGGGTGCCATTCAACGAACGCGTCGCGGTCGAGGCGCTGGGCAACGGCTGCTGGCGCATCCGTGCACGCTTCGGATTCAAGAACCGCACCGATGTGCCGCAGGCGCTGGCGCTATGCCGGGAACACGGACTCATCTTCGAGATGATGGAAACCTCGTTTTTCCTCAGTCGCGAAACGCTGATTCCGGTGACGGGCAGCGGCATGGCGCTGTGGCGGGAACGTCTGTTCGCAACCATGGCGCGGAACGCCAGCAGCGTCGTCGAATACTTCAACCTGCCGGCCAACCGGGTGATCGAGCTGGGCACACAGATCGAAATTTGACCGGGATCAGCGGCGCACGCCCGGCGTCTCGACCGGCAACCCGCTTGCGCGCCAGGCGAGATATAACTCCAGATCGAGCAACTCGGCCGAACCCGCAGCCGGCATTTCGGCACGCACGCCGAAATAACACGCGCGCAGGCGCCGGTGCAGCGAACCTGCTGACTGCCATTCCAGCCGGTAAATCGGATAGGCATTGCCGTGCCCCTCGCTGATGGTATCGGCCAGCAGCTTGCGGCCCACGTTCTGCTCATGACAGTGCGTGCAAGCGAGGTTCATCTGTCCCTGGCGGCGGTAATAAATTTCCCGGCCACGCGCGAAGTACGGCCGGGCGACGGCATCAACGCTCACTTGCAGCGGCTGGCCGCGCGACTGGTGCGCCACATAGGCGGTCAGCGCCAGCAAGTCCTCGGATTCGTATGCCAGTGGCTCAGCGGCCTGCTGGTCCTTGCGGCAGCGGTTGATGCGACCTTCGAGGTTGAGGAGCTCGGAAGTCGCAGCGTCAACCCCGGGATAACGCGCCGCAACGCCTTTCATGCTGCTCGCAGCATCGCCATGGCAGTTCACACATGACCGGTTGCTGCGCCCGGCGGCAGCGCTCCACAGTTTTCCACCTCGAGCAACCCACAGCATGCCCGGATTGGCAAAATCGTCAAGCTGCAACGCGCGAATGTCGGCGCTAGCGAAAGCGATGCCCGAACGCGGTGCGGGAGCGGCCTTATCGGCCGCAATGGCACTAGGACCTAGCGCCAGGACAGACAGCAGCGCCACTGCGTGGCAGCGGATACCCAACGTCAGTCCGAAACGGTGATCGCTGCGCGTTCACTGCCGCGCTGCCCGGAATCGTCCTCCCAAGCGAACACGAATTCGCCACTGTCAGCAGCAACAACATAGAACTGCAGCAACGGATTCGCGGCAATCCCGGAACCCATCTCGGCACGGAAAACTATAAGGCCGTTATAGCGGCAAACCAGGCTATTGATGACGTTCTTCGGAATACGCCTGCCGAAGTGGTCTGGACGATAACCAGTCTCCATCGGATGCTGGATCGCGATCCTGATCGGGATAATCTCGCCGCGGCGCGCGGCACTCGGCACCTGGATTCGGGACAACATGGTCAGCCGCCCTCCAGACATGCGAGTTCAGTAACCACGACTTTTGCGCCGCCCATCCACCAGCTGCCATCGGAGAATTGCGCCAATGCCAACACTTCCTGTATGTCGGCGAGGCGAATGCGGGTCGCAATCTCGGCACGGCCGGAGTGCGGCCCCAACATGAAACTCGCCACGACCGGCCGCGGGTTGCGCTCGGCCAGCAAGGTAATGCGGCGTACGTGGCTGTCAGTGGTCATCGGACTGTCAACCAGCACGCGCACCGGCACCGAGTGTCCGTTGTCCGCCAGCGGCGGGGTATCCACTGTGACCCGCCCGACATTCACCGGTGCACTGCCGGTCACCTCGCGCAGCAGCGCGGTGCGCTGCGAATCGTCCTGCGCGAAAGTCGACTTCGCGATCAGCGCAGTGCCGGCAAGGGCCGTGCAGGACAGCAAAAAACGGCGACGATTGGACATGAGCGGATTATTTCAGGGTTTGCAGGAATGCGATTACATCTTCGATCTGTCGGGCAGTCAGCACCGGCTTGCCGCGATAGGCCGACGCTACGCGCGTCAACCCTTCGACCCGATAGTAAGACGGCATCACCGTCTCCGGGTTCAATCGCGATTGGTCGACCACCCGCAGGCGCAACTGCGCCGCCGACAGGCGCGAGCCAATACCTGACAGCGGCGGCGCAATGTTACCCATGAACCTGACGCCGGTTTCCGGAACGGCATGGCACAGCAGGCAGTTGGCATCGCGCCCGGCCATGACTTCCCGGCCGCGCGCTGGATCGCCCGGCGGTTCGGTCAGCGGCGCCAGTATCGCATCACCGTCGACGCGATAGGGCGCCAGTCCCGAGGGCGCCGCAACAGCACAACCTGCCATTGCAGCACACATCAGACTCCACCCCGGAAAGCGCACGCCGCCAGCCGCCTCCCGCCGATCAGACCAGCGTCAGCCCCTGCTTGCCGAGCGGCAGGCTGCGAACCGGCTTGCCGGTAGCCGCGTGAATCGCATTCAGGATCGCCGGCACGACGACGCAGATCGTCGGCTCGCCGACACCGCCCCAGAAATCATGGGTCAGCGGCAGCACGACCTCGACCTTGGGCATCTCCGCAATCTTCATCACGCGGAAATTGTGGAAATTGGTCTCGACCACCCGGCCGTTCTCCACAGAAATCTCGCTGTGCAGCGTGGTCATGCCGTAGGCCACCGAGCCCTCGATCTGCGCCGCGGTCTGGTCAGGATTGACAACGTTGCC
>Ga0113563_10001592_pt1 | contig 13096 bp, 10 predicted proteins | sample Mud3Dept3metaG_FD_80117 | JGI IMG/M metagenome (GOLD analysis project Ga0113563, IMG submission 80117) | Freshwater wetland microbial communities from Ohio, USA, analyzing the effect of biotic and abiotic controls - Mud 3 Core 4 Depth 3... | ecosystem: Environmental > Aquatic > Freshwater >...
ACGAACGACGAGCTGTACAGGGTGAACTCGAACCCAAAGATGCGGTAGTGCGTGAAATAATCTCCACTCAGGCGGGCCTGCGGTCTGCGACCATCCACATCGACTCTCAACTCGAGAATCGTTCCCCAGCCGGACGGCTCCGGGCTGCGGTATGTGCCGCTGACGTTTCGGTGGATTACAAACGCAGGGCCACAAACCACGTTCGGGATGCATCCAACGGACCGGGGGATACACTGGTAGAGTGTAGGGCTGCACTGGTAAACCTGGCCCGGGTTACAGATTGATATGTCGGACGCCGGGGCACAGGTCACGCTGCCGGGCACGCACGCACTAGGGGCACATGCAGCCGGGTCATCTCCTCTCGTCACCTTCTTGATCTCAGCCATGAACGATACCTCCTTTCTCAATGTTTGTTGCCCTGGAGCAGGGGGACTGCGGAGCGCAGAGCCCTTCCAGGATTCCTTCGGGACTTCCCCAGGTCCCTGCGTACGGATCGTACGTACAGAGGGGGTCTTTAACCGGCCCATCGACAGGTCTCTGTTGAAGCATCTCCGCAAGCGCCTTACTCATCGGCGGGCAGTCACGACACGCATACCGATACTCACAGTCGCGGCACACAGGTACCCGGTCCTTGCTCAAACCCCAGGCAGACTGGGTGTTGTAACCCTCGATGATCTCTTCCAGACTTTGAGAGAGGGTGTTACCGAGAACCCGGGTCCGCTCCATGATGCACGGATAGACATCGCCACGGGCGCTCACACAGATCTCGCCGTCAAGACAGCAGTGACTGCCGAGCGCCTTCTGGAACATGTCTCGGCGAACGTTCGGAAAATCAGGGGCTGTCCGCATGCGGCGTCTTACGAGATCTGTTGTAAGAAGGGCCGCCTGTCCGTCGCGGCCGCATCGTGTACAACGGACGATATCACTCGTGACGAAGACATTGCCCAGTTTTTCTCTCACCCACTCCAGGGTCTTCGTCTCGGTGTGGGCATTGATGCTGGTCACGACGACCCCGATCCTGAACAATACCCCCCGCTCACGCAAGCGTCCAAGATTTTCTACAGTCCGGTCGAAGCTCCCCGGGCAGCCCGTTATGCTGTCGTGCACCCTGGCGTCACAGGAATAGAGCGACACGGCTACCTGGGCACCATGCTTTGCAAAGAGGTCCAGGTGCGCGTCCGTCAGGAGCGTCCCGTTCGTGAAGACTTCTATGACTTCGAATGAGGCATCTCTTGCGGTGGAGATCAGTTCGGCCAAATGAGCGCTCCCATAGAGCAGGGGTTCTCCGCCAATGAATTGGATCCATCGGGCACCCAGGTGAGCGGCTTCGCGTATTAACTCTTTGAAACGGGCGTGGCTCAATTCGCCCTTGCGGCGAAGAGCGGGCGAAGCGTCTGCATAACAGTGAACGCAGCGTAGGTTGCACCTTTCTGTCAGCTCAACCCAGACCTTACTCAATCTTTTTGGCGGCAAGGAAACCTGCTTTCGGCTCGATTGACCGCGCTGAGGACTCATCTCACCCAGGCCCAGATCTTGAAGCTGCTGCACGAATGCAGCGACTTCGTCTGCGCTTTGCACGCACCTCGCCCGAGAAAAGATCTCCTCGACCGTCAACCCTTCTCCTGATAATTCCAGTATCTCGCGCCCTGCCTCGTCTACAGAGAAGACATTGCCGGTCGTGAGGTGATAGATGGCGCACCGCCGCGCACCATTGACTAGTATACTGTCTGCATGAAGTGCGAAGTAAGGAACGCTCATCATCTCTTTCGCTGTTACTGCTTTTCCGTTTGGGCGCTTGAGCCACGATTACAACACGGTACGCCCCTGAAGGAAGATCGTTTACGATCGAGGGTGCGGTAGACCTTGCACTCTCCCTGTGCCGACGTGGTCTATAATTAGACTTGTAGTAACAGAATCGATAGTTGTCAAGGCGCGGGCCCACAATATCGCCTTCGCTGGCGTCTGTCTGGAAGGGATGAAAAAACCCGTTACATGACTTATAATTGAGCATCGCGTGCAAACCGTCTCATTGATTACTCAGGCACGCATTAAGGAATTTCTAAATGTATCGTATTGCTCTCAAGATGCTCATTGGCGACCGGGGCAAGTACCTGGGCATCATCATGGGTCTGACCTTTGCGTCGCTCCTCATCACGCAGCAGTCGTCCATCTTTACCGGGCTGATGACGCGCACATTCGGTTTCATCACTGATTCGGCCCTGCCGGACATCTGGGTCATGGACCCGAAGGTTCAGTTCATCGACGACATCAAGCCAATGCAGGATACAGAACTCTTCCGCGTCCGTGGCGTGGAGGGAGTCGAGTGGGCGGTTCCGCTCTATAAGGGACTCCTGAAGGCCCGACTGGCTGACGGCAACTTCCAGATCTGCAACGTCCTGGGCCTCGATGACGCAACGCTTATCGGGGGGCCCCCGCGCATGCTCGAAGGCAGTCTGACCGATCTGCGCAGACAGGACGCCATCATCGTAAACGATGTGGGGGCGAGAACACGTCTTGCCAAGCGTCCAACGGAGCCGGGAGGCAAGTCTGTGCCGCTACAGATAGGTGACACGCTGGAGATCAACGACAACCGCGCAGTGGTCGTGGGCATCTGCAATGTCTCCCGGACGTTCCAGTCTCAACCGGTCATCTACACGACCTATAGTCGCGCCTTGAAGTTCGCGCCGCGGGAACGAAAGCTACTTTCATTTATCCTGGTTAAGGCGAAGGCTGGGCAGGATCTAAAGGCCTTGGCTGGACGCATCAGAGAAGACACGGAGCTTGCTGCATACACTGCAGCTCAATTCAAGGAGGTCACATACCGTTATTACCTGAAGTATACGGGCATACCCATCAATTTCGGCATCGCTGTCGGACTGGGATTTCTTATCGGCACCGCGATCGCGGGGCAGACATTCTACAACTTTACCCTTGAGAACATGCGCTATTTCGGCACTCTCAAGGCAATGGGTGCAACAAATGGGGTTCTTCTGCGCATGATCCTTTTACAAGCTCTTCTCGTGGGAGCACTTGGTTATGGACTTGGTGTTGGCGGAGCTTCTCTCTTCGGGTACCTCCTGGGCGGAACAGAGCTCGCCTTTCGCCTGACAAAGGAGCTCTTGTTCATCTCTGCTGGTGCAATCGTCCTGATTATCATCTTTTCAGCTTTCATCAGCATTCGCAAAGTCATGCGCCTGGAACCGGCCATAGTATTCAAAGCGTAGGACCGATGCCGACGAATGGAATAGCCGTTTATTGCCGGGGAGTCACCAAGACATACGTGACAGGGTCGACTAGAGTCCAGGCCCTGCGTGGCATCGACCTGGACGTGCACAGTGGAGAACTGCTCATGCTCGTAGGTCCGAGTGGCTGCGGCAAGACAACACTCATCTCCGTGATTGCCGGCATCCTAGATCATGACGAGGGAGACTGCCGCGTCTTTGAGCAAGACTTTCGGATCATGGGGCAGTATGGCAAGACCAGGTATCGCGGCGAAAACGTGGGCTTCGTGTTTCAAGCCTACAACCTGATTCCGACCCTAACCTCACGAGAGAATGTGGCTGTGCCTCTGCTCATCCTGGGTAAACCCCGCAGAGAGGCCCAGGCTATGGCTGGTGAGATGCTGGACCGTGTGGGTTTGAGTGACAAACTGAATGCTCTTCCCGGCGCTCTTTCCGGGGGACAACAGCAGCGCGTTGCAATCGCCCGGGCTTTGGTCCACAGTCCCCGGTTGATAGTCTGTGACGAACCCACAAGCGCACTCGACCACGAGACCGGCAGACTGGTCATGGAGGTCCTTCGGCAGACGGCACTTACAGAGGATAGAGCCCTTATTATCGTGACGCACGACAACCGCATCTTCAACTTTGCAGATCGCATCGCCCGCATGGATGACGGACAAATCGTGCTGGTCGAGCCCCAGGTAGCACATGCGTAAGGAGGAGTAATGATACGCAAGTATGTCCTTCCACTTTTTTCAATCGCCGGACTCTGTTTTGCGATCTGGATGGTCATGCAGGGATCCAAGCCGGTCATCCCGGCCCAGGCCGTGGCTGAGCCGCCCCGTCCCCCGTTCGTCAACAAGGTTTCGGGGTCGGGCATTGTGGAGGCGAGCGGCCGAAACATATCGATTGGCAGCCACGTTTCGGGCATTGTAGCGCGTGTTGATGTTCGTGTGGGCCAACGGGTCAAGATTGGCGATCCGCTCTTTTCACTTGACGACCGTAAGCAGCGGGCAGACCTCGCTGTGCGGGAGGCAGCCGTGTTCGAAGCTGAGGCTTCCCTGCGAGACCTTCAAGCCCAACTGCAGATTGCTGAGAACGTCAAAGACCCGCGCGCGATCAGCGTTGACGATCTGAACAAGCGGCGGTTCGCCGTCCAGACTGCCGAGGCCCGTCTGGCCAGTACGCGGGCCGAAGCCGGTGCTGCCCGGGTGGAAATCGACCGCCTTACGGTGCGGGCGCCGGTTAATAGCGAGATCCTCCAGATAAATATCCGTCCTGGCGAGTTCGCCCCCAGCGGCGCCGCGCTCCAGCCCCTCATCCTCCTCGGCAATATGGACAGGCTCCATGTCCGGGTCGACATAGACGAGAACGACGCCTGGCGGTTTCGCAAGGAGGCTTCGGCCATCGCCTATATCCGGGGAAACGCACAGTTCAAGACAGACCTGCGGTTCGAATACGTGGAGCGTTACGTCGTTCCGAAGCGCTCTCTCACCGGAGAGAGTACGGAGCGTGTCGACACCCGCGTCATGCAGGTGGTTTACAGCTTTGAGCCAGGAACCCTGCCGATTCAACCAGGACAACTCATGGATGTGTACATCGATGACCGCGCGCAACGTCCTGCGGCAGCGACCAGCCCGGCGCCGGCAAGAGGAAAGGGTGGTGGGAAATGAAAACGTGGATTGCCTGCTTCAGCGCGGCGCTCTTCGCGCTTGCCGGGTGCGCTGCAGTCGGTCCTGACTATGTGCAGAAGGACGCTCGCGCACCAGAAGGCTACAGCGCGCTGGAAACCGGAATCTCAACGAGCAACCCCGTGCAAGCGGAACTTCTTCGCTCATGGTGGACGACGTTCCAGGACCCGGTACTCGATGGGCTCATGAGAGAGGCGCTTGCGGGCAACCTTGACCTCCGGATCGCGAGAGCGAGGGTTCAGCAGGCACGGGCCCTGAGCCGGGTGAGTTCTTCTGGCCTTCTTCCGGAGGGTGGGGTTAGCGGTCGTTACGACAGGCTCCGCCGGTCTGAGTCGGGTGCCGAGGCAGTTGGCGGGTCAGGAGGTCGTACCACGGACTTTTACCTGGCCGGCTTCGATGCTGCCTGGGAGATTGACATATTTGGGGGCGTGCGGCGCGAAATAGAGGCTGCTGATGCGGACCTGACCGCATCGCACGAAGCCCTCAACGACACCCTCGTTACCCTGCAGGGGGAAGTCGCCCGTAACTACCTGCAGCTCCGCGGTATTCAGTTTCGCCTGGACATCGCGAGGCAGGAAGTGCGCGCGAGGCACGACAACGTCGCCGTCACTGAGGCTCGCGCGAAGGCGGGACTCGTGAGCGAGCTCGATGCGGCAAGGGCACGGGGCGAATTGGCCACTGCTCAGGCTCGGATTCCCTTCCTTGAACGTTCCCTCATGGCCGCGACGTATCGCCTCGGTGTACTCCTGGGACAGGAGCCGGAGAGCCTGCAGGCGGAATTCAGGGACCCGCCGCAGCTGCCGACAGTCCCTGCGAACCTTCCTGCCGGTCTCCCCTCGGAACTCTTGCGCAGGCGTCCTGACATCCGCAGGGCGGAGCGTGAGGTCGCGGCAGCTACGGCACGCATTGGAGTTTCCACGGCAGAGCTTTTTCCAAAATTCTCGCTGACGGGCTCATTCGGCTTCTCATCCAACCGGTTCGATGAGCTCTTCCGCGACCGGAACAACTTCTGGTCGATCGGGCCCACTATCAGCTGGCCCATACTCAACGTACGTCGCATCCTCGCCGGAATCGAGGTCTCCGAGGCAATACAGCAGGAGGCTCTTGCCCGTTACGAAAAGACCGTACTGCTCTCTCTGGAAGAGGTAGAAAACGCTTTGGTGGCCCTGTCGCGCGAGAAGCAGCGCATGGATGCCCTCGCCGACTCAGTGAGGGAAAACGACCTGGCGGTGCAACTGGCCATGGATCGATACCTCGCCGGCTTGCAGAGCTTCCTCGCTGTGACTGATGCGCAGGCCGCACTTTACGCTGCGGAGGACCAACTTGCCCAGAGCAGAGAGAATCGGGCGCTGGCCTTTGTCGCACTGTACAAGGCTTTAGGCGGAGGCTGGTTGGAGCAGAACGTCGCAGAGAATGCATCAAGATAAGCACTTGCGTTAGGCAAGACATGCAAGACATGGAGGAGCATATGGGCTGCCAGCTAGGTGAGAGAGCACCCGATTTCAAGGCGGAGGCCTGGTATCAGGGCACGAGTCAGGAGATCGCGCTTTCCCGGTACCAGGGGCAATGGGTGGTGCTGATCTTTTACCCGGGAGACTTCACCTTCGTCTGACCCACAGAAATGGCGGCAGTTGCCGTCAAATATCCAGCGTTCCGGGAACTACGTGCGGAAGTGCTGGCTGTGAGCGTGGACACAGTCGCAACTCACAAGGACTGGCAGGAACAAGAACTCTCGAAAATGGTGGAAGGGGGAGCCCGCTTTCCTATGCTTGCAGATGCAGGGGGAAGAATAGGCTCGCTGTTCGGGGTACACGACAGAGAGGCGGGTGTCAACATGCGCGCCCATTTTCTGATCGACCCGCAGGGTATGATCCAGGCCATGGAGGTTGTGGCAGCGCCTATCGGCAGAAACGTAGCGGAGATCCTTCGGCAGTTGCGTGCACTCGCGCATTACCGGTCCACCGGCAGGTACATGCCGTGCGGCTGGGAACCGGGCAAACCGGCTCTGAGCATGGAAGGGGACAGCCCTGCCTCCTCGGGGAAGGTCTGGGAAATCTGGAAACCAAGCAGTGCATTCTGATGGGTCACTCTATGGCACGGAACGGAAACGATTTTCTATTGAAATAGCCCGAGAAGTGTTACAATCAATTCACAGCAACAGCTACAGGCAACAACTCAAGGGTGCCATGAGATCAAAGAACCGGCACAGCCTGTTTCTCATTACAGTCCTTCTAGTCTGGATCTGTTTTCCTGCGCTTCTCCGGGGCGCGACTTCACCCGTGCATCTTCCCGTCTCACTCGACTACTCTTTCATTCGGTCCGTATTTGTCAACCAGGTCTTCACCCAGCCCGGCGAACGGGCCATGCCGCTCAATGCAGGCAACGGCTGCGCCCGGATCGAGCTCTGGCAGCCTGCAGTCGGGCCTGATAAGAATCTGCTCAAGCTGGCAAGCAATATCAAGGTCAGTGCTGGCCTCCCGCTCGGCAACACCTGCGTTAAAATGGGAGAGTGGGAAGGATACATCGAACTCCTGCAGCGGATCTTCCTGGATGAAAAGAGCATGCAACTCGGGTTTGAAACAGTTGATTTTCGTGCATTCAACCAGCAGCGACAGCGCACCAGTGTTGACAGACTCATCTCCGATATGATCAGAACGTATCTCAACCCCCATCTCAACCAGGTGAGACTTGATCTCGCCAAGCCGGTTTCGGGCATTCAGACCATCGTGCCGCTTTTCTTCGCCGACCAGGAACGCTCGCGCGTCACTTCGTGCGTGGGAACGTTGAAGCCGAGCAGGCTCAATATAGGGGCCAACGCGATTGAGCTTGACCTGACAATGGACATGGACTCAGCCGCCGCCCCACCCGGGTCAGGGCGCGCGCCATTACCCCAACAGGAGATCACGCGGCTGGTGCGGGCGTGGGAAGACTGGGACGCCTTTGCCGTGCACCAGATCGGGGCCATCATGGGGCAACTGGTGACGGAAGAGGAGAGAGACGGCATCCTCGAGACCCTTTTAGGCACGCGCCATGACTTCGTCGAGGCGTTTGCCCAAGGCCTACTTGATCCCTCGCTGCTCGGCCGACAATTCACGCAAACATGGCAGGCTCTTTCGCCTATCCTGAAAAAACACCTTACAACCGGGCCGACTCGATCCCTCTTGAACTACCTCACCTTCTTCATCGCGTCAGACATCCTGGCCGCCATCGACAGGACAGGGTCGACCACGGGCCTCAACGTCAACAGGGACGCACTTCTCAGGCTTGCGCGGCTTCTGAGCCCGACAGACGCTGAACCGACATTAAGCTATTCGTACGCGGTACAGCCTGATCTGCGGAACTTCTTGGGCCTTGGGGCAGCGCTCAACGAGTCGGGACCTGCTTTCGACAGTTTCGAGATCGAACTCCCGGAGGAGACAAAGACCGGTACGCTGCCGGGAAGCAGAAAATCCTGGTCTAGCTTCCTACTCCCGTTGGCGTATGCAGCGAATCAACCATCCGACAAAACCCAGTCGATCCAGCAGTGGGTTATGCCCAAGGGGGATATAAACCCGTACCTGAACCGGCTCAAGGTAGCGCTCGACCAGGCTGCTCTGCAGGTCATTGCAAAATCAAAGCTGGAACCGAGCTATCAGCCGTTCTACCGGCAGATGGTGCTCGCCACCGCATGGCAGGAGACGTGCTGGAGACAGTTCGTTAGATCAGGCAGCACGGTGCGCTGCATTGTCTCTTACAACCAGACGTCTGTCGGAGTGATGCAGATCAACGAACGGGTCTGGAGGGGAATCTACCGGCCCGAGAGCCTACGCTGGGATGCCAACTACAATATGCGCGCGGGATGTGAAGTACTTGATACGTATTTGCGCAAATACGCGCTGAAGCGCCAGGCAGGACGGGAGCTCGATCACGACACGCTTGCGCGAACCCTCTATGCCATGTACAACGGTGGTCCGGGCCAGTTCCAGAAATTTCTGACACGCAACAAGAACAAGTCGTTCTCAAAAATCGACCAGCTCTTCTGGGAAAAATGGCAATGGGCAAGCACCAACCAGATGGACAAGATATCCATCTGCCTCATCGGAAGGTAAGGCCGGTTCCGGCAGCAGCGTCCAGTCGCAGATCGAGTTCATTCGCTTCTCTCCAGTCTATCCCGTACCTGTCGAGCAGCTCGTTGATGACATCCCAGCCGAACCATTCCAGAGGGATGTCAGACGCCGACAGTACCTTTCCCTCGCTCCAGTCCCCGCATCGTACCAGGAGTTCAAGAAAAAAGAGAAGCGATGAAGCGACCTGGAACTGTACTCCGTTGATGCCCCACTTCTTCTGAGTGGCGGCATGATCAGTCTCCCAGGCGAGCGTGGATTGCTTCCGGCTTGCCGTATCGATCACCTTTACGGCTAACGTGTCAGTGCCAAAGACCCGGGTGTCATCGTCGGGAATTATGAAAGCGCCATGCGCCAGATCAGCGTCACTTCTCAAGACATCCATAACAGTGTCGTGGAACGTATATGCAAAGAAGGAGTTCTCCACGGTGATGCTGTTGATGTGCCGCACATTCCAGAGTTCTTCGTGGCCAACAAGACGTGCGTCGTAGACCCGGTCCCCCCATTGTGCTTTGGTCTGCAGCGTCGGAGGCTGTTCGCACTCAACGGCCTGTGATGCCCTCACAGAAAACGTGGGCGTTAACATTACCTCGTCTATGAGCGTGTCGGGTGACCAGCTCACGCCGACCCGTCCGCCGTCCAGTTGCGCATGGAACTGATCATTTTCGAAAAAAAGGATGTCAAGGCACGCGCCCTTGTCAAACGTTTCCTGAATTATTTTTCTCGCTACGACCTCAACCATCCCCGGATTCACGCCGCAGCATGTAAAGTGTGGCTCTGCGTTGCGGGTAGGCTTGAACGTGTGGGGCATGAGCCGGCTGTACCGGTGTTCGTCCGCGCCGTAGAGTGTGCTGCACGAGGTATCGATGTACGCGCCGTCGTAATACGACACCTTCTGCCGGATCCGATAGGTATCAGTCAGGGAGCAGAGATTGACAAAGAGAAAACTTCCTGCATGCCTGCGCAAAACATTCGCCAGGAACGAGAGGTCCTCTATGTCTCCTCGCAGGAACATGGCATCTGCCGACTCGTAAGGCTCCATGCCCTTTCGATCAAGAACGACAACCTGGTTAAATGTATTGATGTAGGAGCCGCCAAGCAGAAAGAAGGCTCGCCCTATGCTGCCGTACCCACCCAGGATGAGCGTGCGGTACTGTCGCGTCTGATTCACGGTGTCACATCGGTAAGTTGGGCGTAATAGGCTGAGCGTCCCCAGAGGTCCTGCATCGTGATCGAATGCTGGGTCAGCCCCTTTTCGATCTCTCCGATGTAGTCCCCTATCACGGCAACGTGCAGCCGCATCATCTGGCAATACTGAACCAGGCGATCGACCGTGCTCGTGAGGGCCTGTACCGGGCAGCGTCCGCCGCAGTATGAATGGACCCCGCACTCGTAACATCCCAGCTCGTGCTTGTAATCGACAAGCATTCTCAGTTCCTGTTCGCTGATCGCTAGGCTCCCGTCGTTCTCTATGCGGCCGAGCGTGTATTCCGGCGGCAGGTCTGCACAAGGGCGCACCTCTCCGCCCATGACGTCATAGTTGCGGGCCAGCTCCACCCCGCAGGCTGATGAACCCCTGTTCTTCGCGGTGAGATAATAGAGAATCAATTCATTGATGTGCACTATCGAGAGCAACTCACCGTGCGACAGGCGCCCGATGTACGCCTCCATGATGCCCCTTAAATCGAGCTCGTATGCGCGGGCGTACCCCGCCATGTCCCTCATCGGCTCGCCTGTCTCCACCCAGTGCCAGAAAAAGTGGTTCGCGATGCCGCTGTCATGAAGGCTCACGAACTCATCGAAACAATCCTTCAACGACTGCTCCTCGCGGAGCGTCGACCACATGAGAACCTGTCCACCGTAGCTTTGTTTCAGCACGCGAAGGTTCTCCCTGATCTTGCGCAGATCGGTGCCGCGGCGGATTTCATTATGTTGTCGCACCCCACCATCTATAGAAACGGAGTAAAGCCACACACCTTCGGCAAGGCGCGGGTGTTTCTCTACTGCCTGTCTGAGTAGTTCGCCGTTCGTGTAAATCATGAAGCGAATCATCCGGTCGGGGAGGCGTTCATGAAGGAGCGCCATGAAACGGTCAAGCTTCTCCGGGACGAGCAAGGGCTCTCCACCATAGATACAGATAGTCGCAGGGCCTGCGTGATCCCTCTCGATAAGGCGTGCGATGCCCTCCACGTCCCTCTCGGGAAGCGTATCGCCTATAGTGGTCGCTGGAGAATTCTTGAAGGTAACCGCAGAGCTGATGCAGCCCTTGCAGCGCGCATTACAGCGCATGGTGGCGGTCAGGTGGATGTAGAGGGGATCAACCACCTCAGGGAAGGTGTACTTGCCTCTTGACGGTAAGACAACGGAGCCAAAGTCGGCCAGCTCTCCGTAGCTGGGATGGTGCAGCGCGGTGGACTTGAGCGCATCACGCACTTCTGCGCGCGAGAAACGTCTTCTGACGTTCATAGGTTCATCACTGAAACAAAGGGTATTTGTCGCAGTCCGCAGGCGCCTTCAGACGCTTGTCTTTCTCGGCCCACGCCGCGAACAGTCTAACGTTTGAAGGGAACTGTGTCAAGCGCCCGGCAAGCGTGAAGAACAGCGTTATGTGTTATGTGACAAGCGGTTAGTGATTGTTCGCTGCGCTCTCGACACTCGACACTTGACACTATTGACTCTCAGAACAGGCTTTCCTGTCTGGCCTTCTTCTGCTTTGGTTTGTCGGCGAGTGTTTGTGCGCGTATCAGGTCTCGCGGGATCTCAGAAACGAATCGTGACGGCTCACCGGAGAGTTTCTGACCGTATAAGAACCTGCTTCTCGTCTGCAAAAGATAGAGCTCGTCCCTGGCCCGTGTCATGCCCACGTAAAAAAGCCTGCGTTCTTCTTCGATGTCTGCGTCGTCGTGCAGCAGCGTGAAGGGTGTCACCCCCTCTTCACATCCGGTGATGAATACGATCTTGAACTCTAACCCTTTCGCCATGTGCAGCGTCATGAGGGCCACGGCCTGTGCCCTCGGATCGAAGGCATCCGCCGGGGTCATGAGGATGAGTTCGTTCATGATGCCGGTGAGCGCAGCGCGCCAGGGCAGGTCACGGTAGGCAAGGGCAAGATGCTGAAGAAGGCCTGAGTGGGACTCAGGGACGCCCGCTTCGGTTGCTATCCCCTTGAGAAAGCCTTGAAGGTCAATCTGCCCGGGTGTGGCGTCGAGAAGGAGACGGAGTCGCCCCATGAACTCGTTTCTCCTGAAGCTCGATTTCTCACCTATCACCTGGCAGGGTATGCCCCACTCCGTGAAGGCTTCCCGCAGCACTTTTGCCTGGGCATTGGTCCGGTAGAGCACCGCAAAGTCAGAAAAAGAATACGACGTCTCCACAAAATCACGTGCATGCTTCTCTTCCGCCAGCCGGAAATGACTGGTACCACCCATGCGCGCTTCTATCTCCTGCACAATCGATTCCGATTCTGCCCGCTCATCAGGTACCGACAGCACGGTGATGGGTTGTCCCTCGCTCCTGAGCGCTTTAAGTCTTTTTTCTATTCTTCGGCGGTTGTGTCTAATGAGGCCATCAGCGCCTTCGAGAATCCTTGCCATTGAGCGGTAGTTCTCTTCCAACACGCACGTGACAGCGTCCGGGAAGTCCTCCCGGAAGTTGAGAAAGTTCTGGACGTCGGCGCCGCGGAATGCATAGATCGCCTGGTCCGAGTCTCCTACGGCACAGAGTGTGTTCCCCTCTTCTGCTCCGACCAGGCACGCAAGAAGCCGATACTGTGCAGGGCTGATGTCCTGGTACTCGTCAACGATGATATGCCTGAACCGGCTGCGCAGCTGCGTAGCCACCTTGTTGGATTCGAATAGATTCACCGGGATGCGTATCAGGTCGTCAAAATCGCACAACCCCTTCTCGTCCAGCGCCGCCTCGTACGCCTCATAAATCCGCTTTGTTTCGAGGTCCAATTCATCCGTTGGTTCTCTGGACCCTGGACCCGGGACCCCGGACCCTGCGTCGTTTACTCCGGACCCAGGCCCCAGGACCCGGGCCCCTGTATCTGTGCCCCTGGACCCTGCGCGGTTCTTGATCC
>Ga0113563_10001593_pt1 | contig 13093 bp, 11 predicted proteins | sample Mud3Dept3metaG_FD_80117 | JGI IMG/M metagenome (GOLD analysis project Ga0113563, IMG submission 80117) | Freshwater wetland microbial communities from Ohio, USA, analyzing the effect of biotic and abiotic controls - Mud 3 Core 4 Depth 3... | ecosystem: Environmental > Aquatic > Freshwater >...
CCCATCCTATTTAGGAGCCGTTTATAATATGTCAAAGCGTTCGATCATCTGGGCTGTCGTTGGCGGAGTCGTGCTGATCCTGGTCGCAGCCGGTCTGATCTACCTCCCCAATCTTCAGCAGCAATGGTCAACCCCGCTCGGGCCGGCGCTTGATCTGCCCACCTATACCCCCACCGTTGATTTACCCTCTGCCAGTAGCGCCGCTACCGGCGCCGCCGCCGTCTCGGACAAAGCAAATATCGCCGCAACGGCCTCCAGTGGCCAAGTTATCGTGACAGCGTTGCCGGGGAACGCGATTGCAGCCAGCGGACTACAGACGGTAGTCCCCTCCCCGAACCCCACCCCGACCCCAAAACCGCTATGCGGCGGGCCGCCGGTTATGACCGTCCTGGGGGTCGGCGCCGACCATGGCGAGACCACCAACTATCGCTACGGGCTGGGCGACGCGATCAAAATAGCGCGTATTGATTTTGTCACCCCCAAAGTGACCGTCCTTTCAATCCCACGCGACCTGTGGGTGAATATCCCTGATCTCGATCCAAAATTCAACATTACCCAGGGTAAGCTGAACCAATCCTACTTTTACGGCAGCCCTGGGATGGGTTACTACACCGGCTCGGGCGGCCAGCCTGGTTTGATGGCGCGCACCCTGGATCTGAACTTTGGGCTGCGGGTGGACCACTATGGCGCGGTGAATATGGAGGTCTTCAAGAAGCTGGTGGATGCGGTGGGCGGCATCGACGTCTACCTACCGACCGATGTCGATGGTACCCCGATTGACGCCAAAACTGCCAACATGGGTTATTTTTATGCCGGCCAGCAGCATTTCAACGGCGACAAGGCGCTGCGCTTTTCTCGCATCCGCAAGCGCTACAACGACTTCACCCGCGCCGACAACCAGAACATCGTCATCTGCGCCCTGGAGAAGAAACTAACCCAGCCAGAAGTGCTGACCAAGATTCCCCAGATTATCGCGGCATTTAAAGGCCAGGTGCTGACCGACCTCAGCCCGGAGCAGTTTGGCCAATTGGCCTGCCTGTTACCAAAACTGGACCGCAAGAATATTATCATGACCGGCTTGCCCGAGGAGATTTTCAGCTCCGACCGCCAGTACAGCCCGATGCAGAAAGACCTGACTTACGTTCTTAAAGTAGACAACAGCGTTATCCGCGATTACATCAGCCAATTCATGGCCGGAACCTGGCCGACGCAGCCCGACGAACCGACCTGTAAATGAGTCTGCTCCCACTCGATATTCCGGACCTGCTGCAGCGTTATGGTCTCCGCCCCGATAAAAGCCTGGGCCAAAACTTTCTGATCGATGCGAATGCATTGCAGCGGGTGGTCGAGGCGGCTCAAGTTACCTCTGAGAGCGACGTGCTAGAGATCGGGGCGGGGCTGGGTAGCCTGACGCGGCTTCTGGCCGCAGAGGCGCACCGGGTTGTAGCGGTCGAGCTAGACGGTCGCCTCCTATCGGCATTGCAGGAAGTCCTGGTGCCGTATCCAAACGTTACGATCGTCGCAGGAGATATCCTGACGCTTGATCCGGTCCGCTTGATGCGTCTGGAGGGACTGACAAAGCAGGACAGTAGGCCTTATCAGGTGGCCGCCAATATCCCTTATTACATCAGCTCGGCCGTCATTCGCCATCTTTTGGAAGCCGGCGTGCAGCCTCAACGGATAACCCTGACTGTGCAGCGCGAGGTCGCCGAACGGATTTGCGCCGTACCGGGCGATATGAGCCTGTTGGCATTGAGTGTACAGGTTTACGGCGCACCAAAAATCGTCGCCCGCATCCCGGCCGGCGCATTTTATCCTCCCCCTCAGGTTGATTCGTCCGTAGTGCGGATCGACCTGTATTCTGAGCCGCTCATTCCGACACCCCTGCTGCCGGGTTTCTTCCGGCTGGCCAAAGCCGGTTTCAGCCAAAAACGTAAGAACCTGCGTAACACGCTTTCCGGCGGTATGCGCTGGAGCAAGTCCCAAAGCGAACAAATACTGGGATCGGCCGGGATCGATCCGCGCCGCCGGGCCGAAACGCTCAGCTTGGAGGAATGGCGTAAACTGGCCGTTCTCTTACCCCCAGATCCAAAAGATCCCGCCCGCCAAAAAGCGCAGCCCGGCTACGATAAATAAAGCCGGCTGGAGCCCCGCCCAATACCCGAGCAGCGGAGCGGCCAGCGAGCCGAGCAAGATGCCCAGATTCAGCACCAGGTTGTGCAGCGTCATCCCCGCCGCGAGTCGGTTTGCGGGCACTCTCTCCATCAAACGATTCGTCAAACCGGCATTTGTGATCGCCCAGGCCCCGCCGCCCACTACCGAAGCAACCCAAAAAAGCGCCGGTCCACGGGCCAAACCCAGCAATAGCGGATAGAACCCAAAAATAGAAGCTCCGAAAGACAGCATGCGTTTATGTCCTAAGCGAGCGCTGATATCGACGATGCGCAGCGAGACCAGCAGCATAACCCCATAGAAAAGACTGCTGCCCAAACTAATGATGCCATCGGAGAGATTCAGCGACCGCACTTGCACCAGGGGAAAAATCGGTATGCCCAGATATTGGAAAGTATAGAAAAGCAAATAGGAAAGCATAAAAGGGCCGAAGGAGGTGCGCAACAGGTCCAGATGGAGCAGCTTGTTAAGATCCAAGCGCTCAAAGAAACGCAGTTCTGGAATGGCCCGCGCCGCGCTGGCCAGCCCTGCGCCGGGCCGGACTCGACTTTCAGGCAGCTCAACCATAGGTGTGGAGGGCGTCTGCGCGTCCTCGAGTTGGAGCTGCGCTTGCCCAGCGGATAGACGCAGCCGGCCTACATAATAGGTGCTCAGGCCTGCTCCGAGAGCGCCGATAGTGAATACAATCGCATAATTCCACGGGTAGATCACCCGATCCAATAATTGTCCACTGAGCAGCGTGGTCGCCGTCAGGCTGACTGCCATGAGGGCATTGCGTTTTCCGACCACTTCCGCCCGCCATTCCGGAGGCACCGCTTCAGCAAAAAGAGCATTAAAGCTGATCGCCAGTAGTGTGCCCGGGATGGACATGAGGAGCGTAATCAGGACTATGACCCAGATCTGCAGACGGTCGCCCAATGACCAAGGCAGTACGATCAAGGTCAAATAGCCAAGGCGCTGCAAGGCGGCTGACCAAAATGTAGCCGGTACGAGCGCCTTATTTTCCAGCCATCTGCCAGCCGGCAGTGAAAATACCAGGTTTACGACCGCCGGGCCGGCGGAAAGCAGGCTGATTTCGAGGGTGCTGGCCCCCAGGCGCGCCGCGTAAATCGTGAGGAAGGCAATCGTACTGCCGGACAGCACTCCAAACCAGAAGATATCGAGATATAAATTATGGAAATTTGCCCGTAGTTGCCGGGGCAGAGCCCGGACCGTCATCCACCGGCTGCCAACGAAACTGGATGCAAGTCCCGGTATTCAAAACGCATCTGCCATACGCGCAGGGCGGCCTCACGCTGGACACGAAAAGACATCTTGGACTGTCCAAAGCGCCGGTCGGCAAAATAGAATGGGACCTCTTTAAAATTGAAACCCAGCCGGTGAGCCACATAAATAACTTCGACCAGGAAAGCGTAGCCGTTCGACCGCAGGCGCTCCAGGGGCATCTTTTCGAGCGCCTCGCGCCGGTAGACCCGGTAGCCGCCAGTAACGTCATGCACCGGGAGTTGGAGGATTGTGCGGGCGTAGAAATTAGCAAACCGTGACAGACCCTTACGCCAGAAAGGCCAATCCCGGTCTACCCCGCCGCCAGGTACATACCGCGAACCCAAGGCGATATCGCAGGATTTCAACGCTTCCAGCAAACCCGGCAGGAGCTCTGGCGGATGGGAGAAATCAGCATCTAGCGTGGCAATGGCTTCAGCCCCCAATTCCAAAGCGCGTTGAAAACCGCTCGTCGTCGCCCGCCCATAACCCAGCTTTCCGCTGCGATGCAATACATCTATCCGACCCGGGTATTCTGCCGTTAGACGGTCGGCAATCTGCCCCGTGCCATCCGGGCTGTTGTCATCGACCACCAGGACATTCAGGTCGGGTACGGGCAGCGCCAATAATGTCGCTGCCAAGCGGGGGATGTTCTCCGCTTCATTGTACGTTGGGATCACTACGATCAGTTTCATAGGCTCAATCACACAAAAGCGGCGAACCTGGTTCTGTCCGCCGCCAACTCTCTAAATAAGGTGGTAACGAAATCATCACAAAACGAACGGGTCAAATTTAGCATATGCGTGAAATTGTGTCAAGCAACGAACGAGAGAAAATCTTGCAGCAATTGGATGAACTCGTTTGGCGATTCGAGATGGATATTATGTCCGGCATTCGGGATTATCTCGGTCCTGGCATCTGGCAGTAGTCCAGCCATTTGTCGCACCAATCCCAGGTATTTTTCATCTAAACTGCCGACCAAGAGCAGCACCGGTGCCTGAATCGCTGTCAATTTTCCCCACAGGGATGGCTGGCGACCCGGGCTGAGCTCGGTGATGACGCGGGCGATTTCCTGGGGGTCATTCTCTTTTCGCCAGACCTTTAAACGAGCCAACAGATCGGGGTTCTGCTGCACGGAAGCGAATAATGGCATTTGGTACCAACTATTTAAAAAGTTGTCCAGGCCGCGGGTCTCAATGTACACAGCGCGCTGCGCATCCAAGTGGCTGCGTTCGCGCCGCTCGAGCCTTCCGGAAAGACCCGGGCTGGCGCTTTCCAGGGTCAAGCTTTTTACTCGCTCAGGATAGGCGATCATGAAATACAGCCCCAGCCGGCCACCCAGGGAGTAGCCAACCAGGTGCGCCGAAGAGATTTCCAACCCTTTCAGGGTGCGCGCCAAGCCGTGCGCCATCCAACGAAAAGTGAGCGGCTGTGCCGGTAAGACTCGCAGGTTTGCCCCGTGACCGGGCAGGTCGGGGAAGATGCAATAATAATCCTTCGCGAAATCCGCTTGAAGAAAGTCCCAATCTCTGCCATTTCCCAGAAAACCGTGCAGGAATACCAGCGCAGGTTTATTTTTCACGCCGTAGGTTTTACAAGGCCAACTTTCAATCATGTCAAAAACCTTTTTACAAATTACCCAGATGCCGATTATAGAGGATCGGGCGCTGCAGCGCCCAATCCTCTATGAATGAATAATTTTTTCGGATGAGCCGATGATTAGCTTATACCATATAACCATTGATGATCTAGCTGGATTGTGATAGATTCTACATTAATTTCGACCGACCCGTCGGTCTATTATTTTCAAGGTGTGCGTAACTGACCTATGAACAATCCGCAAACGGATACTCAGCAAAAAATCCTGGATGCCGCCATCGATGTCTTCGCCGAGAAAGGCTACCACGATGCACGTGTCGACGAAATCGTCGACGTTTCGAAAACATCGAAAGGCGCCGTTTATTTCTATTTCCCTAGCAAGCAAGATATCTTCCTGGCGATCGTTGATAAATTTGCACGGATGCTCGAAGAGCGTCTGAAGCCAGCCATCTCGCAGGAGGCCCACGGCGTCGAGCGTGTCAGCATTGCCTTGCAAGTCTGCCTGAAGACCTTCGAACAGTATCGCAGCCTGGCGAAGGTGTTCCTGGTACAGGCTGCCGGCCTGGGCGTGGTATTCGAGGATAAACAGATCGAAATTCACAACCGCTTCGCCCGCTTGATCCGCCAGCAACTCGACGTTGCCGTCGCCGAGGGCGACATCCCGCCGATCGATACCGAGGTCGCCGCTTATGTATGGATGGGCGCGATTTATGACATGGTCATCCGCTGGGTGCGCACTGGCCAGCCGGAACCAAGCCGCATCTTTCCGACCCTGCAGGTGATGTTGCTGCGCAGTATCGGCGTCTCTGAAGAGCGCATCCAGGCCTTGCGGGTAACCACACCGATTTAGGATTAACATCCAATGCGCTTATCCGGTGATTTAATCAGCGATTCCATTCTGCCTCTCGCAGATCAGCTTGCAGCCCAGCTTCAGCGAATACCGCCAGGGCGACCCTGGTGGCTCACACTTACTGTGCCCTGGCCGGAAGTCTCCTTCCTGGCAGTTTTGAAACATGCCCCGGAGAGTCCGCGCACCTATTGGGAGAGCACTGCTCATCTGATCAGCCTTGCCGGTTGGGGAAAGGTTATTGAACTGACCGATTGGGGCGAGCGCCGCTTCCAGGGTATCCAGGACCAGGCCAATCACCTGGCCACTCAGCTTTTCCCTTTAAATCCCACAGCGCCTATAGAAGCAGGCCCGCGTTGGATCGGCGGCTTTTCTTTTCTGCCGCGCGCCTCCGATGAGACGATCTGGCAGGCTTTCCCGGATGCCTATTTCGTCTTGCATCGTTTTCAATTATCTAGAATCGACGGCCGGGTCTGGCTGACGATTAATCACCTGATCGAGGCAGACCACGACACTGCCGAACTGGAGAGCTTCTTCGGCGCATTAGTGGCTGAAGCCCACGCGGTACAGGTGGCGGCTGCAACCGACGCCCTGACCGACGTCCATCCGCTAGTCAGAGTCGCGGCAACACTGGGTCAAGAAACCTGGCACCAAATGGTTGCCGGCGCGCTGGCACATATTTCCAAGGCCGATTTTAAGAAAGTCGTGCTGGCACGCACGCTTCAAGCCGATTTCGACCAACCGCCGGCTATTGAAGCGATTATGGAGAACCTGGCAGAGCGTTATCCGGACTGCTTCCGCTTTATGATCGAGCCAGAGCGAAAGAACTCTTCCGGCCCTGGCCAGGCTTTCATCGGTGCTTCGCCGGAACTGCTGGCAGCAGTCGAGTACAACCAGGAGGCACATGCGCCAACTTTCCGGACGGCCGCGCTGGCCGGTACGGCCCGGCGTGGGTCGACCCAATCTCAGGACAACCGGCTTGCGCAGGAGCTGTTGGACAGCCCCAAGGAACAGCAAGAACACGCTATTGTGGTGCAGGCCATTCAAACCAAGCTCGCCTCGCTAGCCACCGAACTGGACGTCGCATCCAAACCTGAGCTACGCAAGTTAGGCAACCTACAGCATTTGGAAACCCCCATTCACGGCCGCCTGGCGTATGGCCGGGGAGTGCTGGACATCGTCGCAGCGTTGCACCCGACGCCTGCCCTGGGCGGCTGGCCGCAAGCGCCTGCTCAGGATTACCTGGCCTCGGCCGAGCCATTTACCCGCGGCTGGTATGCCGCACCGGTGGGGTGGTTCGACCCATTTGGCAATGGCTTGTTCGCCGTCGGTATCCGCTCCGGGTTGTTCAACGATCGGACAGCTACTTTGTTTGCCGGTGCAGGCATTGTGGCAGACTCGAACCCGGTCAAGGAATGGCAGGAGACCGAATTGAAGTTCAGGCCGCTCCTGGAGGCGATCGGAGGTCGGGTTAACGATGAATAAAACCGCCAACCGCAACACCTTTTGGGCGTATACCCTGGTAGAGGAACTACAGCGCGCCGGCTTAGAGCACGTAGTGATCTCACCAGGTTCACGCTCGACGCCGCTGGCGTTAGCCTTTGCCCAACAGCCGGGTTTATCCGTGGTCGTGCACCCTGATGAACGCGGCGCGGCTTTCCTCGCCCTGGGAATCGGCCTGGCCAGCGGCCGCCCGGCCGCCGTCCTATGTACATCGGGCACGGCAGCGGCCAATCTCTTCCCCGCCATCGTCGAGGCTCACCAATCCAATGTTCCCATGTTGGTATTGACCGCCGACCGCCCAGCGGAGCTGCGCGATAGCGGCGCTAACCAGACCATCGACCAGGTCAAGCTGTACGGCGGTTATGTCCGTTGGGCTGGGGAAGTACCCCAGCCTGAAAAAGATCCAGCGGATCTCACCGTGCGGGCGCTGCGCAGCCTGGCAGGGCGCGCACTCGCCGCAACTCAAGGGTTGAAGCCCGGACCGGTGCATCTCAATGTTCCCTTCCGCAAGCCGCTAGAGCCCACTCCGGTTCCTGGAGATATACCTGCCCGGCTGGCGGCGGACCCGACTGAGTACAATCGAGAACCAGAGCGCAACTTTAGGATTACTCTCCCAGCGGCGGCGCCTTTCGTGAGGATAGAACGCGGCAAGGCAACTGCTTCGGTAGCCCAAATTGATTATTTAGTAGCCGCACTAAAATCCGCCCGGCGCGGTCTGATCTGCTGCGGGCCACGCTGCCCGGATGGGGATTTCCCCCAGGCAGTCTACCACCTGGCGCAATTTACCGGTTTTCCCATCCTGATTGACCCGCTTTCTGGGCTGCGCTTCCACGCTGATCTGCCGGAGGAAACCCTGGCGCTCGGCGGTTATGATACCTTCCTAAAAAGCGCCGCTCTGAAAGTCATCGATCCACCTGATCTGTTGCTACAGTTCGGGGGTATGCCCATATCGGCCTCTTTAATCGATTACCTGGGCAGGCTGCCGCGGAAGAACTCTTCCCCGCCAACGCGCCGCATCCAGATTGACGGCGCGGGGAACTGGGCTGATGAGGCGTTCAATACTTCTGATTGTTTATGGGCAGATCCCGAATCGACCATCCGGGCGGTCTTGGTTCGCCTGAGCGAGGAGCGGGGACCGTTTGTGGACGTCAACTGGCAATCCGCCTGGCGGCGGGCCGAGCGCCTGACCTGGCAAATCGTCGACCAGGCCTGCCAGGGTGGCTTCTTCGAGGGGTCGCTGCTTGCGGATATCTTGGACGAGCTGCAAGATGGGGACAACCTGTTCCTTGCCAGCAGCCTTCCGGTACGCCATTTGGACCAGTTTGGACGGCCGCAGCGAAAATCCGTGAAGGTTTTCGCCAATCGCGGCGCCAGCGGTATTGACGGCACCATCGCCTCTGCGATGGGTGTGGCGCTGAGCATGGCCGCGACAAACCCGGGCTCGCGCCTGGTATTAGCCATCGGCGACCTGGCTTTCTTCCACGATATAAACAGCCTGCTCCTCCTCCATCGCTATCCGCTTAACGTGACAATCGTGCTGATCAACAATAACGGCGGCGGCATCTTCCAGCGTCTGCCCATTGCTGCATATGAGCCATATTTTAGCCAGCTTTTTCTCATCCCGCATGGGCTTGAATTCGAACACGCAGCCCGCCTATTCCAGCTTGTCTACCGGCATATTGGATCCGGCGGCGAATTCCGCCTTGCTCTCAAGGAAGCACTGGCAAGCAGCAACCCACACGCCAATGCACAACCGCAAATCATCGAGGTTGCGACAGACATCGCCGAGAATGAAAAAATTCGCCGCAGCTTGCTCGAAGGGTTCGAACTGCAATGGAGTGAGGCGGCTGAGTACACCGGGTGAGTACACCGGGTGAGTACACCGGGTGAGTACACCGGGTGAGTACACCTAATGATTGCAGCCAATGAACTTTTGGAGAATTTCTGAATGGAACTAATGAAGACAAATTGGATCGAAGTAAAAGAATATTCCGATATCACATATCACAAGGCTGATGGCATGGCGCGCATCGCCTTCAACCGCCCGGAAGTCCGCAATGCATTCCGCCCGAAGACCATCGACGAGATGATTCTGGCGTTCAACGATGCCTGGATGGACCCAGAAATCGGCGTGATATTACTGACCGGGAACGGCCCGGCTGAAGATGGCAAATATGCCTTTTGCTCGGGGGGCGACCAGCGCGTGCGCGGCGATGCGGGTTATGTCGGCGACGACGGCATCCCACGTCTGAACGTACTCCAGCTCCAGAAGATCATCCGCTCGATCCCCAAGCCGGTGATTGCCCTGGTAGCCGGCTATGCCATCGGCGGCGGGCACGTCCTGCACGTAATCTGTGACTTGAGCATTGCCGCCGATAATGCGGTCTTCGGCCAGACCGGTCCCAAGGTGGGCAGCTTCGACGCTGGGCTTGGCGCAAGCTACCTGGCGCGTGTCGTCGGGCAGAAAAAAGCCCGTGAAATCTGGTACCTGTGCCGCCAATACAACGCCCAGGAAGCTTTGGAGATGGGTCTGGTGAATAAAGTCGTGTCGGTGGACCAGCTCGAAGCCGAAGGCATCGCGTGGGCGCAGCAAATCCTGGAGAAAAGCCCAATCGCGATCCGCTTCTTGAAATCCGCCTTCAACGCCGAGACCGATGGCGAGATCGGCCTGCAAGAACTGGCCGGCAACGCCACAATGCTATTCTATATGACCGAAGAAGGCCAGGAAGGGCGCAACGCCTATTTGCAAAAACGCTCCCCGGACTTCCAGAAATATCCCTGGAGACCCTGATCATGGATTGGCTGCGTGCACAGGCAATTAGCTCCCCGGAGCAAACTGCCCTGGTCTGGATTGATCCGGCTGAAAATAGCCACTCTACCTCTGCCAGACAGAGCTGGAATTATCGCACCCTGGATCAGGAGGTTGACCGGTTGGCGAGTAATCTATTCGCAATCGGCGTTCGACCCGACCAGCATGTGGCAGCCCTGCTGCGTAGCTCACCGCAGATGGTCTTCCTGGTGCACGCACTTGCTCGGCTGGAGGCAGTGTTTGTACCATTGAACACCCGCCTCACCATAGATGAATTGACCTGGCAGGTCCGCCAGGCGGACTGTGCACTCCTGATCTACTCACCCGCCACCCAGCCGACCGCGTTACAGATCAAATCCCAGGACTTGCGCCTGTTGAACCTGGATGACCTGCCCTCTTCCCCTCCCTTTAGGGATGACCAACCTTTTTCCCCTCCCTTCAAGGAGGGGTTAGGGGTAAGTTCCCTCGAATGCACCCAGGCAATCATCTTCACCTCAGGCACGACTGGCCAACCCAAAGGCGCCCAACTGACCTTCGGCAATCACTTCTGGAACGCCACAGCCTCCGCATACCGCCTCGGCGTCGACCCGAGCGACCGCTGGTTGGCGACGATGCCGCTCTACCATGTCGGTGGGCTGGCAATGATCTTCCGCAGTTGTCTGTATGGAACGACGTTGGTCCTGCAGGACGGTTTTGACCCGGGGGCAGTATTGGCGTCGATCGAAAACGACGGCATCACCCAGATCTCTTTGGTGCCGACAATGCTGCACCGGCTGCTCGAAATCCCCTCCGCGGCCGAGAAATTGGCGCACTTACGCTACATCTTATTAGGGGGCGCAGCAGCGCCAGCAACACTGGTTGAGCGCGGCCTGGCGGCCGGCCTTAACCTGGCACTGACGTATGGCCTGACCGAGACGGCTTCGCAAATCGTGACAGCCGCGCCAGACCAGACGCGTCGCAAGCCAGGTAGCGTCGGCAAACCGTTGTTGTTCTGCCAGGCGCGCATCCTGGATGAGAGCGGAAGGGTACTTTCGGACGGCCAGACGCTGCCTGCTGGACAGATCGGCCAAATCGCGGTGTCCGGCCCGATCCTGATGAAAGGGTATTACGGACAGCCCGATCGTGAGGGCGAGCTGCTTACCGGCGACCTGGGATATCTGGACGAGGAGGGCGATCTGTGGGTCGTCCAGCGCCGGGTTGACCTGATCGTTTCGGGCGGCGAGAACGTCTACCCGGCCGAAGTTGAAGCACTGCTCTTGGCGCACCCAGGGGTCGAAAGCGCCTGCGTTGTGGGAATTGCAGACCCAGAATGGGGGCAGCAGGTAGCCGCGGCGGTCGTCCTCCGCCCTGGTGCTCAGGTGAGCGCCGAGGGCTTGATGGCTTTCTGCCGCCAGCGCCTGGCAGGTTACAAAGCGCCTCGCCGGGTACTTTTTATGAACCAGTTACCTCAGACCGAATCGGGTAAAGTGATCCGTCAGAAGGTTTTTGACCTGTTCGAGGCGGCTATACCTGACAGGGCTGATTAATATATTATAGGTTACGCGGAATATGATCGATTTAGAAACCATAGGATTAGAAACACAAACCCGGCCGGTAGCCATCGGAGCCGGCCTGCAGGTTGGCGGCGAAGCAATTGTCCTGATGTGTGGACCTTGCTCCGTGGAGAGTTACGAGCAGACCCACGCAGTGGCCGCCGCTGTTCATCAGGCGGGCATCCGCGTTCTGCGCGGCGGCGCTTTTAAACCACGCACATCCCCACATTCATTTCAGGGATTGGGCGAAGAAGGATTGAAAATTCTACGCGCTGTTGCAGATGAATTTAGCCTGCTGGTGATCAGCGAAGCCCTCGGCATCGAAGAACTGGAATTGGTTGCAAATTATGCCGATATTATCCAAATCGGCAGCCGTAATATGCAGCATTTTCCTTTATTATGGGCAGTTGGCGAGATGGATAAACCGGTTTTGCTCAAGCGTGGTTTTATGTCGACTCTGCACGAATGGTTAGCCGCAGCCGAACACATTGTAAGCCGCGGAAATGAAAAGATTATCCTCTGCGAACGGGGTATCCGCGGCTTTGACAGCGCCACCCGCAATGTACTCGATACCACCACCATCGCCCTGGTCAAGCAGATGGCGCATTTCCCGGTCATCGCCGATCCCAGTCATGCCACTGGACGCCGCGACCTGGTGCTGCCTGCCGCACGTGCTTCCCTGGCGGCCGGCGCGGATGGCTTGCTGGTCGAGTTTCACCCTGACCCGGATGCAGCCCTATCGGACGGCGACCAATCATTGCCGTTGAGCATGCTGCCTGTATTGGCTGAGCAGTCTCGCCTGATCGCTAAGGCAGTCGGAAGAAGCCTATAACCAAACCCAACGAGAAGAGCAGGCTGAACAGCAAAGCCAGCTGACCCGTACCGCCTAGGGCTTTGTTTAAGGGCCGGCCCTTTTTTGTCCAGACATCGCGTACCAATGAGACTCCCAGTGGAATCGAGAGCCAGGCTAGCAGCACCCAGGCCGGCGCCAGACCTGACAGCCAGATTATGGGCGGAACCACGAATGCCCAGGCGACCAGCAGCAAATATTCCCAGCGCGTCCCTTTCACTCCGAGCCGCACCGCCAGAGTATGTTTTCCAGCCGCCCGGTCTGTATCGATATCGCGCAGATTGTTCACCACCAGGATGGCGGTGATCAGGAACCCCATCGGCAGCGACGACCATAATGCCAGCCAGCTAAACTTCAATGCCTGTATGTAGTACGTCCCGCAAACTGCCGCCAGGCCGAAGAAAATGAACACAGTCAGGTCACCAAGGCCATAATAACCCAACGGGAACGGCCCACCGGTATATGCAATCGCAGCGGCGATAGACGCCAGGCCGATTAACACCACCGGCCAGCCAGAC
>Ga0113563_10001594_pt1 | contig 13092 bp, 9 predicted proteins | sample Mud3Dept3metaG_FD_80117 | JGI IMG/M metagenome (GOLD analysis project Ga0113563, IMG submission 80117) | Freshwater wetland microbial communities from Ohio, USA, analyzing the effect of biotic and abiotic controls - Mud 3 Core 4 Depth 3... | ecosystem: Environmental > Aquatic > Freshwater >...
CCGGCACCGCCGGCACCGCCGGCACCGCCGGCAAACCAAACACAGACGTGAAGGTGAAGACTGATGATGCGTAACAAGATTTTCTCGCTCCGGGGCGCCGCCTTCGCCGCGATCCTGTCGGTCGGCGGGATGGCGTCGGCCAACGCTGCCTTTATCGACGAGTACCCAGGCAACGATTGCGGCGGCGTGTTCGGCCAGAACTTCCCGAACTGCTTCACGCCGGTCGTTCCGGGCACCGACCTCACCGAGCGGTCGCAGATCATCATCAAGTTCAATTTCAACGAGAACGGCTCGGTCGGCGAGATCGAGTTCAACCCGTTGTTCGGCTCGATCAACGGCACTGAGTTCTCATTTACCTTCGGTCCAGACGGCACCGGCACGGGTACGTGGACGTACATGCCGGGAGACGGCGACCCGGTCATCACCGCTTTCACCGCCAAGGGTGGCAACGCCTTCAACCTCTTCAGCACGGGCGGCGTGTACTTGGACGTGACCTTCTCGACGCCGAACAACGCCAGCGGCGGCCCCGCCGGGCTCTCGCACCTGTCTTTCTACGACTCGGACGGCGATCAGCAGCTGCCCGAGCCGGGCTCGCTGGCCCTGGTCGGCCTCGGCCTGCTGGGGGTCGGCTTCGCCCGCCGACGCGCCCGCCGCTGACTCGAAGCGCTCGTCCAGGCACTTAACGACGCCCCGCCCTGCGGGGCGTCGTCGTTTCGGAAGGCTGCGAAGCGCTCAGCAGCTCTTGCGCTCAGCCCGCCGGCGGCCACTCGGCCTTGCGTCGGCCCCGGCAAAGGAACTGGCCGTTGCAGGGGTGATCGGAAGGTCGTCGCCTGGGCGTTGCCTGATCTTCCTCGGTCAGATGTCGAAATCCGGATCCTCGCCAAGATCCGGAATCCGCATCATCGGCCCAGCTTCGGCGAGGCTCGACGGCTCGGTGAAGCCGAACACCGGCAGGCCCACTTCCCTACGCAGCGAGTTGAGCCGGTTGAGCCAGCCCTTGAGGAAGACCTTGAGGTCCGGCTTCGCGACCACGAGGCGGCGGTAGAAAGCCTCGCGGGCGTCGCAGTAGGCGGCGACCGCCGTGCGCGGCTCGCAGCGCGCGACCGCCTGCGCCGTGCCCGGGCCGAACTGCCCGTCCACGCCGCAGCCGACCGCGCCCTGCAGGATGCGCACCGCGCGGCCGACCCCCATGTTCACCGCCGTGTCGAACTGCACGAGGTCGAGCTTCGTCGGCAGCTGGTTGCAGCGCGGCGGCAGCCAGTAGTCGCCCTCGTAGATCTCCTTGACCTCGGCCTCGGTGATGAACTTGACGTCCTGCTGCGGCAGGCCGCGACGCGCCCGCCAGGCGGTGTAGACGCGCTGGGTCACGCCCTTGTTGGTGCGGCCGCCGGGGTCCTTCGGGTGGTCGACGAAGCCACCTTCCCAGCGGAGGATGAAGGGCATCGCGGCGTCGAATGCAGGTGAAGGCATCGGTTGACCTCCGGTCAGAGACCTCAGGAGTCGCAGCTGACGCATATTATGTTGACGACGCAGCAGTATGATGTTCCCGCGGCCCGCTGCGTCAAGCGCCGCGGACCGGATCCGGATCCGGCTTCGTCCGTCCGTCCAAGGGGGAACCAGAATGAGCATCGACCTCGACCAAGCACGCTCCTTCGTCATGGGACTCGACCTGCCCGCGCCCCGCTTCGGCGCCGCGGCCGCCCCGTCGGCGCCGATCAACTTCGACGCGGCGCGCGACCAGGCCCTGGTCGTGGGCTCCGAGGTGGTGTCGTTCGTGCAAGGCGTCACCGCCGAGCAACGCGGCGACATCGTGAACTCGGCGCTGCTCGCGCAGCTGCGGGCCAAGAAGGTCGTTCCCGAGCCGCGCTCGCTGGTCGAAATCCGCGAGTGGTACAACCAGTACTTCACCGTGCTCGGGAACATCGGCTTCGTCACGCAGCAGACGAACCTGCAGCACTACAAGGAGAAGGGCGACGGGTTCCAGGCGCACGAGGCCGTGCTCGACGTCGCCGCGACGCTGCTCGCCGGCGCTCCCACGGCTCTCGCCGTGCTGGCCTCGACCGTGCAGGCGCTCAAGAAAATGGACTCGGGCAATCCGTGGGTGACGATCTTCAATCGGGAGAGCCGCTCCGCGAATACCGCCCATTTCCAGGTGTCCACGGTGGACCGCGACCCGACCGGCGACCTGTTCGTCGCACTGACCGCATTTGCGCTCGAGGCGGAGCAGAAGATCACGCAGGTGCTGTTCTTCAAGTTCCGCAAGAACGAGGTGCGCATCGAGAACAATGCCGGCAAGGCCACGATCAACGCCGCGGTGTTGTCCGGGCTGCGCGCGCAGATCGCGCAGAAGCTGCTGACGCAGTCGAGCGACTTCGTGAGCGGTCTCGACATCTGAGCACAGGGGCGCGACGATCGGACGCGGAAGCGCCCGTCGGAGCGGGGGGATAGCATGGGGGAGTTCGACAAGTACCTGAACCCGGGCGTGGACCGCCCGTCGTTCGCACAGTGCAACCACGGCAAGACCTACCAGCTCGGGCCGCGGGTGTATTACCCGTCCACGAGCGCTCACGAATGGCAGCTGGGCGAGCCGACCACGCGGCGGTTGCGCATCTTCGCGGTGGATCCGTCAGCGCTGGTTCGCGAGGGCAAGTACGCCACGATCGAGATCCCCTACGAGAAGCTCGCACCGGGTCCGATCGGCTGCCTGTTCGAGGTGGACACGGCGGACCTCGACACCGGCAAGAAGCCGATGGATACGGATCCCGACCTCGACGGACTCAAGGTGCTCCTCGGCAGTGGCATGGCGCCGTCCGACTCCAACCCCGCCTTCCACGCCCAGATGGTGTACGGAGTGGCAAGCCTCGTGCACCGCACTTTCCGCCGTGCGCTGGGTCGGCAGATCCCGTGGCCGTTCCCGCCGCGCGACGGCGTGACGCGGCTGCGCATCCGGCCGTTCGCGGGCGAGACGCAGAACGCCTGGTACGACCCGAACCAGGGCACGCTCAACTTCGGGTACTTCTACGCCCACGAGAAGCCGACCGACGGCACACTGCCTCGCGGCATCGTCTACACGGCGCTGTCGCACGACATCGTCTGCCACGAGATGACGCACGCGATGCTCGATGCGCTGCGCTCGAACTTCGTGCTGCAGACCAGCGCGGACATGTCGGGATTCCACGAGGGCTTCTCCGACCTGATGGCGCTGTTCCACCACTTCCTGCACAAGGACGCGCTGCGCAACGCGCTGGCACGCAGCCGGGGCAACCTGCGCGACTCGAAGTACTTGAGCCACATCGGGCAGCAGTTCGGCCGAGCCTCGGGCGGCGTGCAGGCGCTGCGCAGTGCCTGCAACACGGAACTGCGCTACGACCCGAAGATGCCGGCGCACCAGATGGGCGAGCTGCTCATGGCGGCGGTGTTCGACGCGTTCTGCACGGTCTACGAGCGCAAGACTGCCTCGATCATGCGCCTCGCGACCGGCGGCACCGGCCGGCTGCCCGAGGGCGATCTCCCGGACGCGCTCGTGGAGGTGCTCACGACGCGCGCGCACAACCTCGCCAGCCAGTTCCTGAACATGCTGATCCGGGCGGTGGACTACCTCCCGCCCGTGGACGTGCGGCTCGGCGAGTACCTTCGCGCAATCATCACGGCGGACTCGGAGCTGGTGCCGGATGACACCTGGAACTACCGCGAGGCGCTGATCGACGCGTTTCGCCTGCGCGGCGTCTATCCCCGGGAGGTGGTGAGCCTCAACGAGGATTCGCTGCTCTGGCGGCCGCCGCGCCGCACCCTGGCTCCGATCAAGGCCCTGTCTTTCCGGGAGATCTACTTCTCGGGCGATCCCGGCAGCGCCGTGACGGTCGGCGAGCAGATCGCCCAGGCCTGCGAGCTCGGCGAACACGTGACCGGCAGCGATACCTGCATGGAGGAGCTCGGGCTCGTGAAGAACGGCGACCCGCGACTCGAGGGAGACACGGTCGCCCTGCCGCGCATCGAATCGGTGCGCACGCTGCGTCGCATCGGGCCCGACGGCCAGACCATCTTCGACACGGTCGCCGAGATCCTGCAGGTGCGCGTCGTGCGTCCACGCGACGGCAAGCCCGGCTTCGAGATCTATGGCGGTTGCACGCTGATCCTAGACTCGCTGGGCAACGTCCGCATCGCCGTGCTCAAGAGCGTCATCGGCGAGCGGCGCATCGACCGTCGCCTGGACTACCTCGAGAGCCCCGCGAGCCGGCAGTTCTGGAAGAAGACGGGCGACCGCTACGTCCAGCGCGACACGACGCCGTTCCTGGCGCTGTGCGGTCCGGTCCGCCGGCGCAACAAGGACGACGACCTCGACGAATGACAGGCTGCGGCGCCGCGAGCCGCGCAGGGGAGAGACCGATGAGATACGACCTGGTGTTCGAGGGCGGCGGAGCGAAAGGCATGGCGTTCGTGGGCGCCGTCGCGGAGCTGCTGCAGGCGGGCCACACCCACGACCGCCTGCTCGGCACGTCCGCCGGCGCCATCACGGCCACGCTTCTCGCCGCGGGCTACACGGTCGATGAAATGAACGCGGCGCTGATGGAGCAGGAGAACGGCAAGCCGGTGTTCTCGGGCTTCATGGGCAGCCCGGAGGACTTCACCGACGCCGAGATCGACCAGGGCGGCATGCTGGCCCTGCTCAAGAACCTCGACCTCTCGCTGCTGCCGAACTTTCTCGAGGACCACATGGACCGCAAGGTCGTGCGCGCGCTGGCCCGCGGCGGCAAGTCGCGCAACCTCGTGGCGCTCGTGGAGCGCGGCGGCTGGTTCGCGGCGCGACGGTTCCTGACGTGGATGGGCGGCAAGCTCGACGCCGGGCGGCGCGCCGACGGCAAGCCACGCAATTACTCGGGCATGTCGCTGCGGCAGTTCTTCGAGGCGACCGGCGTGGACCTCTCGATGGTCGCCTCCGACACCACCGAGGGCCGGCTGCTGGTGCTCAATCACCGCACCGCGCCCGACTGCCCGGTGGTCTATGCGGTGCGCATGTCCATGAGCATCCCGCTGGTCTGGGACGAGGTGACGTGGCAGCGCGAGTGGGGCGCGTACCGCGGTCGCGACATCGCCGGCCACGGCGTGGTGGACGGCGGCATGCTCTCGAACTTCCCGCTCGAGCTGTTCATCTCGGCCGAGTCCAAGGTCACGAACGTGATGGGCCCGAAGCAAAACACGCCGGTGCTCGGGCTGATGATCGACGAGTCGCTCGAGGTGCCGGGCGCCGGCGCGGGGGCCGCGGCGAAGCAGCCGGGAGCGCTCGCGGAATTCGCGCTCGTCACGCGCATCGGCCGGCTGATCGACACCGCCACCACCGCGCACGACAAGCGCGTGATCGAGGAACACGGCGACCTGATCGTGCGACTGCCGGCCAAGGGCTACGGCACGACCGAGTTCGACATGAGCGAGGCGCGCCGCAACGCGCTCGTCGAGGCGGCGCGCAAGGCGACCCAGGCATGGCTGCTCACGGCGCCGCGCACGGTGCCGCCGATGAGCTTCGGTCCGGGGGCACCCGCCACGAAGGCCTCGCGCCGCGCCGACTCGATCGCGCTCGACCTGCTCGATTGATCTCGCCGCGTTATGTCGCGAAGGACTTGACGCAGTTCACGGTTCTCCTAAGCTCGCGCCGACATCCGCCGCAGGGTGCGGCGGGGATAACAACGAAAGCAAGGAGAACTCCAGTGAAGAATCCGATTCCGGCGCTGCTGGCGCTGGCGCTTGTCGGTGTGCCGGTGGCGACCAATGCGGCCATGGTCACGTGGGAGATTCGCGGCACGATCGATGCGATCGCCGACGATGTCGACGGCGCCTTCGAGGAGTTCGCCGTCGGTGACTCGTACCGCTTCCGGTGGACCTTCGACACGGCGGCGCCGCTGCTTTTCGAGTTTCCCGCCCGCGCCTATCGGTACGACGGCAGCGCCATGTCGCTGGCGGTCGACATCGGCCCGGTCAGCAGCGTGGAGATTGCCCCCTCGCCGATGTCGCGCATCATCCTGCGTGACGATTCTGTCGTCGGGTTGGATGTCACGGACGGCATCTCGTTCAGCCACGCGTCGTTCGACCCTTCGGACGGCGGGTTCTACACGTTCATCGCGAACATCATGCGCGGCACGGTGCTCGACATCTTCAACGGATCCGCCGTGCCGACGCGGCCTGACCCGCGGCTCGCGGACCTCGACATCGCGGTGCTCAACATTTGCCGGACGAACTCGGACTCTGCCTCGGACTGCGCCCGGGGCTTCATGAGCGGCACCGTCGACTCCATCCGCTACGTGCCGGAGCCCGGCTCGCTCGCCCTGCTCGGCCTCGGCCTCGCAGGCCTCGGCATGGCGCGGCGACGGGCCGTCGCGAAGGCGACTCGCGCCTGACCTGCAACCTGCCTTCGGTGCCGGCCTGCGTTCCAGCAGGCCGGGCCTGGCCACACGACGACGCCCCGACTGCGGGGCGTTTTCGTTGCCGCAGAGGATCAGGCTCCCGCGCCAAGCCTGGACGACGCCTGCGCTATCATCCGGCACTCTTGTCAGGGGCCACTCGGATGAAAAGAGACACTATCGCGCTCGACGAGCCCGCCGCTGCCGGGGCGCGTCGTCGCTACACGCGGGACGAGGCGAACGATCGCAGGGCACCTGGATCCCGATGACCCACGACTGGACGCTGCTGATCCGCAACGCGCTCGTCTTCGACGGCACGGGCACGCCGCCGCGCCGCGAGGACGTCGCCGTCGCCGGCCGCCGCATCGCCGCGCGCGGCCCGTCGCTGGAGCCGTCGCGCGCCGAGCGCGTGATCGATGCCGATGGCCATTGGCTCATGCCCGGGCTCCTCGACATCCATACCCACCTCGACCTCGAGGTCGAGCTCGCGCCGGGCCTGCCCGAGTCCGTGCGCCACGGCACGACCACGGTCGTCGTCGGCAACTGCAGCCTCGGCACCGCCTTCGGTGCCCAGCGACGCAACGGCGAGGACCCGATCCTCGACTGCTTCACGCGCGTCGAGAACATCCCGAAGTCGGTACTGCGAAAGGTCGTGGACCGCATCGACTGGAGCACGACGGCAGGCTACCTCCAGCACCTCGCGCAACCGCCGCTCGGTCCGAACATCGTGCCGCTGCTGCCGCACTCCATGCTGCGCATCGAGGTGATGGGCACCGCCGCAGCCGTGTCACGCGAGCCGACGCCCGAGGAACTCGCTCGCATGCGGGGACTCCTCGAGGAAGCGATGCGCCAGGGCTACGCGGGATTCTCGACCGACGCGATCCCGTTCCACTACCTCGCGAACTCTCCGCACACGGACAAGCGCATTCCTGCGCAGCACGCCACGCTCGGCGAGCTGCGCACGCTGCTCGACGTCGTGCGCCGCCACGACCGGGTGTGGCAGTGCACGCCCGACGCGGCGCACCGCGTCGCCACCTTCCTGCGCTTCTTCCTGACCAGCGGCCGGCTGTTCGGCCGCCCGCTCAAGACCTCGGCCCTCACCGCCGTGGACCTCACCCACGAGCGGCGCACCTGGAAGCTTTTTCCGCTGATCGCCGGGCTCCTGAACTCGAGGCTGGTGGACGGGCGCTTCCACTTCCAGGTGCTCGCGACTCCGTTCCGCATGTACGCAGAGGGCGCAATCTGCCCGATCTTCGAGGAGTTCGAGTCGTCGCGGCAACTCATGGCCTGCGACATCGAGGATGGGGACACGCGCCGCCGGACGATGGCGACCGACGCGTTCGGCCAGCTGTTCGTGCGCGAGTGGCACGACGCGGGTGCGGTCTCGACTTTCAACCGCGACCTCGACGCGCTCACGGTCGAGCGCTGCCCGGTCACCGAGTGGCAGGGCGAGACCTTCGGCGCCATCCATCGCCGGCTGAGGGATTTCCAGGCCGGCCGCCGTGAGGTCGCGCGAAGCCCTGCCGAGGCCGAGGCGCTCGACGCCTTCCCGAACCCGATCGAGCGCGAGGGCGCGTTCCTGCTGCACCTCGTGCGCCGCTACGACCGCGGGCTGCGATGGTGGTTCACGGTTGCGAACGACCGGCCGGAGATTCTCGAGAAGCTGCTGTTCCACCGTCACATGCTGCCGGGCTTCAACGACAGCGGCGCGCACCTCATCAACCTCGCCTTCTTCGACGGCAACCTGCTCACGCTGCAGGTGGCGCAGCGGCACTCGCTCGAGCGGGTGGCGCAGGCCGTGAGGCGCCTCACCCGCGAGCCCGCCGAGTTCTTTGGTGTGGACGCCGGCCGGCTCGAGCCGGGCGCGCAGGCCGACCTCGTGCTGGTGAACCCCGTGACGCTGCGCGGCTACGACACCGACGCGAACCGGTGCATGGTGTACCGGGACATCTTCGAGCACGAGCAACTCGTGAACCGCTCCGACGGCGTGGTGGCGGGCGTGTGGATCGCGGGTGAGCAGGTCTGGGATGGGCGCGGGTTCACGGCGGCGCTCGGCACGCAACGGCTCGGGCGGCCGCTCACGGCCGGTCCTGCTGCTGCGGCTGCAGCGGCGGTTAGGGTCGCTTGAGAGACCGCGCATCGGTGGCGGTGGCGGTGGCGGGCGGTCCGTGCCGGGTGCGTTTCGAGTCGCTCCCCGATACTCGCTTGGTCGAAACGCACCCGGCACAGACCGCCATCACTGCGGCGCCTGGGCTCGGCCGCCTTGCGGCGGCCTTCGCACGGCGCATGACGCGTCAACACAGGCCGACCGCACGTAAGACGGCGGAGACGGGGACCTGATTCAGCGTTAAGTGTCGCTGCGGACCTACCTCCTGTTGCGGCCGCCGGTGCGGCGGGATCCGGCAAACTCACCTTGCGCCGTGCGAGTTCTCGCGCCGGCGAGAACTCGCTCAGGCGCGGCCTGTCAGGCGGGGTTTCCGGGTCGGTCCAGCCGAGCATGTCGGCTTTCGCGAGGCAGGACCGACCCGGAAACCCCGCCCACAACCGTCTCACCGTCGCAAACGACGCCGCGCAAACCGCTATCGCCACCCGGAGTCCCCGGCAATAAGCTGGGAAGCGTGGACTCCAACGTCGTCTTCCGCGCCCGCGCCCTCACCAAGGTCTACAGGATGGGCGAGGTCGAGGTGATCGCCCTGCGCGGCGTCGACCTCGACCTCTATCGCGGCGAGTTCGTGGTGCTGCTCGGCCCCTCCGGCAGCGGCAAGTCCACGCTGCTCAACATCCTCGGTGGCCTGGACAGCGCCACCTCGGGTGAGGTGATCTACGCGGACCACGACCTCGTCCGCGCCACCGAGCGCGAGCTCACCGAGTTCCGACGGCACCACGTCGGCTTCGTGTTCCAGTTCTACAACCTCATTCCGAGCCTCACGGCCCGCGAGAACGTGGCCGCGGTCACCGAGATCGCGCGCGCACCGATGAAGCCCGAGGCGGCGCTCGAGCTCGTGGGCATGGGCGAGCGCCTCGACCACTTCCCCGCCCAGCTCTCCGGCGGCGAGCAGCAGCGCGTCGCCATCGCGCGCGCCATCGCCAAGAACCCGGAGGTGCTGCTCTGCGACGAGCCCACCGGCGCGCTCGACTCCACCACCGGCATCGTGGTGCTCGAGGCGCTCGAGCGCGCGAACCGCGAGCTCGGCACCACCACGGTCGTGATCACGCACAACGTCGTGATCGCCGGCATGGCCGACCGCGTGGTGCGCATGGCGGACGGCCGCATCGCGGGCAGCGAGCGCAATCGAGAGCGCAGGCCGCCCTCGGAGCTCTCCTGGTGATGAGCGTCCTCGACCGAAAGCTCCGGCGCGACCTCTGGCAACTGCGCGGCATGGTGGCGGCGATCTCGCTGGTGCTGCTCGGGGGCATCGCCACCTTCGTCATGGCGCGCGTGACCCACGAGTCGCTCGCCGAGACGCGTCTCGTGTACTACGCCGACCAGCGCTTCGCGGACGTGTTCACCAGCCTCGTGCGTGCGCCCGAGGCCGTCGCGGAACGCATCTCGGCGCTGCCCGGCGTGGACCGCGTCGAGACGCGGGTCGTCGCGCCCGTGAACATCGAGATCGAGGGCTACGGCGACCCGGTCACAGGGCGCATCGTCTCGCTGCCCGAGCGCGGCGAGCCGCTCCTGAACGTGCCGTGGCTGCGGCTCGGCCGCATGCCCGCGCCCTACGCCGACACCGAGGTGACGGTCAGCGAGGACTTCGCGGCGGCCCATCGTCTCGAGCCGGGCGACCGGATCACCGCGGTGATCAAGGGCAAGCGCCGGCAGCTGACCGTCGTCGGCGTGTCGCTGTCGCCCGAGTACATGTACGCGATCCCGCCGGGGGCGATGTTCCCGGACTACGAGCGCTTCGGCATCCTGTGGATGAACCGCCGGGCGCTCGCCACCGCCTACGAGATGGAGGGCGCGTTCAACGACGTCAGCCTGACGCTGCGGCGCGGCACGCCGCCGCGCGACGTCATCGACGCGCTCGACGGACTGCTCGCCCGCTACGGCGGCCTCGGCGCCTACGACCGCGAGGACCAGCTGAGCCACCGCTTCATCACCGAGGAACTGCGCCAGCTTGCGACCATGGCGACGGTGTTCCCGGTGATCTTCCTGAGCGTCGCGGCGCTGCTCCTCAACGTGGTCGTGACGCGGCTCGTGGCGCTCGAGCGGGAGCAGATCGGGACGCTCAAGGCCTTCGGCTACGAGACGCGCGACGTGCTCGCGCACTACGTCAAGCTCGTGCTCGCCATGGTCTCGATCGGCCTCGTCGCGGGCCTCGGCGCCGGACTGTGGCTGGCGCGCGGCATGACGGCCATCTACCAGGACTTCTACAGCTTCCCGTACCTGCACATCAGCCTCGAGCCGGCGGTGATCTTCCAGGCCGTCGCGGTGACGCTGCTCGCGGCGCTCGCCGGCACGCTGCTCGCGGTACGCCGTGCGGCGGCACTGCCGCCCGCGGTGGCGATGAGCCCCGAGCCGCCGCCCGTCTATCGCGCCACCGTCCTCGAGCGCGCCGGCCTGCAGCGGCGGCTCGCGGAGCCCACGCGCATGATCCTGCGCGACATCGCGCGCCGACCGCTGCGGGCGGGGCTCACGGTGCTCGGTATCGCCGCGGCCGTCGGCACGCTCATGATCACCAACTTCTCGCGCGACGCGGTCGGGTGGATGGTGGGCGTACAGTACGTGCTGTCGAGCCGCGAGGACCTCACCGTCCTGTTCACGGACCCGACGCCGCGCCGCGCCTTGTACTCGCTCACCGGGCTCGAGGGCGTCGAACACGCGGAGGGCTTCCGGTCCGTCCCGGCGCGGCTCGTCCACCGGCAGCACAGCTACCGCACCGAGGTCGAGGGCGTGGAGCCCGGCGCCGTGCTGCAGCGCGCGCTCGACGCGGATCTGCACCCCGTGCCCATCCCCGCGGAGGGCGTGATCCTGACCGAGTATCTCGCCCGCGACATCCTCGGCATCGAGCCGGGCGAGCGGCTGCGCATCGAGGTGCTGGAGGGCCGCCGCCCGGTGTTCGAGGTGCCGGTCGCGGGCCTCACGCGGCAGTACCTCGGCGTCAACGCCTACATGAGCCGCGAGTCCCTCAACCGCCTGATGCGCGAGGGACCGGCGATCTCGGGCGCGCGCCTCGCGGTGGACCCGGTGCGGCAGGACGCCATCTACCGCGAGCTCCGGCGCATGCCGCGGGTCGCGGGCACGGTCGTCCGCGAGAACTCGATCCGCCAGTTCAACGAGATGATGGAGGAGTCGATCCTGTTCTTCTCCTTCGTGACGGCCATGCTCGGCGCGTTCATCGCCTTCGGCGTGGTTTACAACTCGGCGCGCATCGCGCTCTCCGAGCGCAGCCGCGAGCTCGCCTCGCTGCGCGTGCTCGGCTTCACGCGCGGCGAGGTGGGCTACATCCTGCTAGGCGAGATCGGGCTGCTCACGCTCGCGGCGATCCCGCTCGGTTTCGTGCTCGGCCGCGGGCTGTCGGCCTACCTCGCGGCCTCGTTCACCTCGGACCTCTACCGCATCCCGCTGGTCGTGCAGCCGTCGACCTACGCGCTGGCCGCGAGCATCGTGGTCGGCTCGTTCGCAGTGAGCGCGGTGCTGGTCTGGCGCAGGCTTGCGCGCCTCGACCTGATCGCGGTACTGAAGACCCGGGAGTAGCGCGTGATCACCCAGCGAACACGAGGAATACTGGCCGCCGCCGCCGCGGTGCTCGCACTCATCGCGTGGGGCTTCTGGCCGCGCGCCGAGCTGGTCGAGACGGCCACCGTCGCGCGCGGCCCGCTCAGGGTCACGGTCGAGGAGGAGGGCCGGACGCGCGTCCGCGACCGCTACGTGCTGTACGCGCCGGTGGCGGGTTATCTCCGGCGGATCGCGCTCGACGTCGGCGACGCGGTCGAGGCGGGCGCGGTGCTCGCCACGCTCGACCCGCTGCGACCCGCGGCGCTCGACCAGCGCAGCCGTGCCGAGGCCGAGGCGCGCGTCGCCGTAGCGCGGGCCGAGCTCGCGCGGCGCGAGGCCGCGGCCCGGCAGGCCGAGGCCGAAGCGGAGCTGGCTGCGAGCGAGTTCGCGCGGTCCGAGAGCCTGCTCGCCCGGAGCCTCGTGTCGCGCTCCCAGTTCGACGCGGCGCAGAGCCGCAAGCGGGCGGCCGAGGCGGCGCAGCGCGCGGCGAAGGCGGCCATCGACGTGGGTCGCTACGAGATCGACGCAGCGCTCGCTTCGCTGCGCTACACCGCGTCGGGCCAGCCGGGACGCTCCCTCGAGGCGGTTCCCGTGCGCGCGCCGGTGGCGGGCCGGGTGCTCGCGATCCACCAGGAGAGCGCCGGCGCGGTGGAGTCCGGCCAGCCGCTGCTCGAGGTCGGCGATCCTGCCGGGCTCGAGGTCGTGGTCGAGGTACTGTCGCGCGACGCGGTGCGCATCGCGCTGGGCGGCCGCGTGCTGCTCGAGCGCTGGGGTGGCGAGACGCCGCTCGAGGGCGTGGTGCGCATGGTCGAGCCCACCGGCTTTACCAAGGTGAGCGCGCTTGGCGTCGAGGAGCAGCGCGTACGCGCGCTCACGGACCTCGCCTCGCCGCCCGAGGCGTGGCAGCGGCTCGGCGACGGGTACCGGGTCGAGGCGAGCTTCGTCGTGTGGGAGAGCGCCGACGCGCTCACGGTGCCGGCAAGC
>Ga0113563_10001596_pt1 | contig 13088 bp, 12 predicted proteins | sample Mud3Dept3metaG_FD_80117 | JGI IMG/M metagenome (GOLD analysis project Ga0113563, IMG submission 80117) | Freshwater wetland microbial communities from Ohio, USA, analyzing the effect of biotic and abiotic controls - Mud 3 Core 4 Depth 3... | ecosystem: Environmental > Aquatic > Freshwater >...
CGGATACTTGGTCGCGGATTCGTGGAGGTCGCCCCCGAGATCGATCTTCTCCTGCCGGATGAGTTCCATTATGGCGAAGGCGATTTTCTCCGTGAGGAAGCCTTTGGCCCTTCCCGGATAGCAGCGGTTCAAGTTCCTGACTTCGTTGCCCGACAGCTTCTGGCCGGCGGGGTTGACGTAGACCGCCGGGTCCGGCCACTGGTCAACGGGATTGGTCAAGCGGGAGCCCAGCCGGAAAAGCCGCGGACCCGCCGGTGTGGGCACGGCGAACCGCTGCGGGTTCCCCTCCTGGGGATCGCTGTGGGTGAAGCCGCTGGCGTTGGCCCGCGGGATGATGAAGACGTTGCCTTGCACGGCCCGGATATTCTCGATGAGGAGGACGGAGGCGACGAGGCCGGCCGGTTCGTTGGGATGGGTTCCTCCAAGCACCAGGAGGTTTCCGCCCTTTTCCTTTCCGTGGAAGAGGTACACTTCGGTATCGCCATGGGTGTTCTTGAGAGGAGGGAAATAATCGCTCAGCAGCCGGGTGGCGGTCACTCCCTGGCCCGGGAAAATTGGCTCCGCCCGATGCATGGTTCGGAAGCTGCGGCCGGAAAAGAAGCCGAGGGCAGCGGTCATCACCAGGGACAGGACGGCCGGGGCGGCTCCTCCAAGGATTTTTCTTATCATTTATTTGACCAGGAAGAGCCGGAGGAGAAAGAGCGTCAGGACGAGGGCGGCTCCGGCTTGGTCCCACGGCTTTTTCCGGCGGAAAAGATAGCCGATGAGATGGAGACTCAGGTAGAGGACGATGAGGTTGTAAAAGAAGCGGATCATGGGCATTAAAATACCTTATCCAAAAACGGGGCGAGGAGCAACATCCCGATGCCGGCGGCCAGCTGGAGGAGAGCGGGGATAAGGCAATAGCGCAGGACGCGGAAGAAGTTGGGTTCGCCGACGACCTGAGCGGCGAACCGGGCCGAGATGGCGGCCGGCGGGACGAGGTCGCCCAGGCTGGTGATGGCCGAGAGGGCGGAGGAAGTCAGCAGGGCGTTCTTATTGATCAGCGCGAGCATGAAGGGGATGCCCAGGATGGAGGCTGAACCGAAGGTGGAGACGCCGCCAAAGGCGGGAAGGCTTACCGCGATCCCGAGATAAAGCAGGACCGAAGGGAGGGAAAGGATGGACATGACGACCCAGCCGCGGGCCCCGGTCATGGTCATGACCTGGATGAACATCCCTACCCCCGCCAGGATGGAAAGCACCGGGAGGGATTCTGCGACCGCGCTCCGGGTGGCCTTCAGGAAATTGACCGGACGGCCGCAAAAAACTCCGGCCAGGGCGGCGACGAGGAAGACGGCGGGAATACCGATATCGGGGACTCGGCCGGCCGCGAGCCCCGGCGCGAGCATCAAGAAAACCAGGACGATGAAAGGGATGGTCAAACGGATGCGGTAGGCCGGTCCGAGCGCGGGCGGCAGGATGGACATCATCTCTTCCCGACCGATCACTCTCACGTCGCGGTATCCGATCACCAGTGGGATGATCACGGCGAGCGGGATGACGAGAAGGGCGAGCGGGAGCGTCACTCCGACATAGGGCATGTCGACTCCGCCGCCCATGATCATGATCAGGATATTGACGGGCGGAGCGATCATCCCCAGGATGCCGCCCATGACGATCAGGGCGCCGGTCTTCAGACGCGGCAGCCCCAGCTTCATCATCACCGGCGCGATGAGCGGCCCGGAGCTGAGGATGGCGGCGGTCGAGGATCCGGTCAGCATTCCCGGGAACATCAGGATGAGCATGGCGGCCAGCAGGAGCAAGACCCGGCTCCTGTAGAAAGTTCGCAGGAGGAGGGCGGTCACGGTATCCAGGATGCCGGCGTCCTCCAAGACTTTGATAAAGACCGTTGCCGTCAGGATGATCAGGATGGTATCGAAATAGCCGAAGGCGCCCTCGACAAGGTGACGCAGGCTCGGGCCTTCTCCGGCGACGAGCGCCCCGGCCAGAGCGGAGAGGGCCAGGGCCAGGCCGATCGGGACCCGGACGGCCATGGTCAGCAGGACGAACACGGCCACCAGGAAAAGGAAGATCAGTCCCTCGGGCATCCCTGATCACTTGAAGGCTTTTTGCAGAGGCAGCTGGGCGTCGGCTGTCTTCTCAACCTCGATCAGGGGGATGCCCTTGGACTGACATATCTTCGTGAAAAAACCATCACCGTTCCCGGATTTAACCACAATGAGCATCTTGGCCAGAGGAAGGGTTTCGGTGATCAGGTCATCCGTCTGCTGACCGCGCCGGGATTCCCCTCCCAGGTGCAGACAGACGACCGGCAGCTGGTTTTTTTGGGCGGCTGTGACAAGACTCATCACCCGCTCCCTCTCCTTGTCCAGGTCGAGACCGGCGGCGCCGAGCCCCTTAAGGCTGGTCCCGAGGACCAGGACGAGGGTTTTCATGTTTTGAAGGTCCGCGGCAGTCGCCTGCTTGGAGAGCGTGTAGTTGAGCCCGGCCCGCTTGGCCAGGACAGCGGCGATCTGGACTTCGGCGTTCTGCCCGGCCGAAGTGATGAGCATCGGTTGCTCAAAAACCCCGACAGTTTCCTGGCCGTTGGCGGGGATAGGGCCGAGCGCAAAAAGAACTCCTAAAGGTACAAAAGCAACTGCGATTTTATATTTCATTCTCATCTTCCTTTCTGGCCAAGGCGAGGGGGAGTGGACGAGAAACCCGCGGTTTCGAGGCCATAGACCCGAGCCATCTTAATATCCGGCTCCGACGCCGTCCCGGCGGGAGTCGGCGCCGCCGTGGATGATCTTTTGATCTTTCAGGATCATGATGCCCTGGGCGCCTCCGAAATACTTGTCATAGGCTTCCCGGACTTCGACCTCCTGGCCCATCGCCTGAAGGGCGCTGAGGACGTCCCAGGGGAACCGGGACTCGACCGCGATGGGACCGGGCCTCCCCCCCGTCGAAAAAGAGAAGAAGCGCGGCGCTTCGATGGCCTCGTCGAGCCCCAGCCCGAACTCGGTCACGTTGAGGATGATCTGGGTGAGGGAAGAGAAGATGCGAATTCCGCCCGGTGACCCCAGGGCCAGAAAAGCCCTGCCGTCCCGGAACATGATGAGGGGGCCCATGGAGCTGACAGGGCGATGTCCCGGTCCGGGGGCGTTCACCGATTCCGGGTCGGCGGCAAAATCATCCATGTGATCATTGAGAAGAAACCCCGTCCCTTGGGGCGAAATTCCGGTCCCGAAGAAATCGTTGATCGACTGGGTCAGGGCGACGATGTTCCCGTCCTCGTCCAGGACGCAGAGATGGGTGGTGTTGGCGGCGTCCTTTTCGCCCCGCCCGTGTTCCCCGGCGACGTAGCGGTCGAGCGGGCCGTCGGCCCGGATGCGGGCGGCGAGCGCTGCCGCGTGTTCCTTCGAGATCAGGCGGTCGACGGGGATCGAGACAAAATCCGGATCGCCGACGTAGCGCTCCCGGTCGGCGAAGACAAGGCGGAGCGCTTCGCTCAGGTGATGGACATAGGCGGCGGAGTTCCGGCCCCATTTGCGGACCGGCCAGCCCTCGATGATATTCAGAAACTCGATGAGATGAAGGCCGCCCGAGGCGGGGGGAGGCGCCGTCAAGATCGTCATATCCTTGTAGGTTCCCCGAAGCGGTTCAAGCTCGACGGCGCTGTAGGAAGCCAGGTCCTCGGCCGTCATGATCCCGCCTTTTTCCCGGACGGCGGCGACGATCTTGGCGGCGAGCTCCCCCTGGTAGAATTCCTTGATGCCGCGGGCGGCAATGAGGCGGAGCGTCCCGGCCAGATCGGGATTATGAAACCGGTCGCCAGGTTCGTAGGGAAGCCCTCCGTTGAGGTAGGCGCTTCCCTCGGGGAGGTTCTTGAGCAGCCGTTCGTACTCATCCTTGTTGATGGTGCTGAAGGTGGGGCTGAGGTCGAACCCGCCCTCGGCGATGGCGATGGCGCCCGCGAGCGCCTGGGCCAGAGTGCGCGTGCCATACTTGCGGAGGGCCAGATCCCAGCCGGCCAGAGCGCCCGGCACCGCGACTCCCAGGCCGCTCGAAGTCCGCCACTCTTTCTCCTCTTCCCCCTTGTCCTTAAACATGCGGGGCGAAGCAAGACGCGGGGCCTTTTCCCGGAAGTTGATCACGGTCGTCTTTTTTTCGCGGGCGAGATGGATGACCATGAAACCGCCGCCCCCGATCCCCGAGGCGAACGGTTCGGCCGAGTTCAAGGCCGCGGCGGCGGCGATGGCGCCGTCGACCGCGTTTCCGCCCTGCCGGAGCATTTCCAGCCCGGCCTGCACAGCCAGTGGGTGGGCAGCCACGACCATGGCCCGGCGGCCGATGTAATTGTGGGGGGCGTGGCGGTCGGCGGGTTGCGTCAAGCTGGCCTCCTTTGGCCGGAGACTGCAGAGGGCCAGCAGGAAGGCAGCCCCGAGCGCGCCGCCGGCCAGGACGGCCCTTCTAGGGCTTGAGTATAGGCTCAACAGTCTTGTCCTCTCCGAGGATCCTGGCGATCTCCTCCTCGGTCGGCAGCTCATCCAGGCTGTTCAGCCCGAAGTAGGCGAGGAATCTCTCGGTCGTCCTGTAGATCAAGGGGTTTCCCGGGCTCTTCTTTCGGCCCGTTATCTTGATCAGCTTCTTTTCGAGCAGCGTCTTGATGGTGTAGGAGGAGTCGACGTTCCGCAGGGCGGAGATCTCGGACAGGGTGATCGGCTGATGGTAGGCGACGATGGACAGCGTCTCCAGCGAGGCCGAGGACAGCTTGCTCTTGCGGTCGATCTTGAGAAACCGCCGGACCCACGGATCGAACTCGGACCGGGTCGTGAAGACATAGCCCCCGCCGCTCTGGATGATGGTGATCCCGCGTTCGGCGGATGCGGTCGTCTGAAGGAGGTCCTGCAGGGCCTGCTCGACCTCGGCCGGCGGATGGTCGCTCAGGGTCTCTTTGATCTTGTCGAGCGCGATGGGGTCCAGGGAGACAAAGATCAGGGATTCGATGATGTCTTTGAGAGCGGGGGCCATCGTCACGGCCCCCCTTTGGGTTCCCGGCGCAGCCAGACCTTGATCGTCTGGAACAGCCGCTCCTGGACCGCCATGACCAGCCGGGACTTGATGAGCTCGAGCAGGCTGAAGAACGAGACGATAGCCTCCTCCAGGGTTTCCTGCCGGTTGAAGTACTCCAGGAAATCGAGGACGCCCTCCTTCTCGAGGGCGGCGATGATCTCTTTCATCTTTTCCTCGACCGAATAGTTTTTGCCGCGGACGACCCGGAAATTCTCGGCCTCCTTTCTTTTCATCAGGACAAAAAAGGACTCGGCCAAGTCAAAGAGCGAGACCTCGGTCAGGTCGGCCTCCCCGGGCTCGGGGAGGGGCGGGAGAACCTCGCGCGTCCAGAGGGCGAGCTGCTCTTCCTCGCGCTCCTTCAGGATGGAGCAGGCGGCTTTTATCTTCTGGAACTCGACGAGCTGGTCGACCAGGAAACGGCGGGGATCCTCGCCCCCGCCGAGCGGCTGCTCGCGGGGGAGGAGCAGCTGCGATTTGATGTGGATGAGGAGCGCCGCCATGAGCACGAACTCCGCTTCCCGGTCGAGGTTGATCTGCTCTTCGCGGCCGAGGTACTCGAGGTATTCCCGGGTGATGACGGCGATCGGGATGTTGTGGACGTCGATCTTTTTCTTCCGGATGAGGAAGAGGAGAAGGTCGAGCGGGCCCTCGAAGATTTCCAGCCGGACCTGATAGCTGTCCGAGGTCTCCGTTTCCCGGAGAGATGCGTCATTCATTTCTTATCCCATGCCGATGGCGTCCCGGACGGCGGCCATCGTTTTCCGGGCGGCTTCTCGGGCCCGGGCATTCCCCTCCCGGATGACTCCCCAGACAAAGTCCGGGTCGGCCTCGAGCTTTGACCTTCTCTCCCGGTAGGGCCCGAAGAGGTCAATCAGGGTTTCGATGACGACATTCTTGCAGTCGAGACAGCCGATGCCCGCTGTCCGGCAGGCCTCCGCGAGCTCCTGGCGCTTCCCTTTTTCGATGAAGGCGTTATGCAGGGTAAAAACGGGGCAGTCGTTCGGCTCTCCGGGGTCGGAGCGCCGCCGGCGCCTCGTATCGGTCACCATCGGCGCGATCTTGGCCCGGATGACTTCGGGGCGGTCCTTGAGATAAATGGCGTTGCCGAACGACTTGCTCATCTTTCGGCCGTCCGTCCCGGCGAGCCGCGGGGTTTCCGTCAGCAGGATCTGAGGCTCCGGAAATATCGGGCCGAAGAGGCGGTTGAAACGGCGGGTGATCTCCCGGGCGAGCTCGAGATGGGCGGCCTGGTCCTCCCCCACGGGAACGATTTCCGCCTTGTAGAGGATGATGTCGGCCGTCTGCAGGACGGGATAGCCGAGGTAGCCGTAGGTGTTGATGTCCTTGTCGACGAGCTCTTTCTGCATGTCCTTGAAGGTCGGCACGCGTTCCACCCAGGGAAGAGGGGTGATCATCGAAAGCAGCAGATGGAGCTCGGCGTGCTCCTTGACGTCGGACTGCACGAAGAGGACGCACCTCTCCGGGTCGAGCCCGATGCTCAGGAGGTCGATGGCCATCTCCAGGGTGTACTCCCGGATGACCTTGGAATTCTGGTATTCCGAGCTCAGGGCGTGCCAGGTGACGATCGAGTAAAAGCACGTGTACTCGTCTTGAAGGCGGACCCAGTTGCGCATGGCGCCGGCGAAGTTGCCCAGGTGGGCCGTTCCGGTCGGCCGGATGCCGCTGAAAACGATTTTCTTTTTTCGTTCGCTCATGGTCAAAGAAAAATCAGGGTGTAAATGATGATTTCGATGGGCCGGATGATGAAGCTCAGGACGCCCATATAGATCAACCCCACGACGATCAGAAATCCGTACGGGCGCAGCCGGTCGTATTTCTGGGCGGCGTTCTCGGAGAGGAGTCCCATCAGGACTCCGCTCCCGTCGAGCGGCGGCACGGGGATGAGGTTGAAGACGACCAGATAAGTGTTCACGAGCACGCCGTAAAAGAGGATGATGGCCAGGCCTTCCAAGGGATGGAAACCGCGCGGAAGCCCTCCCCGGCCCACCAGGAAGTTCCTGAGGAAGAGGGCGACGCCGGGGCTGGCCAGCTTGATGAGGATGATGGCCAGCAGGGAGAGGATGGCGACCAGGACATTCGCCATCGGCCCGGCCGCCGAAATCCAGAGGTTGTCCTTCCGGGGGTTCCTCAGGTTATACGGATTGACCGGGACCGGCTTGGCCCAGCCGAAAGGGGGAGCCTTCATCAGGACCAGAAGAAGGGGAAGCAGGACCGTCCCAAAAGGGTCGATATGGGCGACCGGGTTGAGGGTCACCCGGCCCATGTTCCGCGCCGTGTCATCCCCGAACCTGGAGGCGGCCCAGCCGTGCGCGGCCTCATGGACGGTGATGGCGAAGAGGAGGACGAACAGGCTGATGACGAGCGTGATGATGTTCATTACAAATCCGACGTATTTATAGCATATCGGACGCTTAAAAAAAAGGATTCGCCCGGGCGCGGCAGGGGAGCTGCGCCTCTGCTCGACACCCTCTCCCTCAAAATCTCTCGTCCGGGGCGAGGGAATCTATCGCCCCTTTCTTTTCAACGAACCGGACTAGAGAAACGGCAGGTATTTTTTGACTTCATACTCGCTGACCTGTTTTTCGAACTCGCCGGAGACGTTGATGTTGTACTCTTCGATCTCGGCCCGCTTGTTGGCGATGAACATGGTGAACAGGTGCTCGCTGAAGTTTTCTCGGAGCAGCCGGCCTTTTTCCATTGTCTTCAGGGCTTCTTCCAGGTTCCGGGGCAGCGTCCGGATCTCGAATTTTTTCTGCTTGGCATTGGACATCTCGTAGATGTTCTCCTCCACGGGATCGGGCAGGGGGTAGCCGCCCCGGATGCCGGCGAGGCCGGCCATGAGCATGGCGGAGAAAGCCAGGTAGATGTTGCAGGCCGGGTCCGGGGAGCGCAGCTCGATCCGGGTGGCCATCTCCTTTCCGGGCTGGTATTCGGGCACGCGGATGTAGGCGGACCTGTTTTTCTGCCCCCAGGCGATGTAAACGGGGGCTTCGTAGCCCTCGATCAGCCGCTTGTAGGAATTCACCCACTGGCTGAGGACGGCCGAGATCTCGCGGGCATGGAACACGAGACCGGCCATGTAGTGGCGGGCAATCTCGGAGAGGTGGTAGGTCTCCTTGGGCGAGAAGAAGATGTTCTTCCCGCCCTTCCACAGGGATTGGTGGACGTGCATGCCGGAGCCGTTCTGGCCGTTGGCCGGTTTGGGCATGAAGGTCGCGTAGAGGCCGTGCATCCGGGCGGCTTTTTTGACCATGTATCGGAAAAGCATGCCGGTGTCGGCCATGTCGACGGCGCTGTCGTACCTGAGGTCGATTTCGTGCTGACCGTGGGCGACTTCATGGTGGTCATACTCGGACCGGATCCCCATGTTCTTGAGAAGCAATTGGATCTCCTTGCGGATTTCCCCGTGCCGGCCGCTGAAAAAGTATCCCCCTTCATCGCTGAAGTGGGTGTCGTGATCGCTCGGGAAGAGGAAGAACTCGAGCTCGGGGCCGACCTTGAAGTCCTCAAAACCGAATTCCTTGTGGGCCAGGGCCAGTGCCTTCTTCAATACCGCGCGCGTATCCCCCGCGAAGGAATCCCCCTCGGGGGTGAGAATGTCGCCGAACATGATTCCCTCCCGCCAGCGGACTCCCTCGGCGAATCCCCGATATTCCCAAGGCAGGACCCGGAATGTCCGGGCTTCGGGCTTGATGACCAGGTCGCTTTCCTCGATCCGGACAAAGCCCTGGACCGAGGACCCATCAAAGCCTTTTCCTTCAACAAAGGCGCTTTCGAGCTCTTCCTTCGGGATGGAAAAATCCATCTGGCGGCCCAGGATGTCGGGGAAGACGACACGGATGAACTCAATCCCGTTGGCCGGGTCGGAAACGTAGTCGAGGACTTCCCGCTGGGTCTTAAAGCCAAACGGAGGGTGGATTCTGGCGGACGGATGCGGCATGCTTGTCTCCTTTATTAAGATGAGCGATGAAGAGAGTCGGCGAAGATTGGCCATCGTGCTGACCGCGCCGGGGGGTTGGCCTCAGAGGGGTCTTGGGAGAGGGGATCGAAAACGGCGCTTTTAACATTAAGCGATATTATTGATAAATAAATTTCAAATGTCAATAATCAATTGAATAATTATTTCAAATGAATTATTAATATAAAGATAATAAGACAATAAGGAGATGGCCATGATCGATGAGCTGGAGACAAAAATCGTCCGGGCGATGAACGAAAACGCCCGCAAGAGCCTGCGGGAGATCGCCAAGGAGGTGGGAACCTCGGCCACGGCGGTCATCAACAAGGTCAAGCGGATGGAGGAGGAAAAGACGATCAAGGGGTATATCCCCGTTGTCGACCCGGCCCATTTCGGCATCGATCTTGTGGCCATCATCGCTCTGAGCATATCCAAAGGCAAGCTCCTGGAGACCCAGCACAAGATATCCTCCGACCGGCGGGTGACTGCCGTCTACGACATCACGGGCGAATGGGACTCGCTGGTCATCGGCTACTTCCGGGGTCGTGAGGACCTCAATGATTTCATCAAGGGCGTCCTGGCGCTGCCCAATGTCGACCGGACGGTCACCCATCTCGTCCTGAACGTGGTAAAGGACGAGAAGCGCCTGTTGATTTGACGGTCGGTGATTTCTTGACAGGGGGGTGTATTTGGCCTAACGTATAGCTCAATCCAGGAGACAGGAAATGGCCAAAGAGATCCACGAAACGATCGGTCGTCATTATATCGTCGAGGCGTCGGGCTGTGATCCAAAAATTATCGGCAGTGTCGAGAAAGTCCAGCAAATCCTGGTCAAAGCGGCGGAGATTGCCGGCGCCCAGGTCTGGTCAATCTCCTTCAGCCGGTTCCCGCCCCAGGGAGTCTCCGGTGTCGTCGTGATTTCCGAGTCCCACATCTCCACCCACACCTGGCCGGAATTCGGATATGTCGCCCTGGACATATACACCTGCGGAAAGCACGTCGACCCCGAGAAGGCGGTGGTTTTTGCGGTCGAAGCGTTCGGCTCATCGACATCCCATATCACCGAAATCACCCGCGGCATCGATGAGGGCGATTCGATCTATTACCACAGCTTCATCACGTGGGAAGAGGACCTGAAGAAGAGCCGGAAGGACAAGGAATAGCCGCTCTTTTGGGGCAGCGTAAATTTTCTTTACGCCCGGCCATCACAATCCTCGCGTTTGAGCGAACTCATCAGGGGAAAAAGATACATGCCAGGCGCCTTTTTGGCACAAATCCTGCTTTATGTCTTGACGTGAGGATTGCGATTGATGGAGCACGGAGGGGAAAAAACTGCGGCGGTTCCTTCATCAGGTCGGCGGGTTTTTGTTATAATGCTTCCGTGAAGAGGTGTTTTTTTCTCTTCTGCGCTGTCGTCCCGCTGCTCCTCTCGGTCTTTCCTGCCCCCGCCTTCGCCGAACAGGCCATCCCTGATTTTATCCTCCAGCTTCAGCAGGACCTTTCCGCCCGCCGCCTGGAAGCCTACCTCGAAGCCTATGCCCCGGTGCTGCGCCCGAGCCAGCGGAGCGAGTTCAATCGCTATTTCGATGAATTGAAGATGGACTCGGTCGTCCTCACCTGGGCCAATAAGCGGAATTTCGACCCCGCCGATCCCATCCTCTTCCTGCAGGTCCTCTGCCAAAACTCCTTTTCCGCGCTGATCGAGACCTGGGAGCTGAAACTGGAAGAGTCCGCCGGCCGCTGGCAGGTGAGGGAAAAGTCGGCCCGGGGAAACGTCAGCCAGCTGTATAAAATCCGGCTGCCGGCCGAGCGGATCGAGAGAGCGGAGAGCGTCGAGATCACCCACGCCGATTTCAGGTTGACCTTCCGCGACGCCCTCGTGTTCTATGACAACATCCCCGGCCTGGAGACCGCCCTCTTGGTCGTGGGCGACGGCCGCCTGGTCTTTTCCCCTTCGGACGCCGGGGAAAAGCACCAGCTTTCGCTGCTGTATAAGAAAAAGGTATTGGAGGACCGGATCGACCATGCCTTTCTGCGTTTCTCCAACACATTCTTCAACCAGAATATCCGGCTGACGGGAAGCGTCGATGCCTCCGCCTCAGCGGACGGCGAGAAGGCGCGGAGAAAGGCGGAGGCGATTTTCCCGAAATATCTTGGTCGTTATTTCACTATCCAGAGCCCGCTCAGCCGAGAGCCCCTCTCCTTTCTTCCCCAGGGAGAGGAGACAGTCATCCAATTCCACGGCCGGAAGACCGGGGAGATGGCCTATGTTTTTTCGCCCCTGGCTGAAGAGGAAATCACGCTCTTCGACACGGCCCGAGAGCGGTTCATCAACCTCTATTCTCCGGTCCTTGAGGAAGAGGCGAGACGCCTGGTCATCACCTTCAGCCCGAAATATGATATCCGTGACTATGACATCGAACTGGACTTCCAGCCCCAGGATTACTTCATCTCGGCCAGGGCCCAGGTCGGCCTGGTCAGCCAGGTCGAGAGTCTTGATGTCGTCAAGCTCAAGTTTCACCCGGGGCTCGAAATCCTGCGCATCTACGACAGCGAACGGAGAGAGCTCATTTTCACCAAGGATCCGGTCGGACGGATCCTCTATGTCTATTTTCTCGAGCCCGTCTCCAAGAACGAGAGGACGACGATCGAGGTTTTTTACCGGGGCCGCTTGGAACCGCCCCCGCAGCTTACGGACGTGGTTAGCGGACAGCGCTTCGAAGAGGCCCATGAGCCCATGCCCGTCCGTTTTGAGACCATTCTCTTCAGCCAGGCGGCCCAGTGGTACCCTGCTACCCTGATCGACGACTTTTTCACGGCCCGCCTTAGGATCATCGTTCCCCCGGCGTATTCCGTGATCTCCAACGGGGTCCTTGTCGAGAAAAGCGTTTTGAACGGCGTCCAGAGGGTGACCGAAATCGACAAGGTCGGCAGCTCTTGTTCAATCTATGAGACCAAGAGGCCGGTGAAATACCTTTCCTTCCTGGTCGGAAAATTGAGCTTGACCCAGGAGACCGCCGGACCGCCGCCGCTGGCCGCCTATGCGTCCTCCGATGTCCGTTCGGTCAGGAAGAACCTCTTGACGGAAGCCCGCCGTATCCTGGAATTCTATGAATCCCGGTTCGGGGCATACCCCTTCGAGAACCTGAGCATCGTCCAGCGGCTCTGGCGCACGACCGGCGGCCACAGCCCGGCGTCGTTCGTCATTCTCAATGATCTCCCTCGCGTTCCCAACCCCGGAACCGGGATCCGCGAGAGGCTGATGGGAAACCCGGACAGTCCCGTCGACCTGTCCCCTCAATGGAGGGAGTATTTCCTGGCTCACGAGATCGCCCACCAGTGGTGGGGCCAGGGCGTCACCTGGGCCCGGTACAGGGATCAATGGCTGAGCGAGGGGCTTTCCCAGTATGCCTCGGTCCTCTACCTTCAATCCAAGTATGGGGAGGATGCCCGGACCGATATCCTCAAGAAGTTTTCCCGATGGACGGTGAAAAAATCGGTCTGGGGTCCCATCACCATGGGGTCCCGTCTCAGCTTCACCAATTTCGACGCTTACCAGGCGATCATCTACGACAAGACGGCCCTCGTCCTGAACATGCTCCGCGACCTTCTGGGAGACGAGGTTTTTTTCTCCGGCCTGAAGGCGTTCTTCGAGGAGCATAAACATGCCGCCGCGAGCACCGGCCAGTTCCGGCGGACATTCGAGGCCGCCTCCGGACAGGACCTCAATGCCTTCTTCGGGCTCTGGTTCGACTCCCATCTGCTGCCCGCTGTCCAGGTCCGCGCCCAGGTCGATAAGCGGGAAACCGGCGTTCTCTTGAAGATCACGGTGAACCAGCTCAACGCGGATTTCGTCTTTCCCCTTTGGGTTGCCTGGGAGGACGGCCCCGGTGCTCCCCACCGGGAGATGCTCATCGTCGACCGGAAAAACAAGGCTTTTGAGTTCCCCCTGCCGGGCTCGCTGCGCAAGCTCGAAGTGAACCCCGACCGGGCGGTTCCGGGCGAGTTCCAGGTCATCAAGGATTAGCCCGGCCGTCTGTGGCGCGTCTCA
>Ga0113563_10001597_pt1 | contig 13084 bp, 13 predicted proteins | sample Mud3Dept3metaG_FD_80117 | JGI IMG/M metagenome (GOLD analysis project Ga0113563, IMG submission 80117) | Freshwater wetland microbial communities from Ohio, USA, analyzing the effect of biotic and abiotic controls - Mud 3 Core 4 Depth 3... | ecosystem: Environmental > Aquatic > Freshwater >...
AACGGCCGCCAGGCGCCAGGCGATCTCGCCCGGGCCGAACAGCGTGTGGTCCATGACCTGCCTCCGGGGGGACTGTACTACGCCCGGGGCGAGGGACAAGGGACAAGGGGCCAGGGGGACAGACGGAACGAGGGGGCCTGGGACCCTTCGACGCGTCGTTCCTTTAGCAGGCAATCGGGCGAGGCGCCGAGGCGAATTGCCTACGGCCGGCCTAGTGCGCCCGGGATCCCAGCCCGTCCGCGCCCCCTCGGCCGCACGTGACCGCGACGCCTGAGATGGGTGCGTTGGTTCGAGCACCCCCACCGCGACGCGGCCGGTATGCCCGGCGCCAGCCAGCCAACCTCATTGCCGGCGCCGTACCTGCTGGCAGTCCAGCCTCGGCGCTCCGATACTTTTCGTTGACAATCTGGCTGTGTAATATGCACAATCTGTGTATGGGCAGCAAGACGATCTCCGTCAAAGACGAGGCCTACGAGCGCCTCAGGGCTGCGCGGCGCTACCCGGGTGAATCGTTCAGCGAGGTCGTGCTGCGGGCCAGGTGGCCCGAGGACACCGTCAGCGCCCGAGAGCTCCGGGAACTGGCCCGCGTGCGCGGCGCGCGATTCTCGGACGCCGACCTCGACCGCATCGAAGCACTGAAGCGCCTTGACGCGCCGGCGGAGGACAAGTGGGCAGGCCCCTGATCCTCGAAACCTCGTTCCTCGTCGACTTCGAGCGCGAGAACAACCGCGGCGTGCCGGGGCCGGCGCTCGCGTTCCTCGAGGCACAGGGGAACGCACGGCTTCACATCACGTTCACCATCGCCGGCGAGCTGGCGGCCGGACTGTCGCTTGAAGACCGCGCGCGCTGGGACGAGTTCATCTCCCCGTTCCATGTCCTGCCGTCCAACGCGGAAGTCGCCTGGGAGTACGGCCGCGCGTACCGTTTCCTCCAAGGCAACCGGATGCTCATCGGCGCCAACGACCTGTGGATCGCGGCAACGGGCCTCGCCTACCGCATGCCGGTCGTGACGCGCAACGTCGAGCACTACCGCCGCGTCCCCAACCTGCAGGTGGTCACCTACCGGAGTTGACGAGAGGCCGGATCGGTGGGGACCTGCGGCGTCCGCGCCTCCTCTCGTCGGCGCTTCGACGCGGAGCGTCGGTCACCGTCCCGAACCCCGGACTCTCAGTTGGCGTGTTGGATGTACTGCGCGTCGACGAACTCGTCGACGGCAGTCTGGTCGGCGGCGTCGATGCGCTCGAACTGCATCCCCATGCCGACGCGGCGGTCGCTCCATGCCACGCGGGCGTCGGCGTCGACGTCCCGTTTCGCGTTGGGCAAGCGGAAACGGATGCGGGCACGTGTCGATTCGTCGAGCGGGCTCATGGTGCGGATCGCCATCCCGCCGCGGCCGAGGTTCAGGCTGACGGCGGCGGCGATGGTGTTGCCGAAACGGTACGCCACCGGGATGCCCAGAGCCACGCGCGGGCTGTGCCGGCGGTTGAAGTTGTCGGGGAAGAGGTGCGGCGCGAGCGACGGCAGGATCTGCTGCGACGCGCTGTACTCGTTCACGTACCCCGCGATGCCGAGGCTGGCGAGATCGCGCACCTCGGATGCGCCGGCGATCGTGCCGCTGAAAACCAGAATGGGCAGCCGCCCACCGTCCAGCCGGCGGATGGAGCGGACCAGGTCGACACCGCCGGCGTGGGGTAGCCGGAGGTCGACCACGACGAGATCGATGTCGGGAAGATCCGCTCGGACGCGGGCCAGCAGCTCAGCGGCGCTCCTCACGGTGTACGCCCGGTGCCCGGCGTGCTCGATGGCGGTCTTGAACCGGTCCCGCACGAACGGGGTATCATCGGCGATGAGAACGGTCTTGTGCGCCGTGCCGGCCATGGTCATTCTGTGCAAGTGTATCGGATCGGGCGCGGCCGGACCTTAGGGCCGGCGCCCGCAGGAATTGACGAGCCCCGGGCGATTCGTTGCAGCCTGGATCGGCTTGTCGCTATAATCCAGGCTCTTGTCGCGGCAACCGTCTGCGTGTCAGCAGTTAGACGGATGCCGCCAGGGGCGCCAGTGGCCCGGAGCGACCGATCGGTCCGCGTGCCACCCGTTGAGGAGGCGGTATGGCCATCTGCCCTGAATGCGAGTTCGAGATCGACGTCGACGAGTACGACGTGGACCGGGGCGACACCCTCGAATGCGACAACTGCGGGGTGACGCTCGAGATCATCGGCCTCAACCCCATCGAGTTCGAGGTCGCCTCCGAGGACGACGAGGACGAAGACGAAGACGAGGACGATCTCGGCGACGATGAGGACGAGACCGTCGAGGACGACGACGAGTGACTTCCGCCTCCGCGCCGGGGCTCTCGGCCGCTGAAGAGGCCCGGCTTCTCGAAAAGGACGCGCACCTCCGGCGAACGCTCGCCGAGATGGGCTCGGTCATCGTGGCCTTCAGCGGCGGCACCGACAGCGCCTATCTCGCGTGGGCGGCCACGTCGGTGCTGGGCGGCGCGGCGCAGTGCATCACCGGCGACAGCCCCAGCTACCCGTCGCGCCACCGCGCCATCGCGGAGCGCCTCGCCCGCGACTTCTCCCTCCGTCACGAGTTCATCGCCACCGGCGAGATGGAGAAGCCCGAGTACCGCGCCAACGAGCCGGACCGCTGCTACTACTGCAAACAGGAGCTCTTCACCCAGTTGACGGCGCTCGCCCGTGAGCGCGGCATCGCGGCGGTGCTCGACGGCGCCAACGCCGACGACCGCGGCGACTACCGGCCGGGGCGCAAGGCCGCCCGCGAGTTGAGCGTGCGGAGCCCGCTCGACGAGGCCGACCTCACCAAGGCGGACATCCGCGAACTGTCGCGGCGCGCCGGGCTGCCGACGTGGGACGAACCAGCGTCCGCGTGCCTGTCGTCGCGCATCCCGTACCATTCGGAAGTGACTCCTGAAAAACTGGCGATGATCGAGCGCGCCGAAGACGCGCTCATCGCCCTCGGCTTCCGCGTGTGCCGCGTCCGCCATCACGGCGAAGTGGCCCGCGTCGAACTCGGCGCGGAGGAAATGACCAGAGCCCTCGAGCCCGCCACCCGCGACGCCATCGTCCGCGACCTCAAGGCCGTCGGGTACCGCTACATCACCCTCGATCTGCAGGGCTATAGGATGGGCAGCCTCAACGAGGGCGTCCGTCTGCAGCCCGTGTGAGGACTGCCGTGCAAGACCTGCTCGCGCCGGTCGGGCGGGGTTCCCGGGCCTGGTGGGTCGCGGTCGCCCTGGCGGTCATCTTCCTGGCCGGCCACCTGCCGTTCCTCGCGTCCACGCTCGAGGACGTCGACTCGGTGAACTTCGCCCTCGGCCTGCGCGACTTCGACCCCGGCCGCCACCGGCCGCATCCGCCGGGCTATCCGCTCTACATGGCGCTCGGGAAAGCGGCGAACCTGCTCATGAGCGAGCCGCGCGCCCTCGCGATCTGGGGCGCGCTGTTCGGCGCGCTGTCCGCGTTCGCGCTCCTGCGCCTGTTCGGGGCGCTCGACGCGCTCGACGGCGACCTCGCCGAACCGCCTGCGCGGCTCCGGCACCTGCGCGCCGGCGAGTGGCTCGGCCGGCCGGCGGTGGCGGCGGCGCTCACGATGATGGCGCCCCTCTTCTGGATGACGGCATCGCGCCCGATGAGCGACACCGCGGGCCTCGCCGTCTCTCTGGCTGCGCAGGCGATCCTGCTGACGGCGATGGTCCGCCAGCGGTCGGCCGCGGCTGCGGGCGAGTCGCCCTCGTCCGCGGCGGCGGTGCAGTCGGGCCGTCTCATCCTCCTCGGTGCTTTCGTGTCGGCCCTGGCGATCGGGTTCCGGTCGCAGGCCGCGTGGCTCACACTGCCGCTCCTCGCGCTGGCGATCGCGGATCGCGCCGGGCGCGGCGCCGCGGGCGCCGTCATCGGCAGCCTCTTCTGGCTGGCGGCAGGCTCGCTGCTGTGGTTCGTGCCGCTCGTCATCGCCAGCGGCGGGCCGGGCGCGTACGCCGCCGCGTTCGGCGCCCAGGCGGGCGAAGACTGGACCGGTGTCGACCTGCTCGCCACCAGTATCAGCGCTCGCAGGGTGGCCTTCGCGCTCTACGAAACGTTCATCCGCCACTGGGCCGGCGCCGGGTGGTTCATGGTGCTGCTGGCCGCGTTCGGCGCCGTCGTGCTGCTGTGGCGGGGCCGCCGCGCGCTGGCAGCCATCATCGTCGCCTTCGCACCGTACGCAGTCTTCCACCTCCTGTTCCAGGAGACCGTGACGACGCGCTACGCGCTGCCGCTCGTGCCCGCCCTCGTGTACCTGGCGGTGCGGGGACTCTACGCACCGCCCCCGATCGGAGGGCTCACGCTGTCCGCGGCGCTCGCGCTCGTGTTCGGCGCGACGACGGCGCCGGTGACGGCCACGTACGCCCGCTCGGGCGGGCCGGTCACGCGCGCGCTCAGCGAGATCAGGACGGAGGCCAAGGCCCATCCCGGCGTGCTCGTGGGCATGCATCACCCGTTTGCGCGGCCGGTCGAGGCCGACGGCGTCGGCGACGCGACCGCCCTCAAGGCGCCGCCGAAGCACGAGTGGCTCGAAGTCGTGAGGCAATGGGAAGCGGGTGTGAAAGGCCCCGTGTGGTTCCTCGCGGATCCGCGGCGCACGGACCTGGCGCTTGTCGACCCTCACGCACAGATCGTGCGCGGTGAGTACGCATGGCCGCTCGCCAGCCAGATCTACCTCGGCGGCATCCGGCCGAACGGCCTGCGCTGGGTGATCATCAACGATCCGGGTTGGTTCGCCGGTGAGGGCTGGCACCTGACGCCTGAAACCGCCGGCGTGGCGCGCGCCGACGGCAGGGGCCTCGGGAAGGGGCCGATTCGCGCGTCGCTCCGGCCCCGCGGCGACGCGGCGGTCATGATGATCGGCGGGCGCCACCTCGGCAGCGGCTCCGGACCGGGCGCGGTCGTGACTGCGCGTGTCGACGGCCGCGCGATCGACAGGTGGACGGTCGCCCCGTCGGAGCCCTTGTTCTTGAGGTTCATCCCGCTCGAGCCCGGCGCGCTCGCCTGCGCCGCAGCGTGGTGCGTGCTCGAGATCGATGCCGTGACCGCGGCTGGCGCGGCGACCGACATCGTGGCGATCGACCAGTTCAACCTGCAGGCTCCCGACACGCCGATGCTGGGCTTTGGCGAAGGGTGGCAGGAGCCGGAGTACACGCCGCTCCAGGGCGTCTCCTGGCGCTGGGCGAGCAACAGGTCGGTGTTGCGGGTCTCGCCGACCGGACGGGACATCGAACTGCAGATTGTGGGCGAATCGCCGCAGCGCTATTTCGACCGGCCCTCGCGCGTGACGGCCACGGCCGGCGGGATGCAGCTCTGGAGCGTCGAGGCCGGCAGCGACTTCGGCTGGTCGTTCCGGGTGCCGGCGGCGGCGCTCGAGACGTCCGGCGGCGCGATCACGATCGAGACCGACCAGTTCTTCAGGCCCGCCGACAGGGGTCAGGGCGCCGACCGGCGCGCGCTGGGCCTGCGGATCTACCAGGTGAAGGTCAGGCCGGTTTCCTAGCCAGGCAGAGCAGCGAACTGCCGAAGGGCATTGGCATGAGGCGCACGAGGCCGGCCTCGACGGCCAGCAGGGCGCCGAGCGCCGCGTTGACGGGGGCGGGCGGAACGGTGATCTCCCTCTCCGCGTCGGGCTCCTGCGCGAGCCCCATCGCCCGCTGCACGCCGCGCACGCAGAGCATGATCGGAAACAACGTCGCGTTGGTGTAGGTCAGCTGCTCGACGCGGAATCCCGCGGGCTCGAGGAGCGCGCGGAGGCTCTCCCGGCTGTAGCGCCGGAGCTCCGCAGAGAGCACCGAGTGGTTGCCGCGCAGGACCTCCATCGCGGCGACGTTGATGATCGCGGCACCGCCCGGCTTCAGCACGCGCCACATCTCGCGGACCGCCTCCCGCTCGATCTCGTCGGGCAGGCAATAGAGCACATCGAACGACGTCACGATGTCGAAGGTCGCCGACGGAAAGGGCACCGCCGCGGCGCTGGCCTGCGCGACGCGCGTCAGGCCCGCGTTCCGCGCGAGCCGCAGCCCGGTCCACGTGAGATCGAAGCCCCAGGCGTCGCCGTGCGGCTCGAGCAGTTGGCGCAGGTTGGCGCCGGTGCCGCAGCCGCAGTCGAGCAGGCGCAGGCGCGTGCGGCCCGCAGCGGCGCGGGCGAGCATCGGCGACACGAAGCGGCGGAAGCCCCGGAACCAGAAGTGACCGCGCTCGGCGCGCGCCGTGGCTTCAAGCAGACGATCCACAGGGGCATTGTACGCCGCGGCCGATTCCGCTGCCGATTCTGCTGGCCTCGTCGTTCACGGCATGCCACAATGGACCCTGCGGCCGCACGTGGCCGTTTTCTTCGGACGATCCCCGCGAGTACCCCCGGTCAAGGAGATTCGCCGATGAAGCGATCGTCAAAGGCGCTCATTCCAGCCATCGCCCTTGTCTTGGTGACCTGGTCGCTTGCGTGTACGAAGAAGGCACCGGTGGCGGAGCCCCAGCCGCCTCCGCCCGCGCCCACCACACCGACGCCGCCGCCTCCTCCGCCGCCGCCCCCCCCGCCGCCGACGCCCGCGCCGAAGCCGCTGACCGCAGACGAGGTGTTCGCCCAGAAGACGCTGGCGGAACTGAATGCCGAGAAGCCTCTCGAGGACGTGTTCTTCGACTACGACAAGGCGGAGCTCAAGACAGACGCCCGCGCCTCGTTGTCGAAGAACGCCGAGTGGCTGAAGCGGTGGCCGTCGACGAAGATCCTCGTCGAGGGGCATTGCGATGCGCGCGGCACGAACGAGTACAACCTCGGGCTGGGCGAGAAGCGCGCCGCGGCGGTCCGCGACTACCTTGCGAGTCTCGGCATCGCCGCCGACCGCCTGGCGATCGTGACCAAGGGCGAAGAGTCGCCGTTCTGCCTGGAGGAAACCGAGAGCTGCTACGCGCAGAACCGGAGAGGGCGCTTCATCGTCACGGCGAAATAGCGCGTCAAGGGCGACGCGTTCCGATTCCAGCCGGAGCCGGCGAAACGGCAGGCGTCTGCGCGGCCGTCAGACCCCCGCATCCGCCGCAATCTCTTCCGCGGCGGCGCGGGGGTCGGGCGCCGCGATGATCGGCCGTCCCACCACGATGTAGTTCGCGCCGGCCGCCACCGCCTCAGCCGGCGTCATGGTCCTGACCTGATCGTCCTTCGGCCGCGCGGGGGCGCCCGGAGGGTCCGCGGGACGGATGCCCGGCGTGATCAGCACGAAGTCGTCGCCCCGGGCGGCGCGGAGCCGGCCGACTTCCTGCGGCGACGCGACCACGCCGTCCGCGCCGGCCTCCTGGGCAAGCCACGCCAGCGCATCGACCTGCTCGATGACCGGCCGCGGGACCCCGATTGAGATCAGCGTGTCCTGGTCGAAGCTCGTCAGCACCGTGATGGCGATGATGAGCGGCGGCGGCACCCCGGCCTTCGCCGCGCCGGCATGGGCCGCCTCGCGCGCCGCCTTCATCATGGCGACGCCGCCGCTCGCGTGGACGTCGATCATCCAGGCGCCGAGCTTCGCGGCCTCGGCCGCGGCGCTCGCCACCGTGTTCGGAATGTCGTGGTACTTCAAGTCGAGGAACACCCGGTGCCCGGCCTCGGCGAGACGCCTGACGATGTCCGGGCCGGCCGCGGTGAAGAGCTGGCTGCCGACCTTCACGGCGCCGACCGCGCCGCGCAGCGCCTCGGCAAGCGCCAGCGCCTTCGCCGGGCTGTCGACATCCAGCGCGACAATCACGGGGTTCACAGCAGCCATCGCTCGTCCCTCGCCTCGGGCCGCGCTCAGCGGCCGAAATTGACGGTGCCCACCAGATCGGTCACCCGGGCCACTCCGTGGCGCGTCATGTAGTCTTCGATCCCCGCCTGGAGCGACGGCCAGATGAACGGGTCGACGAAGTTCGCCGTCCCCACCTGCACGGCCGTGGCGCCTGCGATCATGAACTCCAGCACGTCGCGCGCGCTGCTGATGCCGCCCATCCCGATGACCGGGATGCGGACCTGCCGCGCGCACTCGTAGACCATGCGCACGGCAATGGGGCGGATCGCCGGCCCGCTCAGCCCGCCCATCCCGTTCGAGAGCGCCGGCCGCCGCGTCTCGACATCCAGGACCATCGCCAGGAACGTGTTGACGAGCGACACCGCGTCGGCGCCGTGCTCCTCGGCCGCGCGCGCGAACGACGACACGCTCGTGACATTCGGCGTCAGCTTCGGGATGAGCGGGAGCGTCGTCGCCTTCCGGACCGCCGCCACCACCTCGCCTGTGCTCGCCAGGTTGCAGCCGAACTGGATGCCGCCTTCCTTGATGTTCGGGCACGAGATGTTCAGCTCGATCGCGGCCACGCCCTCGCAGTCCGAGAGGATCCGCGTCACCTCGACGTACTCCTCGATCGTGCTGCCGCACACGTTGACGATGACGACCGCGCCGAGGCGCCGCAGCTCCGGCATCTTCTCGCGGACGAACCGGCGCGCGCCGATGCCCTGCAGGCCGATGGCGTTGAGCATCCCCGACGGCGTCTCCACGATGCGCGGGGGCGGGTGCCCCTCGCGCTCCTTGAGGAAGAGGCCCTTCACCACGACCGCGCCCAGCGAGGACAGATCGACGATGTCGGCGTACTCGACGCCGTAGCCGAAACAGCCGCTCGCCGACATGAGCGGGTTCTTCAGGACGAGCGGACCGATGCGGACGCTGAGATCCACGGTCACTCCCAGACGAGATCGTCGCCGCTGAACACCGGGCCGTTCAGGCACGACCGCACGAAGCGCGGCGTGCCGGCGGCGTCGCGCACGCGCACGACGCAGCTGTAGCACCCGCCCAGGCCGCAGCCCATGATCCGTTCGGTCGAGAGCTGCGACGGGTGGCCGTACGCGCGGGCCAGCGCGGCCACCGCTTTGAGCATCGGTTCCGGCCCGCAGGCGTAGAGCGTGACCTCGAGGCCGGCCGGGCGGGCGCGCAGCGCCTCGTCGAGCGGTGCCGTCACGAAACCGCGGGCGCCGAGCGAGCCGTCCTCCGTGGCGAGGTCGAGCGCCACGCCATGCGCCTCGAACCAATCCAGATAGAACAGGTCGGCCCGAGTACGGCCGCCGTAGAACAGACGCGCCCGCGCCCCGGTGCCCAGCAGCGCCTCCGAGAGGGTCGCGAAGGGCGCCAGCCCGACACCGCCTGCGACCATCCAGGCCTCGGCCGGGGGCGACACGAGCGTGAACGGCTTCCCGAGCGGACCCAGGACCGGAAGCCGGTCGCCTGCGGCGGCGTCGTAGAGGCGCGCCGTGCCCGGGCCGATGCGCTTGCAGAGCACCGAGATGCCCGTGGGCGACCCGGCGGCATCGCGGAGGATCTCGAAAACCGAGAACGGCCGCCGCAGCAGCGGGTCCGTGCCGGCCGCCGTGCGAATCATGACGAATTGCCCCGGAAGGCTGGAGGCGGCGATTGCCGGGGCCTCGAGCTGCAGCACGTTGTACTCGGCCGAGAGGTGCGTGTTGCGCAGGACCAGGGCCGCGACGTCCAGCGGTGGCATGGGGGAAGTATACATTCTAGGGACTCGGGGCTCGGGGCCCGGGACGGCGGGTGCCGGCGGGGTTTCTCGCGAGGCGAGCGGTCGGGCGTCAGGAACGAGCGCGTCCCTCGAAGCGGGACCGCCACGCGAGAGACGCTGCCGGCACCGGGAAACCTGGTCTCAAAACGACGGAATCGGCGATAGCATGAAGCGCCAGGCGACGAGGGACGAATGCGCTATCTGCGGATGCTCACGAACTCGGTGATCGGGGGGCTGGCGTTCGCCCTCTACCTCACGATTCTCGTGCTCCAAATCAACCCCCGGTACCCGCTGATGAGCACGCCGGGGCTGGCTACGACGCTGGTCCTGTCGTACGGATTCCACAGCACCACCGTCTTCTACGCCCTCATCGTCCTGCGGCAGGTACTCGCCACGGAGGTCATCTCGCCCGGCTGGATCAGCTTCAGGTTCCTCGTGTGGCTGTGTTCCGCCAGTGCAGGGGTGGCGACGCTGCTGACCTGGGCCAACTTGCGTGGCCTTTCGCCCTTCATGGACCCGGAAGCGGTCACGCGCATGACCGGAGGCGCGGTGGTGCTGACCGGCTGTGCGGGGGTCATGGTGACGCTGGCCCTCGGCCATTGGTGGGCCGGGCGCCACAGCTCGAGGCTGGGCGCGGCGGTGCTGGCGGGCGCGCTGATGGTGTCGGCCGCGGTGCCCCTCATGCTTCGCGGCCCAGGGGCCGGGGTGCAGCAACGACCCCGCTGGCCGGCGGTGGTGGTGGACACGCCAGGCCCTGGGGGCGAGGCGAGAGTGGTGATGGTGCTGCTCGAAGGGGCATCGCTGGACATCATCGCGCCGGCGGCCGCCGAGGGACGCCTCCCGAACTTCGAGCGCCTGCTCGAGCGGGGCGCCTCCCTGCACTTGGCCACGATGCGGCCGACGCAGCCGGGGCCTGTCTGGACGGCCGCCGCCACCGGCAAGCTCCCGTTCAGGAACGGCATCCGCTCCTCGGCGACGTACACGCCGCTCGCCGGCGAGGGTGCTCTGGAGGTGCTGCCGGACTACTGCTATTCCCACGCGCTGGTGGAATTCGGGTTCCTGCGGGAGCGCGTGCACGAGAGCCGCAGCCTGGCTGCCCTGCCCGTCTGGGGCCTGTTGGGCGCGCAGGGCGTGCCGGTGGGTGTGGTGAATTGGTCGGTCACGCAGCCCGCGCAGGAGGTGCGGGGCTACCTCGTGTCGGACCAGTTCGAGCGCCGGTACGCATCGGTCGTCGACGTGGAGGGCGTCGGCGCCGTCTGGCCGCGGGACGCCGCCGCGGCCGCCGTGTCGGCCGCCGCCGATGCGCGCCGCGCCGTGCCGGGGCCGGCGCCGGGGCCGGCGGACGACCCCGGCCAGCTCATCGCCCACGCCTGCGCGGCCGACCGCGTCCACGAACAGGTGGCCTCGGCGCTCGAGTCGCGTCTTCCCAGCCGGTTCCAGGCCGTCAGGTACGAGTGCCTGGACGCGGTGGGGCACTACTTCCTCCGGTACGCGGTGCCGGGGGCGTACGGCGACGTGTCAGACGCGGAATTGCAGCGGTATGGCGGTGTGCTGCCGGCTCGCTACGCCGCGGTGGACCAGATGCTCGGGCGCGTGATGGCAGGGCTTCGGCCGGGCGACCTGCTCCTCGTCGTGTCCGGGTTCGGCATGGAGCCGATGAGCGTGGGCAAGCGCCTGCTCGAACGCGCGGTCGGCAATACCGAGCCGAGCGGCACCCACGAGCCGGCGCCGGACGGGTTCCTGTTCGCCTACGGCACCGAGGTGCGACCGGGGCGGCAGATGCGCGGGTCGGTCGTGGACATCGTGCCCACCATCCTCTACTTCTACGGCCTGCCCCTCGGCCGTGACATGGACGGCTTCGCCCGCACGGACATCTTCACGCCGGCCTTCAGCACGGGGAGGCCCATCACGTTCATCCCTTCATACGAGTAGGGACTCGGGATTCGGGATTCTAGCCCCGCTGACTTCTGATACACTGACAGGCACTCTTTAACAGCGGTACGAGAGACCGCGAAGAGGCTCGACATGAACCATTCCTCACCGTCGCCCGGTCTCCGAGATTCTCCCCGGAGCTCGGGCGTTTCTGCGTACACCCCGAATCCCGAGTCCCGAAGCCCGATCGGAGGTCCCCGTGCCCATCCTGATGGACAGTGAGCGCATGAGCCGATCGCTGACGCGTATCGCGCACGAGATCGTCGAGCGCAACCGCGGTGTCGGCGATCTGGCGCTGGTCGGCGTCCGCACGCGCGGCGTACCGATCGCGCGCAGGCTCGCGGCGATCCTGCGCGAGATCACCGGCACCGAGGTGCCCACCGGCGCGCTCGACATCACGCTCTACCGCGACGACCTGATGAAGACCGCCGTCGGCCCGCAGCCGATCGTGCGACGGACGGAGATCCCGTTCTCGATCGACGGCCGCCACATCGTGCTGGTCGACGACGTGCTCTATACGGGGCGGACGGTCCGGGCCGCGCTCGACGCGCTCATCGACTTCGGCCGTCCGAGCACCATCCAGCTGGTCGTGCTCGTCGATCGGGGCCACCGCGAGCTGCCCGTCAAGGCCGACTACGTGGGCAAGAACGTGCCGACGTCGCGCCGGGAGACCATTCACGTGCGCCTCGCCGAGATCGACGGGCGCGACGAAGTCACCCTGGACCAGGTTGAAGGAGAACCGGCATGAGCGAGCAGGCAGCGCGCCTCCGCGGGAAGGACCTCCTGGGCATCGCCGACCTGACCCCGTCGGAGATCTCCCTGATTCTCGACACCGCCGAGGCCATGAAAGAAGTGTCGGCGCGGCCGATCAAGAAGGTGCCGGCGCTGAGGGGCAAGACGGTCATCAACCTGTTCTACGAGCCGTCGACGCGCACGCGCACGTCGTTCGAAGTGGCCGAGAAGCGGCTGAGCGCCGACACGCTCAACATCGCCATCGCCACGTCGAGCGTCGTGAAAGGGGAGACGCTCATCGACACGGCGCTGAACCTGGAGGCGATGAACCCCGACGTCATCGTGATGCGCCACTCGTCGTCCGGGGCGTGCCACCTGCTCGCGCGCACGTGCAAGGCCGGCATCGTCAACGCCGGCGACGGCATGCACGAGCACCCGACGCAGGGCCTGCTCGACGCCTTCACGATCCGCGAGCGCAAGGGGCGGCTGCAGGGGCTCAAGGTGGCCATCATCGGCGACATGCTGCACAGCCGCGTGTTCCGCTCGAACGTCTACCTGCTGACCAGGATGGGCGCGGAGGTCTGGGCCTGTGGGCCGCCGACGCTCATGCCGGCCGGCATCGAGCAACTGGGCGTCCGCGCGACCACCAGCGTCGAGGAGGCGGTCAGGGACGCCGACGCGGTCATGATGCTGCGCATCCAGCTCGAGCGGATGCAGGGCGGGTTCTTCCCGTCGCTGCGCGAGTACTTCCAGGTGTTCGGCATGACGCCCGAGCGCGTCCGCCTGGCGAAGCCGGACGCCATCATCATGCACCCCGGCCCGATGAACCGCGGCGTCGAGATCGCGTCGGA
>Ga0113563_10001598_pt1 | contig 13083 bp, 12 predicted proteins | sample Mud3Dept3metaG_FD_80117 | JGI IMG/M metagenome (GOLD analysis project Ga0113563, IMG submission 80117) | Freshwater wetland microbial communities from Ohio, USA, analyzing the effect of biotic and abiotic controls - Mud 3 Core 4 Depth 3... | ecosystem: Environmental > Aquatic > Freshwater >...
CACTCGCCAGTGTGAAATGGGCAAGTAAACCACCTCGGCCTTGCCAATCACATTCTCCAACGGCACCATTCCCCAACTATGCGAGTCGGATGAGTTGTTGCGATTATCACCCAGGACGAACAATGCATCTGGCGGTACGGTCCACGTCCCTTGATAATTCGGGCTGGCTTTAAGATAGGGTTCACGGATTTCTACGCCATTGACAAATACCTGGCCACGATCGATTCTGATCATCTCGCCTGGTAAGCCAATAATTCGCTTAATGTATGGTTCGCTCTGAGGATCAGGTGGATAGCGGAACACAATAACATCTCCTCGACTCGGAGCGCCGAATTTATACGCCAGCCTGTTCACAACGACAAAATCGCCTTCATAAAGCGTAGGTTGCATGCTGACCGACTCGATTCGGATACGCGCAGAGATTGCATTGATAATTAGGAATAATACAACTGATAAAACTAGCGTTTCTATTATATCGATCAAGAAGCGTTTCCATGAACCTTTGCCATCTTTCAATTCTGGAATTTGAGGATCAGGAGCAGCATTCAAGTTAATATTTTCCATGATATATTCTTTCTCTCAGTGTTTGGGAATGCTGTGACCTGCTTCTGCATTCGGGTCATCTGATAATAATTGTACTGCATGAGCCAGGACAGGCAGGATCACCTGCAGATTTTCAACAGCAGCTTTCGGGCTACCCGGCAGGTTTACAATTAAAGTCGAACCGCGGATGCCGGCCACCGCGCGTGAAAGCATCGCATGGGGGGTTGTTTGCAGGCTGGCCGCGCGCATAGCTTCTGCCAGGCCAGGCGCCTGGCGCGCAACCACTGCTAAGGTCGCTTCTGGAGTCACATCCCGCCGGCTAAATCCAGTGCCGCCTGTAGTCAGAATTACATTCGTATTTCCTTCATCAGCCCAGGCTGTCAATATATGCTCGATAGTTGTCTGATCATCTGGCACAATCTCAATACGCACTACTTGCCAGCCATTGACCTGTACCATCTGACCCAAGACTGGACCGGATGCATCGGCGCGCTCACCGGCGGCTGCACGATCAGATACTGTAAGAATTGCAACTCGTAATGTCATGTTTTATATTAATTCCGACTCTCTATATCTTTACCGAAAATATTCAGGTCCATTAATTGCCAGCCAAGATTTTCATAAAATCTGATTGCTGACGCATTATCTTTTTTAACCAATAAATAATAGCGAATACATCCCTTATTATGCAGCCGTTCTTCTAACGCTGCCATCAAAGCTGCCCCTATTCCATGCTGTCGAAAGAGGTCGGATACTGCGAGATGATAAACCATCCCACGCCTTCCGTCAAAACCACCTATGACCGAACCGATAATCCGGCGATCATTTTCGGCAACCAGGAATAAATCCGGATCGCGCTCGAGCTTCTTCAGAATTTCGTCCGGTTCATCAGACTTACGCACCTGAATTCCGGGGCCGGCAGTCTGCCAAAGGGCATACACTTCCGGATAATCCTCCGGAAATCGAAAAGTGCGGATAATAAAATTCGATTTGTCTCGCTCGTCAACCACGCTATTCTTCTTCTCGACCAAGCAGTCTCTTCCAGGGGCCATGAAGCCCATCTTCTGTAACGCCAAAGTAAAAACGGAGCCCATCCCCGGTGCGCTGAATAAAATCATAACGTACACTCTCCCCCATTTTTTGCTCTCTAAGCAACCCGTAATCTCCCTGCCATTGGATTTTTAATTGAGCAGGATCAGTAGGCAAATTTGCATAACTGGTAATTGCATAATGCCATAATCTGCGCGCTGAGTTGCGAGTAACATTTTTGACCACTTCGCTATTCCGTAAATCCCGCATTGTATAATATTTTTCACCACCACGTTGCTCGACGGATACTACTTCTACACCCGTTCTGGGAGCAGCGCCAGGTTGGTTATCCACCATGACAGCTCCGAGGGTGGGTTCTGCTACTTCTGAAACTGATTTATCCACCATTTCAGTTGAAGCTCCCGTGTAACGTTTGCTGCGAAGTACCAACCCAACTATCTCGTCCCGAACAGCCAGACCGGTTTCAGCTTCCGAGCGGATGTAGATTTTATTATCATCAACGGCATAAGGCGCATCTTCCCCGCGTGGAATGAGCATCCGCACGATTTTTTTATCACCGATTTCATGCGCATCCAACTTTACAGATAGTTCAGGGCTGATCCGGTTGTTAATTTCCTTCTCCAACTGCGTGATGGCTTGTTTGGTGTCCGGAATACCCACCACTGGCTTCTTTGGATCGGCGCTGATGCCTAAATATAAGGTGCCGCCGTTCGTGTTTGCAAAGGCGCACACATCTGCCAGGATTTCATATCGTTTACCGCCTCGGACAGATATGTTCTCATGGAAGTCTTGAATAATATTTGCACCTTCCTCTTGGGCGGCGTGAATGAAATCAAAAACGGGTTCCGCCATATAACGATGTGGGCGAGTCCGAGCAAAATCGTTACTCTGGAAGAGCTCTTTGATCGCCTCAAAACTTAAATCGGGTAGCAGCAAGTCTGTAGTCCGATCACCCAACCCCAGGTTCTTCTTACGTACTGGATCTGTAGTCAACCGGTGGGAATCAGATCCCTGAATACAGTGCATCCGGCGTGGGTACTCTGGCTTTGTTCCATTAAAAAATTTGGCCGCAGCTTGTTGGGATTTGCTATCCAGATCGGTTACCTCCAATGCATGCAGATGAGGGTCTTGGGTATAGGCAATTTTAGTCTGGCCACCCATTGGGAAACCCCGCATTGCGACCCCATTGCTGGAATTAGCATGCGCAGCGATAACCAAGCCTCCAGCCTCATCTATCAGGCGATAAGCCGTGAGAACATCGGTCGAAGCGCCGACGGTGGCCGACCCGGCATCTAATTGGTCAGTCGGGATATTAAAATCAAGCAGTAAATGCTCAATTTCACGCAAAGGTTTCTCGGGTGGGAATATCCCCAATATATGGAAGCCAAAGGTCGCAGTAAATTCAAAGCCGGGCAACACCAGGATTTTTTCCATCAAACGACGATATTCCGTCAGGCGCGCCTGTTCGTTTGGCATGATTCGTTTCAGCCGCTCTAATAATTCATACTGCTGAATCTCTTCCTGCATCCGACGGTAGCCTACTACCGTATTGTGATCGGTTAAGGCGATAATATCCAGCCCGCGTGCTTCAGCACGCCGCAGGATATCTAAATAATCAACACCCGGTTGTTGGAAGTCACCTGAAGCAGGTGTGTGGATGTGTAAATCAACATTACTCCATTGCATAGATGAATGTCTTTTTTTTCCCACGATAATCATTATCCTAATCTAATTGAATATTAAACAATCTCTTGGGCCAGCTCTGGTGGAGCAGGTCTTGAAAATTCAGCGATGCTATCTTTGTTTGCCGGTTCGTTTTCAGATTCCTCGGGCTGCGATGGTGCAGGTTCCAATGCCGTTTCTAATACATCCTGAACGGTCTCGACAAATACAAATTGCAATTCTCGACGAACATCCTCGGGGAGATCATCAAGATCAGCTTCATTACGCGCTGGCAGGATGACTGTTTTCAATCCGGAACGATGAGCTGCCAAGACCTTTTCCTTGACGCCGCCGACCGGAAGCACCTGGCCACGCAAAGTAATTTCTCCTGTCATCCCCGTATCTGGTCGCGCCAAACGACCGGAGATTAATGATACCAGAGCAGTTGCCATGGTCACTCCTGCTGATGGACCATCTTTTGGCTGAGCGCCGGCCGGAATGTGCAGATGTAAATCGGACTTCTCAAAAAACCCTGGGTCCAGGCTAAGTCGTTCGGCATTGGCGCGGACAAAAGATAACGCTGCGTGGGCCGACTCTTGCATAACACTTCCAACCGAACCGGTAATTTGAAACCCCTTACCGCCGGGCATCCGAGTGGCTTCAACGAACAGGACCTCCCCACCCACTGAGGTCCAGGCCAGACCCGTCGCCACCCCAGGAATTGATGTACGCAAAATTATTTCTTCATCATTATAGAATTTCGGCCGCCCCAGTAAGTCTTCAACTTCCTCAGGGCCAATCTTGATTTGGGCGATTTTTCCTTCAGCTATCTGAGTCACAACTTTACGGCATAACCCGCCAATTTCGCGTTCCAGGCTCCGCACACCGGCTTCTCGAGTATATGAGCGGATGATTTTCTCAAGGCTGGCGTCATTGAATTCAATTTCAGTATCGCGCAGACCATTCTCCCTCAATTGGCGCGGGATTAAATAACCATGTGCGATGGCAATCTTTTCATGCTCGGTATAACCGGAAAGGAAGATAATTTCCATCCGGTCACGCAGCGGACCAGGGATTGGATCAAGCAGATTTGCTGTGGTAATGAACATTACCTGAGAGAGGTTGTAGGATACTTCCAGGTAATGATCACGAAACTCGGAATTTTGCTCAGGATCCAATACTTCTAATAAAGCTGAAGCCGGATCACCATGAAAATCGAAGACTAACTTATCCACCTCATCCAGCATGAAAACGGGGTTGTTCGATTCAATCCTACGTAATGCCTGGAGAATTCGACCAGGAAGTGCACCGATATAAGTTCGCCGGTGACCGCGAATCTCTGCTTCATCGCGCATCCCGCCCAATGAAATACGTACAAACTTTCGGCCCATTGCCCGGGCAATTGAGCGACCTAAAGAAGTTTTGCCGACCCCGGGCGGACCGACGAAGCACAAGATTGCGCCTTCACGAAGTCGATGAATTTCATCGACCGGCGCCTGAGAGAATTCCTCTGCGCGTTCCTGGCGCAGTTTCCGGACGGCCAAAAATTCCAGTATCCGTTCTTTGATATCTTTCAGACCATAATGGTCCTGGTCCAAGACCTGATGCGCATGGGCGATGTCTAGATTATCCTCGGTAACTTTCGCCCAGGGTAAAGATACCAACCAGTCTAGATATGTACGGATAACGCCATACTCAGCGGCTGCAGTCGGTAAGCGGCTCAGCCTCTCCAATTCACGGCGCGCTTGTTTATCCGCTTCATCCGGCATTCCCGATGCCTCAATTTTTCGGCGGAACTCATCTACTTCCGCCGCCTGTTCATCCGCCTCGCCTAGTTCACGTTGAATTGCCTTTAGTTGCTCACGTAAGAAATATTCTCGCTGGACCTTCTCAATTTCGGAACGGGCTTCGTTCTGAATTTTCTGCCCGATCTCCAGGATCTCAGCCTCGTGCGCCAGGAGGTTAATTAACTTATGCAGCTTTTCTGACGCCGAATCAATTTCTAACAGCCTTTGGGCATCAACTAATTCCATTCGTTGGAAATTAGAAATTGTGTACACTATTTGCAGAGGATCTTCGAGGGTAACGACGGAAGCCACCAGTTCGCGCGGGATAGATGGGATCATATCTGCAATGTGTTCAAATTGATCGCGTGCATTGCGGGCCAGCGCCTCAAGTTCCAAACCGGATTCCACTATTTCCGGGTCAAGATTGATCTCTGCCCGCAAATATGGGTCGATCTGGACAAACTCTCCCAACTCGAAACGGGCCAGACCTTGAACGACGAGGCGGATGGTGCCATCTGGAGCGCGGAACATCCGATGAACCATTGCAACAGTACCAATCTTGTACAGGTCATCCGGTTCCGGCGCTTCTAATTCGGGATTGCGCGCCGTAACCAGGCCGATCAATCGCTCATCGCCGGCCATGACATCATCTACTAGCCGGATCGAACGCGCCTGGCCTATCGTCAATGGCACCGCGGTTTGTGGATAGACTACGACACCGCGAAGCGGCAAAATTGGCAGCACTGCTGGGATAGAATTATCTCCATCGGTCGTCTGAGATAGCTCACCGAGTGGATCTTCCCCACTACCTAGCACATGTGGAATAATCGGTCGGAATAATAAATCATCGGCGCTATTGGCGTCATTTTCTTCAATCAGCCAATTTAACATTTCTAAAATATTAGAATTCCAGCGGGAAGCGGGCATGAAGCAATCCTGATTTATCCCTTCATTCGTCTAAGTCTTCCACAGGTATATGCAACGGGCGAGATTTTGGCAAAGTGACAATCAGAAAACCATTCTCATAGGCTGCAGCGACTTGCTGTGTAGCTACCGGGACCGGGAGTTCCATTTCGAGGCTGAATTCGCCGAAGCGAATTTCCATCTGATGATAGGCTCGCCGCGTTGATATGTCCGGCCGGACACCATGAATTGACAGGCTTCGTCCAACCAATTCGATAGTGATATCTTCTTCACGCATCCCGGCGATTTCGACGCGTACCACGACTGCATCGTCTGTCTCATATACATCAGTCGGCGGACGCCATAAAGGGGAACGGATCGTAAGGCGCCAATGTGATAAACCCGAGTCCATAAACTGCATTTCGTTTGAACCTGGGTAATCTTTCATTTGAGGATCTGAGATTGGATTCAAATCAACCATTATTCGCTCTCCTGTAACTTCTCAGTCAGCGCCCCCGGCGGGATTCGAACCCACAACCAATAGCTTAGAAGGCTACTGCTCTGTCCATTGAGCTACGGGGGCAATCTTCAATTAGCACAAGGTCTGATCCCCTGCAATACCCTAGGACCGGATAACGTTCTCAAAATTGTTTGAGATGGACGGTTTAGTATTTCACTCAATTCTTCAGAGTTCAAGGGTTGGTTGCCATTTGCCAAAAAAATACGAAAGATTGCATCAATAAGCGCGGTATGTTGGGTAATAAAATCTTCCTGTCGGGCACAATGAGTGATCAGGACATGCTGTAAACCATCCACTCGTTCTACTTCTGCTGTATCAGGATCGACCCAATCAACCTGGGTGGTCTCACCAATATCAGCGAATGCTTCTTGATGTTCTTTGCAAAGATAATTCCGCAGATACACATGCCAATCTCGGTCATTTTGCTGCCACCAATTGAAGTCAATATGGAAGCAGGTCTGTAATGTAGGCTTGACGATACTCACACGTTTGACTTCAGTACCCATATGCCTCCCAAAGCAGCTATCGTCTCAGTAATTCAATGGCTAGACGTCAAGATCGACGAGGCGAAAATGTAAATCGCCTAGATGGATCAGGCCCTGCAGGGAACCTAACGATGCCAGGATCGGACCCGGTGGTACACGACGGACGACATTAATGGCGGCATACAACTCACTAGCATGGACATGTCCCTGTGGATTTAATTTTGAGAGTTCACGCACCATATTCATTAACAAACGATCCATCGTCTGGTGGTCGCGCGATCCGCGCAACCAAACCTGGTCTAAAGCCTCGGTATCCGGTACTACTAGCGCCATCCGATCATCGAACGGCGAGGTTACGTGTTGCTTCAACATTGCGAAGACAACACCGCCGTCGGAACCTACCAGGACGGTCCGCATCCATTCTCGGTTGGAACGGCGATGTTCAGTTGATAGGATAACTTCGCCAGGCTTCTTCCCTCGCCGCACACGGATCAGGCTACCAGGGATCAATCCACGCGACTGATACCAGTTTTTCAGCCCAAAAATGTATCGTTTCTCCCGGACGACCCAGCTCGGAAAACTTTCTCCAGTATCTCCATCCACGAGCATAAAGCGAATTCTGGGCGCTTCATAGGCGGTTGGGAACAAATGCCTAACCCGCGAAGCGAGTGGTAGAGTTCCCGAGCGCCAGTGCGGGTAGATCAATCGTACCTCACCCTCATCTGATTGCGATGTTCGGGTAAGCACCGGTGAAAGCTCATCATCCAGGTCGCGCTCCAGATCTAACATCTGTTTCGTCAATGACGATCGATCATATTCTATTCCCGGGTACCGCAGATAAACCGGCGGTTCCAAGACTTCAGGCGGCTCTAACCGATTTAGAAACCAGAGTATTTTTCCTGATGGACCTACTTCGTCAAAGCGGGCATCATTTTGCATGGCCCAGTCTAGCGAGAACTCAAGCAGTTGAGAAGGCACGTCTGACGATAAGCCAATTTGCTCGATCAACGCCGATGTCGGCAGCGGTCCCCCGCCAGCCATGTCCAAGACTGCTTCAGTCAGGTTTAAATGTCCAATATTGATATCAACCAACAACGCTCTTGGAAACCAATTCCCTGCGATCCGCACAAAATCGGACCTGGTTTGTAATTCTTCTTCCAGATATTCAATCAATGCATCGCCATATTCTGCAAGAACCAGGTCTTTGTTCAAAGAGACATCATCAGCGGGGATTTCAAGAGGGCCATTCAGAACATGATGTTCAAGCTTGGCGGCGAATTCTCGCCGATCGCCTTGCTCAAAAGCAATTTGAATAACTTGAAAATCACCTAAATCTGGATTCCGCCCTGGGCGAACACCCATAACTTTTCCAACTTGCCAACCTAAAATCGGAAAAACCAGAGTTTGATTAACCTGGTATTGGCCAAGCGGCTGGTAAATTTCACCCAAAGCAGACCTGCGCTGTTCCAAAGCAATTTTTTCTCGACGGATTCGTTCGTCCACTAGAGCTATGAGCAGTATATGGGTCGTCAGGGGTGTTTCTTTTTCTAACAGAAGGTTGTAGAGAAACTCAACATCGTCATCTTCGAGCTGAAAATCCTCCCAATATCCTTCCTTTAAGGAATAAGTCATATTAACCATTGATTGCCTCAAAAAATAAATTGCACAAATTATCCGCTAATATTATACTCTATGGAAAATATATCGATCATTTGAAGTATTCATCAATAAATAACCTTACAGGAGATTAAGAATGGCCACAAATTCATGGGAAGTACTGGACCAGGTTTCCGGTTCTGCAAGGGCGGAAATTTTGAAAGGCTTGCTAGAAGCGCAAGGAATCAAAGTCGTTCTTTCTCAAGAAGGGATCGGTGAGTCAATCTACCCGGTGACTGTCGGGCCTCTTAGCGAGATACAAATCTTGGTGCCCGACAGCCAACTCCAAGATGCGCTGCAGATACTTGCCGATTATAAAGATGGATTCTACGAAAACCTGTCTGACTCAGAAATTTCTGATGGGCAGGAAAACTCACCATCTGATCAAGGATAAATCTCACTTAACCAATCCAATGGATCGACCTGAACCCCATTTACCCAGACCTCCCAGTGTAGGTGCGGTCCCTGTACACGTCCAGTCCCACCTACTTTCCCAATCAACTGCCCGGCCTTGACAAAATCGCCCGGTTTTACCAGGATCTCAGACTGGTGCATATAGCCTGTATATACTCCCCACCCGTGGTTAATCATGGTCGCATTACCTCGTACCGTTAGTGGGCCGGTAAATACCACCATCCCATCTGCCGGGGCATAGATATCCGTGCCTGTCTTGCCCACTATATCCAGGCCGGTGTGGAAATAATTGTACGCGCTACCATTATAAGATCGCCGGTTTCCATATCGCGAGGCCCAACAATCGCCAGTTTGAACACAATAATTCTGATCCAGCGGCGAGGGGATCTTAAATAAGCCGTTCCAATATTTTTCAGACGTCGATGTACTGGCCAGGGCACTCCACTGTGCATCTTCGGGTCCGGTGACCGCTGGATCGATTGTCGCTGGATCCACTGCCAAGGGTTGATCGTATGGGTAATCGACTGCTTTCACTGGAACCATTTGAGTAAAAGAATACTCGTTATTATCCGGAAATTTCATATTTATCACCAAAGGATAAATGCCAGGCTCGGTCATTGCATGGACCCCTTGAAGGGCTGTATAACCTTTCCCTTCATTTGGATAAAATTGCAAATCGTGTCCCAGCAGAGAACCGCTCAGCGATAATTCATTATCTGTAGAGATTTTTATCTCAGCGACTTTGCCCTGTTTGAGAGATAACGGCGATACATCAATTCCAGTAATCGATCCAGGTAATGCCCCCGGTCCTTCTGCCATCTTACCCGGAATTCGTAACACATCTCCTGGAAGTGTACTGAGTGTATTTGTCAAAGTATTGCTATTAACCAGCGACCAGGGAGCAACCGCATGTAGCACTGCGAATTCTAAAAGCGACTGACCTGGTTGAATCGTATCGCGCGCCAGAGCCGGTGCTTGAGTTGATTGTTCTGGAAGGATAAATGTCAATCCTGCATAAATCTCGCTAGGACTGGTCAGCCGGTTTAACCGAACGATCGTATCTTGCGGTAACTGGTAACGCCGCTCAATACTTCGTAAGGTTTCTCCATACGGCAGCGTCTCCGTTACGATCGTTCCCTGTATATTTCCAAGACCGGGAATAACCAGGTTCATCCCTACATTTAACTGGTTTGCATTTCCGATATTGTTGACGGCCAGCAAGTCATCCACTGAAACTCCAAAGCGAGCCGCAATGCCCCAGAGTGAATCACCTTCCTGGACAACGTAAATCGGTCCTGATGGTTGTTCTGTCTGAGCAGATCCTGTGGTCAGGGGAGAGAAGGCCAGGAGAACAATCAGGAGGTAAATTACAAACCTGATAATATTCAGTTTCGAATGAATGATATGAGGCGAAAGCATTGGATACCAACCCGGTAGTTTACCATAGGATTGATTAAAACCAGGCTAAATTTAGAAGGTGTTTTTCATTATAATACCTTGCCAGAGAAATATTGGTGGGCTATAATTGAGCGGTTTTATTCAAGGTAAATTCTGTTTCCAGAACAGAATAATCGTTCTGGTATATGAAATTAAAGCAAAAGAGGAAAAAATGATCGATGTAAATGACCTACGCAAAGGCGTAACCTTCGAGATGGATAAAAACTTGTACAAAGTAATGGACTATCATCACCACAAACCAGGCCGTGGAAACGCGACGATTCGCGTGAAAGTAGTAAATTTACGTTCTGGCTCTAGTACAGAAATGACCTTTCAATCCGGCGACCGGGTCCAGGATGTGCGTCTGGATTTCCATAATGTATCTTACTTATACTTTGACGGGCAATTTTATCATTTTATGGATCTAGAAACTTACGAACAACCTGCGATAGCAACCGAAGTTCTGGGAGATTCAGCACCGTTTTTGAAAGAGGGGATGGAATTAAAGCTAACTTTCTATGAGGGTGAACCAATCGATATTGAGTTGCCAATGTCGGTAGACATGGAAGTCATTGAGGCGGATGTGGCCGTGCGAGGCGATACCGCCACCGGTGTAACAAAGAAAGTTACTACGGAGACCGGTTTGCAAGTCCAGGTCCCCCAATTTGTAAATGTGGGTGACAAAATTCGCGTCAATACTCAGACTGGCGCCTATGTCACCCGTGTTTAGGAAGTGATCGATTATGCGAACACCCGCCGGAAAGGAATGCCGTTATTTCTACGGCGATTATTATCGGGGACGCAACCAAGAAGAATGCCGACTCCTTGAGTCGGCTTCTTTAACCTGGCGACCAGAATTATGTGAGAGTTGTCCAGTGCCGGATATCCTTCTGGCCAATGCCTGTCCGCACCTCGTCCTTCAACCCCAATTGGATCGCCCATTCCCGTTCACCAAACAGCGTGTAAAGATAAGCTCTTATTGTACTAAAACATCACGTTCGCGTTTCGACCCCCATATTGGCTGCGGAGAATGTCACCCTTTACCGACTGTCTTCGAAAAGGATCGATAGTGAGAACAACCTTACTACTGGACATCGATGAAACGCTGCTTTATAACCGGATGGATTCGTTCCTTCCAGCTTATTTACAAGCATGGGCTGAGTTTATTGCACCCTATTCAGATCCGCAGCGGTTTGTTAAGGCTCTCCTGCATGGTACAAGGTTGATCGCCGAGCACGAAAGGCCTGAATGCACACTGCGCGACACATTCGACAGTATATTCTATCCATCTATCGGTTTTGGAAAGGCTGACTTTCAACCGCTTGAAGATCAATTCTATCAACAGGTTTTCCCTACCTTAAAGTCGGTGTGCCAACCTGTCCCAGGCGCTGTCGATTTTGTCAAAAGCGGCTTTGAGCGAGGCTATCAAATCGCGATAGCTACCAATCCATTTTTCCCCTTGACAGCAATTGAACAACGGTTGGATTGGGCAGGCCTGCCGGTTGATCAATATCCTTTCGCACTCGTACCTTCAATTGGAACTTTCCACTTTGCGAAACCTAATACTGCCTTCTTCGCGGAGGTGCTCGCTAACCTCGGCTGGCCAGAAGGTCCTGTGATTATGGTAGGCGATGATCCAAAGATGGATATACACCCTGCAGACCAATTCGGTCTATTTACTTTCTGGTGTTCTAATCAGAATCAGGATCCGCCCGAAAATCTCCAGATGCCTCATTCGAGAGGGAGTTTGAATGATCTACTCAATTGGATTAACCAGCTGATCGATCGCGGGGTACTGCCAGATTTCTCTACTCCAACCGCCCTAATCGCCACACTGCGATCAACACCAGCAGTCTTGAATACAATATCAACCCACATCACCGACGATCAATGGACTTACCATCCTCAATCCGAAGAGTGGTGCGCGGCGGAAATTATCTGTCATCTGCGTGACGTGGATAGCGAAGTGAACCTCCCCAGGTTGGTAAAAATGCTTCGAGAAGATAATCCATTCATCCCCGGAATGGATACTGACCGCTGGAACGAAGAACGACAATACCATCTGCAGGATGGACCAATGGCATTAGATAGTTTCATGGCGGCCAGGTTGAAACTTCTTTCTTTGCTGGATGCTGTACGACCCGAAGGCTGGGGACGAACCGCTCGCCACTCGATATTCGGCCGGACTGATCTGTCCGAGTTGGTGGGCATAATCGCCGGCCACGATCGTCTACATATACAACAATTCCTGGCTAATTTAAGTTTAGTCTCAGCCTGAAAAACCGCTCAAATTTGGAAATCGAACAACGTTCCTGCGATAATTCCTATTCAATTAGTCCAAGTTATATTCGTCTCCATTTACTTGCACAGGTGTTATAGCATCAAATTTTAGTAATCTTGCCATATCTATTATTGTTCGCCCTCAGGAGGATGGAATGCGTAAACGGGTAGTCATCACAGGGCTTGGTTGCATTAGCCCATTAGGGAATAATATTCCGAGCATGTGGAGCCAATTGATCGCTGGTAAATCTGGAGTAGGTCCAGTTACCACATACGATGTGAGTGATTTTAAAACCAAGATCGCGGCTGAAGTTAAAGGATTCGACAGTGTAATGATGTTTGGAAG
>Ga0113563_10001599_pt1 | contig 13079 bp, 15 predicted proteins | sample Mud3Dept3metaG_FD_80117 | JGI IMG/M metagenome (GOLD analysis project Ga0113563, IMG submission 80117) | Freshwater wetland microbial communities from Ohio, USA, analyzing the effect of biotic and abiotic controls - Mud 3 Core 4 Depth 3... | ecosystem: Environmental > Aquatic > Freshwater >...
GGAGGACCGGGAGAACCCCTTGCATAATTCACCGCCCTCAAGGACGAGCGCACCCCACTCCCCTGCGATATGCGCTCCCCGGGGTATCCCCGACAGCCGATACGACATTCCTTGATCGGCATGTGAGGCACATCGCAGCAGGAACGGATGCAGCGACGTTCGAATGCAGGCCGATAGATGAATTGAAGCACTGGACCGGAAGCCCCAATACGAGCTTCGCGCCGCTGGGGTACCCCCGATGGAAGAAAAACGGGGGGCACGGCCGGAGGCGCCCCCTGCGGAGAAGCGAACAATACCGCGGGCATTCCGCCGCTTAAAGCCGGTCGGCGATGTCCCAGAACACCTTCTCGACGTAGTTGCGGAAGCCGTGGATGAAAGCGCAACGCCGGTGGAACATCGCAAGCGACCCGCAGAAGTAGAGGCCCGGGACGCTCGACTCCCCGGCGGGCGAGATGCGGGGGAACCCCTTTTCCCCGACGTCGACCGCGCCGCCCTCGACGGGGATCCCGTGCTCCCGGAAGTGGTGCGCCAGGAGGATCCCGGCCGGCCCCCCTCCCACGATGACGACGTCCGACACGATGCCGGCCCCTCCTTCCCATCTTCCTTCAAGTCTCCGTCCGGTGTAGTATATCGCCTTCGACTCCCGCCCGTTCCACCGCGGCGGGCGGTGTTCACCACGCGACGCCCGGTCCGGAATTTTCGAAGTTGACAGGGGAAACCTCTTTCCCTATAGTAATTTGTTCTTATTGAACCGTATGGAGGGCAATGTCCTATGTACGCTGTCGTCCGCACCGGGGGGAAGCAGCTCCGCGTCTCCCCGGGCGATGTCGTCAACGTGGAGAAGCTTTCGGTGGAGCCCGGCGCGACCGTGGAGCTCACGGACGTGCTGATGGTGTCGACCGACCAGGGGACCACCGTCGGGACTCCCACCGTCCGTAGCGCGGTCGTGGTGTGCACTGCGGTCCGCGACGGCAAGGGGAAGAAGATCACCATCTACAAGTACAAGAGGCGAAAGGGCTTCGCGAAGAAGCAGGGACATCGCCAGCCGTTCACCACGCTATCCGTGACCGAGATCCGGGTCGCTTGACCCGGGGAAGAAGGGGCTAGGGACACCATGGCGCATAAAAAGGGCGTTGGCAGTTCGAGAAACGGGCGGGACAGCCAGAGCAAGCGGCTCGGCGTAAAGCGGTTCGGCGGCCAGACCGTCACCGCCGGATGCATCATCGTCCGCCAGCGGGGGACCGCGGTCCACCCGGGGGACAACGTCGGGATGGGAAAGGACCATACCTTGTTCGCGCTGGTCAACGGCGTGGTCCAGTTCGATCGCATGGGGAAAGATCGCAAGAGGGTTTCCGTCCTCTCCGCCTCGTAGCGCCTCCCGTTCATGCACTTCATCGATGAAGCCACGATCACCGTTCGCTCCGGGGACGGTGGTCGGGGCTGCGTCAGCTTCCGCAGGGAAAAGTTCGTTCCCCGCGGCGGCCCCGACGGCGGGAACGGGGGAAACGGCGGGAGCGTCCTGCTCGAAGTGAACCCCGACTCCTCCACCCTGCTGGACTTCCGGTACCGGAACCTCTTCAAGGCGGCTCGCGGCCAGCACGGCAAGGGAAAGAACATGCATGGGAAAGGCGCCCCCGACCGGCGGATCGCCGTGCCCCCCGGGACGGTCGTCACCGATGCGGAGACCGGCGAAATCCTCGGTGACCTCACGCGCCCCGGGGAAACGCTCCTGGTCGCGGCGGGGGGCCGCGGGGGACGGGGAAATTCGGCGTTCACCTCCTCCGTGAACCAGGCCCCCGATCGGGCGGAACCCGGGCACCCCGGGCGGGAACGGCGCCTGCGGCTCGAGCTCAAGATGATCGCGCAGGTCGGTCTGATCGGCCTCCCGAACGCGGGGAAATCCACCCTTCTGGCCCATATCTCGCGGGCGCATCCCAAGATCGCGGACTACCCGTTCACCACCCTCTCCCCCGTTCTCGGGGTCGTCTCCCATCGGGACGAGGAGATCGTCGTCGCGGACCTGCCGGGCCTGATCGAGGGGGCGCACCGGGGGGCGGGGCTGGGCCACCGGTTCCTGAAGCACGCGGAACGGACGGAGGGGCTGGTCCACGTACTCGACGCGGCGCAGGACCCCGACCGGATCGTCTCGGCATATCGCACGATCCGGGAGGAACTGGAGAAGTTCCGTCCCGAACTCGCCGACCGTCCCATGCTGCTCGCGTTCAACAAGATGGACCTGCCGGGCGCCAGGGAAAACGCGAAGCGTGCGCTGGCCGGGATCGGACATCCGGAGGGGGACGTCCATTTCATTTCCGCGGTCACCGGGGAGGGGATCGGACCCCTGCTCGACGGGCTGCTGGCCCTTCGCCGGAGGCGGCCGCATGTCGCCTGAACAACGCGCCGGAACCCCCCTCCGGGAGATGGTGTCGTCTCCCCGCGTCCGGCGTGTGGTGGTCAAGCTCGGGAGCGGGACGGTCACCGATCCCGGGGCGGGACTCCGGATGTCCACGATCCGCGCCCTCGCTGCCCAGATGACGGCCGCCCTTTCGGCGGACGGCGTCTCGTTCGTCGTCGTCACCTCCGGCGCGATCGCGGCGGGGCGCGAGAAGCTGGGGATGGCGGAACGTCCGCGCACCATCTCCCTCAAGCAGGCCGCTGCCGCCGTGGGGCAGACGTCCCTCATGCGGGCCTACGAGCGTGCCTTCGAGAAGCGCGGCCGTCACGTCGGGCAGCTTCTCCTCACGCACGAGGACTTCGAAAGCCGCGAGCGGTACGTCAACGCACGCAACACGCTCCTCGCCCTCCTGTCCCGGGGGATCGTCCCGATCGTGAACGAAAACGACACGGTGGCCACCGAGGAGATCCGTCTCGGGGACAACGACCACCTCGCGACGCTGGTCACCCAGATGATCGGCGCGGACCTTCTGATCCTGCTGACCGACAGCGACGGCCTGCAGACGAAGGATCCCCACCGGCATCCCGACGCGCGCCGCATCCCCGTCGTGGAGAACCTCGACGACGAGTCGGTCCGAACGGCCGTCGGCCGGCGCGTTTCCTCGGCCGGAACCGGGGGGATGGCGTCCAAACTGCGGGCCGCCCGGGTCCTCTCCGCTTCCGGGATCCCCGTCGTCATCGCCTCCGGCCTCTCCCGCCGGTCGATCCTCGACATCCTCGGCGGGAAAGACACGGGGACGCTGATCCTCCCCCGCAGGACGGGGAAGCTCCGGAGCCGAAAAATGTGGATCGCCTACGCCATGAGCGCCCACGGAACGATCGTGGTGGACGACGGGGCGCGGAAGGTCCTGCTGGAGGGGGGGAAAAGCCTCCTTCCTGCCGGCGTGACCGGGGTGCGGGGACGATTCCGCCCGGGGGACGCGGTCTCCATCGCCGACCGGCGAGGACGCGTCTTCGCCCGCGGGATCGCCCGGTGGAGCGTCGAACAGGTGGACCGGGGAAAGGGGAAGAGGAGCGCGGAGATCCGCACCCTCCTCGGGGCGGAGACCCCGGCCGAGGTGGTCCACCGGGACGACCTGACGATCCTGCCGCAACCCGGAGCCCCCGAATCGAGGAAAGGAACCGCACAGCGATGAACGCGAACGAGACGACCGAGGGGTTGGTGGAACGAATCTGCCGCGCCGCGAAGGCGGCGGCGCCCCCGCTGGCCCGGTCGGGGACGACGGCGCGGAACGACGCCCTGCGCGCGATGGCGAGGGGATTACGCGACCGGGCGGGGTTCCTGAAGGAGGAAAACGCGGAGGATGTCTCGGCCGGCGAGGCCCGCGGCCTCTCCGGAGCGATGATCGACCGCCTGCGCCTGACCGACAAGGTGATCGGGCAGATGGCGGACGGGATCGACGAGGTGGCCGCGCTCCCCGACCCCCTCGGGGGGATCGAGCGGCTTTCGCCCCGTCCCAACGGCCTGCTCGTCGGCCGGATGCGGATCCCCCTCGGGGTGATCGCGATCATCTACGAGTCGCGCCCCAACGTCACCGCGGACGCCGCGGCCCTGTGCGTCAAGTCCGGAAATGTCGTGATCCTGCGCGGGGGCTCCGAGGCGATCCGCTCGAACGTGGCCATCGCCGGGATCCTTCGGGAGGCCCTCCTTTCGGCCGGACTGCCGGAGGACGCGGTTTCCCTCGTCCCGCGGACCGACCGCGCGGCAATCGACGCCCTCATCACGATGGAGGAGTACGTCGACCTCGTCATCCCGCGGGGAGGCGAGGGGCTCATCCGGAGCGTGGCTTCGATGTCCCGCATCCCGGTGATCAAGCATTACAAGGGGGTCTGTCACATCTACGTGGACGAGGGAGCGGAGATCCCGCTGGCGGTGCGGGTTTGCGTTAACGCGAAGGCGCAGCGCCCCGGCGTCTGCAACGCGATGGAGACGCTTCTCGTGCACGAGGCGATCGCGTCCTCCTTCCTTCCCGAAGCGGCGAAGGCGCTCTCCGGCGCGGGCGTCGCCCTCCGGGGCTGTCCGGAGACCGTCCGGATCGTCCCGACCGCGATCCCCGCCCTCGCGTCGGACTGGGGGAAGGAGTATCTCGACCTCATCCTCGCCGTGCGGGTGGTCCCGTCGATGGACGCGGCGATGGATCATATCCGGAAGCACGGGTCCCTGCACACCGAAGCGATCCTCACCCGCGACCACGGCCGGGCGATGCGCTTCCTGCGCGAGATCGACTCGTCGCTGGTGCTGGTGAACGCCTCGACCCGGTTCAACGACGGGTATCAGCTGGGACTGGGGGCGGAGATCGGCATCAGCACGACGAAGGTACACGCCTTCGGGCCGATGGGGTTGGCCGAGCTCACCACGACCAAGTTCGTCGCCTTCGGCGACGGCCAGGTGCGGCAGTAGTGACCGTGCCGGGCCGCCGCCTCGCCATCTACGGCGGCACCTTCGATCCGTTCCACAACGGCCACCTGCGGATGGCGGTCGAGGTCCGGGAGGGGCTCTCGTTGCCCGACCTCTTCCTCGTTCCTTCCGCCCGGCCTCCCCACAAGCCTCTCCAGCCGGCGGCCCCCGCGGAGCACAGGTTCAAGATGGCGGCCGCGGCCGTCGCCGGGATCGATGGACTTTCGGTGCTCGACCTCGAACTGCGGCGCGAGGGCCCGTCGTACTCCCTGCTCACGGTCCGCGAGGTGTCGGAGGGATATCCGGGTGCCGAACTCCTTTTCCTGATCGGAGCCGACGCGTTCGCGGAGATCATCACCTGGCATCGATACCTCGACCTCCTGGCGGCGTGCGATTTTCTGATGCTCCCCCGTCCGGGGACTCCCCCCGAGGCGTCGTTTCCTCCCGGGCTCCGTATTGAAATGGAGGGGAACCGTTGCTATAGTCTCCCTGGGCGTTCGTACCGTCTCCCCGGCGGGCGTCGTCTGCTTTGCCCGGTTCTTCCGGTCCTGGATATTTCGTCGCGTTCCATCCGGGAAAAAGTTCGTCAGGGGAGATCCATCCGGGGGCTCGTGCCGCCCGAGGTCGAGCGGTACATCGCGGACCACGGCTTGTACCGTGGGGAAGAAAGAGGGTAACCGGCCATCACCACGCGGGAGATGCTGCTCCGATGCGCCGGTCTCGCCCGGGAGAAGAAGGGCTTCGACATCCGCGCCCTCGACGTTCGGGAACATGCGGGCTTCACCGACTACTTCCTCATCTGCTCGGGAAGTTCCGACCGCCAGGTGATCGCCCTTTCGCGGCACATCGAGGAGACGCTCAAGAAGGAACAGGGAGTCCGCCCCCTGGGAGTCGAGGGGCTCCGCGAGGGACGCTGGGCGCTCCTCGACTACGGGGACTTCGTGGTGCACGTGTTCCAGAACAGCGTCCGAGAGTTCTACAACTTCGACCGTTTGTGGGGAATGGCGCCCGAGGTGCCGACCCCCGAAGGATAACCCCGGAGGGCCCGGCGCTGATGGCGATCCGCCTTCTCTTCCTGCTCTTCGTCGTCATTCTCGTCGCGTTCTCCTACATCTCCCTGCTGAACCCGCAGCATGTGCCGTTCTACCTTTCCGCGAACCGGCAGGTGGACGTCTCGGTGAGCGAGCTCGCGATCCTCGCATTCTCCCTCGGCGCGGCGATGGTCATCCTCGGCACGCTGGTCAAGGACGTGACCGCGGCGAGCACGAACTGGCGGGAGCGCCGCGAGAAGCAGCGACGGGACGCGGCGCGGGCACGGGCGGCCAAGGCGGGGGAACTGGTGCAGCGGGGGATGATCGCCGAGGCCGTCAAGGAACTCACTCGCGGCCTCTCCGTCAACCCGGACGACCGCGATGCGCTGGACCTCCTGGCCACCGCCCAGGCGGAGCTCGGCAGTCCCCTCGAAGCGGTGAAAGCCCTCACGCGGATGAAACAGGCCGATCCCTCCGACCTCTCGGTGGATTTCCGGCTGGTGAAACAAAACCAGAGGATGAACGACCCCGACGCCGCCCTCGCGAGCCTCAAGGCCGTGGAGGCGACGGAAGGCGAGAATCCCCGCGCATGGGAGGCGATCCGGGAAATCCACCTGGCGCGCGGGGAGGTGGTCCCGGCCTACAACGAGCAGAAGAAGCTCATGAAGCTGCGCGGCAAGGACGCTTCCCGCGCCGACCAGGCGTTGTTCCTCGCCCTCCGGTACGAAAAGGCCCTCGTCCGCCTCGCCGAGGGGAAGAACGACGACGCGGAACGGCGGCTCCGGGAGGTGATCAAGGACGACCCGTCCTTCTGCGCGGCCTACGTCGCCCTCTCCGAGCACCTGCGGGGTCGCAGCCTCGACGAGGCCACGGAGACCCTCCTGCAGGGGTTCCGCGCGACGCGGAACCCCGTCTTCCTCATCAAGCTCGAGGACCTTTGTGTGGAGACCGAGCGCCCCCAGGCGATGATCCGGATCTACTCCCGGCTCCAACAGGAGTTCCCGTCCGACTACGACGTGAACATCTTCCTTGGCAAGTTCTTCCTGCGGCTGGAGATGATCGACGAGGGGCTGGAACAGTTGTTGAAAGGGGAAACCCTGGATCCGGAGCGCGAATCGGTGAATATTCTGCTCGCGGAGGCGTTCCGGCGAAGGGGACGGTATGAATTGGCCAGCCAGCATTACCAGCGCGCCTTCGGGTACAAACGGAGATACCTCATCCCGTTCCGGTGCACCTCCTGCGGCTCCTCCACGATCAAGTGGACCGCCCGGTGCCCTTCCTGCGGAACGTGGAACGGGTACACCATCGATCACGGAAGCCGGGAGTACGCCGTCTCCGCAACCTCCCGCTGATCCACCGCCCGTCCCCGGGGGCCCGCGTGCCTCCCGAAGGCGCCTGTGCTTCCCGTCGGCGCCGTTTCTCCGCGAACTCGCGACGCTCCGGGAGCTCCTTCCTGCAGCATCCCCCGACCTGTCGCCTTCCGCCGTGAGCCGCTGGCCCGCTTACGTCGGCGCAGCGTGCCCGAGGTGCGGCGCCTTTTCCGGTCCAGCCCTCGCCCCCCCGCCGTCGCCCTGTGCCCTCTGCTCCGCCGCCCCTCCCACGTTCGACGCCGCGCGCTCGCTCTTCGCCTACGCGGGGGACGTTCGCGCCGCCATCGTCGCGACGAAATACGCGGGGCTCCCCTACCCGGTACACGCGGTGGCCCTGCGTCTTCGGGAGGCCCTCTCGGGGCGTTGGAGAGACCTGATTCCGGACGGAGCGCCTCCCACCGTGGTCCCGGTACCGTCCCACCCCTGGAAATATTTCCGGCGCGGGTTCAACCTCCCCGCGCTGATCGCTTCCCCCCTTTCGCGTCACGTCGGCCTCTCCCTCGATCCGCTGGCACTTTGGAGAACCCGGGCGCGCGTTCCCCAGGCACATCTTCCGGGAAGTCTCCGGCGGGAAAACGTCGAAGGGGCGTTTCGGGTGCCGCGGGGCCGCAAGGTTCCGGCGGCGATCCTCCTGCTCGACGACGTGTACACCTCCGGCGCCACGGCGGAAGCGTGCGCACTCGTCTTGAAAAGGGCGGGCGCGGCTTCTATAGTGGTCGTGACGGTCGCGCGCGCCGTCTCCTGATCCCGAAACGCCGCATGGAGCCCCGATGCCCGTCTCGCCGTTCCTCGCCGCCGCGCTGCAGTTCCGCGTCGACGTGGGCGACGTCCCCTCGAACCGTGAGCGCGCCGTTCGCCTCGTCAAGGAGGCCGCGGCGCGGGGCGCCCGCCTGTGCGTGCTGCCGGAGATGTGGAGCACGGGCTTCGCGGAGGAACGCCTTCTCCCGCTCTCCCGGACGACCCCGGAGGTCCTCCACGAAGTGCGGGAGCTTGCCCGTCGCCTCAAGGTGATCGTCGCGGGTTCCCTTCCCGAGCGTGCCGGACGCGGGGTGTACAACACCCTCTACGTCGTCAACGCCACGGGGGTCGTCACGGGCGAGTACCGGAAGACGCACCTGTTTTCCCCCTCCGGCGAGGACCGCTGGTTCCGCAGGGGCGTCTCCGCGGGCATCATCCCCTCGGACGCGGGCGCGCTGGGCCCCCTCATCTGCTACGACTTGCGGTTTCCCGAGCTTTCCCGGAAATACTTCCTCCAGGGGGCGAGGGTGCTGTGCGTGTCGTCCCAGTGGCCTTCCGTCCGTCGCGCCCACTGGCGGATTCTCACGGTGGCCCGGGCGGTCGAAAACCAGTCGTACGTCGTCGCGGCGAACGCCGTCGGGCCGTCGGGGCCGTTCCGCTACTCCGGCGATTCGGTGATCGTCTCCCCCGCCGGGGAACGTCTCGCGTCGGTCGGCGAAGAGGAAGGGATGGCCCTGGCGACGATCGACCCCGCGCTCATAGAGGAAACCCGAAGGAGGATCCCGTGCCTCGAGGACCGGAACGTCCGGGCGTACCGGAAGACCCGTCAGCCCGCGTGATCCCGCGCCGGAGCGTGCGGGCCCTCTGCGCGCGCCTCCGGAGGGAGGGGAAACGGATCGTCTTCACCAACGGCTGCTTCGATCTTCTACACGCGGGGCACGCGCAGTACCTGCGCCGCGCGGCGGCGCTGGGCGACGTCCTCCTCGTCGGGGTGAACAGCGACGCCTCCGTCCGTCGTCTGAAGGGGGAGGGTCGGCCCGTGCAGAGGGCGGCGGACCGCGCGTATCTCCTCGCCTCGCTTTCCTGCGTTTCCTACGTGACGGTCTTTCCCGAGGACACTCCGGCGCGGTTGATCGGCGAGGTTCTCCCGCACGTACTGGTCAAGGGAGGCGACTGGAAGGGGAAGGAGATCGTGGGGTCGGACATCGTCCGTGCGCACGGCGGCGCCGTGAAGACGATCCGCTTCCTCCCCGGGCGCTCGACGACCTCGATCCTCGCCCGCGCCGGAATCATCCGGCGGCGGGGTCCCGGATCGTCCGGAGGGCGGACAGGAACGTAGCGATCTCCCGGCGCGTCGTGAAGGGACCGGGGCTCACACGCACGGTCCCCTCGGGGAAAGTCCCGAGGGCGCGGTGACCGTTCGGGGAGCAGTGCAGCCCGGCCCTCACCAGCACGCCGCTCCTCTTCTCCAGCCGCATCCCCACTTCGGCAGGGTCCATCCCTTCCACCCGGAACGATACCGCCGATCCGCGGCGCGCGGAATCCGCCGGCCCGTAGACCTTCACCCCGGCGATCCTCGACAGCCCCTTGAGCAACAGATCGGTCAGCGCGACCTCCCCGCGGCGGATCGTCGCGACCCCCTTGCGCAAAATCCACGCCAGGGAGACGGCGAGCCCGGCCGCGCACACGCTGTTCCGCGTCCCCGACTCGAGAGCGTCGGGAAAAAATTCCGGCTGATGGTCCGACTCGGAGCGGCTCCCCGTCCCCCCCTCGATCAGCGGGACGATCGGCACCCCTTCCCGGACGAAGAGAAACCCGGTCCCCTGCGGCCCGAGAAGGCCTTTGTGTCCGGAGGCGGCCAGCAGGTCCACCGGGAGGGCGGAAAGGTCGATCGGGAGGGACCCCGCCGTCTGGGCGGCGTCGATCAGCGTGAAAATCCCGCGGCGCCGCGCGGCCGCCACGACGGCGTCCACCGGCTGCAGCGCCCCCGAGACGTTCGATGCGTGCACCATCACGACCAGGCGCGTCGCCTTCCGGAACGCGGCGATCATATCCCGCGCCTCCGTCACGCCGTCTTCCGCCGCGGGCACGACCGTGACGCGGACGCCCGCCTCCTCCATCCGGCGCAACGGCCGCATCACGGAGTTGTGCTCGACCGAGGTGGTCACCACGTGGTCGCCCGGCCGGAGAACCCCCTTGATCGCCTGGTTCAGCGCCGCGGTCGCATTCTCCGCGAAGACGAAGCGGGAACTGTCGACGCACCCGAACAGTTCCGCAAGACGCTCCCGGGCGACGAACAGGTCCCGGGCCGAACGAAGGGAAAGGGCGTGCCCCGAACGTCCGGGGTTCCCCGCCCGCCGCATGGCTTTGGCCACGGCCTCCGCCACCCCGTACGGCTTCGGCAGGGAGGTCGCTGCGTTGTCGAGGTAGATGTACGGAACGCGTCGGGGCAGGTCAGGACTCCAGCGGGATGACCAGAACAACTCCCTGGCGGAGGGGCTCCTCTCTGTTGAGACTGTTGCGCTCGGCGAGACGCTCCACCGTGACGCCGTAAACGCGGGCGACCTGGGCGAGGGTGTCTCCCTCGTGAACCTTGTACCGCGTCGTCCGGGTCCGGTGATCCCTCGCCGGCCTGGAAGAAGCGGAGGATTTCGTCCCCCGCGACGCCTTCGCGGACGACGGCAGAACGAGACGCGCGCCCACCTTCAGTTTCGACCCCGGTTTCAGCCCGTTCGCGCTCGCGAGCTGCTTCACTTGGACGCCATGCCTCTTCGCGAGCCGCGTCAGCGTGTCCCCCTTCCGCACCTTGACGGCACCCGCCGGTTTCGTGCGATAGGCCCGCCCGGTACGGTGCTTTCGGGTTCTCTCCTCCACCCGCATGTGCGCCATCACGAGCTGGTCCGGTGAAATCTCCTTCCCCGGACCCGCCTCATCCTCCATCAGGCCCGTCACCGGGATCACCAGCCGCTTGGTGCGCGACAGGGAGTCCCGCTTCAGCCCGTTCAACTCCTTGAGGATCGGAACCGTGGTCGCGTACCGGTCTGCCAGCGCCTGGAGCGTTTCCCTCTTGCGCACGTTGTGCTGGAGGAAGGTGATCTTCGCCTCGGTGCGGATCTCCTCCATCCGCTCCTCTGCCAGACGCGCCGCGTCGACGGAGAGCCGAAGATCGTACTGCTCCCGGTTCGGCGGGGTGCAGAACCGGCGAAGCTCCGGGTTCCAGTCGCGGATCTCTTCGACCGGAACCTCGAGAATTCGAGCCACCGCGGCCAGATCGGTTCCCCCCGGCACCGGTACGGTGCGCAGGTCCAGTGGCGCCTCGTAGGCGACGTCGCCGAAACCGTACTTGCCGGGATCCTTGGCGATGGTCAGCGCGGCCAGCATCTTGGGGACGTAATCCTTCGTCTCCTGCTTCAGGTAGCGGTGGCGGATGAGTTCGGAAAAATCGTCGGACTTGTACCTCGTGACCGCCCTCTGGATCTTTCCCTCGCCGGCGTTGTACGCGGCGGCGGCGAGCGGCCACGACTCGAACATCCCGTAGAGGTCCCGCAGGTAGGAAGCGGCGGCGTGCGTGGACTTCTCGGCGTCCCGCCGCTCGTCGGCCCACCAGTCGATGCGCAATCCGTAGCGCCGCCCGGTCCCCGCGATGAACTGCCAGGGACCCGCCGCGCTCGCCACCGAATACGCCTTGGGGGAAAACCCGCTTTCGATCAGCGCCAGATAGACAAGGTCTTCGGGGAGGCCGTACCGGACGAGGATCTGCTGCATCATCCCGACGTACTTCCCCGAGCGGGACAGGTACAGCCCGAACTTGTCCCGTCCCCGGGTCTGGAAGTAACGGATGAACTTCTCGATGGGGCTGGTGATGCCCGCGAAAACCCCATCCTCCCCCTTCTCCACCTCCAGCGAGGCGGTGTCGAAGAAGTTTTCCCCCATGAGCTCTTCCGCTTCCGTCGCCGCATCCTCTCCCAGGTTTTTCGTCACCTCGAGTTCGACGTCCCGGGGAGAGAGGACCCGGTCGAGGGCTTTCTCGGAAGGCGGGGCGACCAGGGAAACCTCGGGCCTGGAAGGAAGCCGGGACGGCACGGCGGCGGGGAGGGATCCCGTGAAAGCGGGAAGATCCTGCGCGGGAGCCGCCGTGGCGGGAACCGGGGAAACCTGGAGCACGGGGGAGGGGACCACGGGAACGGTCGCCGACACGCTCGGGCGGGCGATTGCGGAATTCCCGGCCGGGGCGGCGGTCGCCTCCCCCGGGAGATCCGCGGATTTCCGTCCCTCCGTCTCGATGGGCGCCCCTTCCTGCGCTCCCGGCGGGAAAATTTCCTCGGTCTTCCCGATGGACGGGGCCGACACGAACAGCACAAGGAGCAATCCCGCCGCCAGAACGTACCTCATGAGCCACCCCTCAAAAAAAGCCTCCTATGGAAACAATATAAAACATTATTTCACTTGATAAATGCTCTCACGTCAAGGGCCTTTCTCCGAAGGCCGCGGTCGTGGCCCCCTTCGTTCGCGGGCCGTCCGGATGCCTTCCTTCCGTCTTATCGGTCGATCGAGGGGAAAAATTCACTTCGTTCCCGTCGGTCAGAGGGTCACGGGTTCGTACTCCCCGGTCGGGCGGGGGATGTGGACCGACACGGGGAGCAGCCGCGCCCCGGAAAGGATCTCCCGGGCGCGGTCCCGCTGATCGAGCGGGATCCGGATGGCGAGCCCGCAATCCGAGGTCAGGCTTCTGGGGACGGGGATCAGGCGGAACGGCACACCGCCCCCCTTCAGCCGCTTCTCGGCCGACAGGACCTGATGGGTCCCCCGGAAGATGAGGATCATGGCCGGGGACGCGATCTTCGACACCCCCCTCCCCCCTGTGCCCTTCGGTAGACCCGTATGGTACCACTCGATGCGCATTCCCCTTCCGCCGGCGTCGGCTCGTCGACCCGGGCGTCCCCGGAGGCGGTTCATCCCTCCCCGAATCCGATTATAATGTCGCGATGGGCTTAACCGCATCCTCGGTCCTGCAGGAGACCCACTGGGCCCTCGTGGCCCTCATCGGGGCCGTGGCGCTCGCCGTGAACCTCCCCCTGGGGTACGCCC
>Ga0113563_10001600_pt1 | contig 13079 bp, 12 predicted proteins | sample Mud3Dept3metaG_FD_80117 | JGI IMG/M metagenome (GOLD analysis project Ga0113563, IMG submission 80117) | Freshwater wetland microbial communities from Ohio, USA, analyzing the effect of biotic and abiotic controls - Mud 3 Core 4 Depth 3... | ecosystem: Environmental > Aquatic > Freshwater >...
CCGGCTCATGGGCAACTCCCTGCTGGACATCCTGGTTTTCGGCCGCCGGGCCGGGATCGCGGCCGCCGAGCGAGTGAAGAGCGTGCGGCAGCAGGCGCTGACGCTGGCGCACGTACGGGACTATCGCCGGCGCGTGGACGAGAGCGGCAAGGGGACCCGCATCCCTGCGCCGATGCTCCTCCCAGACTACGCCCGGCCCGAGACGGTGGCGCGCAGGCACGAGTCAGTTCGGGCGGCGTAGGGCGGCAGGGGAGCAGGGGTGCTGAGGAGCCGGGGAGCGGGGAAACGGGGCGACGGGGACGAGGACGGGGAATATTGTAGGCCGAGCCTCTCTGGCGCCGTCGCAAATCGCTGTCGTTGATTGGGGTCTTGAATGGCGCGGATCGGCGTTTTCGTCTGTTGGTGCGGTTCCAACATCGCGAAGACGGTGGATGTGGAGCGGGTTGCGGCCGAGGCGGCGCAGTTCCCCGGCGTTGCCCATGCCGCCGACTACAAGTACATGTGCTCCCAGCCGGGCCAGGCCATGCTGCGCGAAGCCATCGCCGCGCATCGCTTGGACCGCGTGGTGGTCGCCGCCTGCTCGCCGCGGCTGCACGAGGCCACGTTCCGGAACTGCATCGCCGCGGCCGGCCTCAACCCCTTCATGGCGGAGATGGCCAACATCCGAGAACACTGCTCGTGGGTCCACGGCGACCGGAGCGTGGCGACCCCCAAGGCCCTCGACCTCACCCGGATGGCCGTGGCCCGGGTGCGGCGGAACGAGCCGCTGATTCAAACCGAGATTCCCCTCACCAAGCGGGCGCTGGTCGTCGGCGGTGGCATCGCCGGCATTCAAGCGGCGCTGGACATAGCGGACGCCGGGTATCCGGTCACCCTGGTGGAGCGCACTCCATCCATCGGGGGACGGATGGCCCAGTACGACAAGACCTTCCCGACGCTGGACTGCGCCGCCTGCATCCTGACTCCCAAGATGGTCGAATGCGCCTCCAATCCCAATATCCGGATCGTGACCTACGCCGAGGTGGAGGGTGTGTCGGGATACGTGGGAAACTTCGAGGTGACGATCCGGCGTCGGGCGCGCAGCGTGGACCTGGAGAAGTGCACCGGTTGCGGCATCTGCTACGAGAAATGCCCCGTCAAGGTGCCCTCCGAATTCGACGGCGGCCTCGGCACGCGCAAAGCGATCTACGTGCCGTTCCCGCAAGCCGTACCCAACGTGCCGGTCATTGACCGAGAGCACTGCACGTACTATCTGCGCGGGAAATGCAGGCTCTGCGAGAAGTTCTGCACCATCGGCGCCGTGCGATTCGACGAGGCCGATGAGGTCTTCACCGAGAAGGTCGGCGCCATCGTGACCGCCACAGGTTTCGACCTCTGGGACCAGTCGGCCGCGGGAGAGTACGGGGCGGGGCAGTACCCCGACGTCATCTCCGGGCTTCAGTTCGAGCGGCTGGCGAATGCCTCCGGTCCGACGGCCGGAAAGATCCTCCGGCCCTCCGATCACACGGAGCCCAAAACGGTCGTCTTCGTGGCCTGCGTGGGATCGCGGGATCCCGCCCACGGACATCCGTACTGCTCCAAGGTCTGCTGCATGTACACCGCCAAGCACGCGCTGCTTTTGAAGGAGAAGGTACCCGACGCCAAGGCCTACATCTTCTACATGGACATCCGGGCCAACGGAAAAGGGTACGAGGAGTTCGTCCAGCGGGTGGTGGAGCGGTACGACGCGACGTACGTGCGCGGACGCGTTTCCCGGATTTATTCGCTGGACGGCCACCTGGTGGTGCAGGGTGCGGACACGCTCCTCGGGAGGCCGGTGGAGGTGCACGCGGACATGGTGGTCCTGGCCACGGCCATGGAGCCGCGCGCGGACGCCAAGGACATCGCGCGCCGCCTGGGACTGTCGACGGATCAGGACAACTGGTTCACCGAAGCCCACCCAAAGCTCAGGCCAGTGGAGGTGCTCACCGCCGGCGTGTATCTGGCCGGGGCGTGTCACTATCCGAAAGACATCCCGGACACGGTCGCCCAGGCCTCGGGTGCTGCGGCCAAGGTGGTGGACCTGTTCGCAAAACCCCATCTCTTGTCGGAGCCGATGATCGCACTCGTGGATGACGCCACGTGCGCGGCCTGCCTCCTCTGCAAGGAGGTCTGCCCATTCACAGCCATCGAGGTGGCGGAGATCACGGACATGGCGACCCGCAAACCTCGCACGGTGGCCAGGGTGAACACGGGACTGTGCCACGGGTGCGGGACGTGTGTGGCGGCGTGCCGGTCGGCCTCGATCCGGCTGCGGGGTTTCAGCGACGACCAGATCTTGTTGCAGATCGAGTCGCTGGCTCAGGCGCACGGGTTGTAATCAAGGGTTCGGCAGTGCGGCGGTTCGACGGTTCGGTGGTCCGGGCGAAAGGCAACGTCCGGCCCACCCGCGAGGAGAGGTGGGAGATTTCGCGGTGGCAGATACTCAGGCAATGACTCACGGGGTGGCGGCGAAAGAGGCGGTGACCCCACAGACGGCGTGGGAGCCGCTCATCGTGGCATTTCTCTGCAACTGGTGCTCGTACGCTGGGGCCGACCTGGCTGGATCCAGCCGGATGACCTATCCGCCCAACGTTCGGGTCGTGCGCGTGCCCTGCTCCGGGCGGGTCAACCCCCTCTTCATCATGAGTTGTTTCAAGAAGGGCTTCGACGGCGTGCTCGTGGCCGGCTGCCACCCGGGCGACTGCCACTACGTCAAAGGGAATTACCACGCCCGAAGGCGCATGCCTTTGGCCCAGGAACTGCTCGAGTACATGGGCGTAGAACCCGCTCGGATCCGGTTCGATTGGGTCTCGGCGGCGGAGAGTGGGCGGTTCGCGCAGGTCGTGCAGTCGTTGACGGAGCAGGTGCGGGCCCTGGGCCCTTTCGCGGTGAACAAGGTTCACATCTGACTGGTCGAGTATGAGCGGCATCACCATGCGGGCGCTGGAACAGGCCGTACGGGACAAGGCGCGGGAGTTGCTCGCGAGCGGCCAGGTTCGCCAGGTCCTCGGCTACCAGACGGGAAGCGTGCCCTTCCGGACTGCGCCGGCGTTCATTCAGGCCCCCGAGGATGTCGACCGCCTCGTCTGGAACCCGTTCTGCACCAACAACCTTGCGGTGTACCTGCCCGCCGCCGTGAGGGCCGGAGGACGGGTTGCGGTCGTGGCCAAGGGATGCGATGCCCGGTCCATCGTCACGCTCATCCAGGAACACCAGGTTCCACGCGAGCGGGTCGTGATCCTGGGCGTCCCCTGCACGGGAATGGCGGAGACCACGCGGCTGGCGGGAGCCGACGGCTCGCTTCACGGGATCGCCGTGACGTGGGACGGCGACGGGACGCTCGGCCTCAGCGATGCAGACGGCGCACGGTCCGTGACCGTCCAGGACGTGTTGCAGGAACGTTGCCGCCTCTGCGAGCACAACACGCCGGCCCTGGCGGACGAGATGCTGGGCGAGGCGGCGCCCCCGATGCCGGGTGCGGCGGAGCCATTCGCCGCCGTGCAGGCGCTGGCCAACCGGCCGGTGGAAGAGCGGCGAGCCTACTGGCGGGCCCAGGTCGAGCGGTGTATCCGTTGCTACGCCTGCCGGGCCGCTTGTCCGGCCTGCTACTGCCGGACGTGTTTCATGGACAAGGCCGCGCCTCGCTGGGCGTCCAAGGCGAACACCGCAGACGAGAGCTGGATGTTTCACGCGGGGCGAGCCTTCCATCTGGCAGGCCGCTGCGTGGAGTGCGGCGAGTGCGAGCGTGTCTGCCCCATGGGCATTCCGATATCGGCGCTCAACCGGATGCTGGATCGGGAAGTCCGAGAGCGCTTCGGCTACAGGGCCGGCCTGGACCCGGAATCCGTGCCCCCGCTGGGCACGTTCCGGCCCGAGGACCCGGACCCCGGTGGCGCGGAGGAGCGGTGAGCGACCAGTACCCGCAACGCATCCTTCCGAAGGCCGCTCTGCGCCGATGGCTGGAGCGACTCCTGGTCTCGCACAGGCTCGTGGGACCGGTGGCCGACACGGAGACCGTCACCAGTTACCGACCCGTCGGACCGGAGCCGATGCTTCGTTTGAGCGGACCGCGGCCTACGGTCAGCCCCAAGGCCCACCTCTTGCCGCAAACGGAAACGCTCTTCACGTTTCAGGGGTCAGGTCCTGCGCTGGCGCTCACAGCGGCGGCGCCCGACGCCACGCCGACGGTCGTTTTCGGCGTCCGGCCGTGCGACGCGCGGGCGCTCAGGCGGCTGGATGACGTGTTCCTGGGGCGGACCGAGCGGGACGTGCACTACGAAAATCGGCGGCAGGCGACAGTGCTGGTGGGCCTCGCCTGCGCCACGCCCAGCTGGGGCTGTTTCTGCACCTCGGTCGGGGGATCGCCCGCAGGGACCGAGGGACTGGACATGCTCCTCACGGATCTGGGGGACAGATACCACGTGGCCGTCCTCACGCCACCCGGTGAAGAGCTTGCGGCTTCCGCGGAGACGGTTGAAGCCACCGCGAACGATGCGGAGGCGGTCCGAGCGCAGCACGCCGAGGCGGCCGCCCGGATGCCGCCCGAGTTCGAGCTCGAGGCGGCCCTGCGCAACGTGCGCTGGGAGGCGCCCCTGTGGGCCCAGGTGGCCGAGCGCTGTCTGGCCTGCGGGGTGTGCAGCTTCCTGTGCCCCACCTGTCATTGCTTCGACATGCAGGACGAGGTGACGCCAGACGGCGGCGTCCGGTTCCGCTGCTGGGACACCTGCCAGTTCAGCGAGTTCACCCAGATGGGCGCCGGCCACAACCCGCGGCCCACGCAGACGGAGCGGGCCCGGCAGCGGGTGTCCCACAAGTTCAAGTACCTGGTGGAAGAGTTCGGCCGCGCGGGCTGCACGGGATGCGGGCGGTGCGTCGAGCGCTGCCCTGTGAATATCGACATCCGTGCCATCCTCCGCGAGTTCGCCGGGGAAGGACAATGACCGAGGATCGGAGTCTCTACCTGCCCAATCTGGCGGTGATTGATCGCATCGCGCAGGAGACTTGGGACACCAAGACGTTCCGAGCCGTGTTCAGCGATCCCGGCCTGCGGGACGCCTTCACCTATCACCCGGGGCAGTTTCAGGAGGTCTCGGTGTTCGGCGTCGGCGAGGCGACCTTCTGCCTCGCCTCGACTCCGACGCGAAGCGGCTACATCGAGTTCTCCGCCAAGCGGGTGGGCGCCCTCACCTCCGCCCTCCACGAGTTGAGCGAGGGGGATGTGGTCGGCATCCGCGGCCCGTACGGGAACTGGTTCCCGCACGAGGAGATGCGCGGGAAGCGACTGCTCTTCGTGGGCGGTGGGATCGGCATGGCGCCGCTCCGCTCCCTCCTCAACTACTGCCTGGACCGGCGCTCGGACTTCGGGCACATCGACATCTTCTACGGCGCCCGGACGCCGGGGGACCTCTGCTACACAGAGGAGTTCGAGGCCTGGCGGAACGCCCCAGACGTGAACCTCTACCTCGCTGTGGACAAAGGCGACGAGCGCTGGACAGGCTACGTGGGTGTGATCCCGCGGTATGTGCGCGAGGTGGCCCCCAAGGCGGAGAACGCCGTGGCCATCACCTGCGGCCCGCCCGTCATGATCAAGTTCACCCTGCCCGAGCTTCAGCAGCTCGGTTTCACCGACGAGCAGATCATCACCACCCTAGAGATGAAGATGAAGTGCGGTGTGGGGAAGTGCGGCCGGTGCAACATCGGCCACACCTACGTTTGCCTCGACGGCCCCGTCTTCACCTACGCCCAGATCCGCCGCCTTCCGCAAGAGTTCTGACCTTCCCGTCGATCGGAGAAGAAAGTCCCCCCGGTCCGGAGACCGGGGGGGCCGGTGGAAACGGGGACGCCTTACGCCGCGGCCGCTACGGGGTAGCCGGCGGCGCGCCAGGCGGCGACGCCGCCCTTGAGCGCCTTGGCTTTCGTGAAACCCTGCGCCTGATACTTGGCCGCCTGACCGGCAGCCGAGCCCTCGTTCGGTCAGCCGCAGTAGAAGATGATCTCCTGGCTCTTCGGCAAGGTTCCCACCCGGGACTCGAATCCGGCCAGGGAGATTGCCCCATCGAGCCGCGCGGCGTTGAACTTGGCCTCATCCGGATATGCGCAGACGAGGAGCGCCTGTCTCCCTTGTACCTTGCTCCTCGTGTCAACGACACTGATGCGCTCGATCTCCGCCATGGTTCCCTCCTTCAGGAGCATTCGCTCCCTGATGCCCGAGACAGCCTGCGTCGGAATGGAGCGGTTGTCCGGCAGCTCGATTCTGTCCCAGCAAGGGTGGTAGCGCAACCCCGGCTATCCGTTGCGGTGCCGACCGGATCTTTCCGGACACAGCGTCTGGTGCACACCGGGAGCTGGTCCCGGAGGTCCAGTATCGAGACACCGGCACGTCAGGGACGCCTTGGGTCGGGCATGAAACGCGGAGCGGGTGAGATACGTATCATGCGTTGAAACGGGAACGCCTCGGCGGAGTGACAGTGTGCAGCCCGAACACCTTACGCAAAGGAGTCGAAGATGTCGCACAGAGGATGGCGAACCTGGAAAACGTGGATAATGTCAGCGGTCCTTCTCTTGGGCCTGGGCGCGACGAGCACGGTTCTAGCCCAGCAGCCGGCCGGTCCTCCCGGCCCGCCGCCCCACGGGAAACCCCTTCTCACACCGGAGGATCGGGCGGCGATGGCGCAAATCTTTTGGCATCGGACACAAGAACGTTTGGGTCTGACAGATCAGCAGGCGGTCGACATCCGTGCCCTGCTTGACACGCAGCGCGCCGCCGCCCGGGCGGATGTTCAGCGCTTGATGGCCGCCCGCCGGCAGCTCCGGAACCTGCTGGATCAGCCGACGGCCGATGCGGCGGCTATCCAGACCGCGGCAGCGCAGGTGAAGGAACTGCAGGCCACAGTGCTCGACCATCGCCTGCAGACACAGCTCGCCGTCCGCGCCAAGCTGACGCCGGAGCAGTGGCAGCAGTGGCGAACCCTGAGGCAGGGCATGGGGCATCGGGGTGGGCGTCACCGGGGTGGCTTCGGCCCGGGGCTCATGTAGAGAACGGAGAACGACCGCGCAAGATAGGGGCCGTCCGGATTCCGAACGGCCCCTATCGGCTTGCGGAGGACAACACGTGCCACGAAAACGCGGAGCACTAGGGTGTCAAGGTAAACGAGTCGGTCCGGTAGAGGCGTCGGCGGTCGAGGAACACGAAGAGAGTGCCAATGCCCGCAAGTAGGTCCCACGCCCAGTGGGGTACGATCCAGAGGATTCCCACGGCGATGAGCAACAGCCGGCCCACCCACGTCAGGGGGCCTCGCAGTTGTCCGATGAATCCCGCGCTCAGTGTCACCATGGCCAGCGTGGTTCGGACAATGGCTGCCGCAATGACCAGCGGCCCACCCTCGACGATCAGCAGCATAGAATAGTCGTACACGAAGACGAACGGTAGAAGGAACGCGGCGTAGCTCAGGCGAAGGCTGTAGCGGGCCGTCTCCATCCAGTCCGCACCGGCCATGCCGGCGGCGATGTAGACGGCTCCGCACACCGGCGGCGTGATCGCGGACAGGATCGCGAAGTAGAAGACGAACAGGTGGGCCGCCAGCGGGTGGACGCCGAGCTGAATCAGGGCCGGCGCGGCAACGATGACCGCCATGATATACGCAGCCGTGGTGGGAACCTCCATCCCCAGGATGATGCACGTCACCATGGTGAGGACCAGGGTCAGAAACAGGGAGCCGCCGCTGAGTTCGATGATGGTACTGGAGATCTTCACGCCCAATCCGGTGTGGGACAAGATCGCGATGATGATCTGGGCGCAGGCACAGATGCTGGCGATCATGGCAACCTGGGGTCCGCCCTCGCGGACGGCGCGCGTCACTTTCTGAAGGCTGCTTCCATCGAAACGAAAGTCCGTGCTGAGGAAGGCCAGCGGGATCGTGCTGAGCGTCGCCCAGAATGCCGCATACTGGGGGGTATAGGCCAAGACGAGAAAGGCCAAGAGGACTCCGAACGGGACGACGAAGAACGCGCTGGCCCGCATGGTATCTCGCCACGGAGGAAGCTCGTCGGCATCCAGGCCCCTCAGGCCGTCGCGCATGGCGAAAAAGTGTATCCCAACCCAGCAGGTGAAGTAGTACAGAAGAGATGGGATGAACGCCGCGACGGCAATCTTGAGGTACGGGGTCTGGATCAGCTCGGCCATGATGAAGGCGCCGGCACCCATGATCGGCGGCATGATCTGGCCTCCGGTGGATGCCACGGCCTCCACCGCCGCGGCAAACGCCGGCCGGAAGCCTAGTTTCTTCATCATCGGGATCGTGAAGGCGCCGGTGGTCACCACGTTGGCCGAGGCGCTCCCGGAAATCGTCCCGAACATGGCGCTGGCCACGGTCGCTACCTTGGCCGGTCCGCCGCGCAAGCGGCCGGCCGCCCGGATCGAGAGCAGCCGGAAACCCGTTCCGCCGCCTGTCTCGCCCACAAACGCGCCCATGAAGACAAAGATGGCGATGATGTTGGCCGAGATCCCCGTGAGCTGCCCCCAGATCCCGCCAGTTGTCAGGTAGAGCATCCCGACGATCTGCGCCAGATCGTACTTCACGTGGCCGAAATATCCCGGGATGAGGTGGCCGTAAAGCGCATAGAGCAGAAACAGCAACGTGATGGTCGGAAGGATCGGCCGGATCATTCGGCGGGCGGCTTCGAGAACGATAAGGACCATGAGCAGGCCCATGAGGGTCTGGGCTGGGCCCGTCACCACGCCGTACTGATCCAGCACTGCTTGAAAGTTGACGATGATGTATCCGCACAGGAAGAGGCCGAGCCCGGTCAGGCCGATGTCCAGCCATCGCACGGCCGGCCCCGCCGCCTTCCGCGACGCCAGAAAGATGAGCGGAATCGCCATCCCGAAATGCAGAGCCCGTTCGATTAGGTTCGGGACAAACGCATACACCGGCAGGAGCAGCGCGAAGAGCGCCAGACCCAACGAGCTCAGAAACAGGATTGTCGGGAGAATCGCTGCAAGCATGTGGGTGGTCGACGGCCGCAGGCGTGCGTTGCTGCGGAGGGCGACCGGCTGCCGCCCTCCGCAACGCGGCGAGCCAGGCTACCGCATGGACGCCGGAATCTCGACGCCCTTCTCCTTGTAGTACCGCTGGGCCCCGGGGTGGACCTTGGCGACGCCGTAGCGGAGGCCGGCAATATCCAACCCCTTCCCGGTGGCATGGGCTTCGGCGATGAGCTTGCGGTTTTCCCAGAACGCCTTGGTGAGCTTGTAGGCGAGCTCATCGGGCATGTCCTCCGTCGTGTACATGAGGACCGGCGATGCCACGGTCTTGATGTCGGTGCCCACGCCTTTGTAGGTGTCGGCGGGAATCACCGTCGGGGAATAGGTCGGGTCCACCTCGCTCAGTTTCTTGTATTCCGCCTCTCCGATCTCGAGGAGGCGAATCGGCGTGGTGGCGACCAACTCCATGACCATCGGCGTGGGAAACGGGCTGCCCGTGCTGAACCCCACGGCCCGCCGATTGGCCACGGCATCGACCCCTTCCTTGAGGTCCACGGCCGGCAGGTCCACCTTGCCCTCCAACCCGTAGACCTTGAGGACCAGCTTGGTTAGCCGCTCGGTCGCCGTCCCGATGCCGCCGGCGATGAAGCGCTTCCCTTCCAGATCCCGAATGGCCGCGACCCCGCTGTCCTGGCGGACGACCCAGTGCATGACGACGCCCGGGAAGGCCCAGAGCGTGCGGATTCGCTCGTAGCCGCCCTCGTCGAACGGCTTCGTCTTCTTCATTGCCTGCGCGATGAGATCAGACGTCGAGCTGAAGAGATAATTGGACCGGGTGCGCGCCTCTTTGACGTTCGCGACGGAGCCCAGGCTTTCCTCCACGGACGCCTCGACCCCCGGGACCGTCATGAGGGCTTTGCTCGTGCCGATGGCCAGCGCGTAGTAGGAAGTGCCGGCGCGGGCAGTTTTCACCACCAAGCGCGTCTGAGCAGATCCCTCCGCGACCCAACCCACAATCGTGCAGACCACCAATGCGAGGATGAAAAACCATGGTCGTTGTTTCATCGGCTCTGTTCCCCCACGCTGTGAAATGTGCACGCGAACTTCGCCCAGATCCTCTCCGCAGCTGCACCATGCGAGTGCCGCCGCACGCCGAACGCCGAGGAATGCAACGATCTCCCCACAACGCCGCCGGCCATCGGCTGAACGACAGCCCCTGGAAGATGAATCCGGAGAGGGTTCGACGTCAAGGAGAAATCGCGGAACACATGAGAGGCGTCCGGTCGCTCGTACAGGGCCGGCCAGCCGAGAAGCCCATACCGGTCGCCGTGCGGCCACGTCTCACGGTCGTGTGTGGAACGTCGAACGCCGACAAACCGATTGACGCTCCCGCGCGTGTGGCGGTATAAATCCCTCCCCCTCCCGTGATATCCGGCCGCAAGCGGATCTCGCCGTGGACGTGGCTCCTCGACCACGTAGGGCAGCGGGCGGACGAGGCGCTGTGCAGATTCTACCTCTCCGCGGCGACCACAGGAGCAGAAGGATGTCGCGCGACATCTATTTCATCACCCATCCGGATGTCGTGATCGATCCCTCGATCCCCGTCCCGCGGTGGGGTCTCTCCGAGCGCGGCCGGCGCCGCATGCGGTGCTTACTCACCCGCGACTGGACTGCGCGTATCGAGGTCATCTATTGCAGTACCGAGCAGAAAGCCCTTGACGGTGCCGTCATTCTGTCTGAGGCGACGGGAATACCGCACTATCAACTTGCGACTCTCGGGGAGAACGATCGCTCGGCGACCGGTTATCTCCCCACAACAGAGTTTGAGGCGACCGTCGATGCTTTCTTCGCCCATCCAAATGAAAGCATCCGCGGATGGGAGCCGGCCGTTGCCGCACAAGCCCGCATCGTCGGCGCGCTCGACCACATCACGCGCGTTGCCCCTGGCGTCGGCCCGGTCGCGGTGGTTTCCCATGGGGGCGTCGGCGCACTTCTCCTGTGTCACCTCAAAGGGATACCCATCGCGCGAAAGGAAGAGCAGCCGGGTCCGTCGGGGGGACACTACTTTCTCTTGCGGGCGCCGGACTGTACCCTGGTCCACGGCTGGACGCCAATCGATGCCTAGTCGTCGGGAACGCGCCGGAGTCGTTTTTGTCCAAAACGATGCGGCCCACGGTCGGGTTCCGCGCCAGGAGTCTATGGGCGGGGCGGTAGCGCACACAACGGGGTGAGGTCCATGTACCAGATCGTCAGCGGCGCGCTTGGCGTCCTGTTATCATTGGTCAGCTGCGCCGTCCTTTCGCATGCGCAGGTTTCGCCGTCGTCGGCGGAGAGGTCCGGTTACACCGGGCTGTTGGCGGCCGCGGCGCGCGGCGATGCCGCGCAGATCAACCACCTGATCTCCAAGGGCGAGAGGACTGAGGTCCGGGACGGCTACGGACGCACTCCGCTGCATGTGGCTGCCTTTCTTGGCCACCGCGAAGCCATGCGGGCCCTCGTGGCGGCTGGCGCAGACCCGAACGCTCTCGAGAACGACCGGTACGACATCGTGACGATCGCCGCCGTGGCCAACGATGTCCCGACACTCGAGGTCGCCCTTGCGCTGGGTGGAAGCGCCAAGAACGTCACCAGCCGCTACGACGGCACCGCGCTGATCGCCGCCGCACACCTGGGTCACGCGGAGGTTGTACGAACGCTCATCCGCGCGGGGGCGCCCCTGGATCATGTCAACAATCTGGGTTGGACCGCGCTCATCGAGTCCATCGTGCTCGGCGATGGCGGCCCGCGTCACATCGAAACGCTGCGAGCGTTGGTAGAGGCCGGAGCGAACGTGAACCAGGCAGATCGCACCGGCCAGACGCCGCTCGGGCTCGCGCGAGCGCGCGGGTATGGAGCGATGGCGGCGATACTCCAGGCTGCCGGGGGGCGGTGACTGGGAGCCGGAGGGAATCTCGCCTGTACTTGGACACGCGCACCCCGGCCGGCCGACGGGTGCCGGGCTGCGCCCTGATGGGGTCAGTGCTCGGACGGACGGGTCGATTCAGTCGGGGAGCGCTACCGGATCCGCGCCTTCATCCAATCGTTGGTGCTGTGGAAATCCGCGACGGCGTTACCCGGGTGGACCAGAGCGTCGAAGAGCGGGCGGTCGGCGTCGTCCAGCCGGCGCTCCAGAACGGGCAGGCCTTCCGCGAGGTGTGCCAGGGTCCTGGGCCCGAAAACGGGCGACGTCACGCCCGGCTGCTCCTTCACCCAGAGGAGGGCGAGCTGCGCCGGGGTGACGCCGCGTTCGCGGGCCATCGCGGCGACTCGCTCCGCCACCTCGGACGCGCGGCGATTCAGGCGGTGGGCAAACTTCTCGCCCCAGCGGGCCGCGCGGGAATCCTTCGGGGGGTCGCCTCCGGCTGCGTAACGGCCGGCCAGGATACCGCCCGCCACGGGCGACCAGGGAAGGATCGCGAGGCCGTACTTCGTGCACAGGGGGATCAGCTCGTTCTCGATGCGGCGGTCGAGCAGGTTGTACGGCGGCTGCTCGCTGATGTATCGGGCCAGGCCGTGCCGCTCGCTCACGGCCAGAGCCTCCATGACCATCCAGGCCGGATGTGTCGAGCAGCCGATGTAGAGCACTTTCCCGGAGCGGACCAGGTCATCGAAGGCTCGGAGCGTCTCATCCGGCGGGATAGCGAGCGGCGGACGATGCAGCTGGTACAGGTCAATGTAGTCGGTCTGAAGCCGACGCAGAGACTCCTCGCAGGCGCGGAGAATGTGGTGGCGCGATCCGCCCTGGTCGTTCGGTCCCTCGCCCATCTTTCCATGCACCTTGGTCGCCAGGACGACTTGGCGCCGGCGCCCGGCCTCCTTCAACGCCTCTCCGACGATGCGCTCGCTCTCGCCGGCGTTGTACACGTTGGCGGTGTCGATGAAGTTGATGCCCGCCTCGAGCGCACGGCCGATGATGGCGAACGACTCCGGTTTGTCGGTCGGGCCGCCGAAATTCATCGCGCCCAGACAGAGCGGCGACACCATCACGCCCGTGCGTCCCAGCGACCGATACTCCATCGTGATCTCCCTACCGCGA
>Ga0113563_10001602_pt1 | contig 13071 bp, 9 predicted proteins | sample Mud3Dept3metaG_FD_80117 | JGI IMG/M metagenome (GOLD analysis project Ga0113563, IMG submission 80117) | Freshwater wetland microbial communities from Ohio, USA, analyzing the effect of biotic and abiotic controls - Mud 3 Core 4 Depth 3... | ecosystem: Environmental > Aquatic > Freshwater >...
CCCGTTTTGTCGGGTCTACTGCGCCTATCAAAGGAGGAACGCTTTATGCGTGCACTAATCATAGCTACAACGGTCTTTTCGGTCTTCACCTTCATGTCATCCCCTGCCTTGGGCCAACAACCTCAGCAGGCCCAGCAGGCACCATACCGTCTCGATGATGTCGTGGTAACAGCGGAGCGTATGCAGTCTCCCCTGCGCGAAGCTCCGGCGAACGTCACCATCATTTCGAGGGAGGAGATCGAGTCGGAAGGCGCGCAGACGCTGGCCGATGTGCTCCAAAAGGAGCCCGGCGTATTCACAAGGAGCCCGCTGGGCAACCCCAAGGCCTCAACGGTAGACATCAGAGGATACGGAGAAACAGCGCCGGCAAACGTGCTCTTCCTCATAGACGGCAGGCGCGTCAACAGCATTGACCTCTCGGGTCCGGACCTCGCGCAGATTCCCATCGAAATCATTGAGCGCGTAGAAGTATATAGAGGCCCGGCGAGCGTTCTGTATGGCGACAATGCAGCAGCCGGCGTGGTCAACATCATCACCCGAAAAGGCGAAGGCAAACCAACCCTCACCGGGAGCGTGACCGGCGGCAGTTACAATTATTTCAAACCCCAGGCGTCGGTCTTCGGCAAGCAGGAAAAACTCTCCTACTATGCGCTTGGTTCATACACAGACACCGACGGATACCGCCACAACAACGCGTTCCGCTCGAGAGACTTTTTCGGGGACCTGGGATACGAAGCAGCTAAGAAACTCGATCTTTCCCTGCGTGTCGGCTTCCACAGCGACTCATACGGGTTGCCGGGAGCCCTGCTCTGGAACAGCCAACTGAATAGTGGTCAATATGATAGGAAGGATTCCGTGACTCCGAACGATAAGGCTTCCACCGACGACAATTTCGCTGATTTCGAAGCCGTTGTGAAGTTCGAGGAGTTCGCGAAGCTCTACCTGGGCGGTTCATTCCGCGACAGGCACACGGCATCCTACTTCGACTATGGTTCAGGCAGCTTCACCGACAACAAGAGCAGCTTGCAGACCTACGGCTTCACGCCAAAAATGGTCTTCGAGACTCCGTTCTCCAGCCTCAAGAACATGCTGGTTGTGGGATTTGATTACTACCGCTACCCGACAACCGTCAAGGTTTTTGGCGACAGCTCTCTTGGACTCTCAAATACCTCAACCGACATCACACGAACCGACACGGCCCTGTATGTGAACGACAAGTTTTATCCCATCCGCGATCTTCTCCTTGAAGCGGGCTATAGAACGCAGCGCGTCAAGTACGACGTTCAAAATACGGATTTCGTGAACCCGACCGTTTCTGCCTCCTCGACAACCATCGACGAAAAGGAAGCGTACCGCTTCGCGGCCAACTACTCATTCTCAAGCTCTGGTTCAATGTTCGCCAGTTTCGCCAGGGGATTCCGCTTCCCGCTGACCGAGGAGTTTGTCGTACCCGGGTATTGCTTCTTCGGGTTCTGTGTTCCGACGGTAGTGAACACCGACATGAAGCCCCAGACGTCAGATGAACTCAACATCGGCCTGCGGTGGAATCCATTCAAGATGCTTGGTGGGACCATTACCTATTTTCGGGCCAAGAACAACGACGAGATTTTTTTTAACCCAGTCACTTTCGCCAACGAGAATTACGACCGCACCAAGCGCGAGGGAATCGAAACGAGCCTCCTGTTCAACCTGACGCAAATGTTCAGCCTCGGCCTCTCCTACTCATACACTCAGGCTCGTTTTGACGGAGGCCCTTTTGACGGCAACGATATTCCATTGGTCCCGAACAACAAGTTTTCAAGCACACTGACCTTTACGCACGGTAACTGGATGGCAAATCTCATCGGCGTGTACACAGGCCCCCGGTGGGTTGCGAGTGACCCGGATAACGCCCAGCGCAAACTGCCTGGCTACACGGTCTTCGACGCCTCGGTGGGATACCGGTTTAAAGCGCTCAATGCCCTGCTGACCGTGAAAAACCTCTTCGGGAAGAAGTATTACGACACCGGAACATACAGTACCTTCAGGAACGACATAGGGGTCCTCCCCGCACCAGTACAGCAGTTTTTCTTCAGGCTCGACTACAGCCTCGGGGGTTAGGACCGGGGCATGGACAATGGGTATGGGCTGTCGTGCAGCATTGCGGTGTTCCTTGGTATCTCACAGAGGGGTGACATAATCATATTGCAAGAACAGCTGTGTAGAATGTCTTGAAAAGGCCTTATTATCAGGATAGAATGAGCCATGCCTCTCGCTTCGATTCTGGAAAGGCGTCGGGACACAATAGTTAAAGAGTGGGTTCGACGACTTCATGAATCGGTGAGTGAGCGGTACCGCAAACGACCCCTCGACGAGCTTTTCATTACCGTTTCCCGGGCGAATGAAGCCAGTTATGCGGTGCTTGTCGATAATGACTACACGCTCATTGACGATCACATTAAATGGATCACCGGCATTCGTCTCGAAGGTGGCTTCTCCCTTTCGGAAGTCCAGAATGCTTACGAGCTGTATCGAGAGATCCTTCTTCCCATCCTGCTCAAGGAGCTTCGTGGTCAGGAGTTACTGAACACGATGCAGAAGCTCAACCAGTGTCTCTTTTACACCATCACGAGATTCAGCAACTACTTTCAGTCGCTCCACGAGGAGCAGATCCGTACTCACGCCTCGAGCCTGCAGAGGGAGGTGGAGGAAAGGACAAAGGAACTGGCTGAATCCGAAGCCAAGTACCGGCTTCTGGTCGAGGAGATAAACGACGGGTATTTTGTGAACCAGAATGGCCGGATCGTCTTTGCGAACCAGGCTTTCTGCGATCTGCACGGTTACACACCCCAGGAAATGTTCGGTAAGGCCTACACGGATATTGTTGCGCCCAGGTCCCTTACGTCCGTTCAAAGGCTCTATGAAAAAAGAGTGGCGGGTGAGGACTCAAAAGACCTCTATATCTACTTTCGACGCCACAAGAACGGTAATGCCTTGCCGACCGAGAACAAGGTAAAAGGTGTGCTCTACCAGGGCGAGTACGCGGTCGCCGGCATCTGTAGGGATATCACCGAACGCGTGGAGATAGAGAAGCGGATACGGGAGGCGGAACGTTTCGCCCACATCGGCAAGCTGACTACATCATTGGCCCACGAAATACGGAACCCTCTCTCCTCCGTAAAAATGAACAGCCAGATACTGCTCAAGAACACAGGTTTCCGAGGGAATGATAAAAGGCGCATGGAGATCGTGGTGAACGAGATATCGAGGCTCGAGAGGATCCTTGATGAGATGCTCACTTTTGCGAAACCGATCACTCTCCATACCCAGCGCGCATCCATTACGGAGATCATCGATTCCTGTCTGGAAACCATGGACGTCCACATCAGAGAAAGAGAGATCGAGGTAAAGGCCAATCATCCCCGCCGGCGCCTCCCCAGACTCTTACTGGACCGCGAAAAAATGGAGCAGGCGATCATCAATGTCCTCATCAACTCTATAGACGCCCTTGGAAAGGGCGGGAAGATAGAGATAAGCGCACGGGTCCCCGGGGAGAACAGGAAATCCTTGAGGGTGGAGATCAGCGACAGTGGGCCGGGTATTTCTTCCGAAGACCTGCCCTATGTCTTCGATCCTTTCTTTAGCAGCAAGAAGAAAGGCACGGGTCTGGGCCTTGCAAACGTAAAGAAAATTATGGAGGCTCACGGGGGCGGTGTGGAGGTGAGCGCGAGGAAACCGCGCGGGACCGTTCTCTCTCTCACGTTTCCTTCCAAGGAGGAGGCCGGTTGAAGAAGAGCATTCTCATCATAGATGACGAGGTCTCCCTTCTGGAGTCACTCTACATGTTCCTTTCCGAAAAAGGTTATGACGTGAAAACTGCGGTTTGCGCGTCCGAAGGGATGGAAAAGGCAGAGAGATTGAGACCCGATGCGATAATTCTCGATATAAGGCTCCCGGACGGAGACGGCCTGGACCTGTTAGCGGAACTGAAAAAGAGAGCACCAGAGACTGGGGTCATCATGATAACCGCTTTTCATGACATGGATACGACGGTGACAGCCATCAAGCGAGGAGCCACAGAATACATCACGAAGCCGATCGATGTCGACGAGCTGGAAAGAAGTGTTTTACGGGCCATGAAAGTCACGAGTGTCATGAAAGAGAGGAAGACCTCTCCGGAAACAGGCGTCTCCTATCAAAAAGGGAAGATTGTAGGGACCGGCAAGGACATGAAAGAGGTCTTCAAGACCATAGGTGCGCTGTCTGAGAACGGTGTGACAGTTCTTATAGAAGGAGAGACAGGTACGGGGAAAGAGCTCATCGCCAAGGCGATTCACTGTAACAGTCCCTATAAGGAGCATCCATTCCTTGTTATAAACTGCTCGGCCATAGTATCCACCCTGCTGGAGAGCGAGCTCTTTGGTCACGAGAAGGGCTCCTTTACGGGTGCTTTCCAACGGAAGAAAGGGAAATTTGAGCTTGCCGGGGAGGGGACCATATTCCTGGACGAGGTGGGCGAGATACCCATGGAAGTACAGTCCAAATTGCTGCGATTCCTGCAGGAGAAGGAATTCGAGCGCGTGGGAGGCGAGAAGGCCCTATATTCAAACGCCCGGGTTATTGCGGCAACAAACAGAAACCTCTGGCAGATGGTCAGGCAGGACTCCTTCCGAGAAGATCTTTATTACCGGCTCAGCGTCGCCACTATAAAGGTACCGCCTTTGAGGGCGAGAAAGGGAGACATCCCGCTACTCGTCACTCATCTCCTGCGCAAGATTAATTCTGAGCTACACAGGAACATAAAAGCGGTTGAAGAAAAAGTCATACGCAGGCTGCTGGACTACGATTGGCCAGGAAACGTCAGAGAGCTGGAGAACGTCCTTACCCGGGCTGCGATCGACACTCACGGTGACGTGATTTTTGAGGAATTTGTCGCTCCTCTGCTAGCCAAGACGAAGGAACCAGCAGAGCCTTCGCGCGCAAATGATCTTGCCCGGAGCCTTGCCGCGGTGGAAAGGCAGCATATCATCCAGGTACTCAACGATACTGGAGGCCATCTGGGAAAGGCATGTGAGATTCTTGGTATCTCACGCCCTACCCTGCGGCAGAAGCTGAAAGAATATTCCATACCCGACAGACTGAGAGCGGATCGATAGAAGCAAGGCTTACATCAGCGGGAGGGCGAGGAAGAGTGAAAGAAACTTTTCATAGGTTTGAAATAAATTTTCAATTCATAATTAGCAGAATCTCTTGCGCTCATGCTTCTGCCCGTGCTATACACGTTATTGATGGGTTGTCCGGGTGCTCGACACTGGCACGTTTGTTGCCAGTGAAAAGTAAATCGATTCACACGATCAGGGGGGTGTGTATGAGAAGAAGCATGGTTTCTGTTTTTCTGGCTCTATGTCTCACCGTCGGTCTTGCTATATCGGCCACTGCCGCAGAGCCGCCTATCATTATTGGCGCGCCGCTCTCCACGGCGTTCCTGTACGGCTGGGATGCTGAACGCGGCATCAAACTGGCCGTCGAAGAGATCAACGCTGCAGGAGGCGTGGCTGTCGGCGGCAAGAAGAGGCCGTTCTCGGTCGAGGTCATCGACACGCGCGACCTCGAGCCTGGCGTTCCCGTAAGCGAAGCCTTGCTCGCAGTCGAAAAGCTCATTCTGGAAAAGAAGGCTGCTTTCCTCATCGGCGGGCCGGTCCGCTCGGAAGCCGCTCTCGCAGCCATGGACCTCCTCAACAAGTACAAGAAGGTGAGCATCATCACAACCGGCGTTCTGACCCCCGCCTACACCAAGAGGGTGGAGGAGAACTACGCCAAGTACAAATACTGCTTCCGCAACACGAGCCACGTACCTGTGATGATCGGTGAGTTCACTGCGCTGTTCGACGACCTCAAGAAGACGCAGGGTTTTACCAATGCCTATATCATGGTCCAGGATGTGGCGCACGCACGTGGGGGCGGCGAGGCCATGAAGAAGGTGCTCGAAGGCCGAGGCTGGACCGTGGGGGACATGAAAATCTATCCTACAGGAACCACGGACTACTCCGTGGGCCTCATCGACGCCGCCAAGAAGAATACGCAGGTGCTCTTCCTGTGGATGGACATGCCTGAAAGCGCCATCCTGCTCAAACAGTGGAGCGACATGAAATCAAAGGCCTTACCCATGGGCTTCGTGAATGCTGCGGAACAGCCCGGGTTCTGGAAGGCATCCGCCGGCCGGACCGAGTACCTCCTTGTCAACCTTGTGAATGGCGGAAACTCCCCGTCCAAGATCACGCCGTGGACCATGAAGTTCTCAAATGCCTACCTGAAGAAGTGGGGTCTCGAACCGGAAGGCTATGGCACGTCGTCCAGCTACATGGCGGTCTATCAGCTGAAGGCCGCCATAGAGAAGGCGAACAGCATCGAATCTGACGCGGTCGTCAAGGGACTCGAAGATATTGACCTGGAGGGCGTGTACGGCAGAATGCGCTTCGACAAGAAGACGCACCAGATCATCCCGTCCCTTGATCCGAAGGAAGGGGCTGTCACCAGCATCATCCAGTGGCAGGCGGGGAAAAGAGTGCAGGTCTTCCCACCCAAGATTGCAGAAGGCAAGATCCTGTATCCTCCGTGGACGAAATAGCGTAAGGCCGGGTGCGCGGTGGAGGTTCTTCTTTACGGGATTATAAACAGCGTCATCCTGTCGCTGCTTTCGTTGGGCTTCACGCTCGTTTACAGCATCAGCAGGCTTCCCAACTTCGCGCACGGGGCGCTTTACATAGCGGCGGGCTATATAGTCTGGCTGGTGATCAACAAGCTCGGCCTGCCCTACCCTGTGGCGATCGTTGTCGGCATCCTCGCAACGAGCTTGATCGGCGCACTCATCTACCGGTTCATCATCATAAGAATTCGCGGCATGGAGATCTCCGAGATCATTGCCACATACGCAATAGGGCTTGCGATTCTCGAAGGCTTGCGGTGGGGAGGATTGAGGGGCATGACCTTCACCCTCCCCGCCATTTTTCCAGGATCAGTTATCCTTTTTGACGTGAGCGTCGATTACCAGAGAATCTTCATTGTCGGTATCGGCGCCCTCACCTTTTTTCTTCTTTACCTGTTCACCCATTTCAACAGGATAGGGCTTGCCTTGCGAGGCATAGCCCAGGATGAGCGGGCCGCAATGATGCTCGGCATCGATTCGGACATGACAGCCATTGTCTCCCTGGCAATCGGCTCGGGGCTTGCCGCCTTCGCAGCCATTCTGCTTCTGCCCCTGGGCAATATTGTGGTGGAGGCAGGCTACAGCGTTCTCATTTACGCCATTGCCGTCTGCATCATCGGCGGACTGGGGAGTTGGGGCGGTGCCATTGTGGGTTCTTTCATCATCGGATTCGTGCAGATACTTACGGAACGGTTTCTTTCAACCCATTTCCAGATGGTCGTCGCTCTGCTCGCCATCATCGTGACGCTTCTTCTGAAGCCATCAGGTCTCTTCGGCAAGCAGAAGGAGCTCGAAGAACGCGTGTAGATACATGGAAGCCCCAAAGACTGAAATGCGGCGAAAAGAGAGGATCGACAGGGGCATCAAGGTGCGCACCGAGGGCATCTACGCCCTCTCGTCCTTGCGCGAGATCATCTATCTTATGGGGCCGCGCCTCTTATTGATCGTAGGTCTTCTCCTTCTGCCGCTCGTGCTCGAGCTCGTCCCGTACTGGAAGCGCGTTGTGAACATCATGTGCGTCTATGCGCTCTTGGCCCTCGCGTTCGACTTTCTTGCCAATTACGTGGGCCTCGTCTGCCTTGGAGGTGCATTTTTCATCGGCATGGGCGGATATCTCTCGGCGATCTTCAATAGCTATCTCGGCCTGCCTTTCTACCTTTCCATACCCCTTGCCACGATACTTGGGGGTGTTTTTTGCACGGTACTTCTTCTGCCTTGCCTTCCCTTGCGCGGCGTCTACTTTGCCATCGTGACCCTCATGTACCCCCTGCTCATGACGCGCATCATCGAGGCCTTCGACATCCTCGGTGGCACAAACGGTATATCGGGTATCGACAGTTTCCCGAACCAATACGTCGAGCACTACGCGATCATCATAGTGACTCTGCTCATTCTCTTTGCCCTGAGGAGGTTCGTCAACCAGGACATCGGCCTTGTCCTGCGCGGCGTCAAGGACAACGACCAGTCGGTGCGTGCATCCGGCATCAACATCACGACCATGAAGACGCTCGCCGTGTTTGTCTCGGCCCTCATCGGCTGTTTCGGCGGAGCGTATCTCGTCCACCTCTATATGTGGGCAGGTATCTCCCTGTTTGCCCTCGACTTCTCCATCATCCCCATAGCAGCCGTGGTCATCGGAGGCGGTGGCACGCTCGTGGGGGCCGTGGTCGGGAGCTTCATACTGGTGCCACTCTCCGAGGCGTTGAGGGACCTGGGAACGTTCAGGATCGTCATTTACTGCGCTGCCCTCACGGCGTTCATTGTCTTCAAGAGCGAGGGGATCATGGTCTATCTCCAGCGGAAGTATCACCAGTTTGAACGATGGGTGAAGGTGTGAGCGAAACGATCCTTTCCGGTTCAGGCATTACTAAATCCTTCGGCGGGCTGAAGGCGCTCTCCGATGTAGGCTTCGACATCAAGCAAGGAGAAATCTTCGGTATCATCGGGCCCAATGGCTCCGGCAAGACCACACTCATCAATTGCATTACCGGGTTCAGTAAGCCCAACCACGGACACGTCTTTTTCAAAGGCAAGGAGATCACCGGCTGGCCGCCCCACAAGATTGCGCACCTCGGGATCACGCGCACATTCCAGATCATGCGCCCCTATTACAGCCTTCCCGCCTTCAAGAACCTCATCATCCCGCTCTGGTCGCCTCGTGCACGCAAGCTGGGCGGCTGGCGCGGCGGAGGAAAGCACGGCGACAGGGACACTGTGGCGGTCGACATCCTCGAAGAGATCGGTTTTGAGCGGGACTCGCGCGTTCCTTACAAACTTGCGTCGACCCTGCCTACTGGATACCAGAAACGTCTGGAGCTGGCCCGCTGCATCTCCATGCGGCCCGAGATCATCTTCTGTGACGAAGTCTTCTCCGGACTGAGCATGAGTGAGATCGCAGGCATGATGCCACTCATTGAAAAACTGAAGATGGAAGGCGTCACGCTCATCATGGTGGAACACCGCTTGCGCGAACTCTTCAGGGTGGCTGACCGCGTGATGGCGCTCCAGTTCGGTGAGAAGATTGCTGAGGGCCTGTCCCAGGATGTGATAGAGAACAAGCAGGTCAAAGAAGCATACCTGGGAACCGAAGAGGTGTAAACGAGTATGCTTGAAGCAACCGAACTGATGGTCTTCTACGAGAATATGCTCGCCCTTAACAACGTGAGCCTTCAATGTGACGACAGGAAGATTATCGGCATCTTCGGTTCCAACAGCGCGGGCAAGAGCACCCTCATGTATGCGCTTTCCGGGATTATTCTTGATATCAAGAAGAAAGAGGAGATGCGGGGTGGAGAGCGCATCTCCGTGTTTGGAAATATCGTGCTGCAGGGCAAGGACATAACGAAGCTCAAGCCTCACCTGAGGGCGAAGATGGGCGTGATCCTCTGCCCCGAACGGCGGCGCATCTTCCCTGAAAGCAGCGTGCTCGAGAACCTGAAGATCGGCGCCTACCTCTCGCCCAAGAAAGATGCGAAACAGAACCTGGAGTACGTCTTTCACGTCTTTCCCAGGCTCACGGATCACATCAAGCGGCAGGGCGGATTTTTGAGCGGCGGGGAACAGCAGATGCTCGCCATAGGCAGGGCGCTGATGGCAAGACCAAAGATTCTCCTGCTCGACGAACCACTTCTGGGTTTGAGCCCCGCGTATCAGAAGCTGGTTGTGGATGCGACGAAAGAGATCCGCGACACCAAAGGCATATCGATTATTGTGACTGAACAGTATGCCCGTCCCGTGATACCGATAATCGATTACGGTTACATTCTGGAAAATGGATCGAGTGTGCTTGCCGGGACAAAGGACGAGCTTATGGACAACCCGGACGTGAAGTCAGCATACTTCGGCGTGTGAAAGAGAAGACCATGGGACTCTATGAGGATCAATTCACCTTTACGCGCTTCGAGGAGATGGTCAAGAAGTATCCGAGAAACAATGCGCTCATCTACCTGGGTGAAAAGTTCAGCTACAGTTTCTTGAGCTACCTTGTCGATAAATTTGCCACGGGCCTCGCGCAGATCGGCGTCAAACCCGGCGACAAGGTAATGCTCTACATCCCGAATTGCCCTCAGTGGATAATCGCCAACTTTGCCATCAACAAGGCAGGTGCCGCTGTCATTCCTGTTTCACCGATCTACACAGCATTCGAGATCGAATATATGATCAAGGATGCAGGTGTCGATACGGTCATCTGTCTCGACACGAACTTCGTCTATGTAAAAGATGTCATTTCCAAAACAGGTCTCAAGAATGTCATTGTCACCAATATCGCCGACCTTCTCCCGCGCTGGAAAAGGGCTGTCGGCACGCTTTTCGACAAGATTCCCAAGGGCACGACAGTAAAAGGGAAGAACATCTACTGGTTCACTGATTTCCTGAGAAAGGGCTCCCCCCTCGTGCCTGAAATCTCCATAGATCCATGGAAAGACCTCTCCTACATCATGTACACGGGCGGCACCACAGGCTTCCCGAAGGGTGTGGCGGGAAACCACATGGGCGAGGTCTCCTACATCAAGGACATCATGGATGATGTTATCGGAGACCGCACGCATGAGGGTAAAGATACTATCATCATGATCAACCCGCTGTTTCACATCATGGCCAAGGGCTTCATGATTGCGTTCGGCCTCAACTTCGGCAACACGGTCGTCCTGATGCCGACGCCGGAAATTGACCCCGTGCTTTCCGCAATCGAGAGGTACAACGTGCGCTGGATGCTCGGCGTGCCCGCACTCTATCGCATGATACTCGAGAGCGACAGGATCGACCAGTACAATTTGAGCTCGCTCAAGTATTGTTATTGCGGAGGCGACGTACTCCCCGCAGAGGTCTACAAGAGCTGGCACGAACGTTACGGCGTCTATCTCTTCCAGGTGTACGGGTCCACCGAAGTTGGTCACATCACGTACAGCCCGCTCGACAAGACACCCGCACCAACAACCGTGGGCAAGCCATTGAAGACACGCAGGTGCATCATAGCCGACCCTGAGACACTCGCCTTGGTCCCGCAGGGAGAAGTGGGAGAGCTGCTCGTTACGTCCGATTATACGATCAAGAGTTACTGGCGAAAACCTGATGAGACCGAGTACTCTTTCATACAGCTCAACGGGGAGACATTCTATCGCATGGGTGACTACGTGAGGATGACCGAGCTCGGGGAGATCGAGTTCGTCGAACGAACTGCAGATACCATCAAATATAAGGCATACAGGGTTTCCGCATCAGAGATCGAGGCAGTGCTGCAGGATCATCCCACGGTCATCGGCGCGTGTGTCGTGGGCGTGCCCGATCCAAAGGTGGGCGAGCGCATCAAGGCGATCGTGGTGCTCAAGGAAGACGCAAAAGGCGTGGGCAGTGCGGAGCTTCTCCGCTGGGCGCGCGACCGGCTTGCCCCGTACAAGATTCCGCAGTACATCGAGTTCAGGGACATGCTGCCAAAATCAAAAGTGGGCAAGCTCCTCCGACGCGAGATCCGCGACGAGGAAAAGAGAAAGCTGGAAAAAGACAAGAAGAAGTCCTCGTAAAAGACAGGGTCACGGGGCATGGGTCAAGGGTCAGGGGTAAAGCAACGCCCACGACACATCCCCGCACGAGTAACCGCTTTCGGCTGCCTTGAGAAACTTGTTTCACCTTCCGGATAAGAGTTTTTTGCCTTTTGCAAGCCGCTGTGCTATAAAAATCCTTACGCCGACGTAGCTCAGCGGTAGAGCAGCTGATTCGTAATCAGCAGGTCCGGGGTTCAAATCCCCGCGTCGGCTTTCTGTTATCACTCGTCACGCTGTCCCCGCGAAACTTAGAGACCGGCCCGTGGTCCGGATCGATTTTGCCCATAACTCCGCACTGGCAGACGGGAGATAACCCGTTGCGTCGTGAAACAGTTGCGACAAAGCAGGGCCATTTCTGGCCCTGCCTCCTCAATTCCAACTATGGTATGTCCAAATTGCCCAAAAGGATGCCAAGAAGCGGGGTACTGTATTTTGAATACCATACCCCGTTCGATTTCACCGTGTCCAGCCGTCGGAGAGGGTCTTGAGGAACGCTTCGATGGCAAGCTCCTCTCCCTTGGTCAGGCCCAGATTTCCCATTTCAGTTGTGTTCATGTTGACGGCCACTTCGGGGGCTGGCCAGCCCGCGCCGGGCACGTCCCTTGTGTTGTAAAAGTGAATGATCTCCGCCAAGGACTTGAAGTAGCCATTATGCCCGTACGCCTTCACGAACTTCTTCGTCGGCCTCAAGTCCACGTTGCGCAAGGTCGGGGCCTTGAACTTGCCCCACTCAGGCCCCCAGACCGACTCCGGGTAGCCAGCCGCTTGGAGGAAGCCGCCCAGGCCAGGGTCGACCCAGTTGTCGCCGTCCGGGTTGTACGGCATGGAATAGAACGGGTTCATGGGGTTCCTGGGCACGCCGAGGTTGTCGTATGTGAAGTCAGTGAAGAGCGGCTCTACATGGCAGGCGGCGCACTTCCCTTTTCCCCGGAAAAGCGACAGTCCCCATTGTTCCTGCCCGGTTAGCCTGGCCTGCCCTTTCAGCCAATAGTCGTACTTGGAAGTAAATTGGCTGACTTCTGCAGATCGTTCGTACGCTGCGATCGCCCGACCGATGCACTCGTAACGAGCGGTAGTGGCGGGGTCGGTGCAGACCTGAAGGAACAGATCTGCATAGCTCGATGTCAGCACCTCATCAATCACGACCTCCGCGCTGGCGTTGTTCTGCTCCGCGGGGTTCAGGAAGGGGCCTTGGGCCTGTTCAGCCAGGGGGTCGCCAAGCGTCCAGCCCGTTGCTCTGCCATCCCAGAACATACCGCCAACCCACTTTGTCCCATCATAATACAGAATCGGGCTGTCCCCCGCGTAAGCGGATGCCGGCGGTTTCCGATTCCCGAACCGGCC